>Ga0209342_10000142_pt1 | contig 74707 bp, 75 predicted proteins | sample RifCSP16_2_FD_184023 | JGI IMG/M metagenome (GOLD analysis project Ga0209342, IMG submission 184023) | Soil microbial communities from Rifle, Colorado - Rifle CSP2_sed 16_2 (SPAdes) (version 2) | ecosystem: Environmental > Terrestrial > Deep subsurface > Rock core/Sediment | place: Rifle... | reverse complement strand
GGGGGGGGGGGGGGGGGGGGGGGTCATGCGGTTCGTCCTGGAGCGCGGATCTCCGCGGTCAAGGGGTGTCCCCTGAACGTCAGCCAGGGGCTTCCGCGACCTTGAGAACGATGTCGGCGATGTCCGGATACCGGAACAGCCCGGTCTCGATCGCGAATCGGGCCAACGCGGTTCGGAGAGGATCGAAAGAACCACCTGCAGGGTCATTCCCCAGGAGATCAAGGCGCCAGTAGTCCATGCCAAACCAGTCCTCAACGAGGTACAGATGAAGGCCCGCCGACGGTTGCGGCAAGGAATACATCCGGGATCTACCCGACCTCCCCGCGTCCCTCACTCCAGCGAGGGTACCTCCGTGGAGGAAGTCATCGAACGCGCGGAACAGGGTCGATGGCTCGGCGTCGAGGAACTCCAGCGAGGGTAGCCTCGGACCGCGGCGCTTGATGCCCTGCAGGCGGCGGGACAGGTGCCCGCCGGTGACGACGTGTGCATACGCCACCCCGACAAGAGTGACGGCAACCAAGACGCAGATCGTGAGGTAGGGGCGCGGGAGCCCGGCGAGGGGGAGGGGAATCGTGAGTCCGAGAAGGACCGCGATGACCGCGGTGACGGCGGACCGCTTCGAACGGAACGTGCGAGGTGAAGAGGCCCAGAGCTTCAGGTAGGTGCTCGGATGCGTGTCGAAGCGGTCCAGGGTCTTCCGAAGGCGCGGGTCCTCACGCACGCGGGGGACGCGACCTCCAAGCGCTTGGAGGAGGGCGAGCGGGTCCCCCATCTCCCTCGGTGCGATCCCGAACTCCTCGCCATCGCGGAAACCGAAACGGACCCCCCGCCACGGCCTCCCGTCGTCATGGTGGACCCACTCAAGGTCTGAATAGGGAATGCGGTCCGGACGTTCCAGCATCGAGAGCTCCAGAGGGGAAGGCAGGACGAGCCCCTTCTCCCGAACCTCCAGGCGAGATCCCGGCCCGATCGCTTGCACCGCCGTCCCCATGACAAAGGTAAGCGCGAAGAAGCCAAGCATCGCATACCCGATCGCGAGGATGTCGCGGACGGTCCATCTCGACACCACCGGGGCGAAGACGACGACGATCCCAAGGAGAGCCGTTGCAAGGACGACTCCGCGCAAGAGGCGACCCTGGGAGTTGACGGGGTCGCGATAGAGGAGCCTCCCGAGGTCCTTGCCGGCCACGCGCCAAAGACGACCCCCGCCCCTTAAACGCTCCTCTCATGGGTATGCATGGGCCCGCGGGGAAGATCCTCGCCACGGTCCGGTCTTGTCACGCCTTTAGGGATTCTGGCGACCGCGAACGGCTGAGGAAGGGCAGCGTCTCCCTGAGAGAGTCCGCCACACGCGCGTTCCCCACGGCGAAAAATCCCTAAGGATTTGACAAGCCCCCACGGTCCGCAAGGGTCAAGGTCCCCAAGGGCATCCATCACCGCCGTGGACATCGAGACGCATCGGCGGGAGCTCGTCCGACGGATCCGTCGACACGGGAAGCGGGCCGGGGACCCGTGGCTCCAGAAGTACGCCGGCTCCCCGCTCCCGGTGCTCGGGCTCAAGACGCCCGTCCACCGCGAGATCCTGAGGAGGTTCCACGACGGCCACCGCGGCCTGGCCATCCGCGATGTGAACCGCCTGGCGGCCTCTCTATGGAGGCGAGCGGAGTACTTCGAGGAACGGACTGCGGCGATCGAGCTCCTCGCCCGCCATCACCGCCGTCTCGACGAGGAGTCCTGGCGCCTCGCGGACTCCTGGGTCGAGCAGGCGACCGGCTGGGCCCTGAGCGACGGGCTGGCCATGGGCCCGATCAGCACCATGGTGTCCCTGCTCCCTGGCCGCTATCACGATGTCCTGGGGTGGACGCGCTCGAAAGACCTCTGGCGGCGCCGGGCCTCGGCCTACGCGATGCGGGGCTTCGTCAGAGCAGGCGACCTGGACCGCCCGCTCCGGCTGCTCAAACGCCTCCTGCGTGACGAGGAGTCCTGGGTGCAGCGCGCGGTCGGGACGTGGCTGAGGGAGTGCTGGAAGACAGATCCCCGCCGCGTTGAGGCGTTCCTCCGGAAGAACGCCAAGGGACTGCCTCGCGTCGTCATCACCGTGGCGACGGAGCGCGCCTCGAAGGCGTTCCGCGTGGAGCTGCGGCGGAAGGCGGGTCTCCGTGCCCGGAGGCCAGGGACCGTCGTGCTCCTTAAAACGGCGTCCGACCGTACCCGAAGGCATGGCTGACTTCCTCTCGCTCTTCTGCGCGATCGCGGTCCTCGTCCTCGTGCTCTCCATCCTCCTCGGGGTCTGGGTGTACCGCGACGCGGAGAAGCGCGGGATGAGCGGCGTGCTGTGGCTTCTCGTCGTCCTCATCGCCGGGATCATCGGCCTGGTCATCTACTTCGTCGTCCGCAGGCCGTCGGGCGGTCGTGGCCGGAGGCGGCGGTGAAGCCGGTCGGCCGTGGGGCCGGCGGAGTCCTCGCCGCGCATCAGGCTTAAGACCGAAGCCCCGCTTCCGGGGCCATGGCCGTGCCCAAGTGGAACGCCGAGGCGGACTACTTCACGTTCTGCAACTGCGACTTCGGCTGCCCCTGCAACTTCAATGCGAGACCGAACCAGGGGAACTGCCACGGCGGGGGCGTCTGGCAGATCACGAAGGGACGCTTCGGGGACACGGACCTCGCCGGGGTCCGAGCGGCCCTCTTCTACTGGTTCCCGGGCCTCATCGAGCAGGGCAACGGGACCGCCCGGGGATACATCGACAGGGGGGCCACACCTGCGCAGCAAGCGGCGCTGGAGACCATCATCTCGGGGAAGGCCGGCGGCGGCCTGTTCGAGGTGTTCCACGGCCTGACCTCGAAGTGGTACCCCACGCTCATCACCGACGTCGGGTTCGGTATCCAGAGCGAGGGCAAGGCCTGGATGAAGGTCGGCCACGTGATGGCGGCCGAGTGCGACCTCCTCAAGTATCCGGACGGCATGGTCATCAAGCCGACGTTCACGCTACCGCACGGGATCGAGTTCAAGACCGGGCTGGCGACGAACGCGAAGTGGTGGATCCAGGACGAGGATCTGCTCGCCCGCCATGAGAACGTGTACGGCGCGATCTGCAAGGTCCGCTTCGACGAGACCGGCTGCGTCGGGTAGTACGCATCCTTGAAGAGCCGGGCGCCCATGCCGCCGCCATGGATGTCGAGGCGCGCCTGAAGGAACTCAAGCTCACGCTGCCGCCGCCCCCGAAGCCCGTGGCCTCCTACGTGCCCCTGGTGAAGTCGGGGAACCTCGTGTTCGTCAGCGGCGTCGTCCCCCACACGGAGGGGCGGCCCCTGGCGGTGGGGGCGGCCGGCAAGGAGACGACCGCCGACCAGGCCAACGCCGCCGCGAAGCAGACCGCCCTGCTCGCCCTCTCCCTCCTCCACGCCAACGATCTCCTGCATCGGATCAAGCGCGTCGTGCGCGTCACCGGGTACGTCGCTTCGACCCCGACCTTCATCGACCAGCCGAAGGTGATCAACGGGGCCTCGGACCTCCTCCTGCAGGTGTTCGGGGACGCGGGCCGGCACGCGAGGAGCGCCGTCGGCGTCGCCTCGCTCCCGCTGAACTCGACCGTCGAGGTGGAGTTCATCTTCGAGGTCGCCTAGGCGGGGAAGGCAATCCTCAGGGGCCCTTGTACGCGAAGGGCGCGTAGTATCCGTTCTTCTCCGAGAGGTCCCAGTCCATCCCGTGGTCGTGGTAGGACAGCCGCTTCGACTTGGCCGCGGTGATGGTCTGGTTCGGGACGGCGATGAACGGGAGGTTCTCCAGGGTGATCTCCTTGCCCCCCTGGCCGGGCAGCGCCTCGATCTCCATCTCCGCGACGCGGGGGATGAGGAGCCTCCGATGCTTCCCCCTCGCTTGGAATTCGATGGGGACGGTCCTGACCCCGAGCACCTTCCCGATGAGGGGCGCCAGGGCCGCGGGCTCCCCGCCGGCCTGCCCGCCGAAGATCCGGCCGAGGGCGTCCTGCTGCGCCTTCGTCGCCCTCTCGTCCAGGTACAGCGCGACATCCCACTTCGTCTGCAGCATGTGGCCCGGCGAGTACACCGCCAGCGCCACGCTGAGCCCGTCCAAGGGCACGGCCCCGGACCGCCCCTTCTCGATGTGCCACGCCAGGAGGACCCCGCAGTCCCCCTTGGTGGGCGGGCTGAGGAAGGTGCAGGGGCAGGCGGCATCGCAGTTGCAGGCCTCGAAGTAGCTCCCCGACAGAGTCCAGTCCTCGGCCACGTGCGGAACCCCGGACCTGGAGTCAAGCGGCTACTTATCAGGGTTTGCGCGCCCTCGCTCGATCGCAGGGAATTTCCGGGTGGAGGCGAGCTCAAGACCCTGGCGGGGGTTCCCGGGGCCGTGGTTCTCGAGGTCTTGGTCGCCATCGGAGCCGGGGTCCTCCTCGGCCTCTCCATCGCGGCGCCGCCGGGACCGATGAACGCGCTCATCGCCGCCAACACGGTGCGGCGGTCGCGGACGGCGGGGCACCTCACGGGCTTCGGCGCGATGACCTCGGACGGGATCTTCCTGGGCGTCACGCTCGCGGTCGGCAGTGTTGTCCCGGTGACCCAAGGAACGCGCGCCCTCCTTTACCTGGTCGGCGCGGCGGTGATGTTCTTCTTGGCGGTGAGGACCTACCCGGCGGTCCGACGCGAGCTGAAGATCGAGGAGGCCGGCGCCGAGAACTCCGCGCGGCCGTACATCCAGGGTCTCCTCCTCGGGCTCACGAACCCGTTCCAGATCCTGTGGTGGCTCACCGCCGGGCTCGCCTTCATGCGGGGAATCGGCGCGGCGGTGGCGGCGGGGTTCTTCCTCGGCATCCTCGTCTGGATCGTCCTCTTCCCCGCCACGCTCGACGTCGTGAACCGCCGGTGGCGGGGGACCTACCGCGCGGTGATGCTCTTCTCCCTTGTCGTGCTGATCGTCTTCGGTGTCTTCCTCGCTGTGAGCGCAGTGCTGGCATGAGACTATCAATACCCCGCGCGATGGGGACGTGATGGGCCCGGTCGAACCGGTCGAAGTGCGGTTTCCGACGGCCGACGGCGGTGAGGTCCGCGGGATGCTCCATCGGCCGGGTGGAGACGCCGCCACCGCAGGCCTGGTCATCGCCCATGGACGGTCTGGCGGGATGAACGACCGTCTGATCCGCCAGCTCTGCGCGTCCGCTGCCGATGCGGACATCGCCGCGCTCCGGTTCACCTTCCGGTACGCGGAGGAGAGCGGTTCCGCTTCAAGGGACCTCTCCCGCGAGGAGACAGACCTCCTTGGCGCCGTGCGGTACCTTCAATCGATTGTCGCATCGAACCCCCTCTTCGTGGCGGGGAAGTCCATGGGGGCCCGGGTGTGCGCGCGGGCCTCCTCCGACCCGGCCATCACGGGGATGATCTCCCTGGGCTATCCTCTCCACCCGATGTTCAAGCCCCAGGTGATGAACCCGCCGGAGTGGCCGAGGATCGTGAAACCCGCGTTGTTCATCCAAGGGGACCACGACCCGTTCTGCGACCTAGGCCGGCTCCGGACGGAACTCGAGAGATTGAGCCGGACGCATGAGCTCGTCATCATCCCTGCCGCAGGACACTCCTTCGAGCCGAAGGGAGAGAAGCGCGACACCTTCCCCGAGGTGCGCGAGGCGGTGACGCGTTGGATCGTCACCCGGCTCCGAGAGGAGGACTCGCTCGGGTCGTCCGAGTGAACCGTCGCGGTCGACACATCGAGAAAACCCTTATGGTGCGAAGGTCCTCTCGGGGGCGAGGTCAATGGGGCTCGTGTCCCACGCGCTGCGGGGAGTGTTCCGGAACCGCCGGAGGTCGTTCGCCGCCGTCCTGGGGACCCTGATCGTGGTGGGCATCGTCGCCGGCGAGAACATCGCCCTCGACTCCAGCGCGTGGGGACTCTGGGAGACGGTGAGCCAGGGGTTCCGGGGCGGCGCCCACTTCAGCGGATGGGGCCCCTTGAACCGATCCGAGGACCTGAGGTCTGCCTTGGCGACCGTCCCCGGTTTCGCGGAGATATCCTCTTCGGCCCATTTCCCCGCGACCCTTGGCCGGGAACGGCCGGGCCCCAACAACTACTATGAATACTTCGAGACCGTCGTGGTGCGCCCTGACTACGAACGCTCGCTCCCATTCCGCGGTCTGCGGGGCTCCCTAAGCGTCGGCGGGTTCAACGTCACGATGGATGCGAACCTCGCCGACCTCCTTGATCTCAGGATCGGTGATGACTTCGTCGTGAACGCCTCGGTGTGGGACGCGGGCTCGTACCGGTATGAGCATTTCGATCTCCGTCTCGCAGGCGTCCTGACGCCGGATCAGATGGACTCGGGCTACTCGGGCCTGTGGCGCCCGCCCCGGATGTATCTCGGGAGAGACACGGCCGCAACAATCGCAACGGCGGTGAACACCTCGTTCGACGATTCGTTTTCCCAGTATGAGGGCTGGCTCGACGAGGCCGCTGTGATCGACCCTTACGACGTGCAGGGGAGCCAAGCGGCCCTCCGCCGGACGATGCGCCGCATCGATTCCGTCGCCGCCTCCTTCGGCGTGGACGTCGGCACCTACACCCAGCTCGAGTCCGCCTTGCAGATGTACGAGATGTTCAGCCTCACCTTCCGTCTCCTGTTCCTCCTGCTCTCCCTCCCGGTGTTCCTGCTCGCCCTCTACCTCGGGATCGTAGGCGTCGACCTCGGCATGGCGGAGCGTCGGCGTGAGATCGCCCTCTTGAAGGCCCGCGGGGCGTCGAATGGACAGGTGTTCCAGGGGCTTGTCATCGAGGCAGTGGCTCTTTCCATCCTTGCCGCAGCGGGTGGACTCGCCCTCGGGGTCCTCATTGGTCAAGCACTCCTGAGCTTCGGTCTGCTTACCCTCTTCGCGGGCACCGCCCCGACAAGTTTCTCTGTAAGCTCGACCACGGTCCTGTTCGCGACGCTCTTCGCGTTCCTCTTCACCATGGCGTCGGCCTATCGACCGTTCCGCAGGGCCTCGCGCCTCGCGGTCGCCGACGGCATGAACTACTACACTCCCGGCGAGGTGGCCATCCATTACAGGCCGACCATCGACCTCTTCCTGATCGGACTGGGGGTCCTGACCCTGATCGCGGACTTCCTCCTCGAGGGGGATTCCGGCCCTCTCTCGTTCCTCCTGCGCGGTGTGTTCCTCGCCATCACCCCCATCATGCCCTTCCTCCTCGCCTTCGGTCTTTCGAGGTTCCTTTCCCGAGGTATCCCCCGGCTCTATTCGAAGGCGTCGCGGGTCTCGCGCCCTTTCACGGGGGACCTGTGGCCCCTCGTGGCACGCAACCTCGGGCGGAACCCTCGGCGGGCCTCCAACGTGACGGCCCTGATGGCTCTGGCCCTGGTCTTCGGCCTCATGATCACCCTGCTGTACTCCTCCCAGGTCGACCTCATGGAGCGGGGGGTCCGCGCCGATCATGGATCGGACATCCGGATCGTCTTGTACTCGCCGAATGGGAGCGAGGGCGCTGCGGTCGAGGCCGTGGAAGGGGTGGCCGCCGTGGCGGAGGTCTGGGTCAGCAGCCAGTTTGTGAACATCGTCGCGGTCGACGTGCGGGAGTATCTCACCGTCGTTCCTCCCGACGACACGTTCATCGAGGGAGGGCCGTGGGCTGTTCTGGACGAGCTTGCCACCCCCGGCTCCATCCTCGTCTCACCAACGTATGCCGAGTATGAGGGCGTGTCCGCCGGGGACACGCTCTTCGTCCCTTCCAGCGTCCTGGGGGGAGACTCCGAGAACTACACGACCTTGACCGTCGTCGGGATCGCCCGATTGCTCCCGGGAACCAGTGCCTACCCGGTCCTGTTCGGGGGCGGCGTGCCCCCAACAATCTACCTGGACCAGCGCTACCTCGTCGACGCGGCCGTGTTCCGCACCCAGGCCTACCTCCTTGTCCAGGTCGAGCCCGGAGTCGACCCTGTTTCCCTCGGGGACCGTCTCCGCGAGGATTACCCGGGCTGGACCGTCAGTGTCGCTCAAGAGGAACTCGCCCGCGCCCGCGAGGGGCCGGGGGGTTCCTTCCTCCGTCTCATGGCCCTCCAGATCGCTCTGGCCATCTTCGTCGCTACGTGCGGCCTGGCGCTGATCCTCTACGCGGCCAGCCTGGAGCGCGCCCCGGAGTTCGCCAGCATGGTGTCGCGCGGGGCGAGCCGCCGCCAGGTGACCTCGCTCCTCTTGGGAGAAGGCTGGGTCATCATTGTCATCGGCCTCACCATCGGCGTGATCGTGGGGCTCCTCACCGGTTGGGTCTTCATCGAGACGTTCACCCGCAACGACTACTCCGCCATCCAGTCGAGGCTCGTGTTCTCCTGGGAGGGTCTTCTGGTCGTCGTGTCCACCCTCGGTGCGATGTTCCTGGCCACGGTGCTCATCGCTCAGCGGGCGGCGAAACCCAGAGTGGTGGACATCCTCCGACAGCGGGGGGGCTGAACCATGATCGAGACGAAGGACCTGATGAAGGTGTACAAGACCGCCAAACTCGAAGTGATCGCGCTGCGGGGGCTCGACCTCCAGATTCGCGGCGGGGAGATCGTCGCCGTCCGTGGCCCCTCGGGATGCGGGAAGACGACCTTCCTGAACCTCGTCGGCGGGATTGACCGGCCGACAGCCGGGCAGATCCATGTGGACGGCATGAACGTGGCGCAGTTTCACGAGGCCGACCTGGTCAAGTACCGCCGCGAGAAGGTGGGAATCGTGTTCCAGTTCTTCAACCTCATCCCGACGCTCACCGCCGAGGAGAACGTGGAGCTCCCCATGCGCCTTGCGGGGAAGGTGGAACGGGACCGCGTCGCCAAGCTCCTCGGCATGGTCGGGATGGAGAAGCGCGCGAAGCACAAGCCGGACGAGCTCAGCGGCGGGGAGCAGCAGCGGGTGGCCATCGCCATGGCCCTCGCGAACGATCCGCCGCTCCTTCTCGCCGACGAACCCACCGGGAACCTGGACTCCGCCACCGGAGTGGAGATGCTCCGCCTGTTCCGCGACCTCAGCAAGGAGCAGGGCAAGACGCTCGTGATCGTGACGCACGAGGCCGAGGTGTCGAAGATCGCGGACCGGGAGATCGACATGGTGGACGGTCGGGTCGTGAGAGACACCGCCACCCCGAAGGGATAGGGTATTACCCATAGATATAGTAGTACGAAAAGCTCTTGTAATACCGTGGCCATTCCCTGGCATGGCCGCGACCACCGTCCGGGTGACGTCGAAGGGACAGGCGACGATCCCCAAGAGCATCCGCCGAAAGCTGCGGATCGAACCGGGAGGTCAGGTGACCTACATCGCCGAAGGGGACCGCGTGTACCTCTCCCGCGTGCCGACGCCTGCGGAGATGGAGGGCGTCCTCCGAGGCGCCTTCCCTGCGGGCGGGACCAAGCTCCTCCTGGAGGAGCGCGAGCGCGACCTCGCGGACGACCGACGGATGGAACGGCGGTTCTCTCGGCGTGCGCGGAGCCGTTGAATGCTCATCTTCGATACGGAGCCGCTGGTGGCCTTCTTCACCGGCGAGACCGAGGCCCCTGCGGTGCGCAGACTCCTGGAACACGTTCAGCAGGGGGGTGAGGACGGGGCGCTCTCCAGCGTGAGCCTGGCAGAACTGTACTACATCCTCCACCGTCGATCCAAGGCGGGCGCCACCGCCGCGACGACCGCCCTCCGCGACTGGGGGTTGGCTTTCCATCCTGCAGACAACCTCTGGCGCGAAGCGGGGACGCTCAAGTCCACGCATGCTATTCCGCTCGCCGATGCCTATGCCGCCGCCACGGCACTCGCGCTGAGGGCCGAACTGGTCTGCGGGAGGGATTCGCACTTCGACAAGATTGCGGGTCTTCGACTGCGTCGGGTTTGAATCCCCACCCTACCACCCCATGAACAGGTGCTCGCTCTCGCGGACCTCGCGCGGCGCGAAGTCCACCGGAAAGCCCATCGCCCCCGCCTCGAAGTCCTCTAGGGTCGTCTGCCCCGCCGACACGGGCTTGTAGACCTCGCGGCGGTAGTCGTCGAGATCGGTGATCACCACCATGTCCTTCCCCTGCTGGAACCGCAGGCGCCGGTCCGCGCCCTCGTAGAGCACGCGCCGGATCCCCTTCCGCCGCTGGAGCTTCGTCAGCCCCGTGTTCGTGATGACCGTGACGAGCTCCTCGCGCTCCGCGATCTCCCGCACGCGGCGCATCGACTGGCGGAAGAGCTCCAGGGCCTCGATGGCGGGCACATCCTCGTCGAGGTAGAGCTCCGGGAAGCAGGAGAGGATCAGGAGCCCGGCCCCCGTGTCCTCCACCTTCCGCCGCGCCACGTCGAGGACGAGCGAGGCCATCTGGTAGCAGGTGAAGGCGCGCGCCACGTTCACCATCGGCAACAGGTCCGCCCGCGCGAGCCCGGCGCGCTTCCCCAGGGAGACCATCCCGTGCGGGTCCACCGAGTTCCCGCCGTCGAGGAAGACGACCTCGCTCCCGTGCTCCTGCACGTTGCGCACGCAGAGGAGGGACTGCAGGGTGTACACGAAGGTGCTGCTGCTGTCGATCAGGGTGACCTCCCCGCCGCGGAAGGCCCCGAGGATACGGTCCAGCGTGGGGATGCCGGCGGTGAGGGAGCGCGCGAGGCGCGTCTCCACCGGGACCTCGAGCGTCGTCTCTGGGCGCGGAAGCGTGTAGGCCAGGTCTCTTCCCCCGTCTGGAGAGCGTCGCGGGGGTATTCGGCGGTGACGGGGGGAGGGGTGGGTGAAAGTGGACTACCGCCGTCCTATGGGAAGACTCGGAGCCTGAGCCCGTGTAATCATGTTATCATGATAATAGAATTGACCGGAGAGGCGGGCTAACTTACCAACCGCCGCACCAATCAGGTTGTATCTCCTCACGGTCCTCCAGAGCCCGATCCGGATGCGACGACCCGCGATACTCGCTTCGGTGGTGGTGATCCTCTCTGCCCTCGCGGGGGCAAGCCCTCCGGCAGAGGGTGGGCCCGGGGACGACCGGGAGCTGCGCGTCGGGATCCTCAGCGACCTCTACACGCGCAACATCCTGCACGGCGGCTATCATGACACCTCGAGCGTCACCATCCTCGACGAGACGGTGTACGACACCGTCGTCAAGATCCCGCCCGACGGAGTCGTGCGTCCCTACATCCTGAAAGGCGTCGACGCGGACGGCGACGGCGTGTTCCAGGCCGACGAGTACGGGGTGTTCGCGCGCGACCCCGTCGACTGGCAGGGGAATCCCTGCGCGAGCGACTGCCTCCTCCACCTGATCGCTTTCTATGACTTCAATGGCATCTTCTTCCACGACGGGGCCCAGGCCGACGTGTACGACCTGTTCTTCTCCTACCATGCGGCTGCCCTGTCCTACCGCCTCAACAACGGCCTGCGCGTCCTCATGGACCCGATGCGGGACCCCGAGAGTCTGGGTGTCACCCTGGTGGAGGAGGCCGGCACGGACTGGGCCCTTCCCCTCCCGGCCGGGGCCAACGCCGCCAACCGCGCCTCCGTGCGCTTCGACCTCACGGAGCCCTATGCACAGCTCTCCGAGGAGACCCTGAACGTCCTCCTCCTGCCCCGCCATGTGTGGGAGAAGACGGGCCAGCACGGGAAGGCCCCGGCACCCGTGACCGCCACGGCCATCCACGCCGACCTCGGCTGCCTCGTCTATCCCCCTACCGCCAGCGGCGCCTACACGGACACATCGAAGCGCGGCCGCGGCATTCCGGCCGGGGCCTCGGACATGCCCGCCGATTGTTCCTCGCCCTTCCGCAGCGACCTGGTGGGACGATGGGCGCCGACCGACGCCGATGTGATCGGCTCCGGGGCCTTCCGGCTCGATGCCTGGGTCGCCGGATCCCATGTGACGGTGTCCCGTCACGATCGCTACTTCGTCGGCCGGAATCCAGACAATCCGTCCCAGGTGTGGGATCCGCAGCTCGTCACGCTCATGGCGCTCCCCCTCGTGGGGTCGATTCGGTTCCGCGTCTTCACGTCCCAAGGAGCCTGGATGAACGCGCTCCTCAACGGGGAGATCGACACGAGCCTCGACGCCGTCCCACCGCGGCAACTCGAGAACCTGATCACGAGGACCGACATCGGGCTCGAGGCCCGCCCTGAGCGGGGTTTCATCTACATGGCGTACAACTTCCGACGGCTACCGTGGGGCTACGATGCGAACGGGCAGGACGTGGGTCTCACCCTCCGCGGGGTCTTCGCGCGGCTCATCGACCGGGAGAGGATCGTCCGCAACCTCCTGCTCAATCTCGGGGAGGTGGGCTACAGCATGGTGTCGCCGGCGAACCGTTTCTGGCACAATCCTGCGGTCCAGTCCCGGACGCCTCCTTATGACCCCAACCTCGCGGGGGCCATCCTGGACGCGATGGGGTGGGGCCCGGATCCTCCCGGCGACTGCTCCGCGGCCAGCCCCACCCAATGCCGCACCCTTCCCTCCATCGGGAACGCCCCTTTCTACATCCTTACCCCGACTGCGAACTATGACCCAGTGCGCGCCGGAGCCGGCCAGTACATCGCCCATGTGTTCCAATCGGTCGGCCTCAACATGAACCACTTGCCCTTGGAGTTCGGGGAGATCGTCGCGCGCCTCGACGCCAAGGACTTCGACCAGTACATCCTCGCGTGGAGCATCGGGGGGACCGACCCCGACTACCTCTTCAGCTTCCTCCACTCGAGCAACGCGGACTTCGGGCAGAACTACCCGGGCTGGGAGAACGCCACCTTCGACCAGCTGATCGAGGACTCCCGCCGCGAGATGAACCGCTCGCTCCGCAGGGAGATGGTCTTCCGTGCTCAGGAACTGCTGACGGACGCCCATGTGTACGAGGTGCTGTACCACCGACTCATCATCCAGGCCTATCGCAGCGATCGGTGGACCAACTGGACCTTCGCACCCGTCTCGATCGTGAACGAGTGGTCCCTGATGGGCATCCGCCCGCCGAGAACGGCGGCGCTCTCGGTCTCCATCGCCGCTCCGGCCACCGCCGCGCTGGGGTCTGCCGTCGAGTTGACGGTCCAGGCCTCATCCGGCGGAACCCCGGCCCCCTTCGCCTCGGTGACGGTGGCGGTAGCTTCGGCCGAGATGGGGCTCGTGGAATCCGGCGGGGTCACCGGAACGACCGTCACCGCCTCTGCGGACGCGATCGGTCGTGTCCAGTCGCGATTCATCGCCCCAGGGACCCTGACCGACCGACTCGACGCCACGCTCCTCGTCACCGCCACTCATCCAGACTTCGATGGCACGGCGAGCCGCGGCCATCGCATCTCCGTCCTTCCCGCGGCGACGAAAGCTCTCCTGCTCGACCTGGATTGGCCGAGGGGTGACATCGTCCCCGCCGGAGGCCTCGGGGGCGGACATCTGGCGGTCACTGACTTGGCGGGCTCTGCCGTCCCGGACGTAGTGGTGACCCTGAACGCCGACCCGCCGATCGTGACCCTCGTCCCCGCCGCCGGCTCACTCGCTGAGGTCGCGTCGTTCCAGGTCGAGGCGCACCCCCGTGACGACGTGGCCACGGTGCGCATCACCGCCACCGCCACGCGCGAGGGGTACGTCAACGCGACCGACGCGGCCTTCCTTCTGGTCCAGCCGACCGCCCCGCCTCACCCACCCGTCTGCCCCCCCGGGACGGCGCAGACCTCATCTGGGTGTCTCGTCTCCGAGTCCCCGATGCTCGGGACCGCGCTCGTGATCCTCGCGACGGCCATCGCGGCGCTCGCGCCTCTCGGGGTCCGGAGAGTCTGGCGGAGGAAGCAGTCTACCCGGGATGGGCCCTAGAGCCGCGGCTCTGATCGCGCCCGCCGCGCGCGTACTGGACCACCAGACCGAGAAGGAACACGGCGCCGAGGGCCACGCCTGCGTACGTCGGGTCCTGCGGGCTCGGCGTCGCGAGGAACACCCCGGCACCGACGAGCACCCCGCCGATGAGCGCGGTGATGAGGACCATCAGCTCCTCGATGAAGTAGTAGACGACGGCGAACACCAGGACCATGACCAGCAGCGAGGCCATCACGGGAGGCTCCTGCCCGCGGGAGGCCGCCGAGTCCGTTCCCCCGAAGGCGACATAAGCGACGACAGCACCAAGGAAGCCGGTGAAGAAGGCGAGCGCGGCGTTCGGCGCGTACGAGAGGAGGAGGGACCCGAGGATCAGCCCGACCACGGCGAGGGCGATGGCCAGGTAGTAGGTGCCCGGGGAGATCGCGTCGCCGATGATGAACCCGACCGTGCCGCCAATCGCCGAGCCGATGAGCGAGAGGTACTGGCTGGCGGACTTCCGCCCGAGGAAGGCGAGCAGGACCCCGCAGATCCCGAGGACGGCCGCGATCAGCAGGAATTCGAGGGGGGTCTCCGGCACGGGGTTTGCATGGGGAGGCCGACTTAAAGGCTTTGCCGAACACCGCCCGCGGGGACGGTGGGCGTCTCACCGGGGGCCTGGCTTCGCCTCGCGGTCCATCGCGAGGAACTCCCCGTAATGTTTCTCCAAGGCCCGCCGGCGCTTGAGGTACGCCTCCTCGTCCAGTGTGCCCGAGGAGAGGTTGTCGTCGAGGACCTTCTGGGAGGTGCGGAACTCGTCAAGCTTCGCCGCGCAGTAGGCAGCCAGGTCCTCGCCTAGGTGGTCCACCAGGGCCGCGGCGGCGCTCCCCACCCCGTAGACGACCTTGGGCCGCCCGTCCACGGGAAACACCGCGGAGCGCTCGACGAGCCCCCGCTCATGGAGGGCCAGAAGATGCTTGTCGATCGACTGCCGGCTCACCTTGAGGCGCCGGGCAAGGTCGTCCGGATGGTCCACTCCCTTGCGGAGGAGATCGCAGATCGCCCGGCGTACAGGGGACGCGAGGAGCCCGAGGAGGTCGTCGTGGAGGGAGGGGATGGCCTGCGGACGCCGAGGCGCATATTTTAACCTTGAGGTTGAAGTTATCGCTGCAGAGAGTGCAATCGACGACGCCCCGGCGGGAGCCGGATAATATTATGTTGAAGATTGTATAAATATCTCGGGCGCCCATACAGGGTTCAGGTGAGGCCGATGTGGCTCCGAAAGAACAAGACGACGCGCGAGGGCGAGGACAAGACGGCTCAGGACCTCCTGGCGGGGAACCGCCTGGTCACGATGGCGCTCCTGGCCCAGACCTGGAAGTGAGGGGATGGGCCGGAAGAAGGACGGACTGGACCGCTTGGCCGACCGCCTGGCGCGCGGCGAGATCGACGAGGCGACCTATCACATCCTCCGCCAGAGGCTTCCGGCGGGGGAGCCGGCGCGCGAAGGGATGGAGGCCCCCTCCGGAACGTCCAGCGGGGTCGCCTGGTCCGGATCGGACGCCGACGTCGAGGAGACCGCGGAGGCCGCCAGGGAGGCGGCCCAGGGGCTCGTCGAGACCGTCCGCGAGCAGGTACGGGAGCAGATGCTCCGCGCCCGCGAGCTGCTCCTCCAGGCCCGGGCCACGGCGCTCGACCTCCGGGCCGCGGCGGTCGAGGCCCGCATCGTGGCCGACGTCGAGGCGGCGGTCGGCCCGGCAGACGAACGCGACGACGAGGAGGAGTGAAGACCATGGGACGCAAGAAGGACATCCTGGACAGACTGGCAGAGCGCTTGGCCCGAGGCGAGATCAGCGAGAAGACGTTCCTCGAGATCAAGGGGCGCTACGAGAAGGAGGGCTTCCCGGACGAGGAGCCGGAGGAGCCCCGGGAGCGCGAGTACGTCATCGATGTAGCGAAGATCATCCGGGGGGCCATGGCGGCGATACCTCCCATACCGCCGATTCCCCCGTTTCCCGGGATCCACGCCCGCCACGCCGGCCACGCCTCCGTACATGTGACGACGGGCGACTACCGCGGCGACGAGTACCGGGTCACGGGCGTGGGCAGCGTCGACGGGGACCTCTCGGCGAGGACGGTCGATGTCGTCGGGGTGTGCCGCGTCGCCGGGGACTGCGTCACGGACGTGTACCAGGGCGCCGGCACCTGCAAGGTCGAGGGGAACCTGTCCGCCAAGGACTGCGTGTCCACGGGGATCCTCAAGGTCGAGGGGGACATCACCGCGGACCGCCTGACGAACAGCGGCATGGGCAAGGTCGAGGGGAACGCGCACGCCCGGGGGGAGTTCACGAACTCCGGCGTGCTCAAGGTCGCCGGGGACGCGCTCGGACAGAAGATCACGAACTCGGGGACGTTCAAGGTCGCCGGGGACGTGCGCACCGAGACGGACCTCGTCCACTCCGGCTACCTCAAGGTCGGCGGCGACGTGCTCGCGAAGTCCTTCCGGTCCTCTGGCGTGTTCGCCGTCGGCGGCGAGATCCAGGCAGGCTCGATCGTCATCGAGCTCTCGGAGGAGTCGCGCGCCGACGCTCTGGAGGGCGGCGACATCCGCGTCACCGCCAAGGGCCGCGGCCTGCTCGAGTGCGACGAGGTCAAGGGCCGCATGGTCTACCTCGAGGCCACGCTGTGCGACCGCGTCGAGGGGGACGATGTCGAGATCGGCCCGCGCTGCCGCGTCCAAAAGGTCACCGCCAAGCGCCTCAAGGTGCACGAGTCGTCGCAGGTGTCGGAGCGGGAGGTCACCGGCGGGTAGCCCACGCCCCGGGACGTTGAAGGCGGGGACCGCGTTCGGGGGGGCGGCATGGCCGAGGCGGCGTCGCTTTGGCGGCACCGGGACTTCCTGAAGCTTTGGGTCGGGGAGACGATCTCGGTCTTCGGCTCGCAGTTCACCGGGCTCGCCCTCCCGCTCATCGCCGTCCTGACGCTGAGGGCGACGCCGGGTCAGATGGGCCTGATCCAGGCCTTCGCCACGGCGCCGTTCCTCCTGCTCGGCCTCATCGTCGGGGTGTGGGTGGACCGCCGCCGGCGGCGGCCGATTCTGATCGCGGCCGACGTCGGCCGGGGGGCGGTCGTGGGGATGGTCGCCCTCCTCGCGCTCGGCGCTGTCCTCTCCATCGAGTACCTCTACGTCGCCGCCCTCGTCAACGGGCTCCTCACGGTGTTCTTCGATGTCGCCTACATGGCCTACCTGCCCTCGCTCGTGGAGCGCGCGCAGCTCGTCGAAGCGAACAGCAAGCTCCAGTCGACCCAGGCCGCGGCGGGGGTCCTCGGACCCGGGATGGCCGGGGCGATCATCCAGCTCGTCGGCGCGGCCCGGGTGATGATCCTCGACGCGCTCTCCTTCTTCGCCTCCGCCGTGGCCCTCGCCCTGGTCGCCCGACGCGAGGCGCCCCCGAAGTCGACGGGCCAGAGGTCCCTGCTCGCCGAGGCGCGCGAGGGTCTCGCGGTCGTCACCCGCAATCCCCTCCTCCGGGCGATCGCCTCCTGCACGGGAACGTTCAACTTCTTCTCCATCGCCTACGGCTCCGTGTACGTGCTCTATGTCCTCGACGTCCTCCACGTCGATCCGCTCTCGCTCGGGCTGATCTTCAGCCTGGGGAGCGTCGGGCTGCTCGTCGGCGCCGTCACCGCCGCCAGGCTCGCGAAGCGCTTCGGCCTGGGGCGCGTCATCGTCTGGACCAACGTGATCGGCGGCCTGGGGCTCCTCCTCGTGCCCCTGGCGGGGTTCCTCCCCATCGCGCCCCTGGACTGGACCCTTCCGGTCCTGGTGTTCGCGCAGGCCCTCACCGGCTTCTCCATCCCCGTCTACAACGTCAACCAGGTGAGCCTCCGCCAGGCGATCACCCCGGACCACCTCCAGGGCCGGATGAACGCGACGATGCGGTTCATCGTGTGGGGGACGCTGCCTCTGGGGGCGCTCTTCGGCGGCGCGCTGGCGGAACTCCTGGTCGGGGCGGTCGGGAAGGCTCCGGCGCTGCAGCTCACGCTCCTCGTGTCGGCGGTCGGCAGTTCCCTGGCCTTCCTGTGGGTGCTGTTCTCCCCGGTGCGGGGGCTCGAGCGGATCCCCGAGCCGGCGCCGCCGCCGTCGGGCGGGACGTCCTGAGGGGACTCAGGCCTTCCGGTCGATGATGGTCTCCGGCCACGCCGCCGGGAGGTTCTTGGGGTCACTCATGTCGATCCCGCTGACGTCCGCGAACTCCCGACAGATTCACTGGTCGACCTCCGCCGGGTGCCTCACCTGGTGGAGGAGGCGATCGACTGGCTCTCGGGCGGGAAGCTGCGGAAGAGCGTACCCACGGGCATCCTCGCTACATTCGGCACCACGGGCCGCTCCCCCTCGCGGAGGTTTCCCGGGTGTTCGGGATGGCTCCGGAGGAGGCACAGGGCAAACTCACCACCATGAAGAAGAACGGCGAGGCCTGGATGGTCGTCCTCGGCGGAGCGACGCACTGGCAGGCCACGCGGTAGCCGGGTCGTCGTCCCGGACAGACCGGGTGGGGCTTCTCGAGCATCCGTGGGGCGTACTGGCACCTCCTCTTCTCACGCCCTCCATCGGCGCGGTCTCAGGCGGGTGCCCCGAGGAGTTCGATTCGGAGGCCGCGGTCTTCGAGCACCCGGAAGTCTCCGTCGTTCGTGATCAGGCGGGAGCACCCGGATTCGAGGGCTGTCGCCCCCACAATGGCATCCGGGACACTCATCCGCTCCGCGGCGACCAGCTCCGCCGCCAGGATGGCCACGGCCAGGTCGACGGCCCGTACTTCGAGGTGGGGGTACTGCCGGAACCATTCCTCGTATCGAAGGACCGTCGCCTCCTCGTGGAGGAACAAGGGGCGGACCAGGGTCTCCAAGGCGCACATCGTGCTCGTCACGGCTTCCACGCCGCCTTGCTCCACCTGAGTCAGGATCTGCCGACAGCGTGCGGCATGGCGGGAACGTCCCTCGAAGTAGTAGATGAAGACGGACGTGTCTAGGGCAACCTTCTCTTCCGCCACGACCTCCTCTCCTTCCTGATGTACTTGTCGACGTCAACCCCTTCCCAGACGTGTCGTCCGAGCCCGAAGCCCCACTCCGCCCAGGATCGCGGAGCCCGGTGGAGCACGACCTCGTCACCGCGGAGCTCGACGACGAGGTCCTCGCCCGGCTGGAGTCTGAGGCGGTCTCGGATGTCCCGCGGGAGCACGACCTGGCCCTTGGAGCTCAAGCGGGTGGTGGCCATGGGTAAGACACAACTGTCTTACTACTTGAACCCACCGGAAAGGGCTATCCATGGGTCATCCTTCCGGGGCCGTGCCCTTCACCGCCTTCCATCCCGTCGTCGTCTGGTCCCTGTGGAAGCGCGCCCCGAAGCTCGACTTCGTCGCCCTGACCGTCGGCGCGGTGATTCCCGATCTCTTCGAACTGGTCTTTGTCTTCCTTCTGCCCGATCTCTACTGGGTACAGAGGGATCTGTCCCACTCCCTCCTTGGCGCCGTCACGTACGATGTGGGCTTGGGCCTCGCCGGCGTGCTCGTCGCCCGCCGGCTCCTCCACTTCTTGGACCGGATCCATCCGTCACCGCTATGGAGCCGGTACGGGGGCCGAGACTATCGCACAGGGCGGCCGTGGCGGTGGGTCGTCCTGTCCCTGATGATCGGCTCCCTCGCTCACGTTCTCGTCGATCTCCCCTTCCACTGGCAGCACCCCCTCCTCTTTCCCTTCGGCGAGAGGCTGGTCCTCTTCCCCGCCGAGCAGGCCTTCTTGGTGGACCGGGTCACCATCGTCCTCTTCGGCTCCCTGTTCCTGTACCTCCTGTACGTCAATTGGTGGCGGCCCGCCCACGCCCGCCAAAGCGAGAAATAGCCTCCCTTGGATGCTCACGGTCCCATGAAGGTCACGATCCTCGACGGCTACGTGGACGAGCCGAGCAACTTCGGCGTCCCTCCATTCCTTTCTCCCTATCCGCGCTACTTGGCGGGGGCGATCACGGAAGCCGGGCACACGTGGGAGTATCTCACGATCGAGCAGGTCAGGAACGGCCTACCGCTGAAGGGCAACCTCCTGGCGGTGATCTCCGGCCCCATCGTCCCGGGGAAGTACCTCCGCTCCCTGCCCATGAGCGAGAAGGAGATGCTCCACCACGGGAAGGCCTTCGAGGGCGAGGTCGTCCTCGGCGGCCCCCTCGCCCGGTTCCGCGCGTACGACGAGCGCCTGCTCGAGGTCTTCGACGGCATCGCGATCCGCGACTTCGACTCGGCGGTGTACGACTGGCTCGGGCGAGGGGACTTCTCGCACCGCGACCGCACGATGGCGGAGTGGGACCGGTGGGCGTCGCTCGGCGCCGAGGTCGCGAAGCACCACCCGGACTTCCCGCAGCCCCTCATCGCCGAGCTCGACACGAGCAAGGGCTGCGTCCGCTACTTGAACGGCGGCTGCTCCTTCTGCATCGAGCCGGAGTACGGGAGGCCGAAGTTCCGGTCCGTGGAGGGTGTGCTCTCCGAGGTCCGGCAGCTCGCGCGGCTGGGTGTGGCCAACTACCGCCTCGGAGGGCAAGCCGACTTCTTCTCGTATCTCGCGGCCGGTGTAGGGAAGTCACTGACCCCGAAGCCGAACCTCGGCGCCATCGAGGACCTACTCGCGGGCATCCGCCGCGCCGTCCCCGATCTGAAGGTCTTGCACACGGACAACGGGGACCCCGCCATGATCGTCGCCCACCCGGAGGAGGCGACGGCGGCGATGCGGCTCCTGGTGAAGCACTGCACCCCGGGGACGCTTCTTTCATTCGGCCTCGAGTCCGCGGACCCAGAGGTCCACGAGGCGAACAAGCTCAATGTCACCGCCGAGGAGTGCCTGGAGGCGGTCCGTCTCGTGAACGCGGTCGGCCGCGACCGGGGGGAGAACGGCATGCCGCGCCTGCTCCCCGGGATCAATTTCGTGTCGGGGCTTGCCGGGGAGACGAAGTCCACGTTCGAGCACAATCGTCGCTTCCTCTCGAGGCTCCTGGAGGAAGACCTGTGGGTCCGAAGGATCAACATACGGCAGGTGAACCCGGTGCGTGTCGAGTTCGAGGACACCGGTCTCTACCGGGAGTTCCGGAAGTTCAAGGAGTGGGTGAGGGAGAACGTGGACCATGTCCTGCTCCAGCGCGTGGTGCCGTCGGGAACCGTGCTGCGTGACGTGTACACCGAGGTCAAGGAGGGACGGGTCACCTTCGGGAGGCAGGTGGGCACGTACGGTCTGCTCGTCGGGATTCCGTACGAGCTCCCCCTAGGCAAGTTCGTCGACGTGAAGGTCACGGACCACGGGCAGCGCTCGATCACCGCCGTGGAGCACCCGCTCGATGTGAACCGCGCGAGCCTCCGCGCGCTCACGGGCATCCCCGGGATCGGGGCGAAGCGCGCCGCGCGGCTCCTTCGGGCCCGGCCGTTCCGGGACCTCGAGGGATTCACCGCCGCCCTCGACGACCCGATCGTCGCGGCGCGCGCCGCGAAGTTTGTCACCGTGGACGTGGTCTCGCACTAGTCTCTCGCGGCCCAACCGCGGTGGGAGGGGAAGGCGGCCGGTAATGGCACGAACACAGACCGCAACGAATGTGTGTCCGGCCGCCCTGAATCGCTAGTCTACGCCGTGCCCGACGGGTTCGGCTCCACCGCAGGGGCCGCCGCGGCGGGGGTGGGCCTCCGAACCTGGCTCCGGATCGTCCGCAGGGTCGCCGCCAACGGGGTGTCCTTCTGGGCGGCGCCGATCATCATGTCCAGGTAGCTCGATCCGGTCACGTCCGCGCGGCGGGCCAGAGCCTCGACCGTCCGGGTCGACGCCCGGGTCTGGGCCTTCAGGGCCTCCTGGTGGGCGTCCGCCGCGAGGAGCTGCTCGTTGAGCCCGCTCAGGTTCGCTTGCATCGCTTCCACGTTCAGGTTCCCGTTCGTGAAGGTCTCGTCGTGCTCCTCGAGGGCCTTCAGGATGCGTTCGTTCTTGCCGATGATCTCGGTCTGGGTCGCTGTCATTTTTCTCACCTTTTTTTCTCAGCCCCTTTTAGGGGCAGATAGTCTATGGCCGAAGGTCTCCTTCACAGGACCACGCTACAGGTAGGACCGGACAGGCCTGTACCGGGCCTGTAGTGTCCGCTTCTGGCGTCCAGCGGCATGAACCGGACGCTGCGGGGGTCTCCGTCAGCGCTTCGGCGATCCCCGAAGGGAGTTCCGGGTCCGGAACTCTCTCTTCTAAGCCCAGAACTTCCTCCTCGGAGCCAGTGGAGCCCTCGCGGGCGCCTTCGACGGGAGTTCGGGGCCTCCCGAAGGGAGTTCGAAGACTCCCTCCGCGGGTTCTGGGTGTAGGACTTGGAGTTCTACGTTCCGATCCGGGAGTTCGGAGGTCGGGGAGCCCCGGAACGGACCTCCCCAAGGAGTTCTAAGCCGCGAACTCGGAGTTCCAGGGCTGGAAGTCGTCGCGGGGGACCGCGAACTGTTGGGGGACCGGGCGTTACGGGGGCGTCACGGCAGTCACGGTCTTGGCGGGAATCCAGCGCGAGCGTTCCTCACGAACGGGAACCCCCCCCACAACGCCGCTTACGGGTGGTCAAGCGGATGGCGGCGGCGTTCACCGAGGCTTCGGCCTGCACTACGACCATCTCCGGGAGCCCGGGGCGCTAGGAGGTCGGACCCCCGGCGGGAGCGAGGCCCGATCGGAGCCCCCGCCGGACGCCCGCGGGAGTCGAGAACCGGGTCCTCCGGATGCGCCGGCAGCATCCGACCTGGGGTGCGAAGCGGATCCACGCCTACCTGGCCCGGACGGGGCGGCGATCCACTGGAAGACGGTCCACGACATCCTCGTTCGAAACGGGCTGATGATCCGGGTGAAGAAGCGGACGAAGCCCTACCGCCGGTTCCAGCGTCACCGCGTCGACTCGCTGTGGCAGATGGACGCCTACGAGTTCCGGATCCATGGGGTGGGGAAGGTCTACGTCTTCACGATCCTGGACGACCGGTCCCGCTACCTGGTGATGGCGCGGGCCTACCTCCGCCACCGCGCGAGGGAGGCGGTGAACGCCCTCTGGTGGGCCCTCCGGAACGGACGGCATCCGAAGGCGGTCTACGTGGACAACGGGACGTGCTTCATCGCGGGAGACTTCAAGCGGTTCTGCGCGAAGCAGGGAATCCGGATCATCTACGGGAGGCCGTACAACCCCCGCGGCCGCGGGAAGCTGGAGCGGTTCCATGAGACGATGTTCCAGGAGCTGATCTCCCAGGTGCGGTTCCGCTCCCTCGGCCACTTCCGGCGGGAACTCTGGTGGTACCGGAGGCGGTACAACCACCGCCGCCTCCACGGCGGCATCGACTGGAGGACTCCGGCGGTGGTCTACCACGACCGAAGGCTCATGAGGCGGGCCCGCGTTCCTCGATGAAAGATGACAGATGTCCGGTCACCTCCCGCCGCCAGATGTCCTGTCACCCCACAAGTACGGAGGTTGAGACCCCGTTACCACGTCAGCGATGGATTATCAAGATGCCCAATATTATTCCGCACACGAACGCCCATACCTCAGTGAAGACCCCTGGCACCACGGAGGTCATGACTCTCATCGAGCTGACTGCGCGAAAACCCCGGCCAGCCCGCTCGTACTCAGTCCTGTGGTGTTCTTGCACATAGGGCTCAAAGCCCTTAGGGAGATCATGAGGCCCCACCTCGGACAGCTCCGGGAACTTCTTGGGTCGGAAGAGGAGGGAACTCTGAACGACCGTGATAAGGGCGCGTGCAGTTCCTCGCTCCTTCCTCTCAGGTCGGAAAAGCGCCTTTGAGCCCTCGAAAACCATGGGGAAGAGCCGTTCGACAACCCCGTTGCGGCCATCGAAAATCTGTTGCTCCAAATGTCTTGCCTGGTGTTCGAGGAGTAAGACGTGATCCCCTTTCCGGTGCGCGACGAAAGTCCACAATACAGAAATCAGGACCCCCATGATCGCAACAGAGAGACCTATGGAAGTCCCCCAAGGAACCATGCTTGCCGCCTGGAAAAGCGCCACAAGAAGCGCCGCTTCGACGAGAAGGAAGAAGTCGAACGAGTGCCACGACGCTTCATCCTGGTGGATCCAGATGTCCACCAGCTTCGAGTAGTATCCCATGAGGTCTGTGCTGTTGGGACCCTGAGGGTTCCTGGTGTGCGACCCCCCGGACTGGGCACCCCTTGAGCCCGCTCAGTTAACACTCTTCACCACCTCCTCGTGATACTCCCGCGGCGTCCTCCACCGGAGGCGCCGCATCGGCTTGACCCCGTTGTAGTCCTCGAAGGCCCACGCCAGGAACGCCTCGGCCTCCGCGAACGTGTCGAAGACGAGGGCTTCCCGGTAGCCCCGATCCAGCTGACATGGCCACATCACCGGCGCTTCTCCAGGGGCCTCCGCAGTGATGCTCCGAAGGCCCGCGAGGTCTCGCGGAACCTCTGCTGAGTCGACGCGGACCCCCGCGATGTTCCTCCGGTGCCCTGTCAAGTTCAGGCGAAGCCCGGCCGGGGCACGCGGTGGTCCCGCCAGGGTCCCTTCGGGACGTTCACCGATCCGGGGTATCCCCAGGTTCTCCACATGAGAGGTCCGCTTCAAGGCCATCCTGAACGCATCCCCCATCATCGCCTTTTTCGATGAGCCGAGAGAGACAGGGCGCACCCTGAACCCGTTCAGGGAGTCTCGGGTCGACGGAGCGTGCTTCCGTCGGGTCGTAGTGTGATTGTCCATCGCAACGGTTGGATGAGATCCCTGAAGTCGGACGGCGTGCTCACGGTCCGAATGGCCGCAAACGCCTTAATCGGCACGCCGGGGTAGGACTCGCGAAGCCGATTCGCCGCCCCGAGTAGAGTGGCGCCCCGTGTTACGATGTCGTCCACGATGAGGATATCCTGAACGGAGTCAAGGTCCTTCTGGACCGCCATCGTCTCGAAGTGCCTTTGAGCAAGAGGCCTCTCCGAGGCGCCACTTGTGGCTACCTTCGGGATTGGGGTCGCTCGCAGGAGCAATAGGCCGGTTCTTCCGCCCAGGCCCTTCTCGACCAAGGCGGACGCGATTTGGTGGGGTACCCAGAGTGACCCCTGTTGATGGAGGGCGCTCTTCGGTGCCGGGACGATTACGGTCGAGGGGGTGAAGAATGACTTGAATGGGAGCGAGGAGCTGTTCCGTGCGATGTAGTCCGCGAGGTACTGAGGGACCGAACGAGGGGGATTGCCCAAGGATGCTCCGGCCTTGAGGTAGCTCTTCCACGCGCGAGCACGATCGGCCGCGTGTCCGTCTCCGCGGGGGGTGTAGGAGAGCAGAGAAGCGCCGTCAAGGCTAGTTAAGTCCATCAGTCACCAGGGCCGGAACCCCATGTGGGACGAAGTCAAGAATGTCGTCCGGCTCCTCGAACTCGATTGCTCCGTAGCTGGCCATCGCCCGGGGCCAGTCCAGGCGCGGGTTCGAGAGGACCGGTTGCCTGATGAACAATGGCCGTCCAAGTCGGATGGCCTCCCATCCTTGATGGAGAGACCCACCGCTCTCTCCGCTTTCCACGATTACGGAGGCGTCAGAGATGAGGGCCATCGTCCGGTTCCGCAAAACGAAGTTCTCACGCTGGGTGGGTCGGCCCTCGGGGAACTGGCTGATCGCCAGGTGCTCAGCCATGATTAGCTTCTGGAGGGATAAGTTCTTGGCCGGATAGGCGCGAGAGAGGGCGGTTCCAAGTACCGCGATGGTTTTCCCCCCCGCGTCAATCGCGGCGCGGTGTGCGGCAGTATCGATTCCTTCGGCGAGTCCGCTTACAATGATGGCCCCACGTTGAGCCAGCGACCCAGAGATTCGACTCGCGGCCTCTAGTCCTTCGATGGACGGATGCCGAGTGCCGATGATTGAGACTCTGGGGTGGGGCAGAGGTCTCTCAAGTCTGCCTGCAACATGCAGACAGGCGGGAGCGTACTTGCGCTCGAGCTCGTTCAGAGGACCGAGGAGTTCCTCGGGCGAGACATCCTCGGAAGTTACTCCCTCTTCAATCCTGGAACCAGCTACGGATGGGCGAACGGTCGGACTCGATGCGGACTTCAATCGGCGCTTCGACTGCCGCGGGCGCTGCCCGAGGTTGGGGCTAGCCGCCGTCCGCCCGGTTTCGCCGTCCCACAAGTAGAGAGAAAGGCCCTCGCGGCTCATGACGAAGGATGTTCGACAGGTACTTTAAAGGTTGGTAGGACGGGCCGGCGTCTTCCACTCTATGTCGCCACGCCCTCACCGCCATCCCCGGGATCGGGGCGAAGTGGGCCCAACGGTTGCGCCGTCCCCGGCCGTTCCGGGACCTCGAGGGATTCACCGCCGCCCTCGACGACCCGATCGTCGCGGCGCGTGCCTCCGAGTTCGTCTCGATCACCGAGCCTTGCGACTAATCCGGCGCGCGGACAACACGCGACGGAGATTGTTCCAGAGGAAAGCGAAGGGATATCCGACTCTCCCCCTTGATTTCAGCCCGGGAGTGAGTTCCATGTGCAGGAGCATCAGGACGCTGGCCAACTTCGATCCCCCCGCCACAGACGACGAGATCCGCCGCGCGGCGACCCAGTTCGTGAGGAAGCTGGCGGGGTCCTCGAAGCCTTCAAAGGCCAACGAGGCGGCGTTCGATCGGGCGGTTGAGGCGGTCACCTCCGTCTCTCAAGAGCTGCTCGCCTCGCTCGTGACTACCGCCAAGCCGCGTGATCGCGAAGTCGAGGCCGAGCGTGCTCGTGCTAGGTCTGCAGCGAGGTTCAGACGCGACCAATCCCGCCCCGTGGGATAGGATCATTCGTCGAGCTATTTCCCGGACGTTGTTCGGTGCCTCGTCGTGCGCTGGAACTTCCCCTCCTTATCGAAGTACTTCCAGTCGCCTGTCTTCTTGCCGGCACTGAACCGGCCGATGTCCATCAGCCGGCCGGACTTGGGATAGCGCTTCCAGAGGCCGACCTGCATGCCGCTCTCGAACCTTCCCACCTGGAGAAGCCCGCCGTTCTCACGATACCACTTCCAGATCCCCGTGAGCTGGCCATCGACGAGTCTCCCCACCGCTCGTGGCTTCCCGTTGCGGAGGAAGAACCGCCACGGCCCCGTTCTCTCCCCGTCCCGGTACCGCCCCGCGCTCGCCAGTTTTCCATCACGGAAGTACTCCTTGTGCAGACCGTTCCGTGGCGGCTTCTCGCGCTCTCTCATGGTTCTCCTCGCGGAGCCCCCACCGCGGGTCCCGGTTCGGCGGCGGGCCTCCACTGCCCCTCGGCGTCTCGCACCAGCCTCGGGAGCGGAGTGCCGAAGCTCCAGAACAGGCCCTCCGGGTCGCGGACGACGAACCCCCGCGTCCGCATGGGGGAGTCCGCGATCTCCCGGACGACCGCGGCCCCGGCCGCGACGGCACGCGCGAACAGGGGGTCGGGCTCGTCGGTCTCGACATGGACGGAGTAGGCTGGATATCCGCCATCGGCGGCCTTCGCGGCGAGATCGGCAATCGAGGTGCGGCCCGGTTCGGCGCTATATAGCGCGACCAAGCCACCGCGGGGCCACCGAGCACCGCGTGTCCGATGGTGCCCGGGGTCTCTCCCTCGTAGACAACCACCTCTTCGAAGCCGAACGCGCTGATGAGGAAGCGCATTGCGGCGCGAGCGTCTTTGTAACCCAGGTTGGGCCAGAGGAGCGCGGTCATGACAGCCGAATCGTGCGGCGATAGATAAACCGTGCTCGGAGGTGCCCGAAATGGGGCGGAGAGACCACCTTAATGAGCGCGTTCCCCATCGCCAGGGCGTGACCTTAGGCTCACACGACAAAGCCGCCGCGGCGGTGACGGCGCGACTCCTGCGGCGGGAACGTGCGAACCTACTCGCCGTAGGCGTCTTCGGTTCGGTGGCGCGCGGAGAGGCCCGCCGGTTCTCGGATCTCGACATTCTCGTCGTGGTGAGGAAGAGGCATGCTCGCCTCCGCCCCGAGGTCCTCCACGGCGTCCTCGTCACCTACCACCACCTCACCGCCGAGGAGGCCCGTGAAGAGGTGATGGGCTCAGGCCCATGGTTGAACGACACCCTCGGAGGCTGGAGGTCTGTTCAACCCCGTCTCGATCCGAAGGGTCTCCTCCGGAGGTGGAAGCGCCGGGCCGCGCGTCCCCGGACGAGCCAATTCGATGAATCCGCCCGCCGCGATCTGTTCGAGACCTACGAGGACCTCGGAAAGCTCAGAAACGCCATCGCCGACCAGGACGAGGAGGAGGCGCGAGAGATGGCCCTGTGGTTCACCAGCGCGGCGGCGGGGTCGCTCCTGGACTTGGAGCGGCACGTGACGCGCACAGGGAGGCGGATGTTCATCGACGCACGGCGACTCGGGGCGGTGGGGCGGGCGATCTGGAGGCTCCGTTATAAAGGGCTCCCGCTTCCGGAGATGTCACTGGTGGCCGACCGGATCTGGCGGGGACTCCTGGCCAGGGCGCGGGGCCGCCGCTTGGAGACTGCGGGATTAGGTTGAATGCTTGGCGACTCCCTCCGGAACCAATGACCGACTGTCGGGCGTGCGGGGGCAGGCTTGAGAAGGGACAGCCCTTCATCCTCGAACGGCAGTACCCCGGTCTGACGAAGCGGTACTTCAACATGGACTTCTACGGGATGGACTACTACGGGGCCTGTTTTCACCGGGAATGCTGCCTGAGGAGGCTCCGGGTCCCCTTGACCGCGAGCGAGCACGGCGGGAGTCCGCCGCGTACCTTAGGCGAGCCGGGTCCTTCGAGACGCGCTTGAGACAAGACGCCCCACGGCTCCCACGGCGAATGCTTCTTGTGCTCGGCAACGGTGACGACTCATGGACCCGCCCTTCGTCCCCTACGCCCCGGAGCGTCTGCCTGAGGGAGAGATGCGCTATCGTGCACAGGCGTTCCTCGAGCTGGTGCAGGGGCGGCGGTCTGTCCGGATGTTCTCGCCGGACCCGTTCCCGAGGGAGGTCCTGGAGTTGTGCCTCGAGACCGCCGGGACCGCGCCGAGCGGGGCACACAAGCAGCCGTGGACGTTCGTCGTGGTCGCCGACCCGGAGGTGAAACGACAGATCCGCGACGCCGCCGAGAAGGCCGAGAAGCGGTTCTACGAGGAGCTGGCCCCGGACGAATGGCTCCGGGACCTTGCGCCCCTGGGTACCGACTGGGTCAAGACGCACCTCACCGATGCCCCCTATCTCGTCGTGGTGTTCGCGCAGGACTACGGTCTCGATTCGGGCGGGACCCGGACGAGACACTACTATGTGAACGAGTCCGTGGGGATCGCCGTCGGGTTCTTCCTCGCGGCGGTGAGGGACGCCGGCCTCTGTGCCTTGACGCACACGCCCGCCCCCATGGGCTTTCTGAAGCAGGTCCTCCGTCGACCTGAGAACGAGCGGGCCTACGTCCTCATCCCCGTCGGCTACGCAGCCGAAGGCACCCGCGTCCCGAATCTGCGGAGGAAGCCCCTGGCCGAGTCGGTCGCATGGGTCTAGAACGGGGGTGACGCCCTCTCCATCCCGTCTATTCCACGACCAGGGTGATGGCATCCGAGAAGGTCCCGATGATCTGACCCGAACCGGACGCGGACAGGCCGATGACTCGCACCTGGTACCGTCCCGGGGACAAGGAGGCGGGTATGGGGAGCGTGATGCTGGAACCTCCCATCGGGAGCTCCCTGGAGGGCAGGGCGGCCACCGGGCTGACCCTCTCGAAAGCGCCGACCCCGGTGTGTAACGTCACCTGAATGGTGAAGCCCGCGTTGGGAGATGCGGTGGCGATGCCGCGGCTGATCTCCATCTCCACAAGGAACTCGCCGCTTGGCGTCCCGTATTCAAGGCTCCGCAACGACAGTCGCGGGCCGTCTTGGGCCGCTGTCGCGGTCCCCAAGGTCACTCCCAGTATCACTAGAGCCAACGCCGCGCCTAGAAGTTTCAAGTCGCCCCCTCCAAAGTTTCCAGCCACCCAAAAGGGGCAGGGGCCTCATAATCGTTTCCCATCTGGCCACCTCCGTGCCGCCCGAATGTACGGAACTGGTACCTCGCCGTGGGTGGGTCTCACCGAGCGTGGCGTCGCTTCGCTCGATGGGTCTCCCAGATGACGCCCCGCCACCAGTGCTCGTCCGGGAAGAGCGTCGGCGGTTCGATCCACCGCCACGCGTTGCGCCCGTACCAGGTCGCGCCGCGGCGGATCAGGTCGCGGTTCCGGCCCTCCAACTCGCGATAGCGGCCGAGGAGGGCTTCGGCGTCGGCGGTCATCCCGAGTTCCAGCGCCGCCCGGAGCGTGTAGTCCTCGGCCTCCCGGGCGAACAGGACCTGGATGACGAACTGCCACGGCTCGCGCCCGCGGAACCCGCGCCCGGTGGCGATCCGGCGGTAGTACCCCATCTGCCGGCGGTGGTTCTCCCACGCGGCCATGGACCACTCCGTGAGCGCGCGGTCGTACGCCCGGGGCCGGGAGCCACGCAGGGCTCTCACCGCCGTCGCGGCCCGATCCAGCTCCATCCGACGCCGTGACGACCGTCGGGTGAGGGACTCCAGGCGGTCCAGCTGGAAGGAGCACATCCCCAGGACCCGGAGCGGCGTGATCAGGTCGGCGGGCTGGAAGTAGCCCGTGGCGGTGTAGTTCCTGGCGCCGTTCTCCCACCGCTTGCGGGTTGCGAGCGCAATCTCCCGCAGGCTCGGCGCCCCGTTCCGCCCGCCGCGCCGGGGATACCCGTAGAGGATCTCGTCAAGCGAGGAGGCGATCTGCTGCCGAAGGGGCTTCCTGGCCATCGTCCCGGTTCAAGAGGGGGCCCCGGAAAAAGCCTCGCTCGTCCCGCACAGGTCTCCGGGAATCAGACCAAAAAGCCGATAAGGCCCTATTCCCACGCCTGTAGGGGGAACCGGGGAGGGGCCGAGTTGCGACCACGACTGCTCCAGGCCTGCCTTCTGCTCGCCCTCGTCGCCCAGGGCTGGGTGGCCGGCGGGACGTCCCCGCCCGATCCCTCCCCGATGCTCACGCCGCACGCGCCCATCCTCATCCTGGGGAACGGCGACTTCACCCCTGCCAACGGCGTCACCGGCGGGAGCGGCCTCCCCGGCGACCCCTACGTGATCGAGGGCTGGGAGATCGACGCCACGGCATCGAACGGGATCGAGATCCAGGCGACGGATGCGCACTTCGTGATCCGCGATGTGTTCGTCCACTCCGCCCCGTCGACGCTGAACTACGCCGGCGTCCTCCTGGACAAGGTGGCGAACGGCCGGCTGGAGAACCTCACGCTGGAAGACACGCTTTACGGGATCTGGGGGGTGAACATCGAGACCCTGACGATCGCCCGAAGCCGCGTTTCGCGCATGGGCTACGACGGGATCTTTCTCGACAACGCGGCGAACGTGTCCTTCCTGGACAACCTAGTCCAGGAAGCCGGGGTCCTCAACACGATCCCGGCATGGTTCGTGTGGGAGGGCATCTCCCTGCAGTTCTCCCGGAACGTGACGGCCGTCGGGAACACGCTACGGGACAACGACCACTTCGGTCTGGGCCTGTACAACTCCACGGCCGCCCTCGTCATCGACAACACGTTCGAGGGGAACTGGGGAGGCACCAGCCTATGGGGGGTGAGCGACGCTCGGGTCGCCGGGAACGTCGTGGCCAACCAATCAGGGTACGGCCTCGACTTCCTCGGCGTCAAGAACGTCACGGTGGAGGACGACCGTGTCTCGAACACCCTGATCGGCGTTCTGTTCAGCGGGGTCCTCGGCGACCCCGAGCTCCAGAACGAGAATGTGACGGTGCGGCGCAACGTCATCTCCGGGAGCTGGATCGGCATGGTATTCAGTGGCGTCGTGGCGCCCGTCGTCTCGGAGAACTTCCTCCTCGGGAGCCTGAACCCCGCGATGGCGATCGAGTCGACCGAGGATGGCGTGTTCACCGCCAACGTAATCGAGGGGAGTCAGTGGGATGGCCTCACCCTCTACTTTGCGAACCGGACCACGCTGGTGAGGAACAACATCACCGGGATCGTGAACCTGGGGGTCCATTCCCTGTACTCCCAGGACGTGACGATGGTGGAGAACCGGATCGCCGGCAATGGCGTGGGGGTCGCCCTCGAAGGCTCCGGCGGGTGGCTGGTGCACCACAACCTCTTCGAAGGCAACGGGATCCAGGCGCAGGACGACCTCGGCGCCGCGAACGCCTGGGACGACGGCTACCCGAGCGGCGGGAACTGGTGGTCGGACTACGGCGGCGTCGACATGTGCAGCGGGCCGCTCCAGAACATCTGCCCGAACCCGGACTCGATCGGCGATACGCCGTATGTGATCGACCCAGACACCCGGGACCGGTACCCGCTATGGACGCCCGCCGCGATACCACCGGTCGCCTCCTTCGACGTCGCCCCGCCGGTGGGGAACATCACCACGGGGTTCGCCTTCGACGCGAGCGGGACGTGGGACGCGAACGAGCCCGCGGCGAACCTCGCGGTGCAGTGGGACTGGGAGGACGACGGCACCTGGGACACGCCCGCGTCGACGAACAAGTCCTCTGTCCACACCTACGCCGCCGTCGGACTGTACACGGTGCGCCTGCAGGTGCGGGACAGCAGCAACCTCACGAACGAGACGACGCGGGAGGTGCTCGTCGAGAACACCCCGCCCGTGGCGTTGTTCGATGTCGTCCCCACCACAGGCAACGTCACCACGATCTTCACCGCCAACGCCTCGTCCTCCTCGGACCTGGAGGATCCCGCCGCCGCCCTTGAGGTCCGATGGGACTGGGAGGGTGACCTCGTCTGGGACACCGGCTGGTCTTCCTCGAAGGTCGCGGGCCATCAGTTCACCGCGGCCGGAATCTACACGATCCGCCTCCAGGTGAAGGACTCCGGCGGGTTCACCGCCGAGGCGGCCCGAAACGTCGAAGTCTACAACACGCCCCCGCAGGCGGCATTCGTTCTCGTCCCCCCCTCCGGGAACGTCACCACGATCTTCACCGCCGATGCCTCCGCCTCCTCGGACCTGGAAGATCCACTCGCAGCACTCGAGGTCCGGTGGGACTGGGAGGACGACGCGGTCTGGGACACGCCGTGGTCCACGACGAAGGCTGCGACCCACGCGTTCCCCGCGCCGGGCGCCTTCACGGTCCGGCTCGAGGTGCGCGACACCGGGGGGCTTGTGGACAGTGCGACGCGGACCGCCGACGTGCAGAACACCCCGCCATCGGCCTCCCTTTCGTCCAATCCGCTGCTGGGCGGGCTCGCGACCTCCTTCGCGTTCGACGCCTCGTCGTCCACCGACCTGGAGGATCCCCCGGGCGCCCTGCAGGTGCGTTGGGACTGGGAGGACGACGGGGTCTGGGACACCGGCTGGTCGGCGGGGATGACCGCCAGCCGAGTCTACGGGGTCGTTGGCCTCCACACCGCCCGCGTGGAGGTGCGCGACACCGGCGGGCTCTCCGACACCGCCGCGGCGACCGTCGAGGTCCGGCCCGGACCGGTCACGTCGCTCGAGGTCGGGGCCCCGAACGTGACGGCGGGCGGCCTCTACATCTCCCCCACCACGCCCCTCTCGCTCTCCGTGGACGACCGCGGGGGCGCCGGGATCCTCCGCACCCAGTACCGGATCGACGGCGGCCCGTGGGTCGACTATGGGGTGACGGGTCCGTTCACGCTCCCGGGGGACGGTCCGCGGACCGTGGAATGGTACAGCGAGGATGTCCTCGGCAACGTGGAACCCGTGCAGGCCGCGGACATCGTCGTCGATGGATCGCCGCCAGCGCAGAGCTTCGTGGTCGGGACCCCCTCCCACACGGCGGGGGAGACCTGGATCACCTCGTCGACCCCGATCACGCTCACGACAGGGGACCTCGGGAACCCGCCCGTCGGCCTCGCCAACGCCGAGCTCCGCACCTGGAACGGGAGCTGGTCTCCCTGGACCCCGAACTCCGCGCCCATCACCCTCTCGGGGGAGGGGAGGCACTACATCGAGTACCGGGCCACCGACCTCCTCGGCAATGTCGCGGCCCCGGGCAACGCCTCCTATCTCGTCGACGACGCGCCCCCGACGTCCGTGCTCGTGGCGGGCAGCCCTCAGGTGCAGGGGACACGCCTCTCCGTGACCTCGGGAACGCCCCTCAGCCTCGTCGCCGCGGACCCCGGGCCGACGCCGGTGGGCGTCGCGACCGTGGAGTACCGCGTGTGGCTCGGCGCCTGGACGCCCTGGACCCCGTACGCCGGGCCGTTCTTCCTTCTGGGAGGGGACGGGGAGGCCTACGTCGACGTCCGGACCAGCGACCTCCTCGGCAACACGGTGACGGAGCAGAACACGACGCTCCTCGTCGACGACGTCCCGCCGACCACGGACCTCGCTCTCGGCGACCCGAAGTACGTCTCGGGAAACACCTATGTCACTTCGTCCACCCCCTTCACCCTGACGGCGACGGACGGAGGCGCCGAGCCTGTCGGCCTCGCCGGGATGGAGTACCGGGTCGACGGCGGTCCTTGGCTGCCCTACACGGCCTCGTTCACCGTGGCGGGAGACGGGCCACATCTCGTGGGGTATCGCGCCACGGACCTCCTCGGGAACGTGGAACCGGAACGGTCCGTCTCGGTGCTCATCGACGACTCGCCACCCCAGACCCTTCTCTCCCCATCCGCGGGCCCGTTCAACGAGAGCACGGAGTTCACGCTTGCCGCCACGGACCCCGGGAGCGGCGTGGCTCGGACGGAGATGAGCCTCGACGGCTCCGCATGGACCAACTACACGGCGGCCTTCCGCCTGCCGCTCGGCGACCACACCGTGCGCTTCCGGTCGGTCGACGCCCTCGGGAACCGCGAGTCGGACGTGGTGATGGCGGTGGATGTGACGGCCCCAGAACTCCCTCCGGCTCCTGGACTGAACTACAAACCCTATCTCGCGGCGGTGTTCGCGGTGGTCCTCCTCATCACCGGGTACTGGTTGCTCGTCCTCCGTCGTCGAGAGTCCGAACCGGCGGAGAGGAGGAGGGTCTTCCTGCTCCACGCCGCCCCGTGGGCGACTCTGGAGGCCGCCACGGGGATCCTCTCCGCGGCCACCGGGCTGCTCGCGATCCCGCCGCTGCTCGGGCCGGGCACCGCGGTGGATGGCGTGATTCTCCTCGCGGGTCTGATCTGGATCTGGCGCCGCAGCCGTAGGAGCCCCGACCCATAGCCGGGAACTGGACCATTGTTATGCGGTTCGCGCCCTCCGATTGTCACCAGCGTCGACGGGAGGAGCGTCCCTTCCCGAGTCTCGGGCATGGCCGTCATCGATAACCTCGACCGCGTCGGAACACCTCGAGAATCCTGACGCCCCTGTCTCGGACTTCATAGACGACTCGCCAGGGTCCGATACGGAGGCGGTGTCTCCCACGCGCGCCGCGAAGGACCACGATGTCCGCGCCGCTTCGCGAATGGAAGGGATCCTCCTCCAAGGAACGGAGCGCTTCTCGAAGCCGTTCTCCTTCCTTCGTGGGCATGTTCCGGAGGTATCTAGCCGCCGTCGTGGAGACGGCGACCCGGTACATCACATGTCCTCCAGGGGGATGAACTCGCCCTTCTTGGAGATGTGTTCCCAGATCTTGTCTTGTTCTTTGATCGGCGCGTACCGGATGAGGCGGCGGATGACGTCGTCGTACGTCTCCCCCATCTGCCCGAGGGCTCGGAGGAACTCCTTCGTCTCCCGACTCAGGGAGATGGTAGTGATCTGCTTCCGAACGGAGGCGTGTCGGGGCGACTGCGGACTTGACTCGGAGCGCGGTCGCCGCTCCTTCCGTCTGAGTGAGGCGCGTGACTGCATGGTGCTCATGGATGTCATGGAATCCATGGTATTTATGGATTGTTGCCGCCGTCGTGCACCTAGCGAGAACCTCACCGTTCCCGATTGTCGAACAGTTCCCCGACGCGCTTCGTGATGTCCTCCATCTTCCCCGCATCGAGCCGCCGACCCCCGAGGATGTGCTCCTCGACGTTCTCGGCGGTGTACTCCAGGACGTTGAGCACCGTGGGGATGCGGATGGCGTCCCCGATCACCGCCACCACCTGCGGCGGGATCGTCCGGACGATGGACTCCCACATGCCGCGCTCCCCGACGCCGCTCAGCGCGCGCTCCAGGTCCATGGGGTCCTTCAGGGAGAGGATGAAGCGGTTCGCGAGCTGCGAGGTCACCTCGTCGGAGATCTTCGACGGCCGCTGGTCCACGAGCGCCAGGATGAGGTTGAACTTCCGCATCTCCCGGGCGAGGCGCCCGAAGATCGTGTACGCCGCCACCTCGGGCCCGAGGAACTTGTGCGCCTCCTCCAGGAACAGCGTGAGGCGCGGCAGGTCCAGGTTGCGTTCCGTGTACGTCTCGAAGAGCCGTCGTGAGACGATGTTCGCGACGAAGAGGTAGAAGAAGGGGTCCGTCCCGTAGTCCCCGAAGTCGAGGATGACGGACTGCCCTGCCTTGATGCGTTCCATCATCAACCCGAAGCTGTCGTCCCCCTCGCGGAGGAACGGGATGCGCCGCAGGCGCGCCATGCGTCGCTTCAGCGCGTTGAGGGACATCTCGTGCGCCTCGTCCTCGCCCATGTCCGCGACCGTGACGGTGTCCGCCGCGGCGATTAGGTCGAGCTTCCTGGGCCTCCGCCAGCGGTCGATGGCGTACAGCGTGTCGATCATCCCGCCGCTGAGGTCCTGCAGCGCGACCAGGATGTCCCCGGGCGTGATCTCGCGCGGGTCCAGGATGAACGCCGAGGCCTCGGGGTTCTTCTTGTCCAGCGAGAAGATCTGCACCTTCTCCGGGAAGAAGTACTTCAGGCCCTTCGACCCGTCCGCCTTGGAGAACATCCCGTACTCGGAGTGCATGTCGAAGAGCAGGAGGGAGGAGGCGTCGGTCGCGAGCGTGGCGAGGCAGATCAGCTTGTTGAGGACGCTCTTCCCCGACCCGGTGCGGCCGAAGAGCGCGAACGGCTTCTGCGTGAGCTTGTCGAAGTCCATGTGGATGTGGAAGGGCTCGACGCCGCGGATCGTCCCGAGGGGGGCGGACTTCTCCGAGCGCTCGTAGATGAGCTCGACGTCCTCGCGCGTCGCGTGGCGGGACTCCGCGAAGTACGGCGGGATGGTCTGCGGCTCCAGGACCTTCCCCGTCGCTTTCTGGATGCGCTGGATCTGCCGGAGGTGCGCCTTCGCGTAGAACACCGGGCCGTTGAAGCCCTCCGAGGCGGTGGCGGCGATGGGGGCGACGAGGTCGGAGAGCGCGCTCCCCGCGAGCTCGTTGGCGAGCTCGCTCTCCTCGTTGTAGACGTTCTCCACGAGGCAGAAGTAGGCGTACTCCGGCCCCTCGACGATCACGGGGAAGCCGACCTCGAGGTTCTCCGGGTTGGGCATGCTCAGCTTGACGTGGAGCCCCTCCCGCACGGAGCCGGACACGACCTCCCCGATCTTCCCCGTCATCGACGGTCCCCCGTGACGCGGTCCAGGTACTCATGGTACGCGGATTTCCTCTTGCCCTCGACGTGCGTGAGGCCGTTGATCACGTCGCGGACGTTCAGGCCCAGGGCCTTCGAGCGCTTCAGGACCGCCTGTTCGTAGAGGGGCTTGAGGTGGCGCACCGTCACCGCCATGCGGTGGGCCTCCATGAGGGGCAGCGGGTAACCGAGGGAGTGGCGGGCGCGGCAGTACGCCGCCAGGAGGCGGAAGGCCCTCTCCGGGTTGTCCCGGCACGTCCCCAGGTCCACGCGGAACCACTTCGGGGCGTTCGGGTGGAGGCGCACGTAGTACACGTCGCCCAGGAGGAAGGTCTTCTGCTTCTCCGCCGCCACGCCGGGCGCCGGGACGAACGCGCAGCCCTCGACCTCGCGCCCGCGCCGGCGCAGGAGCTCCTCGTCCCTCCGCGTCGAGCCGAACGCGTGGAGATCGGAGTCCTTGGACACCCCGAGGAGGATGTGCCCGTTCCGCTCCGCCTCGCGCACGACGTCGCCCATGAGCTCGTACTCCTTCGGGAACGTGGTGAGCGTGCCGTCCATGGCCAGGATCAGGTCGCGGTGGTCCCCCGCCATCTGCATCGCGAGGAGCGCCTCCTCGAGGCGGCGGAACTCATTGACCATCTCGTTGGCGGGGTACTGGCGGTTGCGGGTGAACTCGAAGATCGCCTGGTGGCGGTCCGATTGCGTCTTTACGAAGTCCTCGCGCGTGCTCACGGCCACGACGCGGTGGTTGAGGCGGTGCGACGAGAGCGTGTAGCCTCCGTTGAACGTGTAGCGCAGTGCCGCGGTGGAGAGCGCGGCGAGCCACCAGGCGTCGAGGTTCAGGAGGAAGGCGTAGGAGCCGTCCACCGCGATGAGGTCCGGCGGGGCGTCCTCGGGGCGGAACCCGTGGAACTCGAGCGGGGTTTCCTCCTCGGCTCCGTCCGATGCCCGGTGGAGCTCTGAGATCCGGGAGAGTTCGAGGTCAGCCTCGTCCTGCGCGGGCACGGCGGCCTCATCGGGCGCGGCCTACTTATAGGGTTCCGGGGGGGTGGGCGAATCGGACTCCAACCATCGGAAAGTCGGGGAACGGGGCCTTGGCAAGGGCTTTTGACCCCCGCCCCGGTGGCAAGGACGATGCTCCAGGCCGGGGCGATGGCGCCGGAGGTGGACAGCGTCGACCAGCACGGGAACGCCTTCCGCCTCTCGGGCCTCCGGGGGAAATGGGTCGTCCTCTACTTCTATCCGAAGGACGAGACCACGGGGTGCCGGATGGAGGCCTGCGCGTTCCGCGACAACCTCGCAGCGATAGCCGCCGAGGGCGCCGTCGTCGTCGGTGTGTCGGTGCAGGATCAGCACTCCCACCTCCAGTTCGCCCAGCATCACGGCCTGACGTTCCAGCTCGTCGCGGACGAGGGGAAGCGGATCACGCGGGACTACGATGTCCTCGGGCTCCTCGGCCTCGCGAAGCGCGTGACGTACCTCATCGACCCGGAGGGACGGATCCGGGACATCTACCGTTCCGAGGTCCGGCCGGAGAGCCACGTGGACTACGTCCGCACCCGGTTGCGGGAGCTGAAGGCGCACGCCCCTCCGTGAGGGTTTCGGCCGACGAGGCGGCCAGCGCAGTGGGGCTCCGCACGCTCCGGAGCCCGGCCCGTGAAGCCGCCAACCCCCAGCGCAGACCGGCCCCCGCGCACTAGGCGAACCGACGCACCGCTTCGCTCGTGCGGACGAAGGTGACTAGCCCGGCCTGCGCGACCCTGTCGAAGTGCCGATCGTTCGATATGAGGAGGGCGCCGGTCTGATGTCAGGTGGCGGCGTGGACGCAATCCGCCTCCTGGCCTTCTAGGAAGTACGGGGCGCAGGCGCGGACGTGGCGCTCGTCGGGGTCGACCGTGCGGATACGCTCCAGGATGGCGGTCAAGAGCCTCGCGGCCGTGGGAGAGGCGAGCTCCTCCGCATGGCGCGCGTACTCATGGAGCAGGATGGGGTTGCCCACGAGTTCCACCTCCTTTCGGTCAAGGAGGGTGAGGATGAGCCTCACGGTCCCGACGGACTTCTTGGGGCTCCGAAAGGCCGATACGATCCCGTTCATGTCCAGGAACACCGCCGTGGGCAGACCGGTCGGCATGCATGCTCACGACCTTCGGCCCTTGGAGACCGCCGGATAGCGCGCCTTGGCCATCCGATTCGCCTCGGCCTCGATCCGGCGGGCGATTCCCGCGACATCCACATCCCGCAACTCGGCTTCCAACCGCTCAGCGATCTGCTTGGCGTCAAGGGGCTCGAGGTGAAGGCTGCCGTTGCGACCCTCCACGAGAAGGAACTTGGTCCCGCGCGCGATTCCCTGGGATCGGCGCGTGCCACGAGGGATCACGATGCGCCCAGCCCGGTCTACCGTAACGACGCCTGCCATCGGTGGGAGATTTCCCCCCCCGGTCTTATACTTTGGATGTGACCCACGTCATCGGATCAATGGATTCTGAACCACGCTAGCCACCGCCCACAATCCTCGAACGCCCCTCGGCGGTCATCTCGACGCGAACCCGCCCCTCGAACAGGTCCGCGACCTCGACGAGGTGGGTGATCAGCACGATTCTCTCGAAGAACCGCCCCATGCGGAACAGCTTCTGCACGAAGAGCTCCCGTGAACCCTCCGTGTCCAGCGACCCGAGCTCGCCCTCGTCGATGAAGAGCGTGCGCATCCGCCCGTAGGTCCTCCCAACTTGCGGCAGGCTCGCGAGCTCCTTCGCGATGGCGAAGCGCAGTGCCGCGTTGATCTGCGTTCGCTCCCCGCCGCTGAACTCGGACACGTCCCGCCAGGTCCCATCCACGGCGCGGACGCTCACCCGGATGCCGAACTCCCGCTTCTCCTCGTAGGTCTCCAGGCGGACGGAGTCGAACCGGCCGTCCGTGAGCTCCCCCAGGTTCGCGGACGACTCCGCCGCGAGGGCGGGGAGCAGATGGTGGATGGCGTACATCGTCAGTCCCTTCTTATGGAACACCTGGTCCTTCAGCACGGCGAAGACCTCGCGCTGGACGAGCACCGCCTCCAGCTCCTTCCGCGAAGACTCCAGTTTCCCTGCGTCCGCCTCCAGCTCCTGGATCTGCAGGGCGATGCGCCGCACGTCCCCCTCCATCTTCCCGACGTCGCGGTTCTTCGACTCCGACTCGCGTCGCGCCGTTTCCAACGCGCGCTTCGCGTCCCCGTGCTCCCGCTCGCGGAGCTCCAGCCCAGCGAGATCGGCGGCGACGCCGGTGGCCTCGGTCTCGAGGTCCGCGGTCTCCTTGGCGGTGTCCTCCATCTGCCGTACCGGGTCCCCCGCCGCCTGCCCCTGGCGCCGGAGGCGCTCGAGCTCCTCGCGCCCCTTCCGCAGGACCGGGAGGGCGTCGCGGAGCGCCTTCGTCCTGGACTTCTTCGCCTCGTCGAACCCAAGCTCCGTCCTCTTGGCGGTGAGGAGCTCCTCCTCCTTCGCCAGCTCCAACGCCTGGACGTGGTGGCCCTCGTCCTCCCGCCGGAGCTCGTCCTTCGCCTGGGCGACCTGCTCTCCCAGTTCCCGGACGACGAAGCTGTCGGCGGTGATGCCCGTGGTCTCCCCCCGGACACGGCCGAGCTCGTCCACCGCCGAGGCCCGCTCCTCCTTCAGCCCCGCCACGATGTCCTTGCGGTCGGCGAGCCAGGCGAGTTCCCGCTCGATCCGATCGAGGCGCTCCGTGAGTCGACCCTCCGTGCGCAGGAGGTCGAACGCCTGGTCGGCGGGGACGACGCCGCGGATCTCCGCGAGGCGCCCCTCGACCTTGAAGATCTTCTCGGAGATTTGGTTGCGGCGGCGGGAGTGCTGGTCCTCCAGGGACTTCCGGCTCCGTGTCAGCCCCTCGAGCTGGCCGGTCACCCCCTGGGCCTTCGCCTGGAGTTCGGTAAGTTCGGATGCCTCCCCCTCCAGCGCCTCGTAGTCCTTCGTGCGCGTCTCGAGCTGGAGGATCTGCTCGCGCATCTGCGCCGCCGCCTCCGAGGCCTTGCGCAGCTGCTCGGCCTTCACCGCGAGCGCCTTCTTCCGCGCCGCCAACTGGTCCGACTGGGCCCTCCTCGCCAGGTAGGCCTCGTGAGCGGCCTCCAGCCCCCGGAGGCGCTCCTCCCCGACCTTCACCGCCGTCTGCAGCCGTTCCAGCTCGTCGCGGGAGATCTTCAGCGTCTGCTCGGAGAGGTCCAAGGTCTCGCGCAGCGCTGGCAACCGCCCGAGGAGCTCCTCGCGGGTGAGGATCTCCTGCTCCTTCTGCTTCACCGCCGTGTTCTCCGCGTCGAAGCGCTCCTTCGCCTTCTCCTGCGCGCGGTCGAACGTCTCGAGCCGGAACAGCTTGGAGAAGATGGCGAGGCGCTCCGCGCCCTTCGCCGCGCCGAGCGCGCGCATCTCCTCCTGGCGCACCACGGTGGAGTTCCGGAACCCGTCGTAGTCGAGCCCGAGGACGTTCTTCACCGCCAGATCGAGTTCCGGGATGTGCCCCTTCAGCTTGTTCTCGCCCTCCCAGACCTCGACATAAGACCGCCCCTTCCCGTCCCGCCCGCGCTTGACGGCGTACGCCTTGCCGTGCTGGCGGAACGCGACGCGGACGTGCCCGCCGGGCTGGCAGAGCTCCTCCATCGTCACGCCCGAGTCCGTGCGCGTGGTCCGCCCGTACAGGGCGAAGGTGACCGCGTCGAGGAGGGATGTCTTCCCTGCCCCGGTCTTCCCTGTGATCACGGTGTACTGCCGGTCGAGGCGGAGGGTCTGGCGGTCCGTGTACCGCATGAACCCAGAGAGCTCAATCTCCTCGAGGACGAAGCCCTCCGGGGGCGCGGGCGCGTCCTTCCCCAGGGACCCGGGGGCCGACCCTGCGGCCGCGGACATCTAGCCGAGCACCTCCTTCAGGATCGCCGCGCCCTCTTTGGCGACGGCCTCGCGGTGGGGGTGCGTCCCGAAGTTCGCCGCCACGAACCCCTCGAACAGCGTGAGCGGATCGGCGTGGAACTCCTCGCCGCCGCGCACGACTTCGCGCTGCGGGAGGTTCCAGAAGACGTCGTGGTGGAACGCGGTCTCGAGCCGGGCGGTGATGCGGTTCTCGTCGATCGAGAGGCGCTGGCCCTCGTTGGCGGTGATGCGGAGGCGCACGAGGGCGTCCTTCACCTCGGCGGGGATGGCTTTCAGGATGGCGGCGGTGGGATCCGCCTCCTGCGACACGTCCACCTCGACCTGGTGCATCGGGCGTGCGGGGAGCTCGACGAACCGCCAGCCCTTCGTCCGGACGTCGAGGGTGACGAACCCCTTCGGGTCGCCGCGCTCGCCCCAGTCGATGCGCTCCGGGGCGCCGGTGTACACGAGGCGCCCGTCGAGGACCTGGTGGAAGTGCACGTGCCCGAACACCGCCAGGTCGACCTTCGGCGGGAGCCACGCGATCTCGAACTCCAGGTCGTGCGGCACGATCTCGCTCGCGTGCGAGTGCACCTGCGCGCGGGTGACCCAGAAGTGGCCGAAGAGGAAAAGGGCGTCCACCTTGAGCGCCTCGGCCTCCTGCCGGATCCACTTCTTCAGCAGTTCCCGGGAGAGCTCCCACCAGCTCTCGCGCGACACGTCCTCGCCCATCTTCTCGCGGACCATGTCCGCCAGCTGCTCCGGGTGGATATACGGGAGAAGGAGGAGACCCACGCGCTTCCCTCCGATCTCGCGCACGACGACCTGCGGGCTCTTGACGACCGTGACGTGCGGATAGCCGCGGAAGTCATCGAGGCTTGTCGCCTTCTGGTCCGCGCGGGGCTGGTCGTGGTTCCCCGCCAGGAGGAGGACCGGGATCCCCGCCTTCCCCAGCGGCTCGACGACGTCCCGCCGCACCAGCTCGCGGTAGATTGGGGCGATGTGCGGGCGGTCGAACAGGTCGCCGAGGACGCAGAACAGGGAGGCCTTCTGCTCGATGGCGTGCTGCGCCGCCTTCGCGAAGTTGCGGTGGAGGTCCAGAGCGCGCTCGGAGACGCCGGTCTCCGGATCCATGCGGTACCCGAAGGCGATGCCCTCGTGGACGTCCCCGACACAGACGATGTCATCCATCGGAGCTGCGGAACAGACAGGGGTAGATAAGGTAGGGGACGGGGACGCCGAACGGGGTCCGCACACGTGGACCCGAAGGCGTTCCCACGCGGTCGGCTTGGAGCGCTACATGTAGCCTCCGCCGGTATGGCCCTCCGCCTTCTTCAGGAGTCGCCGCAAAGTGCAGGAAGACTTATAGTGTCTATAGACAGTACAGCCACTGTGAAACCGAAAGTGAAGACCATCGCCTTGGACGAGGAGACCTACGAGCTGCTGAGCCGCCAGAAGCGCGGCGGGGAGAGCTTCAACGAGGTCGTGCGGCGTCTCTCCCAGAAGGGGCGCCCCCTCCACGAGTTCGCGGGCGCCTGGAAGGACATGGCCAAGGACGACCTCCGGAAGATCGAGGAGGCCATCCGCCGAGGGCGCGAGCTCGACAAGGAGCGGTTCCGCCGGCTGATCGAGCGGTGGGGGTGAGCCGGTGCGTTGTCTGGACACGACCTTCCTCATCGATCTCCTGAAGGGCGACGCGGAGGCCCGGCGAAAGGCGAGGGAGTGGCACGAGTCCGGGGAGGCGTTGAGCACGCCCGCCCCTGCCGTGGCCGAGGTGCTGCTCGGCGCCTACTTCCGGGGCGGCACCTACCTCCGCGACGCCCTCAGCATGACGGCGACGCTCACGGTCCTCGAGGTCGATGCGGCGGTGGCGACGGAGGCGGGGCGCCTTGGGGCGGAGTTGCTTCGGCACGGCCAGGCGGCCTCCTTGGCCGATCTGCTCATCGCGGCGTGCGCGAAGGTGCGCCAGCACATCCTCGTCACGAGGGACGAAGGCTTCGCCCGGATTCCGGGGCTCGTCCTGGAGTCCTACTAGCGTTCGTCCTTCGGCGGGGATCTGCCTTCCGCTGGACGCTGCAGGCGCGCGGGGCTGAGGACACGCCGCATCTCCATGTCAGCCGTTCCTCTCTCCGCCGCGAGTGTGGAGGTGGGGCCTGGAAGGCCTCTCGTGCTCGGGAAGGTTCATCCCCTCTCCCCTTCTGCCATCCCGCGTGCCCCTCCTTCACCACTGCGGCGCCGGCGAGGCGGTCCACCCGCTCGGCTTCGTCATCGGCTGCGGCGGCGCCGGCTGCAACGCCCTGCACTGCCTCCCGCACCTGCAGCGCTTCGAGCCGGTGGCGGTGAACGACATGCCCTCCACCGCCATGGCGGGGATCGCCCGGCACCTCCTCGTCCCCCGATGGAAGCTCCGCGGCCTCGCCGAGGTCGACGACACGGTGATGCGCGAGCTGCGGTCCGACGAGGAGAAGAAGCTCGCCGAGTTCCTCGGGAGTCCGGACCTGGTCTTCGTCATGGCGGGGCTCGGCGGGGAGATGGGGTCGTGGGGATCGAACGTGGCGGTGCGCGTCACGAACCGCCTCGGCGCCACCTCCTTCGCCATCGTGAACACGCCGTTCTCTGTGGAGGGCCCGACGCGCCGGGCGAACGCGGCCGAGGCCCTCAAGCTCCTGCAGTCGCGCGTCGACGGCCTCGCGACCTTCCCGAACGACGGCATCTCGAAGATCGCCGCGAACCTCCCGCTCGCGAAGACCTTCGACGTCCTCGGGCACTTCATGGCGCAGCCGATCGCAATGCTCTCGGCGGTCCTCACACTCACGGATCTCCGCATCCTCCGGCCCAGCCTCCGAAAGGCGGCGTACCTGCGGTTCGGGGCCGGGGAGAGTTCCGCCCTGGACGGGCCGGAGACGCTCGCCCTCGAGACCGCACTGAGGTCGCCGTGGTTCGACATGCCCGTGGAGACGGCGCAGGTGGCGGTGATGGTCGTGGAGGCGGACCTGGCTCCCCGCCAAGTCGAGGCCCTGGCGAAGACGGTCACCGGCCGGATGCCGCAGGCCGACCTGTTCCTTGGGATGGTGCCGCGACCGGGTCGCGAGGTCAGCGTGCGCCTTCTCCTCGGGTTCTATTGAGGCCCCGAGGCACCGCCAAGGCACCGTGAAAGGAAGTTTCCCGGGGTGCGGACTTCCCCTGATCATCGGACTTCAAGGCGACGAGGGAGAGCGTCGCGCTTCGGCGATCTTGGCGCCGTCGGACTCGGGGTCGAACACCCGCAGCCCCTCCGCGGCGGCGGCGCGCAAAAGCGGGCCGTCGCTCGTTAGAAGGCCATCCGCGCGCCTGTCGAGCCCGGTGGCCACCTGGATGGCGTCAGCCTGATAGATGTGGTGACGGAGCAGCAACGTCCAGGAACGCCGCACCAGCTTCGCTGACAAGGGCACGAGATCCAGGACGTCCCTGGCGCGTCGGAACTGGGCCACGGCACCATCGATTCCAGCTTGGTCTCCGACGCGGCGCCGGCGCGAGTCGGTGTTGACTTCATCGGACTCGACCTCCTCCCGGACACACAGTATTGGGTCGTCCTTGGCTGCGCCGCCTGCTCCGCAGGAGAGTACTACTGGGACATCCAGATCGAGGAGGGCTCGGGTGGCGGCTGGTACCTCGGCGGGGACTCGGCGTCTACCGCGGACTCCGGGGCGCATTGGGATGCGACGGCCGATGTCGATTACCCCTTCTGGGCCTACGAGCGTTCCTATCCTCGGGACCCGTGGCTCAACATCCTGACAACCCCGGACCCCGGCGAGGACGCCGTGAGGGAGTGGACCCCCTCGGGCTTCGTCTCCACAGACCAAGAGGTGGCGGCCTTCGGGGGCGGGGTGAACGACTTCCTCGGCCGCTTCCAGTCGACCTGCGATCTCGGCGGCTGCTCGGCGCAGGAGGGGTGGGTCTTCCTCCCGTTCCGCTTCTCCCTCAGCTCCATCGGGGGGCTTTCCGTACACGCCCTGGCCTTCGAGGTCGGCACGGAGGCACACCCCGAGGAGGCGTTCCGGACGGACACGGATGGCGACGGGCTGATCGACATCGTGGAGGTGGCGTACTACCACTCCTCCCCGACCTCCCTGCACTCCGACTCGGACTCCATCCCGGACGGCGAGGAGGTCCGGCTGTATGGCACGGACCCGACGGAGTCAGACACGGAGGGGGACGGCTTGGACGACGACGAAGAGCTTTTCACCTACCACAGCGATCCTCGGCTCATGGACACGGACGGCGACGGCCTCAACGACCGGTGGGAGACCCGGGCGATCGCGGGCGCGCCGTTCTTCGATGGCACCGTGCTCCACGCCGGGACCCGGGACAACCCCCTGGACGCCGACGGCGACGGCCTCTGGAACGGGCCGGGGGACCCCGACAGCGACGGGGACGGCCTGCGAGACGACATCGAGGCCAACACCAACTGGGATGTGCGCCGGGACCTGAACTCTGACGGGGACACGGACGACCCCGACGAGGTTCTCGGCGGCTTCGTCCGCTCCAGGCCGTGGCTCGCCCACTCGGACCCGGACAGCCTTCTCGACAACGAGGAATGGGGCGATGGCACAAGCCCTACAAGCCCGCTCCTGGCGGACACGGACGAGGATGGCCTGGAGGACGATGACGAGGGGGCGGGGTACACCGAGGTGAACCAGGCCTGCGTCTTTTGGGATTTGGTGTACGGGAAAGTCCTCTACAACGTGGGCGGCAAGACCTATACGGTGACGCACGGCGGCACGACCGATTCCTTCCCTGCAGGTGACCGGTCGGTGCTGTACTACGACGGCTCTGCCTTCGACACGTTCCAGGATTGGGTCATCGACGGATCGCCTGGGACGGACGGGGACTACACCATGGTGAACGTGGGTGCGCGGGGAGGGACTGCGGTCTCAGGAAGTCTGACGGTCCTCCAATGGATCAACTGGAATGACGGCGGGACTTGGGGGGTGACGATAGCGCTACAGGTCTACGCCAAGGCCAGCCCCCTCATCGCGGACACGGACGGCGACGGTCTTAGGGACGGGTGGGAGGTACACGGGGTTCCGGGAGTGCCCTTGCAGGATTACGGGGCAAACCCCGTCATGAGGGACATCTTCATCGAGGTGGATCACATGGGATCGGGGGGTTTCCTCGACGGCCCTCACATCCTCTCGCGGGACGCGCAAGCTCGGATGAAGAGGGCTTTTGCCCAGCAGGGCATGGCGCTCCACATCGACGACTACGAAGATTATGACGACTCTGGAATGATGGGCGGATCGGAGATCGGTCATGACGTGTTCCTAAACGCGTATGGAGAGGTTCATGGTCTCTCTGGTCACGCGTACTTCGATAGACTGTGGCCCGACCCGGCGTTCTTCGATCCGAATCGGATGGGGGTTTTCCACTATGCCATCATGGCCCATCAGATATGGGACATCTACAGAGGGAATTCCGACAACGGAGGGCTCGCTCCTAGCAGACCGAGCAACAGGTTCGCTGTGGCTTCGGCTAATGCCGGCGATGGTGACGGTAGCGGTCACGCGTTCATGCACGAGCTCGGTCACAACCTCGGCCTCCCCTACAAGGAGGAGTGGGTCGACGTTCGCCTAGGCCCAGAATACAAGAGCGTGATGAACTATGACCTTAGTTACTCCATATACGATTATTTCACTGGATGGTTTCACGACCCGCTGAACGGTAACCTGTTGACCTACGTCGATGAATGGGGTTTTGCGGACCTAGGGGGAATGTAGGTGGATCTGGCGAAACCAGTCACGCGACGACGCTTGGCAGCCTTCAGCGTCTTGGTCCTCGCGTCCGTCAGCGTGCCAACATGGTACTTATGGCCCACAGAGATAACCATCTACGTCCATTATTCGTACGAAACGACAGCAACTCTGAACTTGTCGCTTGATGGCAAGCAGCTCATTCAGCTGGAGAACTACAAGTTCCTTCTCCCTCCGTACACAAACGGGTCCAGGGTCGTTTCCGCCAAAGGGACTCATACTATCGAGGTCGATGATTTCACTTTTGACCAGAGTTTTGCAAAACGATTTGACATTTGGGGAAACGCCTATGTAATCGTGAGTGTCTTCAGACAGGGACTGTGGGAAATTTCTATTCAATACAATGATCCGGTATTCATCTGAGACAAGCTCGTGACGATGTCGGGGATTCTCTGGGAACCGGGGCTATGGTCATGAGGCCGTGCTCGAGTGACCCCGGTCGGCCCCGAGATGCGGTACCCCGTGAGCCTGGATGTGCACAGGTGAGAGACGCAAGTGTGCATTGCGATCGAAGGCGGAGGGGTCGTGGCGGAGCAGTTTCTCGGGTTGACCTTCGCGCTGAGCGCCCGCCGGGGGCGACGCACTGGTCCACGCGGACGATGGCGGCGGCGGTCGGCGTGAGCCGGGAGAGCGTGCGGCGGGTGTGGAAGCTCTACCGCCTGAAGCCCCGCCTCGGCCTGGCTGGACCTGAACGCGGAGCTCCTGCGGCTCGGGCTGGCGCGGGAAGCGCCGTGGCGGTAGGGGCCAACCCGGAGCTGCCAGCAATACAGCCGACGGTGGAATAGGCACCTGCCGCCGCGATTCCGTTTGGTCTCTCGCGGAAGAAGGAAGCCCGCGGTTCGGATACGTATCTCTCCCCCTGTAGGGTTGAAATACAGAACGGGCGTTCCCCATGTACTCTCATCCCGCAGCGTGGCGGGAACGGGGGGCGAATCCATGATCGGCGGGAGGAGTCGGATCAGCGTCGCCGTGGGCGTGGTGTTCGTGATGGTGTTCTCGGCGGCTGCCGGCGTGGTTAGGGCTCCGGGCATCCCGCCCACCGTCGTCGCCAACGCGGGCAGCGGCTTGACGGAGTGGACGGCAGTGCTCCCGGAGGCCCCCGTCCACTTCGACTCGATGGGTTCCTCGCCCGGGACCGTCCTGACCTGTGGGGGAAGCGAGGGTGTCTTCAACACGATCATGAACTCCAATACTTTCAACCCCGTATCGAGGGGGGGCATTTTCCATAACACTCTGTTCGGTCACCGAGGGCAGGCGATCGTCAACAGAGATGATGGTTCAACCGAGTGCACCGGCAGCTGGGTGGGGGTGGCTGAGCAGCCGGGGATACGCGTCATGATGGCTGAGGAGCAAATCGGGGGCCTCGGCGGGACTCATGAATGGCACGAAGCTTGGATTTTCATGCAGGAACTTGGGCACAACCTCGGGTTACCCCACACCGCCTTCCGGCATTCCGCCATGAACCATGACAGCCCCTGGGTGGAGTACAACACGTCTGAGTGGAACGTGGCTATGGTTTCGGGAGCCATTGGAGGGGCGTGACACGATGAAACTGGACCGTCGGACCATTCTGCTGGTGTCAATCCTCATCATCTCCCTCATCGCAGGGACCTTCGCCGTCGGCTCCATGGTTCGAAGCAGCAACTATCGATTCGAGTTTCGACTTGAACTCACCCCTCTCGACGGTACATCGGAGAGCACGCTTCTCCTACCCGTCCCCGTGTACGCAGGGAACCGCAACCTGGCCCCGTACATGGCATCCCTTCGCGTTGCCGACGGGGCCGGGAACGCCACCCTAATTGAGCTGAACGGGACGTGGATGATTCGGGCGACGCTCTCGGAGAGGGTGACCTTGGAGGCTCTGTTAAGCGCGCCCTACTTCCTACCAGGTGATCCGAGGCATGATCCACAACAGAGTTTCGATTACGTCCTGTCCACGAACAACCTTACGTGGCCGCACGTCCCCTATAACGATCCCAACGCCGTAATCGCTGTGGAGCTTATCGCTGGCGTAAGCGTGCAGGTCGATTTGGTGTTTCACATCGCTGGGGTCGATAAGCCGATGATGGGCAACAGTCAGGGAACGCGCTCCGATGCTCACTATTCTGGCCTCACAGGACCGTCCCCAAGCGTGTACGGCTTATACGGAACATGGGAGACTCTCAGTTGGGGTTGACGACCATCATGCCCTATCTAGGCGACCCCATCGTAGCGCTCGTGTTGGCTGGGATTGCAGTCCTCGCGTTTTGGACCCTCTACCGGAGCCGACGCCGCACCGCTCTGGCTGCGCTCCAGCTTCTCCTCCTCGTCGGGTTTTTGGCATCGATCTCCAGTGCCGTGTTCCTGCCTCGCGAGCAAACTGTCATGGACGCGCCCGTGGGTGCGGGACTCTACTCCGTCGAGCTCCCGCAGGATGTCCGCGTGGAGGCCGGGATGAGGTTCCACTCGGACAGCCTGTCCCCGGATGTCCCATACCGCTTCACCCTGTTCGACGCTGACAACCGGACGGTTTTCCTGGGAGCCGGCTTATTGGTGAGGGAGAGCGGCTACGATCCTAGAGGGTGGTTGACTCCGGTCGTCCGCCTCCACTTCGATGTATCGGCCGCCGGGACCTACGTAATACTGATTGAGTTGGACTCAGAATCGTACATCGATACCGTTCGCATCACAACCATCCCCCAGTGGATTGACCGCACCGTCTCCGTCCTCCTTGTGATGTTCGGCCCGGGCCTCCTCACCTCTTCACTGTGCTGCTTGGCCGCGTCCTACCGCGAAGACACCCCCCTGACGAGCTCGCCGAGCGCCCCTGTCTCGTCTCTCTGTTCTCTCTGCGGCGCGAGGAACCTGGCCGGAGCCGCTTGGTGCGCGTTCTGTGGAAGTCCCACTTCGGCCAAGGGGGCCAAGGACAAGGGCGAGACACCCAAGTGAAACCGACACGGCGAACGTTCTCGAGAGCCCCGCCGTCGAACGAGCGGCGGTGCAGACGGCGGCCTTCCTGGGAAGGCTGGGGCGGGCCCTTCTTCTCGCTCAGGCTGGCGCCTCGCTGGCGCTCCGCCATCACCGCCGCCGACCGTGGCTCCCCCGAGGTCCTCCGGGAGCTTCAGCGACACCCCGAACCGCCGCCCGAGATCCTCCGCGGTCGGCCGCTTCAAGAGGAGGTCTCCGCAGGGAGCGCCTCATCCCAAGTGGCCCTTTCCGGATACGACCAGGGAGAGATATTATCGGGCCTTCGGGAACGCGTAGGCCCGCCCTCCCGAGACGCATCCCTCCCCCCTCCCCCGGATGCTTGAAATACCATTGCGGGCGTTCTCCGCCCAAATCCACTCCACTGCGTGGCGGGAACGGGGGGCGAATCCATGATCGGGCGCAGGAGTCGGATCAGCGTCGCCGTGGGCGTGGGGCTCGTGATGGTGCTCTCGGCGGCTCCGGGACTCGTTCAGGCGCCCGGGGTCCCGACGGTGGTCGTCGCGAACGCGGACACCGGCACCATGGAGGCGATTCCGGTGCCTCCCGGGGCGAGCATCCACTTCCACTCCAACGGGTCCAGCGAGGACTTGTATGACGCCATGGCGACAGGCGTGCATGGTATCCTTCGCTGGTCAGACTACACGGATGCGACGTGGCGTGCGCTGCTTCCCTGGCTGTGGCGGAGGCCCCCCTAATGGCACACGACCGGGACTTCCGTAGACTCAAGACCCTGCTCGCCCTGACCGTGGCTATCGCTCTCGTTGGGGTAGTGACTTGGGTGGCTCTCCTCCCGAAACCGAGCGTGCCCCAGGTCGAGGGCCGCCTCTGGCTCATGCGGCGAGACGGCACCAACGCGTCCGCGCTGTCCTCCCCCTACGTGAACTCCCCCCCGGCGTTCGGGCCGGGGGGGCTGGTCTACTTCTCACGCTACACGGGCCAGACGACGAATCTCACCGTTGCGGACCCGGTCGCGGGGACCGTCCGCGATCTGGGGATCCAGGGTCACTCGCCCGCGCCGGCCCGCGATGGGGTTCGCCTTGGGTATCTGGATTACGGGCAAGTCAAGCTCCTGTTCCTGAACAACGGGACGAGAATCACTCTGTTCCGGGCGTCTGACTGGCCCTCGTGCATCGATGTGGACAACCTCGCTTTCAGCCCGAACGGCTCCCTGCTCGCCTGGGTCTGCTCGACCACCGTGGCGGATGGCGGCTTCGACATCCTCCAGATCGTCATCTATGACTTCAGTTCGGGAACCATCCGAGCCGTGGGGACGGAACCTGACTTCGTTTTCCTGGATGACGAGAAGGTCGTCGTTCAGAATGGCCAAACTGCCCAGGCCGATCTCGCCGTAAAGAGAATCGCGACGTGGCAGACGGAACGCACTCTTCCAGGGTCGTGCATCGAGCCTGCTGCCGACCCCGATGGCCGTGCGGTAGTGTGCGCAGATCATTCGGCGAGATACACAGCATTGTACTCGGTCGACATCGAGACCTCGACCCGCACGTTTCTTTACAGCGACCCGGGCTGGATCTTGAGGTGGCCCGCCATCTCCTTGGACGGCCAATGGGTGGTGTTCGTTCGGTAGAGTGGCTCTACGGCGTAGGCGCCTCGGTGATGGACGGCCCCGATCCCGTGATTCGCCATTCAGCGGTGACGGCAAGGGAGCCCACTCAGGCCTCCGACGGTGGGCGGACAGCGGCACGACGGAGCGGGCGGCGGTGGTCCCAGGGACACCCAGCCGCCTTGGCGGTCGCCAGGGCCCCCCCACTCCCGGCCCAACGCTTATAGGGACCTCGACACGTCCCGCAGCGTGAACGCCTGCATCTTCTGCCGCATCGTGTCCGGGGAAGTCCCCTCCTCCAAGGTCTTCGAGGACGACCATGTCGTCGCGTTCATGGACATCGCGGCGGTGACGGAGGGGCACTTCCTCGTCATCCCGCGGAAGCACGTGGAGACCCTCTATGGGCTCGACTCGATCCTCGCGGGGCACCTGATGGCGGTGACGACGCGCCTCGCGAAGGCGGCGAAGCAGGCGCTGCAATGCGACGGGATGAACCTCTACCAGGCGAACGAGGACGCCGGCGGGCAGGAGGTGCCTCACCTGCATCTCCACGTGATCCCTCGGTACAAGGGAGACAGCTTCGGGATCAAGTACAACCCGACGAAGCCGCCGCGGGAGAAGCTCGAGGAGAGCGCGGCGAGGATTCGCGGAGCGCTCTGAACCCTCTCCTCTACGCGCGCGGTGTGGGCCGGGTTCACGCGTTGGACTCTGACTCGGACGCGAATCGGAAGCCTCCATCCTCCCAGAGGACCTGAAGGCGTGTGTTGGTGGTGGCACGGAGTGACGTTTCCGCAGAAGGGCCCGTGGGCGTGATCCCCAACCGCAGCCTGACCTTCGACCCCTTGGGCACTTCAATCTCTGTCAAGAGAACTTGGAGAGGGAGGTCTCCGTCCAAACTGGGCCTGTGGGACTCTTGGGACTCCTCGTCTGTCCCGGGCTCATCTGCAAGGAACTCCTGGGTGTCCAGGCGGAACTCGAGGGTTTTCCGGGTGGCATGCCCTCTCGGCGACTGCATCTCCACGGTCAGCTCGAGTCGGGAGCGCCTGAGGTTGGGGGCCAGGATGGTGATCTCCAGGATGACGCCGAACTTCAGCCACAGGGTCAGTGTGGACGCGGTGGCTAGAGGCACGAGCACGGCAAGAAGTGCCCACGCGCGCCAGGCGGTCCCAAGTTGCACGACGGCGGTGTAGCTGGTGGCGAAGACTAGGACTGCGACCGTAGAGCCCGCCCAGGAGAGAGCGGCGACTCCGAAGAGGAGGAGTCCCAGACCCCGTTCAGGCCGCATGCCTCCGAGCAGCCTGTCTCGCCACTTAATCTAGACGCCGCGTCACAAGTTCATGCGAAGGGCCGTGCTGGCTCCTCCGAGAAGACCGACCCGCAAGGCGCGTCCGTCACGGACGCCGCGTCTTGAGGCTCCCCAATCTGGTTCGGATTCTGTCCGAGGACCCAGCGTGGCGCGGAAGAGGCCTCAGCCACGGTACCCCGCGAACGCCCGGAGCGCCTCGGTCTCGAGGAAGTGCAGCTCGCCGGGGAAGACCAACGCGTGGGGCGGGGCGCCGAACCCCCGATGGTCCAGGAGCTCGAGGACCGACGTCGCCACCGCCATCGGCGCCTCCGAGCCCAGGCGCGCGACGACGCAGGCGAGGGTGGCCCTCGTGCAGGCCCCGAGCCGGAGCTCCGCCTCCAGCTGGAGGAGGTATTCCAGGGCTTCCCGCGCCTCCATCGGCGCCTCCCCGTCCCCGGTGTCCAGGAGGACCAGCGTGTGCTGCCTCCTCTTCGCGTTCTCCGCCAGGCGTTCGTAGGGGCTCGAGGGACGGTAGCTGCGCTGCGGGCGGGGCACCGTCACCGTGGGTCCGAACTTGTACGCCTGCAGTCCGAGCAGCCCCGCGGCGGCGGTGAGGATCGAGGCCGCGTGGAAGATCCGCGTCGCGATGCCGCGCGCATGCGCACGCAGTCGGAGGTCCACGTGGGTCGTCGCCGTCATCGGGTCCCCGGGCACGAGCAGGCCGGCCCGACCGGTCGCAGCGGACCGCAAGATCTCCTCGCCCGCCTCGACCTCGACCCTGCCCACGAGGCGGACCGGCCGGCCGACGGCGGCCTCCAGGCGCCCTTGGTCCAGGCCCGGCAGGATGGAGGTGTACGTGTCAAGGAAGAGCGTGTCACAGGTCCGGGCCGCCTCCAGGGAATCCTGCGGGAGGTTGCGGTCCCCGTGAAGACCGAGGCCGATGAAGAGGAGCTCGCCCACGAGGGGCGAAAAGGGCGTCCCCCCTTGGAGTTTGCGAGAAAAAGGCCTGCCCCGAATGGGGCAGGTCGTTGTGGAGGGATGCTTGTAGGTAACCCAAACCGCACCCGCTTCTTAAGGTTTTCCGAGGGGTCGTCGAAGGCCGGGGCCAAGGGCTTTCCGTGGGAGGGCGATGCCGTCGGGATGCGTTCCCTTGCCGTCCGGGCGCCTCGATGGGAAGCCGAGGTCGTCCGCCGCCGCCTCCTGGAGGCCGGCCTCCTGGAGGGCACGCTCCGCGTCGCCGCCGAGGGCGATTCGATCGTCTTCCCCGTGCGCGGTCCCCCTGTGGGCCTGGCGGTGATCGAGGCCGACTTCGAGCCCGCCGTCCGGACGCCCCGCAGCTACCGCGACGTCTGCCTCGTCCCCGAGGCGCTCCGCGAGCTCCTGCCCACGGCCTTCGACCAGATCGGCGACATCGTCCTCCTGAAGCTGCCGGAACCCCTGGTCCCCCACGCCGCCGAGGTGGGCCGGGCGATCCTCGAGGTCCAGGCGCGCGCCCGCGTCGTGTGCCTCGACAGCGGCGTGAAGGGGGCGTTCCGCGTGCGCGAGGTCCGCGTCGTCGCCGGCGAGGCGCGCACGGTGACGGAGCACCGCGAGCACGGGCTCCGCCTGAAGGTGGACGTCGGCCGGGCCTACTACTCGCCGCGGCTCGGCACCGAGCGGCTCCGCGTCGCACGCCTCGTGCGCCCCGGCGAGGCGGTCGTCGACCTCTTCGCCGGCGTCGGCCCCCTGGCCCTCCTCGTCGCGCGCCTCGCCCCGCGGGCGCGGGTGCACGCCGTCGACGCGAACCCGGAGGCCTTCCGCCTCCTGGAGGAGAACATCCGCCTGAACCGCGCCGGGAACGTCACCGCCGTCCTGAGCGATGCCGGCGCCTTCCTCGCCGGGGAGCCGAGGTTCGATCGGATCGCGATGGACCTCCCGCGCGGGGCCCACGCGTTCCTGCCCGCGGCGCTTCGCTCCGTCCGCGTCGGGGGCGTCGTCCACTACTACGAGATCCTCGAGCTCGCCGGGCGCGAGAGGCGGGAGGCGGCCATCGCCGCCGAGGGGGACCGCCTCGGGGTCAAGGCGACCGTGACGGAGGTCCGCCAGGTGCACGCCTACTCGGCGACGCAGGGGATGTTCGCCGTCGACATCCGCGTCGGCTGATCGGCGGTCGGGAAGGGGCACCCGTCGAGATCATGTTATCATGGTAGCAGGAACGGGACAGAGCTCCGGACGGAATGCCATCCCGTCACCGCACCGTGACATCGGCCTGGCCCTGGTAGGTCCCGGAGCGGGCCGCATAGGTCTTCTTCGCGGGGTGCTCCAGGGCGTGGAAGACGATCTGCGCGAAGCGTTCGCCGATGGGGAGCTCCACCGGCTCCGCGGCGGCGTTGAACCCGCCCAGGGTGAGCGTCCCCTGGAAGCCCGCGTCGACGGCCCCGAAGGCACCGATGAGGCCGCGCCGGGCCCAGGTCGACCGGATCCACAGCGCCCCGACCAGCCCGGGCCCGAGCTCGAGGTGCTCCTCCGTGCCGACGAGGAACCGGGCCCCCGCCGGGAGACGCGCGGTCCCCGACGTGGCCTTCAGGTTCTGCGCCGCGACGACGACCTGGGCAATCGTGAGGTCGTAGCCGTTCGGCGTCAGGTTCCCTTCCCGGAACCCGCGGATCACCAGGGCCTTCTTCCCCATCGCCTTCAGGATGTCCTGGTCGGAGAGCACGCCCACGCCGCCGCCAAAGGCGCGCCCCGGATAAATCTAATCGTAGGTGCCGGGGAGGAAGCCGTAGTCCCCCCGCCGCACCGCCGCGGCGACGCCCTCCCTCGTGTCGTACGCGGAGACGAGCGGCCGGAGCTCCGCCCCGGGGACGAGGCCGAGGTCGACGAAGACCTCGGGGGCGAGCATCGCCTCGGGGGAGTAGTCCCTCCGGCAGAGCCGCCACCGTTTCAGGCGGGCGGGCATCAGCGCCCCCCAGAGCACGCCGCGGTAGTACAACGCCCTCCGCGGGTCCTTCCCGAGGGGGAACAGGGCGGCGTACCCGCGCCGGTAGGCGGCGAAGGGGATCCAGTCCCCCACCGCCATCGTGTCGCGCATCTTCGCGTAGAGCCGCGGGGTCTTCTGCCCGGCGGCGGGGGGGCGCTTCTGGTTCTCGCCGCATCGCATCGGGTACGTCCGGTAGAGCCCCTTCGAGGCGAGGCGGATCCAGAGGTCGACGTCCTCCCAGTACTGGAAGTCGCGCCAGCCGCCGACGGCGTCGAGGGCGGCGCGGGGGTAGCAGCCGGAGTACGTCGCGACGAGGGCGTACGCGGGCCGCCGCTCGAGGTACCAGTCCACCATCCGACGCCAGGCGTCGTTGTAGACCGTGTCGAGGTCGAACGTGAGGGCGATCGCGCCGCGTGTCGACCTCAGGGCGAGGTCCCGGCCGGTCCCGCGGTTGCAGCGCCTCCGGAGGACCGTGATCGGGAGGCCGCGGTCCGCGAACTCCTTCAGGACCTCGCAGGAGCCGTCCGTGGAGAGGTTGTCCGTCACCGCCATCTCCCAGTTGAGGCCCTGGAGGCGGCCGAGGACGGACTCCAGGGAGGGCCGGGTGAACGGCATCGTGTTGTAGTTCGTGGTGTGGAGGCTGATCCGGGGGGGAGCGGCCATGGGCGGGGGCGCGGGGGCGCCGTGGCGGCGTAGCCCCTCCCCCTCTTATACCTTGCAGGACACGCGCTCGCGCAAGGACTCAAGCTTTTAGGGGCGCCGGCCCCTTGCCGCGGCGGTGACCCCATGGACTTCTCGTTGACGGAGGAGCAGCGGCTGATCCAGCGGACGGCGGCCGAGTTCGTGGACCGCGAGGTGGCGCCGCACGCCCGGGAATGGGAGGCGAAGGGCTCGATCCCCCGCGAGGTGACGCGGAAGATGGCCGAGCTCGGCTTCCTCGGCGGGCCGGTGCCGGTGGAGTACGGTGGCGCGGGGATGGACTACGTGGCGTTCATGCTCCTCATGGAGGAGATCTCCCGCGGCTCGTCCTCGCTGCGCACGACCATCTCCGTGCAGACCTCGCTCGCGGAGACGACGCTCCTCAACTTCGGGGACGAGGCGCAGAAGCAGAAGTGGCTCGTGCCGCTCGCGAAGGGGGAGCGGCTCGGGGCCTGGGCGCTCACGGAGCCGAACGCCGGGTCCGACGCCGCCAACCAGCAGACCACCGCCAGACTCGATGGCGGGGAGTGGGTCCTCAACGGCTCGAAGCGGTTCATCTCGAACGGCGGACTCGCGGACTATGTCCTCGTCTTTGCGCGTGAGCCGGGGACCGCCAAGCACGAGGGCATCTCCGTATTCCTGGTGCCTAAGGGGACGAAAGGCTTCACCACCGTACGTGAGGAGACCACGACGAAGCTCGGCCTGCGGGCCTCGCCCACCGCCGACCTCGCGTTCGAGGACTGCCGCATCCCGGAGGATCACCTGATCGGGAAGCGCGGGGACGGCTGGGCCACCGCCATGTTCGTGCTCAACCACGGGCGCATCGGCGTCGCCGCAGGCGGGGTCGGAGTGATGCGCGCGGCCTTCGACGCGGCCGTGAAGTACGCGAAGGAGCGGAAGGCGTTCAACCGCCCCATCGGGGACTTCCAGCTCGTCAAGGAGCATCTGGCGGAGATGGCGTTGGCGGTTGACGCGGGCCGCCTCCTCGTTCTCCGCGCCGCTTGGATGAAGGACCGGAAGATGGACAACACCCTCGAGGTCTCGATGGCGAAGTTGTACTGCGCGCGGATGGCGGTGGACGTCGCGGACCGCGCGATCCAGGTGCACGGTGGCTACGGGTTCAGCGGGGACTTCGACGTCGAGCGCTACTGGCGGGACGCGCGGATCCTCGGGCTGTACGAGGGCACGAACGAGATCCAGAAGATTATCATCGCGGACAGGGTGCTTGGCTGAAAGCTCCGGGGGCCCGTGCTTGGTGGCGAGCCAAACAACACACGGTGAAGTGGAGCGAAAATGATGCGGTGTGCTCCTCCTGCGGCAAGCCCGTACGGCGCAACGAGGACTTCGATGCCTACGCGTGCCTCGGCTGCAATGAGTGGCTCGAGCTCAGGTGCACCGATCCTACTTGTCAGTTCTGCACGAAGAGACCTCGGAAGCCTTCCGTGGCGCGAGAGTCTTCTTGGGAGGAGGACGATCATTGACTTCTTCTCCTCGGGGTGGGTGGACTTTCATGTGGAGCACGGCCGCAGTCGATGTCCTGAAGTATGTCCCGGTCGGTGAGGCGCCGGAGCCCAGAAGTACGTGAATCGTCGGAGGGTCGCCCTCATCGTTGCCCTTGGCGGAATCCTGGTAGGCGGCCCCATAGGCTATTCCATCCTGGTCGGGCGATCGGGCCACCCTCTCTCCCTCCTGATCGTGTTCCTGTTGTGGGTGTTCCTGCTGCCGGTCGGCATGTTCCTCTGGAAGAAGTGGTCCCCTCCGAAGGAGACGGATTGGGAGGATCCCCACCCGCGCCGAGGCCTCCTGAGGGACTTCGGCCCATTCCTGCTGTCGGCCGTCGCGATCAGCGCGCTCGTCGTCCTTGAGCCCAGCACGCCCCTCGCGGGCAAGGCCTACATCCCCATCGTGGCGGGGGCGTGGCTCGCCCTGGCCATGATCCCCTACCACTTCCTGAAGTGGGGGTGGCGTGGCAGCCTGATGTTCACGGCGGGGTGGGGGCTCCTCCTGCTCACGCCAACGGTGCTGCCTGGGATCGTGGGGACGCCCTCGGGATGGAGGGCCCTCACCCTTCCCTTCGGCGCAGGCGGGATCATGGCCATGGGGTGGATGGGGCGCGGAATCGGCGGCGCGATCTCCCGGGTGCCGCCGAAGACCCCGGGGCCACCGCCCCCAAGTCCCAGGCCCCCGGATTGGCTCCGCCCCGGGTTCCGCGCGGTCTACACGATGGAGGACGGCAGCCGATGGGACTGGGAGGTCCTGGACCGCGACGGCGGGTCGCAGCTGCGTTACCAGATGACGTTCCCGACGGGGTTCTTCGAGGTGCCCGGCGCCCCCGGGGAGACCGCCGAGGAGATCCAGAGCCGCCGGGAGTACCTCCGGCGCGTCCAAGGGATCCACGAGGAGCCCGTGCTCTATCCGTTGGCGGACGGGGAGTTGGCGATCCACATGGAGTCCCCCCGGCCCCGGGACGCCCGGAGGTTCGGGTCCACAGCGCACTTCCTCCGCGAGGTGACGGTGACCGTCGCGGGGAGAGAACATCGTGGCTTCCAGTACCGCATCCTCGAGGACTCGGACTGCGAGTGCGTGACGGCGGGGAAGCGAGATCCGATCTGGGGCGGTCCCGGTCGGTGCCGATCCTGTTCCGGCCTCCTTCGGCTCTCGCGGCGCTCCTGTCGTGCGTGTCACGGATCCGGAACGTGCGCGGAGTGCTCCGGTAGGGGAGTCCTGCGCGAGGAGACAGTCGAGACGTTCGACGCCCGGACCGGCCTGCTGCTGCTTCGAGAGGCGCGGGTTCAGGGGAAGGAGACGCAGCGGTTCCGGCTCGAGTCGGTCTCCCCAGGAATCCTCAGCTCCTGGACGTTCGGCCGCTAGGGGAACGCGGACCATCGCATACCGCCCATCCGGATCCAACGTGTACGCGCGGGCGCTGAAGTGGGGGATTCCCCTGGCGGTGAGCAGGCCCCGCGCGTACGAGTTGTACCCCTGCTTGTGCGCGTCGTCGAGGACAAGCACCCCGCCCGGCCTCACCAGGGTCAGGACCCGCTCCAAGGTCCGCGCGCGCGTCTCCATCGAACCAAGGTCATGGAGGACCAGGTCGAAGTTCCCCGGTCGCCCCGTGAGGAGTTCGTCCCACGAGACTAGGTTCGAGTCCGGGAGGCGAAGCCCGGCCCGCCGCCTCGGGGGCACAAGTCCGCCGGGGGCATGAGCCTACCGGGTGAGAGGGTGAGACCCAACGTTCTTTACGGCGTCCCGGATTCGTCGGCGCGGTGGACGAGCCCCTCCTTCGCCTCGGCCTGACCGCGCGCGAGGCCCGGGCCTACCGCGCCCTCCTCGCGGGTCCGGACGGGGCACGCTCGCTCGGGGAGCGGATCGGGGCCTCGTACCCCGGCATCTACCGTGTCCTCGGATCCCTCACGAGCAAGGGATGGCTGATTGTCCTGCCGGGGCGCCCGCGTCGCTACGCGGCCGTCCCCGCCTCGACGGTGCTCGCCGAGGCCCGGGCCCGCCTTTTTCCCGACCTCGTCCCGACGTCCCCGGACATCGCCATGACCAAGGGGCTCGAGGCTTCGCTCGCCCGGGCCAGGGAGGTCCTCACCGCGACGGGGGAGAACGCCTTCGCGGTCACCCCCGGGCGCCTTGATCGCGAGATGGTCGGCCACGTCCTCTCGCTGCTGTCGGGCTGCGGAGCGAGCGCCGAGTGGTATCTCAACACCGCCAACGCCCCGGACCTCCGGGCCCTTCGTGACCTCCAGGCGCCCCGCGTGCGCGCCCTCCCGGTGATCCCGCGGCCCGCGCCTTCGCCCACCCGGCTGGAGCACACCTTCCTCTTCGCCGGACGTGCGACGCTCGTCATGCTCGACGCCGCGTACCGGGAGGGGCGCCTCGACGCGGACGAGAGCCACGCCCTGTTCGTGGCGGACCCGGAGGTGGTGCGCGTCCAGCTCGAGGCCCTCGTGGAATCCACGCGGGCGCTGGCCCGCCGCCCCGTGCCGGTCCCGTGAGGTCGCGGCCTACTCCTTCTTCACCGGGGCGGGCTCCGTCGCGCTCGGAGGCAGTTCCTCCTCGGCCCGGGGGCTCTCGCCCGCGGGGGGTTCCGCCCGCTTCGCTTCCGGAGGGGCGCCCTCCGCCGGCGGCTGCCCCATGCCGGCGGGCTCTTCCTCGGGCTTCTTCTTCTTGCGGAGGAAGAGGAGCAGGAGGGCCATGGCGACCACGATGATCAGCAGGATGACCAGCCACGTGTAGTCGGGGGTCGGCTGCGGTCCGGTCGTCGTCTCGGTCAGGGTCAGCGTCACGGACTGGGACGCGGAGGCGAGGGTCACGGTTCGCGTCTCGTCCTCGTGGCCGGAGGCGCTCGCGCGCACGGTGTAGTTGCCGTAGGGGAGGTTCGTGAAGGTGAACTGGCCGTTCGCGTCGGTCGTGCCCCCGATGAACCCCAAGGTCGGGTGGACGGTCTCGACGTCGGCTCCGACGACAGGGCCCGTGGCGTTGCTCACGGTCACGGTGATTGTCCCGGTCTGGCCGCCGGTCGTCCCCGCCGTCGTGAAGTCGAACACCGCGCTGAAGGCGCCGTCCTCCCAACCGTCGTTCGCGCGCACGCGCCAGAAGTGCTGGGTGCCCGCGGCGAGCGTGACCGGCGAGGCGCTGGTGCCGGACACCGTGCCGGAGTCGACCAGCGTCGCGAAGGTCGCGGAGAGGGAGAGCTCCCAGGCGTACTGGATCGCGTCGGTCTCCGCATCGGTCACCGTGGTCCACGTGAGCGACACGGCGGCGGCCACCCCCGTCAGGCCGTCGGCGGGCGTGTTCAACGTCGGGGCCGGCGGCAGCGTGTTCATGCGGAACATCACCTCGACCCAGCCGGACCAGTCCGCTCCGTCCGAGACGTTGATGCCGAACCAGTAGTTCGTCCCGTCGACGAGCGCGGGGCCGCTGTAGGTCGCGTTCCCCGCCGAGCCTCCGAAGGCGGCGGGGGCCCACGTGTCGTTCAGGCCCGACGCCGTCCCCACACGGACTTGGTACTGGGCCTGCGCATCACTGTCGGCGTCGGAGTAGCTCCAGTTCAGGTCCGGCGCTCCGGCGAGGATGTGGAGGATGCCGGGGGACCCGTCGAGGAAGCCTCCGACGCCGGGGAAGGACGCGACCGGCGGCGTGTTCACGCCGGAGGTGTTGAACCACCAGTACCCCGTCGGCAGGTTCCCGTAGGGCCCGTTCTCCAGCCCGTCGTCCCCGAGGACGCGCCAGTAGTACGTCGAACCCGAGGTGGTCACGAAGGAGGTCGAGGTCGTCGCCGTGGAGGAGCCTGCGTGGACGATGAGGGTAAAGGCGGCGTTCGAGGAGACCTGGAACTGGTACGTGACCAGGTCCAGCTCGTCGTCGACTACCGGCGCCCAGCTGACCGTCTGCGTCCCGCTCGCCCCGATCGTCGTCCCGTTGGCGGGGACGACCGGCGTCGTCGGCGCCGGCGGGAAGTTGTTCATGTGGAACATCGTGTCGTTCCACCCGGACCATTGTGTCCCATCGTGTACGCGCACGCCCAGGTAGTAGTCCGTGCCACGCAGGAGAGCGCTCCCGGCGTAGGTGGCGCTGGCGGTGGGCGAGCCCGAGGCGGCCGGGGCCCAGAGGTCGGTCCCGGCCAATGTGGATCCGACCCGTACCTGGGAGTCGGTGTGAGGGTCCGCGGAGTCATAGTAGGTCCAAGCGAACAACGGCGCGCTCCCGAGGACATGCAAGGCCCCGGACGATCCGGCAGCGGCGCCGTTGATCGTGAGGGTCCGCGCCTCCGGCGGGTCGTTCACCGCCGCGGAGGTGTTGAACCACCAGTACCCGGTCACCCCGTTCCCGTAGGCGGAGGTCTCGTAGGTGTCCGTCGCGCTGACGCGCCAGTAGTAGTCGGTGAGGGGCGCCGTCGCGAACGTATTCGACTGGAGCGTCGTCGTGTCCCCGCTGTACAGGACGTTCGTGAACGCCGCGTCCGAGGCGACGTCCCAGTGGAAGGTCACGGTGTCACCGGCGTCCGGGTCCGCCCCGCCGGAGGTCCAAGACACGGTCTGCGACGCGCTGGCGGTGACGGTCGTTCCATCCCCGGGCGTGACCGGCGACGTCGGCGGAGGCGGCACGCCGTTCATGTGGAACATGACCTCGGCCCACCCGCCCCACTCCAGGCCGTCGTTCACGCGCACCGCGAACCAGTAGTCCATGCCGTCGAGGAGGGGGCCGCCGCCGTACGTGACGCTGTTGGCGGACGAACCCATCGGGTAGTAGGACCACACGTCGTTCAGCGTCGGGGCCGTGCCGACCTCGACCTCGAAGTCCACCTGCGGAGTGCCCTCCGGGTCGCTGTAGGTCCAGTTGAACAGGGGCGTGGGCGAGAGGATGTGCAGGATGTCCGGTCCGGACACGCCGAGCCCGGAGGCGACCGGCGCCCCGTTCGTCGTGAACGTCCAGGCGGGGCTCCAGGCCGAGTACTCGTACCCGTCCCACGTCTGGACCCGCCACCAGTACTGGGTCAGGGCGACCGTGGCGAAGGTGCCCGAGGTCGTCGGCACCCCGTTGCCGGAGTAGTAGATCGGGGGCGTGAAGAGGGCGTCGAGGTCGACCTCCCAGAAGTACGTCACGGTGTCGCCCTCCGCCTCGAAGCCGCCGGAGGTCCAGGTCACGGTTTGCGTCCCGCTGGAGACGACGGGCGCCCCGTTCGCGGGGGCGATGGGGGTCGTGGGGACCGGCGGGGCGGTGTTCATGCGGAACGGCGTCTCGTTGAAACCGCTCCAGCCGGAGGCGCCGTCGTTCACGCGGACCTGGAAGTAGTAGGTCGCTCCGTCCGCCAGGGCGAGGCCGCCGTAGGTGGTGCCGAGGGCGGGCGACCCGGCAGGACCGGGGGCCCACATGTCGTTGGCGCCCGAGAGCGTGCCCACCTGCACCTCGTAGTCCGACTGGGGGTCCCCATCGGGATCGTTGTAGGCCCAGGCGAAGAGCGGCGTGGCGGGCATGATGTGGAGGATCCCGGGCGTGGCGGCGGCGAATCCTTCCACCGTGAGGGAGCCCGCCTCGGGGAACGCGTTCGGCGGCGCGGTGAGGAGGGTCTTGGTCAGCGCGCCGTAGGTGTCGACCGGGCACGCGGGGCAGAGGCCGAGGTCGGGTGCGGCCACGGCGAAGTCCGTGGCCGCGTCGATCATGGCGCCGACATAGGTCCCGGGCGTGGCCCCGGCGGCGATGTCGAAGGAGACGAACAGGATCACGGGGGTTCCTGCGGTGACGGTGACGGCGGCGGGAAGGACCGCGTCCCCTCCGGCCAGCGTGCCCGAGCCGAGGTAGGCGTCGCCTGCGTTGGGAAGGCCGTCGCCGTCGTCCTGCCACAGGTCCATCCGGTCGACGTCGGAGTCGGTTCCCGTACCCGTGCGCGTGACGGTCACGGTGTCCAGCGTCGCGTCGTTCGCGTTCACACTGAGGTTCACCTGCATCATGGGCACGTCGGCCGTGCCGGTGTCCACCGTGATCGGTGCGATGTCCGAGGGGGTCGCGGCCAGGATGTCGGGGAGGCCGGTGATCCGCGTGTCGACGCCGGCCGTGTAGGTGTCGACGGGGCATCCCGAACAGGCCGACGTGTCGGGGGGCGCGATCGCGAGGGCGCCGCCGTCCATGTACAGCCCGACGTACTGCCCGACCCCGGCGAGGACATCGATGTCGTACCCGATCCAGAGGACCTCGTCGAGCCCCGCGCTGACGAGGACGGCCGGGACGAGCGGAATCGCCGCCATGCCGAAGGTGAACGTCCCCGTGCCGACGAGGAGGTCCGCGAGCGGCTCGTAGACGGAGTCATAGTCGTCCTGCCAGATGCGCACCGCGGCCACATCGGCGTCGGCGGGAGGGAATCCGGTGAGGTTCAGGCGCACCGCCTGGACCGTGGCGGTGTTGGCGCTGACGGTGACGTCGATCCGGCCCATGAGCACGGCGGGCTGGCCCTGGGCCGCGGTGAGGGGCGCGAGGTCGGACGGGGTGAAGGTCACGAGATCGCCGCCGAATCCGGCGGTGATCCGCGTCTTGACCCCGTCGAACGTGTTGATCGGGCATCCCGAGCATGTGATTGTGTCGGGCGGATAGGGGATGAACCGGGCCGAGTCCACGATGCGCATCCCGACGATCGCGCCCACGGTGGCGCCGCCGGAGATGTCGTAGCTGAGGAACAGGCTCTGCGGGGCGAGGGCGAAGAGCGCCCAGCCCGGGAAGAGCGTCGCGCTGCCGAGGCCGACCTGTCCGGTGTCGAGGAGGGTGTCCGCGAGCGGATCGAAGGTCGCGTCCCCGTCGTCCGCCCACAGGCGGACCGCGGCGATGTCCGTGTCCGCTCCGGTGCCGGTGAGGTCGACGGTGAGGCTCGCCAAGGTCACGGTCCCCGCGCTCACGGACGTGTCGAGCTGGATGACCTCGACATCCGTCTCTCCCTGCGCGGCGGTGGCCGGCGCGATGTCCGAGGGGGTGACGGTCAGGGTGCCCCCCGCCGGGACGACGTCGTCCACGAGGACGCTGTCGACGTACCAGCCGGCGAAACCGTTGGCGGACGCCGTGACGGTGTCGAACTCCCAGAGGATCCGGACGCTGCTGCCCGCGAAGGCGGTCAGGTTCACGTGGATGCGCTCCCAGAAGAACTGGGGGCCGACCGCGTCGAGCAGCTGGAAGACGGGGACGGGCGGCCCGCCAGCGGCGACGAGGACGCGCATGGTGTCGCGCAGTCCGCCGCCCTCCGTCTCGCGCCACGTGGAGAAGTGGAGCCAGCTCTCCCCGAGCGGCGGGAGCGTGATCGCCCCGGGGGGCGTGCCGATCGTCCCCATGTGGGCCACGGGGACGAACGCGCCGAGGTTGTAGGAGCAGTCGAATCCCGGGAGGGCCGGGGGCACGGTGTCCGCATGGTAGGCCCAGGCGGTGTTCCCGGTATCCGCCGCGGCGGGGTGGTTGGAGGTCGTGTTCCCGTAGCAGAAGTCGGGCCCGGCGATGGCGGGGTGCCAGATCCCCGAGGAGGTCCATCCGGGGATGGGGGGATCGAGGTTGTCGGCCCAGATTACCGCCCCCTGGGCCCCGGGCAGGACCGCGACGAGCGCTCCGAACGAGGACGCAATCACGAGCAAGCTGACCCATGCCGAGAAACGCCCTGCCCACGCGCGCACGATGCTCAACCCCTACCGACCCCTCACGGGGAAGGCGTTCGTGAGTCCTCCGAGCGTCGTTTATAGTTTGTGGGCCCGGGGTCGAAACGACTGGAGTCCCGGGGCGGGCTAGGCGGTGCGCAGTCCCATCGCGCGCCGAGCATAGACGCCAATCCGGTACACCATGAGTCCCAGGGCGACGGCGACCAGGGCCGCGAGCGCGGCGTCCCCGGAGGCGAGGAAGCTCAGGAGCAGCCAGGCGTGGACCGGGAGCAGCAGGACCAGGACGATGGACCAGAGCCGGATCCTCCGGCGCTCCGTCTCGCGGTCCACCGCCACCGCCATGCGGCCCCGGGCCTGCCCGAGATGGTGCGCGATGCGGTGCACGAACAACCCGGCGGCGACTGCGAGGAGGATGGCGAGGAGCGGTTCCCCCCGGTAGAGGGATCTCAGGAGGAGCCACACGTGGAGCGCGAGGAGCGCGGCGAAGGCGCCGACGAGCAGGAGGTGCCGGCGGCGGGGGTCCATGGCGAGTCCTAGGGCGACGCGGCCAAGGGGTTTTCGGTCCGCCCTAGCGCTCGGCCGCTAGCACCAGCGCCACCGCCTCCCAGTCCTCGGCGGTCAGCACCTCGAGCGCCCTCGGGAAGAACGCGAGCTCTTCCTTCCTGACGTGGTCCTGGAGGACCTGGACCAAGAAGAGCCCGTGCCGGTTCACTTCCTCGAGGCCCCCCCCGTCCTCGGCGCCTTCGGTCACCGCCACCGCCTCGGAGAACTTCCCCACCGCGCGGCGGAGCTCCGCGTGCTCCTGCGCCAGGAGGTCGACCATCGAGTCCCCGTACCGACCGAGCTTCCGCTCCAGCGCGGGGAGGAGGGCACGGTCCTCTCGCCCGAAGTGTCGGAGGAGGTCGCCCCGGAGGAAGGCGAGGTCCGCGGCGAACGACGCGACGACGGTCCCGGGGAGACTGCGGCGCACCGCCGCGTCGAGACGGACCTCGAACGCCGCGATCCGCCCCTTGATCTCCCGATGGTCGTCGCGGAGGATGTCGAGGGGGTGCATCGCCGGTGGAAGGAGGCGCCTGGAAAAGACCTTGTCCCGGGGCGAGGGCGTACTACGGGGAGTATCGCCCCGGCGTCCTGGGGAAGGGCACGGCGTCGCGGATGTGCTCGAGGCCGCACACCCACTGGACGAGCCGCTCGACGCCGAGGCCGAACCCGGCGTGCTGCACGTTCCCGTAGCGCCTCGAGTCCAGGTACCACTCGTACTCCGCGGGGTCCTCGCCCATGAGGCGCATCCCCTCGCGGAGGTTCTCCAGGCCGAGCTCGCGCTCGCTCCCGCCGATGAGCTCCATCCCGTTCGGCCCGATGCAGTCGAAGTTCAGGACGACCTTCGGGTCCGAGGGGTCCACCGCCTTGTAGAACGCCTGCGAGACGCGCGGGTAGTTTGTGATCATGAGCGGCATCGCCCTCCCCTTCGCGATTTCGCGCTCCTCCTCGGTCCGCAGGTCCTTGCCCCACTCGATCGCGCTCCCCCGGCGGTGGAGCTCGTCGATGACCTCGGTGTACGTCATCCTCGGGAACGGCGGCTTCACCGCACGGAGCTCCTCGACGTTCCGACCGAGTGCCTCGAGGTCCGCCGCGTTGTGCTCGACGACGCGGGCGCAGACGTGGCCGATGAGACGCTCCCCATGAGCGATCACGGAGTCGAGGCCTTCCCAGGCGACCTCCATCTCGGCGTGCCAGTACTCGGTGAGGTGCCGGACGGTGCGTGACTTCTCGGCACGGAAGGAGGGTGCGACGCAGTACACCTTCTCCATGGCGAGGGCGAACGCCTCGGCGTACAGCTGCCAGGACTGCGTGAGGTAGACCTTGCGTCCGAAGTAATCCAGTTCGAAGACGGTGGAGCCGCCTTCACTGCCCCGAGGCGTGAGGATCGGCGGGTCCATCTGGAGGAACCCCGCGCCGCGGAAGTACTCGTGGATGGCGCCGACCACGGTGTGCCGCACCCGCCACACCGGCGCCATCTTCGTGGAGCGGATCCACAGGTGGCGCATGTCGAGGAGGAACTCCTCCCCGGCGCCCTCCTTGATCGGGAAGACCTCGGCGAAGCTCACGACCTGGAAGGAGGAGGCGCGGACCTCGACACCCCCGGGCGCGCGCGGATCGGCGTGCACGGTGCCCCCGATCTTCACCGCCGACTCGACGAGCGCGCGCTCCGCGTCGGCGAATCCGCTCTCCGGCACGACGCCCTTCTTGGCGGTGACCTGGACCGTCCCGGTCGCGTCCCGGAGGACGACGAAGACGAGCCCGCCCGAGGAACGGGTGCGGTGGATCCACCCGTGGAGCTGGACCTCGTGGCCGGTGTGCCGCCCGGAGAGGACGTCCCGCACCGTCGCCCGCTCCGCCATTCCGTCGGGCGAACCGCCGCGCGCTACTTCTCCCTTCCGCTAGGGCGAAATACGTGGCGACACTTCCCCCGCGCGTGCTGCGCCCGGCCTCCCCCTCCGACCTGGAGGCCCTAGAGAGACTCGAGGAGGTGTGCTTCCAGGAGCGGCGGTTCCGGCGCGACCACCTCTCCTGGATCCTCCATCACCCGTCCGCGTTCACGATCCTCGACGAGGACCGCGTCCTCCGCGGCGCCGTGATGGCCCTGACGGAGGCGGAGAGCGTGCGCATCCTCTCCGTCGCGGTGGCCCCGCCGTTCCGGCGCCGCGGGGTCGGCCGCGCCCTCATGGAGGCCGCCGAGGCGTTCGCGCGCAACCGGGGGGCGAGGGCGCTGCGCCTGGAGGTCGGGGTCAGCAACACGGCCGCCATCGCGCTCTACCGCTCCCTCGGCTTCCGCGCGTCGGGCCTTCTCTATGCCTATTACTCCTGGGGCGAGGACGCGCACGAGATGGTGAAAACGCTCGCCCGACAGGAGGCGCCGCGACCATAGCTTTAAGGGTGAACTTAGTATGCGCGACCCCGCATGTTGCCGATGCCCAGGAAGTTCTTCGTCACGTCCGGGAAGGCCGTGAGCAAGGTCTCCGACCTGAACGCCTTCGATGAGGCCCTCCTCAACGCGGGGATCGGCGAGCAGAACCTCGTCTCCGTCTCCTCGATCCTCCCCGTGGGCATCAAGCAGGTGAAGCGCCGGGAGATCCCGATGGGGGCGATCACCCACACCGTCCTGGCGCAGCAGCGCGGCGGGGAGGGCGAGATGATCTCCGCCGGGATCGCGTACGGGTTCCGCGACGACGGCCACGGCGGGTACGTCGCGGAGGGCCACATCCACGGGACGGGGAAGGCCTTGCGCGAGATCCTCGAGTGGAAGATGGGCGAGATGGCGAAGCTCCGCGGCATCCGCTTCAAGAGGCTCGAGTACAAGATCGAGGAGCTCTCGATCCCCATGGACCACTACGGCGCCTGTCTCGGCTCCCTGGTCTTCGTGTTCTGATGTACGGGGTCGTCCTCTGCCCTCGTTGTCACAGGGCCAAGGGCGTGCGGGCGACGCAGAAGACCACGGCGTGCTCCTGCGGCTTCACGATCCCCGTGCGCGCCTCCGCCTTGAGGGCGAGCGTGGCGACGGTGACGGAGCTCCCCGAGGCGGTGCGCTCGGTCGCCCTCGAGGTCGCCGGGGGAGCACTCCCGCCGGCCCGGCCCCGCCGGCGCTCGAAGGTCGTCCATGAACGTGTCGCTAGCGCGGCCAGGTCCGGCGACCGGCGCACGCGCATCCTCGCCGCCGCCGAGGGCCTGACCCGCGAGGTCGTGCTGTTCACGCGCGACGATCTCGACCGCGTCCTCCGGAGCGTCCGCGTCCCGGACGTCGACGCCGCCCTGGACGCCCTCCGCCGCGAGAACCTGATCGTTGAACCCCGGCCGGGCTACTTCCGGACGGTCACCTGACCCCTGGGCGGCTGCGGACCTTTCGACGCCGCTGGCGCCACACGCTTGGCGGGACGGCATCGGGGAGGGTGTGTCGGAGCGTCCAGTACAGGAGGAACAGCGCGAGTCCGAGCGTCAGCCCCAGGAAGATGACGGCGGGCAACGAGGACGAGGTCGCGAACGGGATGGCGAGCGCGATGTACGCCCCGCGCACCGCGATCACCGCCGCGAGCCGTTGGAAGGTCCGCCCGAACGCGCACCCGAACCCGATCAGGCTCCCCGTGAAGGCGTGGAGGCCCGCGAGCGAGACCGCGAAGACGACGACGAACCCCCCGATGGCGGGATCACCGAGGGACTCGCGGGAGAGGTAGGCGGAGGCGAAGCCGCCCGAGGCCGCCATCCCGCAGCCGAGGGCCAAGCCGGTGAACACCGTGTCGAACCTCGCCCGGTAGCCCGGGCGGTTCAGGTAGACGAGCTTGAACATCTCCTCCACGATCGCGAGGAGCAGCCCGATGACGAACCCGGAGGCGAGGCCTCCTCCGGGGACCGAGACGAAGGCCCCGGCCACCGTCGTCACCGTCCCCACCACGAGCCCCACCGCCAAGGCGAAGAAGATCCTGCGGTCGTCGAACAGGGTGTGGTCGAAGTGCGGGCGGTCGTAGCGGCGGAGGGAGAGGAACATCACCGCCAGCGCCGGGCCGATGCCCACGGCCGCCGCGGCGAGCTGCGGCCAGAAGTGGGAGCTCACCGGGCGCGGACCCTCCTGCGGATATAGAACCTTGGTGCGCCAGGAGGCAGGGGCGTGGATATGTTTATATCGCTCCCGACCGATGGAAACCCCTCCCTTGAGGTAGCCTTGGCTCGCAAGGCGTCGAAGTGCGTGAACTGCGGGGCGCCGATGCCCCGGGACGCCAGTGAGTGCGTCCAGTGCGGCCACCGGAGCGGCGAACGGGAGCTCGACACGCTCCTCAAGGCGCTCAAGGTCGACCGCTCCAAGGTCCAGGAGTCGGGCACGGAGCGGGAGCGGGCCTCGGGCACGCTCTTCCTCTGCGGCGGGTGCGGTGCCTTCGTCGACGCGAGCGCGAAGGCCTGCGACCGCTGCGGCACCCCGCTGGACTTCGAGGAGGAGGTCGTCCCGGAGTCGCCCCTCGCCGAGCCGGCCCCCAGGGCGGAGGCGCCGGGGCCGGACGATCACGTGTGCACGCAGTGCGGGGCGGTCCTCGCCCGGGGCGCCGAGGCGTGCGTCGTGTGCGGCACCGAGGCCCCGCGCCTGACCCCGGCCCCGAGGGCGGCCGCGGCCCCCGTCTCCACGTGCGAGACGTGCGGCGCCGAGCTCGACGCGAACGGCACCTGCCCGATCTGCACCGCGATCGACGTGTTCACCGCGTCCACGGTCCATCCGCCCGAGCCCGTGAAGGAGGTGCCCGAGCCCGTGAAGGAGGTGGCGCTGAGACCGCCGGAACCGATCACCGCCGCCCCGGAAGCCAGACCCTCCGAAGCCATGGCCGCCCCTCCGACTCTGGCCCCTGCTCCGGCGCCGGCAGAGCCCGCGATGGCCCAGGAGCCTGAGCCGGCCGCCGCGAGGAAGAAGGCGAAGCGGCGTCAGGATTTCGCCATGCCCCTGCGCCGTCCTGAACCGGAGGTGCCGGCACGGGTGCCCGAGGAGCCGCCGGAGCCCCCACAGGGGAGGGCTCTCGCGAGGCGGCGACGCGAACCGGAACCGGTGCCCGAGCCGGAGCCCGTGGCTGAAACGGAACCCGAGGCGGAGGCCGAACCGGAGCCGGACGTCGTGCCGGAGCGCGCCCCCATCGCTTCGGAACCCCAGGCGGAGGAGACAGGGCCCGAGGCGGTTCCCGAGGAGACCTTCGAGGAGACGGTGGAGGAGGCCCCGGAGGAGGCGTTCGTCGCCGCGGAGCCTTCCCGGGCGGCTCGGCGCGCCCCTGCCCCGGTGTTCACCGCCACCGACGGGATTGAAGCGGAGCGCGCCCCGCTCCCGCCGCGCCCGAGGTCGGCGCCTCCCCGTCTCGTGCTCTTTTCGGAGGGTTGGGTCTACCTCTCGGGGGCTAGCCTCGTCTCCGTCCTCGTCCTTGCATTGAACACCCCCGTGCTGGACTACCCCTTCGGCCCGGAAATCCTCCTCATCATCTTCGGGACCCTCTTCGGGACGACGATCGCCCTGGTCGGGGCCTGCGCCGCCGGGCTGGTCATGGGCGGGAGATGGACGGCGTTGTCCGCCGCGGGCCTCCTCCTCGTCGCGATCGCCCCCATCCGCTGGCTCCTGGGCGGCCCCTTCCTCGTCGAGTTCGACGCGCTCTTCCTCGGCGCGGGATGCATCGCGACGCTCGTCGGTGCCGTCCGCATCGGGCACAAGACCGCCCTGCTCCTGCCGGCGGCGGCAGGCAACCTGCTTCTCTTCCTGCTCGCCCTCACGCCCCTCACGGTCGGGACCCTGACCGCCCTCGCGGGGGACGCCCTCTGGGCCGCCGGCGGGCTCCTCGTCGCCGTGGCGGCGGGCATGGGGTTGGAGGGACGGTTCGTCCAGTCGCGCGTCGACGTGGCGGTGGAGCGCGGGCGCGCCCGTCACATCTCCCTCGACGCGGAGGGCTCCGTCCGGGCGTACGACCGCGCCATCCGGATGAGCCGGCGCAGCGCGACGGGCTCCAGTGAGACCGCCTGGACGAGCAAGGGCGCCGCGCTCCTTCTCCTCGGGGAGCTCGACGACGCCCTGAAGTGCCTGGACACCGCGCTGAAGATCAACCCCACCAACCCCGTCGCGTGGCTGAATCGCGGGAACGTCCTCTCCCGGAAGGGCGAGTTCACCGAGGCGCTCTGGTCGTTCAACCAGGCGATCGCCGCCAACCCCCGTTACGAGGTCGCGTGGAACAACAAGGGGAACACGCTCGCCCGCATGGGGAAGTACGACGAGGCGCTGAAGTGCTACGAGCGCGCGCTGGAGATCGATCGGAACTACCGCGGGGCGTGGGTGAACAAGGGCTTCGTGCTCGCCAAGCTGGGGTACTTCGAGGAGGCCGCGGTGTGCGCGGACCGGGTGCTCGCCATCGCGGGCAAGGGGGGGACGGCGGCCGCGTGACTTCGAAATCCGCACCACTATCCCTAAGGCCCGCGCCCGCCCTGGAACCGCCGCCTCGCCGTCCGGGGAGGCGGGGCGGGGATTCGCCGTGAGGTACGCTCTCCTTCTTCCGCTGTTCGGGCTCCTGCTGCTGGGGGCCTCGGGCCCCGGCCTCGCTTTCCCCACCGTGATGCACCCCTCCGTCGAGCTGCGGTCCTACGGCGGCGGGGACGTCGCCGTCGGCGACTTCAACGGGGACGGTTGGCGAGACATCGCCTGGACGTACGTCGCGGGCGACATGCTCTACCTGCACGACCAGCGCGCGGACGGGTTCCTCTCCGACCCCGGGCGCTCCGCCTCCGTGCCGGGCCCTTCGCGGATCGCCGCGGAGGACATCGACGCGGACGGGCGCCCGGACCTCGCCGTGCTGTCGCGGGACGGCGCCCTCCTCTTCACGGACCTGACGGCGCCCTCCCTGGCGCCGGCGTGGACGCTGGCGGTGGGCTCCGGGACCGACCTCACGCTCGGGGACCTCAACGGGGACGGCCGTCTGGACCTGGCGGTGCTGACGCCGGACGTGGTCCGTCTCTGGTTCCAGGACGCGTCCGGCGCCTTCCAGCCGACCGCGAGCGTGGAGCACCCGATGCCCGACTTCCTCTCCATGGCGGTGCGGGACCTCGACGCGGACGGACGCGCCGAGTTGATCGTCGCGAAGCCCTGGGAGGTCCGGATCCTCTCCTTCCAGGGGAGCGCCCGGCCCATCGATGTCCGCGAGATGTACAGCGAGGGGCTCGGGGACCGGGTGACCGTGAGGGCGGGCGACATGGACCGCGACGGGCGGATGGACCTCGTCCTCGCCAAGGCGGACCGGTCGGCGGGGACGGGCGCCGTCGAGGTCTGGCACCAGGGGGCGGACGGCACGTTCGTCTCGGCGGTGGTCCTCTCGGGTCCGTTGACGGACAGGGCGGTGGTCGAGGACCTCAACGACGACGGCGACCTCGACGTGGCGGTGGTGCGCACGGACGGCGACGTCTCGCTCTGGACCCAGGTGGCCGCGGGCGCGTTCTCCCCCCTGACCCCGCAGCGCCTGGAGGGGACCGACCCGGGCTGGTCGTCGGTGCTCGCCCCCGGGGACGTGAACGGCGACGCCTATCCCGACCTCGTCCTCCGCGGGGAGGACAGCGCTTCCCTGAGCGTGTTCCTGCAGGAGGACCGGGCGCCCTCCCTCACTGGGCTGGCCGTTCCCTCCAACGTCTGGATCACCGAAGGGGAGACGCGAGTCACCGAGATCGACCTGCGGGAACGG
>Ga0209342_10000141_pt1 | contig 74769 bp, 63 predicted proteins | sample RifCSP16_2_FD_184023 | JGI IMG/M metagenome (GOLD analysis project Ga0209342, IMG submission 184023) | Soil microbial communities from Rifle, Colorado - Rifle CSP2_sed 16_2 (SPAdes) (version 2) | ecosystem: Environmental > Terrestrial > Deep subsurface > Rock core/Sediment | place: Rifle... | reverse complement strand
TGATCGAACGGGCCACAAGTTGGTTGAGCGCTTGCATGGTCATTTTAGTTCCTCCTGAAGCTGTGATCTTTGTCACTTGGTCTATAGAAAGCGAAAGGCAGCCTGGCTTACACCGCCTCGCTGCCGGACGCCCGTGTTAGGCTAGATTACAGAGCTGGGGGTCTGGATAACCAGACGATTAGTGCCCCCCGCCGTCCCTTGCAAGGCGAACGCTATCCATGGCAACCTCCCTGTAATTTCTGCTTTCCACTCTGGGACAACGATACCTTAAGCCACTCAGCGGATTCTTATCGCCCTGGAACAGAAACCCGGCATTCCTAGGGACCTATTCACCCTGCCGAGCGAAGGACGGCGAACGTCCGTTCCTCCGGAATCTAGCACAGGCTCCCGGTCCCGGGAGGCTCTCCACCGGGACCGTTATCGGTCAAAGTCTTGCCAAAGCCTGAAGCCGGGGTCGGATGCTAGCCGATCAACCTGGCATACAGCTCTCGAACCGACGTAGGCGGATCGAGCCCGAGCTCATCGGCGAGCAACCTTACATAACGCTGGTAATGTGAAACGACCTCGCTCCGGCGATCGAGGCGGCCGAGTGCTTCCATGTATTGGAGATTCAGATCATCCCGGTAAGGGTCAAGGTCCAGGGCCCGGCGCAACGTCCCCACAGCCCGAAGGGGTTGGTCGCGGACCATCGCCTCATCGGCGTGGATTGTGAGCAAGTCAAGGTAACGTAGCTCCAGGCCTCTTCGACGCTCGATCACCCAATCGGAGGTGAATTCTGGAAGGAAAGCCCCCCCGTAGGCGTTGATGGCTTCCGTCAATGCGAAGAAGCGCCTGGGATCACCCGGTGGAAGTCCGTCGGCGATGTCTGCCGCACGCTCAAAGCGCCCGACATCATACTCGACGGGGATCTCCGGATTGATGGCGTAGATCGTCCCCTCCAGATGCACGACATCCTTCCCCAATGCGCGGCGCAGGCCGTAGACAGCCATATGCAAGTTCGCCGTCTGTCGACCCGGCGGGTAGTGGGCCCAGAAGTGCTCAACAAGCACATCGCGATCGATCTGACGGTGATCGACGACGTAGAACAACACCTCGCGCGCAAGGGGTTTGAGATCCGTCACGGAGGATCCATCACAGCGGATCGAGGTCTGCCCGAGAGCTGCGAAGGCGAGTTGAATCCCTGCCTTGTGTTCCTCCGGCACGTCACGATACTGCCGGGCGATTGCTCGCATCATGTCAATCCGCTGCAACACGATCGCGAGCTCGGTGCTCCCGCCGAGCCTGGTTCGCAAGAAGTCCCGCAGCTCGGTGTCGAAGGAAAGCTCGGCGGCGATGATCTGTTCTGTGCCGTGCGCGCTGGCCGACTCCAGACAGCGGCTCATAGCGTCAGCCGAGGCTTGCTGCTCCCCCTCGAAGTGGTGAACTTTGGCCAACATGTACAAGGCCAGCGTTCGCTCAGAAGCATCGATGGCGCGCTCTCTGTCCTCGAGGATCGCCCCCAGGCTGGCGGCCGCGTTTCGAGGAGATCCCGTGACCTCCAGCGCAGCACGCTGGATCCGGACAAGCACGCTCGCATCCCGGCCTTCGTCCAATGCCGCCGCACGTCGAAGCCACTCGTAGGCCAGGTTGATCCCGCCCCGCCTTCGGTGAAGGATGCTGGTATGGAGGCATCCCTCCTGGATCAGGGCCGGATCGTCGATTCGGGTGGCAAGAGTCAGGCCCTGTCCGAACAGCTCGGCTGCCTGGAGGGGCAGGTCCAAGTCCGAGAACAGGTCCGCCTGCCCGTAAAGGATGTTGGCTTCGCGTGTGACACTTCCCGCCTGACGGGCGCGCTTCAGGCCCTCCCGGTAGAACTCAAGGGCTTCCTCAAATCGGCCCTGCATGTGGGCGTCGACCGCCAGGTTGTTGAAAGAGACGGCAAGCTGGATCGGGGCTCCGACGGACTTGAGGATCTCATGGGCGCGCAGGTTGATCGCACCAGCCTCGAGGGTCCTACCAAGTGCCGCCTTGATCGTGGAGAGCGTCGACAGCGCGTTGATGAGAGCGTATTCCTCCTCGGACTCGTTGAGGAGTTTGACCGCGGCATGTGCCAGAGTCTCCGCCTGGGTTAGATCGATCCTGGCCCGGAAAGTCGCCAGGGCCCTGAGGCGGAGGATCATCGACCTCTCCAACCGGCCACCACGGGCAGGGAGCTCCGCTTCGGCCTCGTCGGCGGCCTCGAGGGCCTCATCCGGCTTGCCCCTGTCGAGCGCGATGAAGCCCCTCGTCCGGTAGGCCTGCGCCATGAGCGACCGGCGAGACCCTCCCTTCATCATCACAAGTGCGGTGTTGAGGGCGGATTCGGCCGAATCGTTGTCACCCTTGTCGCCATAAGCCATTGCCAGGTAGAGGAAAACTTCTGGAGCTTGGACTGCGAACGGTTCGAGCCTGCGCGCCCATGCTTCGATCGTGTGTGTACGCCCTGCCCCAAACATGGCCTTGGCATTGCGATCGGCGTGAAGTGCCGCTTGCTTGGGCGAACCGGCATCGATGTAGAGATCGACGGCATCCTCGACCGAGCCGTTCGCTGCCAGGTGGCTTGCCGCCCTCAATGTCAGGGTCCGCATCCGCTTCTGATCAGCGCCTTTGAGCGACTGGAGGAGGAACTGTCTGAACTGAGGATGATACTCGTAAGTCCGTGGGCTCTCATCCGTCGCGGCAACGAACAGGCCTTCCCTGACGAGCCGTGTCAGAAAGCGGGAGCTGTCCGTTCTGCGAAGCACCGAATCACACGCGGCCGCGCTCATCACGGGCAGGACCGATGAATCGAGCATGAACCTGCGAAGCGGGTCCGGCTGTCTGTTCAGCACTACCGCTGCCAGGTATTCGTAGACCATCGGCCGCGGGCTCTGAACGACGGCAGTTATCCCACCGTCGATCAGATTCCCGGAGAGCAGGATGCCGGTGATCCAGCCCCGCGTCTCGTCGAGCAGTCGCTCGATTTCAAGTTCCCCAAGCTCTCCGACCGAATTGAGCTTGGCCAGATCTCCGACCTCCTCTCGAGTGAAGGTCAGATCGTGCGGGCCAAAGCCTCCCAGGTCGCCCTCGGCCATCAGCCTGGCTAGCGACACCTCGAGGACTTCCCGACCGGCGGTGAGAACGGTTGCCTGGTCGGGCAAGTTCTCGAGCAAGTTGTCCATGAATAACAATGCCGGCTTGGATCGATTGATCAGATGCACGTCGTCAATGATGATGACGAAGGTCTCCCCGACATTCGACTCGATCGCGTCCGTGAAGTAATGCGCCAGGGCCACAGGAGAACTACCGGCCAGAGCCTCCAGGTCTAGCTTCCCGCGAAGTCGCCGGAAGCGTTTCTGCAGCGAAGCTCCGAGCACCGTCGCCAGGCGCACCACATCCTTGTCGGACTCGGTGAGGCGGACCCAGCATATCGGCAACTCGGAGTGGGCGATGAAGTCCGCCAGAAGGGTTGTCTTGCCGTATCCGGCCGGGGCGGCAATGGCGATCAACTTGCGAGGAACGTTGGCGTGGATTGCGTCGACGAGCCGTTCACGGTGGAGCTTGGCCCGCCGGTCAAAGGCCGGGGGGGTTATCGCATGTCGGAGCAGAGCGTCAGTCTTCGCCATACGCTGGGCAGTTGCTCCCCACCTTTGACAGCCGGCTTGGAGAACAAGCCTTCAACTGCCGGTCGCATCAGGAGGCGAGTTTGCCCCCACTGGATCGACCTGCTCAGCCATTATATAGCCACTAATGACCCGGCGCGCTCAAAAGACTGCTAGCCTAGCCCGTTTGTTCTATGTTTGGGCACACGAAATATGGAGGGATGGCCGGAGGATTCATGATCTGGCCCGCCTCCCGCACCGCCGCTGAGCGGTGTGGGCCGGGGCTAGCCGAGCGATGCCCCCTTTGCTCCGGGAGAAGCTCCGGGCCTTCGGGGATGCACCGGCTAGGAACTCCCGGCCGCTGGTGGAGGCTCGTGATCCACGCCAGCCAGGCACTGCCGGGATCACTCCGCCTGGTCGGCCTCTTCCGCAGAGAGATCGAACTCCAGGTTGGCCTGATCGGCCGGCGCCTTGTCTGGGTAGCCCAGCGTCAAGCGCGCCGTGAACACTCCGGCGGGAGGGTTGCCACGAATGTGCAGGGTCACGGACATCCGCGGTTCACTCGCTTCCACGATGTTGGCCAGCGCAACGACATCACCTCCCGGGGCAAGGAGGGTGATGTCGACATTCGGGCGGACCTGGAAAGGGGTCAGCTCGACCAGGACACCCACGCGCCTCCCGTCCGGATATCCTGCGACCTTCACGGAGCGAAAGCGGACTTGGTCTGGAGGTAGAGGTACCTCCGAGGTTGGGAAGAAAGTGATGTCCATCCGACCACCGGGGCGGAGCCAGGGGAGGATTATAAACCGGCAATCCGGGTTGATTGACCACCTTGTTGCGGCCGGGCTAGAATGGACCCCGGGAGGTGGCTATGAATGACGAGTATTCGTTCGAGACACTGGCTATTCACGCCGGGCAACCCGCCGATCCCACCACGGGGGCCGTGATGACTCCGATCTATCAGACCACGACCTATCGCCAAGAGGGCGTCGGCCGGCACAAAGGCTACGACTACTCGCGCACGGCCAACCCCACCCGGGCCGCCCTTGAGGCCTGCCTGGCCAAGCTCGAGGCAGGCCGCGGCGCGTTGGCGTTCGCTTCCGGGATGGCCGCAATCGACGCCGTCCTCCGTCTTCTCAAGCCCGGTGATCACGTGCTTGCGGTCAATGACCTGTATGGTGGCACGTATAGGTTATTCGAGAGCGTCTATGCCAAGTTCGGTCTGGCCTTCACCTATGCATCCGCAGAAGATCCGCCGGCCTTCCTTTCTAACGTCAGACCGGAGACCAGGCTGATCTGGCTGGAGAGCCCGACGAACCCGATGCTAAGCCTGTGCGACATCGGAGTGATCGCCCGAACGGCCCACGCGGCCGATCCGCAACTGCGGGTCTGCGTTGATAATACCTTCGCCACTCCCTACCTCCAGCGCCCGCTCACGCTTGGGGCCGACCTCGTTGTGCACTCGACGACAAAGTACCTCGGGGGTCATTCGGATGTCGTCGGAGGAGCTGTCATCGCCGACGATGCAGATCTGGTAGAACGACTGGCGTTCCTGCAGAACGCTGCCGGGGCAGTGCCCGGTCCGATGGACTGCTTTCTGGTCCTTCGCGGGATCAAGACCCTGCCCGTGCGGATGGATCGGCATGCGGCCAACGCAGAGCAGATCGCGGCCTTCCTGGCCGGTCATCCGGGTGTAATTTCGGTGAGATACCCCGGGCTGCCCAGTCATCCCCAATCCGACCTGGCGCGCAAGCAGATGCGCAACAACGGCGGGATGCTGTCCTTCATCCCGCGTGGCGGGCCGAAGAAGGCGAAGCTAGTCGTAGAAGGTACAAAGCTGTTCTCGCTGGCTGAGTCGCTGGGAGCTGTCGAGTCGCTGATCGAGATGCCGGCCGAAATGACCCATGCCTCGACCGCCGGAACTCCGCTCACGATCGATCCGGCGCTTATCCGAGTGTCTGTCGGGTTGGAGGGAATCGCCGACTTGATCGCAGATCTGGACGCGGCCCTCTCGAGCGATTGAGCGGGCCCGCCAACCCTCTCCCTAATCCTATTCGTCGAAGAGGAAAGTCGCCTCGGCATAGTACCGTACGGAACGTCGGGCTACGGCCTGACGGACCCACTCGTCAAGCTCCTTCTGCTTATCTTCGATCGAAGTCTCCGCGGCAAGCCTGTCGATCGGGTAGTTCAGGCGTAGCGCACGAGGCGACACGACGAACCGCGTCAGGCCGGGAGGAAACAGTAACCCATCAGCCGCAACTGCCACGACCTGCTCGACCTCAAAGCGAGGGAAGACGACCAGTCCTGCCAGATCGGCATAGACCCGGCTTAGACCTTCACAGTCCACCACGCTGGCCCGCTCGATCCTGCCGGACTGAGAATAGGAGCTAGCCAGTGCCCCCAATTGGGTTACGCGCTCCTGGAACCTGGACGGGCTGGCAGTGACTTCCCACACCCCTCCATCCGGTAACGACACATAGCACAGCGCCTCACCGGTTTGCAGATCGAAGGACGCCTGCTCGATGTCGGCGGCGGTAACAGAGACTCCTTCAACTCCCTTGACAAGCTGCATCAGCTCCTCGGAGGTCAAGCCGAGAACGACATGATTCCAGGTCTCAACGCGCACCTCGGATTCACCCGGGTGAACGACCTGCACCAGGGCAGTGGGGAGACCCATCTGGCGGAAGGCCGTCGTCCGGTTGGCGCCGTCGAGGACGACGAACTGGGCGGTATGCCCGGTCACGGGCAGGACGATCGGCGGGTTGCGCAGGACGCGCTCGCGCTTCAGCGCCCGGAGCAAAGGCTCGACTCGATCCTCATCGACGAACTCATGCGGTTGAAGGGAGTCCGATGGGACGATGCGGAGTTGAGGCAGATCGGGAAGAGGTCTCATGCACCTTCCGGCGAGGCCAGGTACTCGAGGGCGTCAATCATCGTCAGGATCCCATCCGGCCTACGCTCGCCGTCGACGAGGACGACGACTTTGCTGGCCATCAGATCGGGGAGAGCCTCCTCCAGCGGCCCGCTGACGGGAGAGGTTCTGACTTCGCGATTGACCAGCAGCTCGATCGTTTGTTCGGCGGCCCCCTCCCCACCTCTTGTCAGCAGGTGATTGAGGAGCTCGACCTCGGAGACCATCCCGAGAAGGTGACCACCCGAGTCGACAACCGGCAGTTGAGAAATCCCATGTTTCCGCATCCGCGCCACGACCTTGCCGACGGGGTCGGTCACGTGGGCGGTCACGAGCTGGGCCAATCCGCGAGCCTGAGCGACTTGGCCCACCGTGATGGCGCGCCGCCCGGTCGCCAGGAAGCCGTTCTCCCTCATCCAGCCATCATCGAACACCCTTGAAAGGTAGCGCGAACCCGAGTCGGGGAAGATCACGACTACCAGGTGATCGGGGCCCAGATCTCGAGCGACTTTGAATGCCCCGGCCATGGCCGACCCTGACGAGCCCCCGCAGAAAATCCCCTCCTCTCGGACCAGGCGTCGGGTCCAAACGAACGATTCGGCATCATCGACGACGACAACCTCGTCCACAAGGGAAAGCTCCAACGTCGAAGGGATGAAGTCCTCACCGATCCCCTCGACCTTGTAGCTCGTTCCTTCCAGGCCGTTGGCCGAGCCCCCGCGCTTCCAGGCCTCGTACAGGATTGATCCTTGAGGATCGACGCCGACGATCCGTACCTGGCGGTCCTTCTCGCGCATGTACCGGGCGATCCCAGTGATTGTCCCCCCGGTTCCCATTCCCACTATGATGTCAGTGACCCGGCCTTGAGACTGTTCCCAGATCTCCGGCGCGGTCGTGTCATAGTGGCTGGCCGGGTTCACCGGGTTGTGATACTGATTGGCCAGAACGGCGTTCGGGGTTTCTTCAACGATGCGGCGGGCAACCGAGTAATACGAGCGAGGGTCTTCCGGGGAGACTGCTGTGGGTGTAATGACGACCCGGCCACCGAAGGCCCGAAGTAGACGTATCTTCTCGCCGCTCATCTTGTCAGGCATGACGAACACCGCCTGGTAACCCTTGAGCGCACACGCGATCGCCAACCCGACCCCGGTGTTCCCCGATGTCGCCTCGACCACTGTCCCCCCAGGCTTGAGAGCTCCCGCTCGCTCGTGGGCCTCGATCATGGGGAACGCGATCCGATCCTTGACCGATCCTCCGGGGTTGAACATCTCGAGCTTGGCATAGACTTCGCATGCCAGACCGCGCGTCACCCTATTCAAGCGAACCATCGGGGTCCAGCCGATCGTTCCAGCGATATCGGAGAAGACATGCCTGTCGGCGGAGGGTCCAAACGAAACCTGGCTGGCCATCTCACCACCTGACTCGAGCCGGAAGGGACTCAAGCGTACCATGAAACCCGAAGCCAACGAATTCGTGAATCACCCCGTTCCCCTTTACCAGTCCGAATGCACCGAGTTCCCCTGATGCGCGGGGGAGTCAACCCAAAGAAACCGATACTATCGGTTCTCCGATCAACGGATCCACATGCGGCAGCAAGGTGCGACTGACGGGCGGCGGTGTGGTTGCAGCTGGGTGCTATATCTTGGCCGGGAGCACCTCGCACGCTATAATTCGATAGCATTGTGGGGAGGCACGCCCTCCGCGCCCCGAACCCATCGAGATCAGTCTCCCTCTGGCTCAACCTCAAGTCGGTCGGGCCTCGGTCATGCCGCGGGCGCGGTTAATGCACGGCTGGACCTGCCCCCTTCACGAATCCGCCATTTGACTTCATCGGAGCCTCGAGCATGACTAACGTTGAACAGGCTGTCCAATACGCCCATGATCATCAGAAGGACTTCATGCAGGAGTACCAGGAGCTCCTGCGTATTCCATCGGTCTCAACGCTGCCTGAGCACAAACCTGACATGCGCCGCGCGGCGGAGTGGATTGCCGAGCGATTCCGCCGGCTCGATTTCGATCCGGTCGAGATCATGCCGACCGGCGGCCATCCGATTGTCTACGGGGAGCGGTTGAACGCCGGGCCCGGCGCGCCGACGGTCTTGCTCTATGGGCATTACGACGTCCAACCGGTGGATCCTATCGAGGAATGGGACAGCCCGCCGTTCGAGCCCGAGGTTCGAGGGGAGAACCTGTACGCCCGAGGCGCCTCGGACATGAAAGGCCAGCTTATCGCCGTCCTCAAGGCGCTTGAGTCGATCGCCAAGACCTCGGAGCTTGCACTCAACTTCAAAGCCATGATCGAAGGTGAAGAGGAGGTTGGATCGGCCAACTTGGAGGCCTTCATTGCGGGGCACAAGGACCTCTTGCGCTGTGACCTTTCCTTGAATGCCGACACGAGCATCCTGGCGGCAGATACCCCGGCCCTGACCTATGCCTTGCGCGGATTGGCCTACTTCGAAATCAGGCTTCATGGACCCGAAGGAGATCTGCACTCCGGCACGTACGGGGGGATTGTCGACAACCCGGCCACCGCGCTCTGCCGCGTGATCGCGGGCATGCACGACGCGGAAGGTAGGGTCACGCTGCCTGGCTTCTACGACAATGTCCGCCCTATCTCTCCGGCCGAGCGGGCCGAGCTCGCCAAGCTGCCTCAGACGGATGCCTGGTGGGCCGGGAAGGCGAACGTCGCCTTCCTGCGAGCAGGTGAGCCTGGCTATACGGCCACCGAACGGGCGACGGCCCGCCCCACGTTGGACGTCAACGGATTGCTGAGCGGTTTCACCGGAGTCGGGTCGAAGACCGTGCTCCCGGCGCGCGCCATGGGCAAAGTCTCGATGAGGCTCGTTCCGGACCAGGTTCCTGTGGATGTCGCTCGAAGTCTGAGCGAATATCTCGAGGCCACCCTCCCCAAGACAATCCGCTGGGAGGTCGAAGAGCTCTCGCACAGTTATCCGGCGATGCTCTCACTCGACTCGGACGCCGCCAGGGCGGCGGGTGAAGCTCTAGAGGAAGTGTGGGGGGTGGCGCCTCTCTTCAAGCGTGAGGGAGGAAGCGTACCGATTGTCGGGCTGATCAAAGAGATGATCGGGGTTCCGACTTTGATGGTTGGCTTCGGACTGCCGGATGATAATCTGCACGCGCCGAACGAGAAGCAGCACCTGCCGACTCACTTCCGGGGTATTGAGACCTTCATCCGCCTTCTGGCAAAACTGGGGGCGGGGAAGTAAATCATCGGACGCAGATTTGGGCCACCATGGGTCTTCATGGGGGACTGGCGTCGGTCGATCGGGGACGTGATCAAGGAGGAGCGACCCGGTTTGGAAGAGCGGATGCCGATGTACGGCGGTCAGGCAGTCATTGAAGGTGTCATGATGCGTGGCACACGCGCGTGTGCCGTCGCCGTGCGTGCTCCCGACGCCTCCATCCGAATCGACGTGAAAGATCTAAGCACGATCTATCGGGGCCGTCTGGCGAAAACGCCCTTCGTCAGAGGATTGTTGATCCTATGGGACGCCCTTGTTCTGGGGATGGGCGCCCTGACCTTCTCAGCCAACGTTCAGGCAGGCGAGGACAGCAAGATCGAGGGTGCACCACTCACAATAACGATCGTGTTCTCGCTGGCCGTGGGCATCGGATTCTTCTTCCTTCTCCCCGTCGGGGCAGCACTTTTCATCGAGCGGATCTTCGCCTGGCCCGGTTGGTGGACGAACTTTCTTGAAGGTCTGATTCGCCTGGCGATCCTCCTCGGCTATATCTGGGCGATCGGTTTCATCCCCGACATCCGCCGCGTCTACGGCTATCACGGGGCGGAGCACATGACGATCAACGCTTACGAAGCCCATGCCCCCCTGACCGTCGAATCGGTCTCGAGCTACTCTCGCCTGCACGCGCGCTGCGGGACGGCATTCCTCTTGACCGTGGTCGTCCTTTCAATCCTGATCTTCAGCGCCCTCGGTCCGCTGCCGCTCGCCTGGCGGCTTCTGAGCCGGCTGGTGCTCCTTCCGGTGCTGGCCTCGCTCGCCTACGAGTACATCCGTCTCTCCGCTCGCCTATCCCACTATCCGTTGATCCGGCCCCTTTTCGCCCCCAACCTCGCCATGCAAGAGCTGACCACGCGGCGCCCAGAGCCCCAAATGGTCGAGGTGGCAATCGCCGCATTCCAGGCGCTTCAATCGGCTGAGGGGTCTGCCTCCAATCCGGCCTGATCTCGAGGATGTCTGATTGGATCACGCGCCGCAATATGGACGCCGGAGATCCTCGCACCGGTAATCCGTCGGTCGGATCAACTCTCCATCCGACCTGAGTACATCCTCTAGAAGGGCGCTGGATGCTCCGCCTCACTCGGGACGCGCCCTGGTCGGTCGGATCGTTGACGCTCCCTCAGGCCTACGGTACAATCCGCTCCCCCAGGTGGTCGAATGACCGTCACATTGAGATTGCGCGACAAAGACTATGAGGTTCGGGCCGGCATGACCATCAGGGATGCCCTCCTGCAGATCGGGATCGAACCTGACTCGGTCCTCCCGACTCGCCAGGGCGAGCTCATCACGGAAGATGAGATCCTCCAGGAAGGTGAACATATCCGCCTGGTGTCGGTTATCTCGGGGGGTTCACTTCCATCCGACCCCCTCGGTCTTGGGATGCGCCGATGAAATGCCGTAAGTGCGGGGACAGGGCCGTGATCAACATGCGCCAGCACAAGCTGGCACTTTGCGGCCCGCATTTCCTGGACTGGATCCCGGACCAGGCGCTGCGTTTCATCGAGAAGTACCGGATGTTCGATGCGGATTCCCGGATCCTCGTAGCCGTGTCGGGGGGGAAGGACTCCCTAGGCCTGTGGGACGTTCTCGGCCGGCTCGGCTTTCAGGCGGACGGGCTTTACATCGGCCTGGGGATCGACGGCGGCACAGGCTACTCTGCCGAGTCGCAACGCAAGTGCGAGGCGTTTGCCGAGGCGCACGGGCTGCATCTGATCGTTGTCGACGTGGCCGAGGTCGAAGGCGCGACCATCCCCACCGCAGCGAGCCTGACAAACCGCGGGAGAGGAAAACCGTGCTCGGTATGTGGTCTGACCAAGCGTCATGTGATGAACCGCGTCGCGCGCGATGGCGGATACGATGTCCTGGCCACCGGCCACAACCTTGACGACGAGGTCGCCGTCCTCTTCGGCAACACGCTCAACTGGGCCTCAGGCTACCTGGCGCGCCAAGGACCCGTCCTCGAGGGCCGAGACGGCTTGATCCGGAAGGTAAAACCCTTCTGCCGGCTGTACGAACGTGAGACGGCGGCGTACGCGCTGGTAAGAGGCATCGAGTACATCTACGATGAGTGTCCACACGCCGTTGGGGCGACCTCGATCTACTACAAAGAAACTCTCAACCGGATGGAAGCGGATCGCCCGGGGATGAAGTTGTCCTTCTACCTGGCATTCCTGCGCGCAAGACAACAGGGGTTGTTCGCCGAGGCTGCCGATGGGCCGACGGATAGCCTGCAGGCCTGTTCAACGTGCGGTCAACCTACCACCGCCCCCGGGCAATGCGCGTTCTGTCGGACCTGGGACGCGGTGCGTGCTCGGCAGCGCGTGTCGGTTTGACACGCTGAAATGCAAATGGATCCTCTGTCGTCGGAGAGCCGCTCAATCACTGCTTGATGGCCTGAGAAGGTCAGGACTTGGGGTCGGTGCTTGTGGATGCGGACGATCGGCTCGACCCTCGGGGCAAAAGGCGCCGACCCGGCGGTCTTCATCAGCCTCGCGTTTCTCGGCGTGCTGCCGCTACCGGGGCTTGGGGCGGCGAGCGGTCCAAGGATCTAGGCCGAGTTGCCCGCGTTTGCGACCCAGGCCTCCTCCGGCTGCAGGGCTGTGTGTCCGGCCGGGAGCACGACCCGATAGACCTCCTCCGGGCGCCGCGGCTGCCCCTCCACCTCGAGCAGCCTTGAGATGAGTATCCCGAACAGGCGCTCGTTCTCCCGCAGCAACGGCCTGATCAGTTCCCAGTGGTCCGAATTGAAAGTGGCGAAGACCCCGCCGTTGAGTTGATCGACGCCGACTCGGCCGTGCGGATCACGCAAGAAGAGGGCCCCACCCGACGCAAGTGAAAAGAGGTTCCCACCGGGATAGGGTGTGTCCAGATCGACGACCGCGCCCTCATGACCGAAGCTGATGCCGTTCACAATAGCGAAGCCGCCCCCGTTCATTGGATCGCCGGCCATGAATGATTCAGCCAAGTAGTCCAGGCAGGTTCCGTTGATCACCACACGTGGTTTGCCGACGGCATTGATCAGTGGCCGGCCGGCGGCGTTGCCCATCACGAAAGCCTGGCCCCCCTTGGCAGCGTACATGAAGGTCTGCCCGACATCACCGTGGACTACCAAACGACCGGCCTTCATGATCTGAGCCAACTGATCCTGCCCGTTGGCATGCACATGGACTTCCGCTCCATCGATCCCAGAGGCGAGGTAATCGCCAGGGGAACCGTAAACGTCGATCCGCAAGCCCTCCGTACCAACACCCAACCCGTTGGCGATGAAGCGGTGCCCCCGGGCGTTGGCGACGATCACATGCTTGTATCCCCTTTGGGTCAGCTCGCGTAATGCGTAAGCGAGTGATCCCTTGTTCTCGGCGGCGAAGCCGCGCGCATCGATCACGATAGTCTGCAGGTTATCATCGGGTCGAGGGAACTCTTGCAGTGCTTCAATGAATGTGAACCCAGGCGAAGGGCTGCCTTTGATCGAGCTGAAGACGTCAGCCAGCGCCCCGTCACACAGCGACCGCACCGAACTGGGTCGCAGGCCGCCCGTGGGGAATCTACGATCGACCAGGAGCGTCAAGGCCTCGATCGCCCGGGCTCGTCTCTCGTCATCGGATCCGGTTTCCGTCACAGATCGCAGGAATGCCTCTAGGTCGGGATAGGTCCACCTGGGGAGCTGGCGGATGGCTCGCTCGAACACTTCTTGTCCGCTCCCCTCGAGTTCAAGCGGCGCGCCGGGCGACGACGGACGGCCCGAGGAGCGGCGATAGGGAATGCCTGTCTCCTGGAGGTCGATTTCCCGGCCGAACTTGTCGGTGCAGAGCAATCTCGAGATGCCTTCCCCATCCCGTTTGACTTCGAAGATGAACGCCCCGCCGTCGGTATGGCTCCCTCCACGGGCGTTCCAGATGCGGTCAGGCCGGGGGTTGAATCGGGGATCCTCGGCCGAGAGACTCTCGAGCGCGGCGTCGATCGCCTGTTTCTCCGATGCGGCGAACCCGACCGCCGGCTCCCCTTCAGCCCCGCGCTGCAAGGCGAACACCTGCGGCCTGAGCATGCTCGTGTCGGTAATACCGATGAGACGGGCGGCCCGCCTGTCGGCGCCATTCGCCGCGGATTGAGCGATCAGGAAGAACCACGGCCCGTCTGGCGAACCGTGCATGTGGACCGCCTGGAGCATCTGATACATCTTGCGCGTCTCGTCCGGGACGAGCGCAAGATCTCGCTCGGTCGTCGGCGCCAGCGCCTCGATCACGTACTCGAGCGGATACCCAAAGGTCCGGTGCAACAAGTCGAACATCAGCACCGAGACTTCGGTGTCGGTCAGGAACAGCGGATACAAGTTGTGTTGTGCCAGATACGTGCACACGGAGGCGTAGTTAGCGAAATCGCCGTTGTGGACCAGCGCTTCGTGCAGGCCGACGAACGGATGCGCTCCGCCGGGATGCCACACGCGTCCCTTGGTCGGGTAGCGATGATGGCCAATCCAAACGTTGGCCTTGAAGTCTTCGATCCGGTAGACGTGAAACACGTCGTGCCCGAATCCGACCAACTTGAGGACGAGCATGTCCTTCCCGTGCGAAAGCACGAAAGCGCGCTTCTCGCCCAAGGAAGAATAGTAGGCGCGGTTCAGCTGGAACGAATTCTGAAAGACGAGCTCCTCCTCGATCACCAACCGCGGGAGTCCTTGCAGCTTATGTTCCGCGGCGAAGGCGTCAGTCGCGCCGCCCTTCGGTTTCACAAAGTAGATCACGACTTCAGGTGGATCGACCTCGAGAGCGACGCCCGGATCTCGCCCGAACTCGAAATGAGCATCGACGTCGAATACCGGCTCAACGAATGTCCTCTCCACTTCGCCGCGTATACCCCCATCGAGGTAAGCGACGGCCAACATGTAGTTCTGTTTCAGGACGTCTTCCGTCACACCAAAGTCCGACGGCTGCAGGCCGACGAGCGCCGCGCCGCCGCCTTTTCCGTTCCCCCGATTCCGCATTTGGATCAGCGATTGCAGCAGATGCCGGCCGGCGATCGGAATGCTGGAGGCGATTCCGATGACGCCGCAGCCGCCTTCCGCCTCGGCCTTGCGCAGGCCGAGTTTCTCGCCGGCAGGTGCCAGGCCGGAGCGCGCAACCAGCAGCAGCCTGACCATCTCGTCGCGGTTCATACTACCCTCCCTGCCTCGGCCGGTCGTTCGGCTCGCTGATCCTCGGCCGTGTAAACCAGCAGATCGGTCCGGCCTCTCAAATCCTTGACGTCTCTCAGCCCGACGCTGCGCAGGATCTCCCTCAATCGTGTCTGGTAAGAAGTGTAGAGATTGCTGATCCGCTCTGCCCCCCATTCCGGATCGACCAGGAGAGACAATTCCGGGTCAGTTGTCGTCAGCCCGAACGGGCAGCCGCGACCCCTCTCGCAGTTGGCACAGCGGGTACACCCCAGGGCCACCAGCTCGCTCGTCCCCAGCACGGCTCCGTCGGCCCCGAGAGCGATGGCCTTGGCAATATCGTCCGCTGTCCGGATGCCGCCGCTGGCCATGACGACAATCTCATCCCGGATTCCCTCCGCCACGAGATAGCGATGCACCTTCGGGATGGCGAACTCGATCGGCATGGCGATGTTCTTCTTGGCGATTTCCGGCGCTGCCCCGGTCCCTCCGTAAGAACCATCGATGTGCAGGATGTGGGCGCCAGCGTAATAACTTCCCACAGCGACCATATCGACGTCGGTCGGCGTGGACACCTTGACCGACACCAGGGCCTCCGGGTTCATAGCCTTGACCCAATCCACGTGTTTTCGATGATCTTCCACGGAATACACACTGTGGAATGGGAAGGGTGAGAACAGACTGACCCACGGGACGGATTCACGCATCTTGGCCACGGCCACAGTAGTCTTGTCCCCCAGCAGGTGGCCGCCGAGCCCCGGCTTCGCCCCTTGCGCGTACTTGAACTCGACGATGCGCGCTAGCTGGATCGTCTCTTCGCGTACCCCGAACATTCCGGTTGCGATCTGGGTGATGACGTGATCGTGATACGGGAAGAGCGATCCCGGATAGCCTCCCTCACCGGTTGAGGTGAAGGTGTTCCAACGCTTGGCGGCCATCGCCCGGGCAAGCATGACTTGTTCGCTCACCGATCCGTAAGACATCCCGGCTCCGTACCAAGGGATCGGGATCTCTATGCGAGCATCCGTCGACCGGCGGTTGATCGGGATGCTTGTCTCGACCAGCTCCGCTTCTGGCAGCCGCTGCGACTCGGGCAGCTCGGCGAAACCAAGCAGGTCGAACCCGCCCCCCGACCTTCCGCGCATGGTTTCCATATCCCCGCCGGGTGCGCGCCCGTTCTCGGCCTGGAACCAGTTGGACAGGATCAGGTCCGCCGTCCAACGCGAATCGCCCAACGCCGGCGGCACCCTTCCCGAGGTCGGCCAGACATGGAAACCGCGGTGCAAGGTCTCAATGTGTTTTTCGGCGAGCGCACTCAAGGGGTCCTTAGCCATGTCAAGCCTCCGGGAAGCCCGGGATCCCGGCGAAAGCTTCGCGTTCAAGATCCACGGCGAGCATGGCCCGCCCCAACTCGCCCCTCAGACGACGGACCTCGCGTAAGCCCATCGCACCCAGCACTTCCAGGAGCTGATCTCGCCATGAGCCTGCGAGATTGACGAGCCTCTGCTCCTTCCACCCCGGTGGAGTATCCGGCAGATCCACCCTCGCCTCCGTCCGAGTCTCACAAGAACCTATGAAGCTCGCCTGCCAGGCAATGAGCAGGGGCGTGTCAAGTGCGACGGCGTCGAGCCCGCAGATGATCGCCTTTGCGACATGCTCGGCAGCGATGATCCCCCCGCTCCCAATGAGGGTCATTTGCTCTCTCACACCCATCTCAACCAGCGCTCCGTGGACCTTGCGGAGGAGATCCATAGCGAACTGCCTTTCGCTCATCCCGTGATAGTTGGCCGCCAGATGGATCACACGCACTCCGGCTGTTACGAGTGGCGCTGGGTCAGTCCCGAGGGGGATCCGAACGCCGAGAATACATGTAGGCCATCGTTCCCGCAGGCTTGCGAAGGCCGCGGGATCCCAACCGTCCAGTTCAAACATCCGTGGCGGCGTCTGGATTGATGCGAGGGAGCCTACATCGGCGGGCGTCACAAGAGGCACAACAGCCTGCGGGAGACGAGATCGATCCTCCAACATACCCCAGGGGACGATGGCCAGCGTTTCCAGCTTCTCCGCGGCCCGGACAATGACCCGATAGAGCGCTCGGCTCTCAACCGAATGGGGCAACGGATCGATGAGCATCGGGATCTGGATCGTCTCTACCCGAGGTTCTTCGCCGCTGGAACGAGCATGCTCATCTAAACTCAAGAACCTCGGGCGCGAGCCTATGTCGACAGCCGTCGAAATGAACTCCCGCCCGTGAATCCCATCGCGCGTGGGGCGCACGATCTCGGACATGTCCGTCCACATCCCATCCCAGCCTTGGCCGCTGAAGACACCTCGGTAGCCTGCTCCTCGAACCGGGACGCGGCCTGTCGCCGCTTCGTACAGAACGGTGTCGACGTCGTCAGGAGTGAAATAAGAATCGCCGAGCTGCAGACGGGCCGGGTTCGGACGCACTTCCACCATGTCCGGGTATTCAACCGTACAGCGAAGACAGCCGACGCATTTCTTGGGACGGGGCGCAAAGCCTCCAACGGGACCCGAGAACACGCCGTAGACGCAAGGGCGGCTGAGCACAAGGCGCATATCCCCGCGGTAGTGGAGTACCTCGCGGACCAGGAGGCTGGCCAGGCCGATGCGATCGACGTGAACGAGGAAACGGGGAGGGTGAGGTGCGAGATCGGGTGCTGGCTCGATGTGAACGCGGAATCGTTCGTAAGCGCTCATCCGCTCCTCCACTCATTGGGCCAACAATAAAACAAGGCACGCCGGGCGTGCCTGAGAGGATAAGCCATCCTCATCACCGCCCTTCCATGATACAAGCCGTCAGACGGCTTGGCCACTGCATCCGCCGTTGGCCGGTCCGTCGCCGGACCGTTTTAGGCCAATGCTTGCCTGGAAGGGAGAGGGGAGCCTGTGACTGGCTCCGGAGGCATCCGCTGATGCTTCGATTTTCCCCCGGATACTCCGGGGTTAGCCTCGCCCGCCGGCGAGGAACCTCCACCTCGTAGTCTCAGCCAAAGGGCTGAGACCCATACGCTGTTCTCCCGTATTCAGTTGTAGATTTCTTCGACCCGGTACTCGCTGGATTTTAGCAAATGGCTCTTCCGGCGTCAAGCACCTTGTGATCTGGAGGGGCTTCGGGTGGAGCTCCGCCTGATCGGGGGCCCACACCGTTCACCGCCGGGCAACTCGCCCCATCTTGAACAGCCGACGGCAGGGGCTCATCAATCGTCGAGCCGCGTGACATACAACGCCGCCGCGAGCTCCGAACCAAGGACGCACTCCTCGCGGCCGATTCGCACTCGCATGGCGCCGCCAAACGGGGCCCGCGCCTCGACCCTCACCCTGGCCTCGGGGACAAGACCGACCTTGGCCAGATACTGAAGCCTGTCCGCGTCGCGCGTGCGCACCCGGCTGACGAGCACATCCTCCCCCTCGGCAATCTCCCCAAGAGGTACATCATCCACGACGGGCATCTCACCGTCGGGTGTGGGGATTGGTTCGCCGTGAGGACAACGGCGGGGGTAGCCGGCCTTCTCATCCATCCGCTGCACGAAGGCCTCGTCGGCGATCTCCGCCAGCGCGTCGGCCAAATCATGAGCCTCGTGCCACCCGTATCCCATCACATTTACGAGGAAGGCCTCCGCCAATCGATGGTACCGGATTGTCCGGAGACCCTCTCGCCTTCCGGTCGTCGTAAGTCGTATTCCACGGTAGTGCGCCCGATCCACCAGCCCCATCTGAGTCAAACGCCGACCCATGCGAGAGACCGCGGGAACCGAGACGTCCATCGCCTCGGCCAGCGATGACGGAGGCACGAAGTTCTCTCCTCCACCCAGTCGGAACAGCTCCGCAAGGTATAGACCCATGGTCTTGGAGACGCTCTCTGTGGGTGCGGTTCCGCCCAATATCTCACCTTTGGCCGCCAGCCTGCGCGCCAGACCCACACCGACCCGCCGACGGCCGGGCCGATTGTGGGGAATTACAATCCGGAATGTCTCATATTACCATACGGGAGAGGCGACCGTGGTTGTGAGAACGCCGGATTGACGATTGCCCGGCCTGTCGCGCCGGTCGAGACAAGGGGCGGATGGGCGGTTAGCCGGCGCGTATCCCGTCGAAGGCCCGCTCGAAACGCGTCTCAACCTCTGCCTCGAAGCCGTTGGAGAATTCGAGGAAGCGGGCAACAAGCTCCTCGGCCTCGGCGGTCAGCCGTGCCCCCCCTCCGCCAGCGCCTCCGACTTCGGTCTCAAGCAGGCTGAGGCCCAGTCGTTTCTCCATCTCCTTCAGCTTCTCCCAGGCCCGACGGTAGGGTACATCGACGGCTTCCGCCGCAGCCGTGATCGAGCCGGTGCTCGCCACGGCCTGGAGGAGGCGCACCCGCCACCCGCTCAACACTACCTTCCCATCCTGCTCCAGCCACAGGTTATATCTTGGGACAATCATCTCACCTTCCCCTCATGTTTCTCCAAACGAATGCAGACTGCCCTCTTGGCCGATGTGGACAGCCGTGTGTCCTCGGCCGCGCGCAATCCGGTAACCCAGACGGGCGTCCCTCCAGCGACGACGAGCGGCCAGCGTGCCCTCGCAAGGAAAGGGACATGCTCGTTGACAAAGATGTCGGAGATCTTCGCCGACCCGGCCATGCCGAACGGGCGGAGGCGATCACCGCGCCTGGCCGGACGAACGATCAAGTCCTCCGCAGCCTGAACATCCACGGCGATCGTGTCTCGAGCCGGGGATTCGATTCGCTTCCACGTATCCCGCGTGAGCTCGGTCACCTGAGTGTGAATCGCCCAACCACCGGCAAGTGCCAGCCGACCTGGCGATCGCAACTTGCGAGCGCGGGCAGAAGTGAGCTGTGGATACTGGGGGAGCTCCACCGGAGAGCCTGTTCGCCGGATCAGGACCTCCTCTCCAACCGGCACGATTTCGAGGCCTCCGGGCAGAGCCTCCGTGACACCGGCCAATTTCCTAACAATGCCGTCGACCGCCTGCTCAACGTGGTCAAAACCGAGATCACGAACCCCGGGCCGCAGACGTGCGAAAGCTTCCCGAACCAAGGACCGCTGAACGGCTCGGGGCAGCCCGACAAAGCCCTTGTGGGCGATCGCCAGTGCATGCTGCCCGGCCTGGCGCACGGCACCTTGCCAGACCTCGCGTGTGATGGCTTGCAAGAACTCTGTTTCGGCGCGCATCACCTTCCCCATCCGTAGGACGACATCCTTGAGCGCTGGGTTGTATGTCTCGAGGAGAGGGATTAGTTCAAGGCGCAGGCGATTGCGGAAAAACGAGCGATCTTGATTGCTGGGATCCTGGATGGGCCGCAGGCCGATCGATCTGCAATGATCCTCCGTGGCAACTCGAGTGGTTTCGAGGAGCGGGCGGATGAGCTCCAGGCCCCCTGCTCCATCCAGATCGACCCACCCACCCAGGTCGGTGCGCGAGTGCATGCCCGACAGTCCCGAGAGGCCTGCGCCCCGCAGGAGGTGCATCAGGATCGTCTCCACCTGGTCGTCCGCCGTATGGCCAGTGGCGATCATCTTGAGGTTTCGCTCACGGGCGACATCCGCCAGGAAATTGTAGCGGACGATCCGGGCCGCCTCCTCGATCGAGCGGCCTTGGCCGGCACGGGGTCTGACGTCCCGCCTCTCGATCACCGCCGGGAGCCGGTAGTCCCTGGCGATGGCGAGCACTTGTTCCGCCTCGCGCCAAGCCCCTGGGCGGAGTTGGTGATCGAGGTGGGCCACGACCACCGGGAAACCTAGGCGAACCAGGCAGTCCAGCAGACACAGGCTGTCCGCTCCGCCAGAAACCCCGAGGACAAGCCCTTGCCCGGCCGAGAGAAGGCCGTCACGTTCAATGAGGGAGGCAACTTGCGTGAGAATCTCCATTCCTTCGGGGATTATAGCATCGCGGTCGCGGGTGATCTCCCGCTCCTTCACATAACTGCGTTTCGAAGCTCCGAAGAAGGCGGTGTGGTATAATGACCGCTTGTCCTGCCAAGCCCTTGAAGGATGGCCGCCTTGGCGATCAACCCGCTAAACTGGCTCCTTGGATTATTCTCACTTGATATCGGAATCGATCTCGGCACCGCAAATACACTGGTGAATGTCCGCGGAAGAGGGATTGTCCTCAACGAACCCTCGTGGGTTGCCATCGAGAAGAAATCGAAGCGGCCTCTGGCCATAGGCGCCGAGGCGAAGGAAATGGTCGGCCGCACCCCGGCGAACGTCATCGCCATCCGCCCTCTGCGAGACGGAGTCATCTCTGAATTCGAAATCACCGAGTCGATGCTCGAGTACTTCATCGGCAAGGCCCATGAACAGAGTATTGTCCCGGTGCCTCGCCCGCGCGTGGTAGTCGGCATCCCGAGCGGGGCGACCGAGGTCGAGAAGCGGGCCGTCTACGACGCCGCCATGGCCGCCGGCGCACGCGAGACGTTTCTCATCGAGGAGCCGACAGCGGCCGCCCTTGGCGCCAGCCTTCCGATCGGCGACGTTCGGGGTTCGATGATCGTCGACATCGGCGGCGGTACGACCGAGCTCGCCGTTTTTTCGATGGGCGGGATCGTCGTCTCCCGGTCGCTGAGGGTCGCCGGCGACGAGATGGACCAGGACATCATCAACTACATTCGCAACAAGTACAACCTGCTGATCGGGGAGCGGATGGCCGAACGGGTCAAGCTGTCGATCGGATCGGCCTATCCTCTGCGTGAAGAGGAGACCTTCACGGTCCGCGGCCGGAACCTGGTCAGCGGGCTGCCGGAAGCCGTCGAAGTATCCTCGGTCGAAGTCCGCGAGGCCCTGGCCGGATCGGTCCGGGTTATCGTGGAGACGATCCGCGATGCACTGACTGAGTCCCCGCCAGAGCTCATAGCCGACCTGATGGAGATCGGGGTCTGCCTTGCCGGAGGCGGATCGCAACTCCAAGGCCTGACGGAACGCCTGACCAACGAGCTGCGCATGCGAGTATGGCTGGCGGAAGACCCGATGACCTGCGTCGCCCGGGGAGCAGGGCTGATCCTGGAGGACCTCGAAACGAACGCCCGCTTCCTGACGACGGTGGAACGCGGCGGTCCATGATTCCTGTCTTCGTCGCCCCCCTTTCTTCGCCGCTCACAACCCCCGGCGAATGAGCCGCACTTCAAGCCGAACGCTCATCGCCTCAGCCTTGATCATCCTGGCGCTATCACTCCTTGCCTTGAGCGCCGCCGGCTACCTGCAGCCCGCCGAGAGCCTGGTGGTTCGTCCACTCTCGGCGCTCCAATCCTGGACGGCCACCCGTTACGCAGCCATTCGGGATTTCATCACCTCGCCGAGCGATGTGACGACCCTGAGACAGCGCAACGCCGAACTCGAGGCGGAAGTCGCCCGGCTTCAGCAGCAGGTGATCGGATTGCAGGAGCAGCAGGCCGAGGCCACCATCCTGGCGGTCTTGCTGAAGTATGCCCGCGAGCAGCCCGAAAGCAGCTACCAGGCCAGCAAGGTCATCGGCCGGGACGTGAGCCCATTCCTGCGCTCGATCTGGATCGGTAGCGGGTCCGACCAGGGCATCGCTCGGGGGATGCCGGTCGCAACCGACCGCGGCCTTGTCGGCCGGGTCATCGAGGTCCGGGCCTCCGTCTCGCGAGTCCAGTTGATCACGGATCCAGAGGCGGCAGTGAATCTCCGCTTCCAGCAATCGCGCGCCGATGGCGTTCTGGCCGCGCAACTGAATGGCGAGCTATGGGTCGACCTCATCGACCAGAATGCGGAGATCGCTCAAGGAGAGCTTGTGCTGACATCGGGACTCGGCGGAGGCTTCCCGGCGGACATCCCCATCGGTCGGGTGCTCAGCGTGCGCAAACGGGACTACGAGCTGTTTCAACAGGCCGTCATCCAGCCGACCGTCGAATTCGACAACCTCGATATCGTTCTGGTGATCACCAACTTCCTGCCGGTTGGCGTGAGCGACGGAGCGCAGTAAGACGACGATGCTGGGGACTCTGATCGGCATCCCGGTCTTGGCCCTATTGGCCGTTCTGCAATCCTCGTTACTCAGCCACATCCGCCTTCTGGATGGTCGGCCGGACGCGGTCCTGCTGGCCGTCGTAGGCTGGAGTGTTGTTGGTCGGACAAACGAGGCCATTGGCTGGGGGTTCATCGGAGGGTCGTTTCTCGACCTGTTCTCCGGCGTCCCGTTTGGCTCGACCGCCATCGCCCTGGTCTTGGTGGCATACCTGGTTTCCTTCCCCGAGGGGCGTTTCTGGGAATCGCACGTTGTGATGCCCTTGGGAGTCATGCTCGTCGCCTCAACGGTCTTTCATGTTCTCGGTATCGGGACACTCGTGCTTGTCGGGCACCCCATCGACCTGGAGGTCGCTCTCACGCGCGTCCTGCTCCCGAGCACGTTCATGAATCTGGTGCTCATCCTGCCGACCATTCAAGTAGCCAACAGCGTCACGCAGAGGCTCTTCCCACCCGAGGTCAAGATCTGAGGTGATGCCGGAGCATGAGGGCACACTCCGACTCGGACTCCGCGGGGGTCCGATAGACCCATCATCGGAATCGTGGGCCGTCAACGTCGAGACCAGGATTCTCATTACACCCCATCACCGAGGATCTCAACCGGATTAGAGAGTGAGAGCTTGGTTCGGATGCAGAACGGGACTGGTAACAACCGCATCGTCTCCTGGCGATTGAACGTTACGTACGCCGCGATCATCGTCCTGCTTGCGGTGTTTATCGGGCGTTTGCTTCGGCTTCAGCTTCTAGAAGGCGAGGCCTACCGCCTGCTGGCGGACGAGAACCGGTTCAGCCGGATCACCATCCCCGCCGCGCGCGGCGTGATCTACGATCGGAACGGCTTCCAGCTCGTCCGCAACATACCCTCTTATCGAATACTGATCACACCGGCACTCCTCCCCGATAGTGACGCCGAAAAGGATGCCATCTATCGCCGTCTGTCACAGGCGACCGGGATCCCGATCGACCGGCCGGGCGAGCCGGCTGCTCCGTGCATCGCCGGACGTGGCATCCGACAATTCGTCGAGGAAGGCGATACGAACAAGCCGTTCAATGCCTGGCCGATCGCATGTGATGTCGACGAAGAGACGGCTCGCATCCTGCGCGAGCAACAGGCCGATATGCCGGGAGTGAGCGTGGTCGCATTCCCCGTGCGAGAGTACACGACCGATCATATGACCGCGGCGATGGTCGGATACCTTGGCCCGATACCGGCTAGCCTGGCCGACCAACTTCGCGCTTTGTACTTCGAGCCCGATCGGGACAAGATCGGCTATTCCGGGATCGAGGCGACCTACCAGGATATCCTGACCGGCCAAAACGGCGTGAAACTCGTCGAGCGGGACAACGCCGGCCAGATCCTGCGCGAAGTCGGCACCGTGAACCAGCCGATTGCGGGTTACAGCTTGCGCTTGACCATCGACACCCGCCTGCAGGCAGTGGCCGAGACGGCGCTCAGGACCCGGATGGAGTTCCTCGATCGAACTTCAGGTGAGGCGCGCGCTCCGTTAGGTGCGGTGATAGCCATGAATCCCCAGACCGGTGAGATCCTGGCTCTGGTCTCGCTCCCGACATACGAGAACAACCGGCTGGCGAGGATCATCCCTGCGGACTATTACGCGCAGCTCGAAAACGACAAACGCGGCCGGCCGCTGATCAATCACGCCATCATGTCCTCCTTCCCGCCAGGCTCCACCTTCAAGCTGGTCACTGCGGTCGGCGCCCTTCAGGAAGGGGTGATCACTCCCTCCCAACTCATCGACGACCCGGGGAAGATCACCATCGTCAACCGATACTTTCCCAACGATCCCGGACGGGCGAGAGACTTCGTGTGCTGGAAACCTGACGGCCATGGCCTGCTCGATCTCGTCCGAGGCATCGCCTTCTCTTGTAACGTATATTTCTACAAGGTCGGCGGAGGCTTTGAAAACGAGGTCCCCGGCGACGGACTGAACATCAATCGGCTGGGTGAGTACGCCAGAGCGATCGGGTATGGGCAACCCCTGGGTATCGATCTGTTGGGGGAGAACGCCGGGTTGATCCCCGACCCCGATTGGAAACGACGCAACCTGGGCGAGAGCTGGTCCACCGGGGACACATACAACGCCGTCACCGGGCAGGGATTCGTCCTGGCGACGCCGCTTCAGGTCCTAAACGAGGTCGTTACGATGGCCACCGGGGGAAAGGTCATCAAGCCGTACCTCGTCAGCGAAGTCCTCGACGGCGAAGGCAACGTCATCCAGAAGACCGAGACGGTCGTGCGCTGGGACCTGGCCGACGGTGTGATAACCCCGGGAACGCCGGACGTGCTGGTGCAGCCGTGGGTTATCCAGTTGGTCCAGCAGGGCATGCACCTGGTGACGACCGAAGGGACTGCCTTCGGATACGCCGACCTGGACACGATCTCGAGCGCCGGGAAGACCGGCACCGGCGAATTCTGCGACGATGTGGCCCAGTCCAAGAACCTGTGCATCCCCGGGAACTGGCCGACCCACTCCTGGTACGTGGCGTATGCCCCATTCGAGAACCCTGAGATCGCCGTGGTCGCCTTTGTCTACAACGGGGGCGAGGGCGCAGTGACATCCGGGCCGATCGTCAAGCAGATCCTGGAGGCCTATTTCAACCTCAAGGCCATTGACGCTGCCCGCTGATCCGCCACGAGGGCCGGCGTAGCGGCAACCCGTGAGCCCAACCGGCCGATACAGCAGGCATCGGGTTCACCGACCGGAGTTACCTCCTGGGGGCGATTCAGCCTTTCGGATTGGGCTTCCCGTCCCCGGTCTGGAGGGATTTTCCCCTGGAGGAGCCCGGAAGCCCACTGCTGGGCTCCAGAAGCCCCGTGGAGCCAGATCTGGCCACACTCAGAAGTGCCGACTAGCGGAACAGGGCCTTGCGGCCTATAATCCCCGGGCTGGGTTGCCATGAGCCTTTCGGTGTCGATTAAGGGTACGGGCCAGGGGCTTGTCTTGTCTGTGCCCGCCGGGGAGTGGACTGAGATTCGCCGGGCGGTTGTGCAGGCGATTGACGAGCGTGCCGACTTCTTCCGTAGTGCCCGCCTGGCCCTCCAGGTCGATGCGCACGAGTTGGGGGCGGCCGAACTCGGCGGGCTGCGGGACGAGCTAGCCAGGCGAGATGTCGGGTTGTGGGCCGTCTTGAGCACCTCACCGATCACGAAATCGGCGGCGGCCGACTTGGGCCTGGCTCTCGAGCTCGAGAAGCCGGACGCCCCCGCCGACGAGCAACCCCTCGACACATTGATCGACGGGGAGGAGGCGGTCCTGGTGATCAGGACCCTCCACTCGGGCAACGTGCTCCGAAACCCGGGGCATGTCATCGTGATGGGAGATGTCAACCCCGGCGCTGAAATCGCCGCCGGTGGGAACGTGATTGTCTGGGGACGCCTGCGCGGTGTGGTCCATGCCGGCGCCGGCGGCGATGAAGCGGCCGTGGTTTGCGCCTTGGATCTGGCGCCGACACAACTGCGCATCGCCGGCCAGATCGCAGTCTCGCCCGAAAGGCGCAAGTATCCAGGCCCGGAGATCGCCCGGATACGAGACGGCCAACTGATCGCCGAAACGTGGACGGATGGTCGACAGCGGTAGCCGAATTAGACTCGGAGCGCGGACATGAGCGGCACGATCGTGACGGTCACATCCGGCAAGGGCGGGGTGGGCAAGACAACGGCCACCGCCAACATCGGCGTCGCCCTGGCGAGCGACGGAGCTCGGGTAGTCTGCATCGACGCCGACATCGGGCTGCGCAACCTTGACGTCGTGATGGGCCTCGAAAACCGCATCGTTTACGACCTGGTCGACGTCGTTGAGGGTCGCTGCAAGCTGCGACAGGCGATGATCAAAGACAAGCGACTGTCGGAGTTGTACCTGATTCCTGCGGCTCAAACGCGTGACAAGACCGCCGTTTCTCCGCAGGACATGATCAAGCTCACTAAAGAGCTACGAACCGACTTCGATTGGATCCTGATCGACTCGCCGGCGGGCATCGAGCGGGGTTTCCGCAATGCCATCGCCCCGGCGGATATCGTCATCATCGTCACCAACCCCGAGGTCTCCGCCGTGCGCGACGCCGATCGTATCATCGGCCTCATCGAAGCCGAAGAGAAGGGCCCGGGGAGGCTGATCCTCAACCGGGTCAAGCCCGAGATGGTGAAACGCGGGGACATGCTGGCGACGGAGGACATTCTCGACGTTCTGGCCATCAGCTTGCTGGGGGTCGTCCCCGAAGACGACGGCGTTATTGTCTCGTCCAATCAAGGCATGCCGGTGGCTCTCGAACCCCGAAGCCGCGCCGGGAAGGCGTTCCGCGACATCGCCCGACGTTTGTGCGGCGAAGATGTTCCCTTCGAGGCGCTCCAATCCAAAGACGGCTTCTTCGGTCGGATCTCTCGTCTCGTCCGGCCAGGAGGCGACGCATGAGCTTCTTCCAACGCCTGACTGGCAGGAGCAATCGCAGCGCCACCGCCGCCCGTGATCGATTGCGTCTGGTCCTGGTCCACGATCGGGCCGAGCTCCCACCGGGAAAGATGGAAGCCCTGAAGGACGATATCATCGCTGCAATCTCGCGCCACATCGATATCGACACTCGCGGCGTTCATGTCAGCCTGACCCGCGATCGCCACGACCAGCGCCTGGTCGCCGACATCCCCCTCGCCCCGCCGCGCACGCGGCGCTGAGCTTTTCGAGGCCTGATGCAGTTCCCGACCCGGGTCTGGCGTCACTTCGACGTGCTCCTATTGGCGGGCGCGGCCGTCCTGACGATCGCCGGTGTAGCCATGATCCGCTCGGCCATCGGCGGAAACGAGAACCTCGCCGAGCTCGTCCCGCGGCAGGCGATCTACGCCGTCATCGGCTTCGCCGTTGTCTTGATCGTGGCCGCCATCGACTACCGGATGTGGTCCGGCCTGGCACGACCGCTCTACCTGTTCACCGTCGGGATCCTGGCCCTGATCCAGATCGCCGGGTTCGTCGGTTTCGGAGCGGCCCGCTGGTTCAACGTCGGTATTGCCACGATCCAGCCTTCGGAGCTGGCGAAGATCCTCATGATCCTGGTGATGGCGGAGTACTTCTCACACAACCAGACCGACCTCCAGCGATTCTCGACCGTGGTGCGCGGTCTGGTGCTCGTCGGGGTCCCGGTGTTCTTGATCTTCATCCAACCGGATTTGAGCACAGCCATCGTGCTCCTGGTCATCTGGTTTGCCCAGGTCTGGGCGGCTGGCGTCCGCATTCGTCACCTGGGTTTCCTGGTGGCGATCGCCCTGCTGATGGCGCTGATCGTCCTCCCATTCATGGCCCGCTACTTCGTTAGCGGATATGTGAACGGTGAGGATTTCCTTTTCCTGCAGCACTATCAAATGGAGCGCCTGGTGACGTTTCTGCTCCCCGATCCAAACGTGCAGCACGGTGCCTCGTACAACGTGAATCAGGCCTTGATTGCGATCGGTTCGGGAGGCTTGTTCGGTGAGGGCTACGGCCATGGCACCCAGGTGCAATTGCGCTTCCTCAAGGTCCGCCACACGGATTTCATTTTCAGTGCCATGTCCGAGGAATTCGGCTTCACCGGTGCCGTCATCTTCCTGATCATCCTCATGTTCGTGATATCCCGCTGCTTGCGCGCGGCGCGCTTCGCCAGAGACACGTACGGCGCCTTGATCTGCTACAGCGTGTCGATCCTCTTGCTCTTCCAGGGCGCCTTCAATGTCGGGATGAACCTGAACATGTTCCCCGTGTCAGGTCTGCCCCTGCCCTTCTTGAGCTACGGCGGATCCTCGCTCCTGGCCAGCCTGTTCGGCGTGGGTCTGGTGGAGAGCGTCAATCTGCGCCACAAGCAGATCGAGCTCTAGCCGAATGCGGGACGAGGCGCAACCCGATCTCCCCGAGTAATCGCGGCGCGGTCCGGCCAGAAACGGCTCAACTCAAACGCGCCCCCTGAGTTTCACCGGAGAAACCATGAGCACCCCCAGCCCAGCCCGAGTCCGGTTTGCACCCTCCCCGACGGGGCGCTTCCATCTCGGAAGCGCGCGCAGCGCTCTCTACGACTTCCTTTACGCGCGCCAAACCGAGGGCCAGTTCGTCCTGCGGATCGAGGATACCGACCGCAAGAGATTCGACCCGAATGCCGAGAGCGAACTGATCGAGGGGTTGCATTGGATGGGTATCGAGTGGGACGAAGGCCCGGATGTCGGAGGCCCGTTTGCTCCCTACCGACAATCGGAGCGTCTAGAGCTCTACCATGAACGGGCTGAGGAATTGGTGCGCTCGGATCACGCCTACCACTGCTTCTGTTCCGTCGAGCGGCTGGCCCAGGTTCGCCAGGCACAGCTGAAGAGCCGCCAGCCTCCCCACTATGACGGCCTGTGCCGGAACCTCTCGCGCGAGGAGGCCGAAGCCAGGTCGTCGGCGGGCGAGCCGCATGTTGTCCGTTTCAAGGTCTCCAAGGAAGGCAGCACGACAGCCCTGGATCTCATGCGGGGCGCGATCACTGTCGAGAACAGCACGATCGACGACTTCATCTTGCTCAAGTCGGATGGAATGCCGGTGTACCACCTTGCCGCGCTCGTCGACGATCACGAGATGCAGATCACGCACGTGCTGCGCGGCTCGGAGTGGCTCCCGACCTTCCCGCTCCACGTCCTGATATACCGGGCCTTCGGATGGCAAGAGCCGATCTGGGTCCATCTCTCGGTCTTTTTGAATCCGAGCGGGAAAGGCAAGATGAGCAAGCGGCATGCCGTCGATGCCAAAGGCGGGGCGATGTCGATCTATCCCCTCGACATGCGCGGGATGGGTTATTTGCCCGAAGCGATCGTCAACTGGATCGCGCTGATGGGTTGGTCCTACGACGACCGGACCGAGCTCTTCTCGATGAAGGAACTGATCGAGCGGTTCTCCTTGGAGAAGCTGAACCCGAGCCCGGCCGCGGTCAACTTCACTAAGCTCGAGCACTTCAATGGCATTTACATTCGAGGCCTTCCTCCGGATGTCCTGGCCGTGCGCCTGAGGCCCTTCTTCGAGGCCTCCGGGCTGAAGGTCGACTCGGACCGGCTTCGAGCGATCACCCCCCTTATCCAGGAACGGATCAGCACATTCGAGGAAGCGGTCGAGATGGCCGGTTTTTTCTTCCGACCGACGGTGTCTCCCGACCCCGTTCAGCTCGTGGGGAAGGACATGACGCCCGCTGCCTCCGCTGAGGCGGCGCGCCGGGCGCGTGAGGTTGTCGCCGGACTCGAGGCCTGGGATGCGACAATCCTCGAACGAGATCTCAGGGCCCTGGCCGAGGAACTGGGTCTGTCGGCCGGCCAGCTCTTCGGGATCCTGCGCATTGCCGTCACCGGGCAGCCGGTGAGCCCTCCGCTGATCGAGACGATGCATCTCTTGGGCAAGGCCGAGGTCATTTCGCGGATCGAACGTGCGATCGAGCTGCTCGAGGCGATGCCGAAGTTGGATTGAGCTGCGCGCCGTGTGGTAGAATGGCCGCGCTTCACTGGGGGTTCGTCTAGCGGTAGGACAGCGGACTCTGGATCCGTTAGCCGAGGTTCGAATCCTCGACCCCCAGCCTGAAGATGTTCGGTCCGAAGATCCAGCCCCGCCCGGAACTGGCCGATGACACCCGCGCAATGCCGCTAACCCCAAGCAACGCGAGAATACAAGAGGAATCGAGGGGGAGTCAAGCAATTGAGGCTAGCTAGGGCTGCTGGGGGAGCTTGACCAAGACTTGAGACTTGAGCTTGTTCACAGTCTCGGTGTATTCCTTGACTTCCCCCTTGAGACCGATGCCAAGAGAGGCAGCAAAAACACCTACTCCTCCCTGCGCCTTGTCATCCTCCCCAATCGTGAGAAGTACCTCAAAGTCTATCGGTGTGAGCAGCGGGGCTTGGTCCTGCCCGGCCGCTCCGGTGATAATGAAGAACCCCTGCTTCTCTTTGCTCCACATCACGTGGCTAGGATTGATAACGGCGCCCTTTTCCTCGGCATGTTCCTGTGCCCCAGCCACGCCGTCAACTATTTCGCTCAAGGTTTGAGTGACAAACTCGCCCAAACGCATTTGGCTCATTGAATCCCCTCCTAGAGTCCCAGTCAAGTTGAAGCGCCCATTGTTCTGAAGCGCCCTCGCGACACAAGCCTTCCAGCCCAGGGAAGCCGTTCGCAATGGATACCCACACGCTACCCGAGTCCGCTCCGGCGAGTTGATTGGCGAAGGCCAAAGTGACCGCACCTAGAGACATGGGAAGGTTTCTATGAGCCAGTAAAAGAGACCAATGCCGACAAAGGATGCTATTAGGTTTGCTGATGTTCCAATCAGGAATCGCTGATATATCCTCGAACCCCAAGCCACCCTTGCGCGGAGGAAGTCAAGAGGATCGACCCGTCGAATAGCGTCAGGGACTCTGTAAAGGTTAGTCCATGCTTCCCATTTGGACGCCATTTTGAAAGCTAGCCACGCGATTGTGACAGTTGGGGCGAAGAGAATGGAGAAGAAGAAAAGCAAACGTTCGAGGCGTCCGATCCAGCGGCCGCCGTCTGGACCTTGTATTGCAGTTATCTGCCTCCAAACGTCGGGTTTTGCGCCGCGGGGAGGCGGGATCTTTTCGCCGTTACCAAGAGGGCGGAGAAGGGCTGATATAAGCGGACCCTCCGCCAGGAGAAAGAGCAGTGCTAGGAAGAACGCGAATAGGTGATCGGTTATGACGTTCAGATTGTTGGTCATTGTCAGACCCCCATCGAGTGGATTCGGCGGAGGCTTCCGCCCAACGATCTCCGGTTGAACGGCCCAGCCAAGCCCATTATCGACCCAGAAACGGACGCTGGCAAAGAGGTCCGCTCCCGCAAGTGACTAGGCCCCTTTCCTGAGCCGGTTAGGGCCTATATCGAAGGCTATTTTGCGGACTTCAGAAGGTCGATTACGCGGAAGACGACATCAATCACTACCGAAAGTAGCATGAAGACAGCCATCCAGATAGTCCACTTCGCCGTGCTTCGCGACGCCTCGGCTGCCTCTTTGGCAGCCTTGGCAGCCTCTTCGGAAGCCTGAGCGGCTCGAATCGTTGCGAGTTTGGCAACTTTCTCGATCTGATCCTTTTCGCTGGGGTAGTTAGGAGTCATAGTCATTAGGAATTATGAAGCAGCACGGTCGAACACAGGAGTCCTTGTCCCTTGTCCCTTGTCCCTTTCCATTGTCACTCACCCTTTGAGCCCCCCGCCCCGACATCCCTAATCCTCAACGCAACCAAAACACGATCAGCCCAGGAGCTCACTCCTGGGCCGAGTCTCTTGTCGGGTTGGGTTTTGGTCTACGACCGAACCTGTGCCTACTCGCTCCCCTCGCGCACGCTCAGGTTGCCGATGGCAACGCTCACATTCAGGTTGACCTTGTCCGTCGCCGTCGCATAGTTCGGTGAGGTGTAGGTGTCCCCCTCGCGTGTATAGCTTGAGGGCACGGAGCGGGCGGCGATCCCGGTGCTCAAATGCAACCGTGCCCCTACGCCTGGAGAGATGACGACGATCGTCTCTCCAATGGCAAGACTGATATCCGCTTGCAGGTCGGCGTTGCGCGGCAGCTGGACAACCAGCTGGCCAATCGCTTGATCAACGTTGAGGGCGGAGAGCTGTACCCCACGCAGATCGAGCACCGACTGCCCTACCCCGAGATCAACCTCGAGATCGATAGGGATGGCCGGCGTCAGGCGGACATCCCAACTCGGCTGTCCAGTCGGACCAGTCACCGGGAAGAAAGCACCCGAACCTTCTGCGCGCAGGTTCAGGGTCGAAACGTCCCCCTGGTTGTTGAACTCCCGGGCGAGGGTCAGTCCAGCACCGGTCCAGGTGGTCCCGGAGAGCAAGTCGGCTTGGGCGGCCGCCCCGGCCAGGTGGATGACACCGACTCCTGGAGATAGGCGTACCTCAGCCCGCCGCGCCTGCAGAAGAGGGAAGCTCAGGCGCTCACCCGATCGGACGAACGCCCTCCGGTCGGATCTCATCGTCCACACGCCGATGGCGACTACACCGACGATCAAGAGTATGGTCACCAATGAGCCCCAGATGGAGGACCGGCCAATCACGATGTCCAGCCCAACGGCGATCAACAGGACGGGCCACAACTTGAAGATCAGGTCCCAGACGCTCCAATTGAGCTGCCCCATGTTGTTCAGCAGGAAGACGACCCCCAGGCCGATCAGCAGAAGGGGGCCGACCAGCCCGCGCCGAGGCCTTGTTTCATCCATTTCAGTCACCTCTTGCCCGGCGTACGAGGATCCACGCCCCGGCCAGGATCAGCAATGCCGGCCATATCAACTCGGAGTCGAACCAACGCATCCACGAAACGCCCAGATTGCGGAGAAGGAACACCCCCCCAAGGACCAGCAGGGCGACACCCAGATACAGGCCGGTCTGTTGTTCGCGCCTTACGCTGATCGATTGGACCTCCTGGCCGAGAGACCGCGCGCGCGCGGCGATCTCATCCGCCCCTTGACGCAAGTTCTCCTCGAACGAGCCGGTGGTTTCCACTCCCTCAAGAGGGATGACCAGCCAGAGTACGAAGTAGGCCAGGATCCCCACCCCGTTCACGAGTGTGAAAACGACGAAGAACAGTCGGACAATGGTCGGATCCAACCCGAAGTAGTTCCCAAGCCCGGCGCATACCCCTCCGAGGATTGAATTCGAGCGACTCCGGAATAACCTGTTCGTCATCGGACAGCTCCTCCCTCTAACAACCGCCGACGGTTCAGTTCAGACGGCCCTCAGGCTTCCCGCCTGGCCGTGAACGTCCGCAGCAGGAAATACGCGCCGAGCAGGATGAACAACGCGGGGACGGCGTAGTTGATCAACGAAGCCGTCGCGGCCGACGTCAGAAGGCCGATCAACACGAGGACGGCGGCCGGGATCAACGCCCACCCCATCCTCCTCTCCGGTGTCGGCAGAATCCACAGCAGCAGGAACGTCAGGCCCAGCCCGAGGAAGAACACCCCTCCACCAATAGCTCCGCCCAAGGTGTCGATCACGGTAACGACCGCCAGGGTGAGTAGCACCCCGCCCGGGATCAACGCCCACCAGCGATCGATGTCCGTCAGGTAGGTCACCCAGAAACCGAGCGATATTCCCCCGAGGACCATCGCCCCACTGGCGACATCCGCGATATCGGGGGCAAGCTCAGAGATGGCGATGGTACCGCCGATTCCCAGCAGCGTGAAACCGGGTATCAGGGCCCACCAGAGTTCGCGATTGGCCAGATACGTATAAAGGAAAACCAGACCACCAAAGACGAAGGCGAAACTCCAGAAGAGGTCGTTCTCAGGGATCAACCCCAGGTTCTGCAGGAGTACGAGCGCACCCCCGGCAACGAGGAAGATCCCTAGAATCAACTCAACGCTTGTTCGTCTCACTTTGTCCTCCTTATCGAGCTCAAACTCGCCGTTCGCTCTTCGAGGCTTGACTTAGGCGAGTTGGCGCTCTGATCTCATTCCGATGAGGATCTCCAAACTCGAGGGATGCCTACGATCGGTCAGACGCGCACACCAGCGAGCTCTCCCCAGTCAGAATGTCCGATTTCTTTGGCCGCCAGCCGTCGGTTAGCATCACCCGATGTTAACCGAACCCAGCCCCACTTCGGCATGAATCTCGACCTTGCTCTCCGCCGTGCCGTAGTCACTCGACTCGTACCCTCCGGCCGTTTGCGGAAAACGGGAGGCGTTGATCTTGAAGTCCGCCAATCCACCCTCGTAAGTAATGCGTGCGGCCACTCCCTCAGGCACCCGTAGCTTGACCGCCGTCGCGCCGCCCTTGACCGACACTCGGGTGTAGCCCGCGTGGGCCGGAAGCGTGATGTCGCAGGAACTGGCGCCCGTCTCCAGCTTCAGTTCCGGTAGGTGGAGCTGGGTCAAGTCTAAGGTCGTTTCACTGGCGCCTGTCCGGACGTCGAGGCTCAGCGGCACTTCTCCGCTAAGGGCAAAGCGCCAGTCTAACGCGGCCCCCGGCCCCCAGGTCCAGGGGAAGGCCGATTCGAAGGCGCGGCCGACTTCGGCCCGCATCTCGAGCTCGAGACGATCGCCGTAACGGTCGGCACGGTGTTGCACGCCGCCGGAAAACGTGCCCGTGAGCAACTGGCCCGGAGCAGTCTTGCCAGTGACGGTCAATCGGCCGGCGCCGTGGTTGATCGTCACCCGGGCTTCTTGAGCGCCTTCAAGTGGAACGGCGAGCGACTCACTCACCGCCGCTCCGCCTCGAATGAAGCGGCCGCCCAGGATCCACAGCCCGAGGAGAATCAACATGCTCGGCCAAATGACGAGCCATACATTCGCCGGGAGCAACCCGAGGTTGCCCAGGAGAAGTAAGACCCCGACGACGATGAGCACCATACTCCAGAACAGTTGATAGCTACGCATTCGTAAACTCGATCTGCAAGTATCGGATTCAGCGATGACTTATGTGTCGGTGCAGCCGGGGTCGGTGCCCCTACGCTCGAAATCGATCGATTCGGGCGACGCGCACCCCATTTACACGCTCATGCTCGGATCCCACACCTCTTGATCTTCACGACCGGCAATCCTCGGCCTCCTGCACCCCGCAGGTGCCGGGCGCGTGCAGTCGAGCCGAATACAAGTCTCTCTGGGCAATGGATGTCAATGGGTGTTCAAGCTGGTTTCGTATGTGAATGGGTGAGCGCCAGCCGGGGGGACTCTGCGCTTCTGCCTGCGGATCACGCTCGGCGCCCGCGGCCATAAGCAACTTACCGGATGGATCGTCCATTCCCACGGCCGCCGTAAGCGATGCTGCGCCCGAGTGAACCGAACAAGAATGATACCGGTCCCGCGTTCGGCCCTCAGTATACCCGCGAATGCGTTAAGGATCACACACAGCCGGGCGACGGGGTGCATCCCAACTTGGAGGGCACATCCCCTTTGTGGAGGGCCGCGTGGGTTCATGCCAACCCAGCTCAGGTATACCCATGGCGATGGAACACTCGGCCTTTCTCGCTTTCGGGGGCAATCCACTGCCGATCACGCGGCGGAGGCCCGGGGAAACCCCTTTGCTCGCACCGGTCAGCGGATTTGTTCACGGTATGACCCGATGAAGCCATCAGAACCCGGATGGTATAATGCCGCGCGTGGCCCGGGAACTTTGGTCGGAGAGTCTGCGGCGGACGCGCAATGCGACGATGAGCAGGCTGGCATCGCTCTTTGGCGCCAGGGAACTCACCGCCGCTTACTGGGAAGACCTTGAAACGGCGTTGATCCAGGCGGACCTGGGGCCGAAAGCCTGCCGGTCTCTTATCGACGGGTTGAAGCGCGCCGCCTCGGAGTCTGCAGTCCTTCGTGCCGATGCTTTGCGCTCAGCCTTGCGGCAGAGCATGCTCGAGCTGGTCAGTTGGGCCGACGTGGCGCCGACCCCGGATGACAGCCGGCCGCACGTGGTGCTGGTAGTCGGCGTCAATGGCACGGGCAAGACGACGAGCGTCGCCCGTCTCGCAAGGCTCCACCAACGCTTCGGCAGAAAGGTCTTGCTCGGCGCGGCGGATACGTTCAGAGCCGCCGCAGACGAGCAACTTGCCAGATGGGTCGAAAGGCTCGAGACCGAGATGGTGGCTGGGGCGCCCGGGAGTGACCCGGGCGCTGTCGTCTATCAGGCGAGCGAGGCCGCGCTCAGCGGTGCCTATGACGTGCTGATTATCGACACCTCAGGCCGGATGCACACCAGTCACAATCTCATGGCTGAACTCGAGAAACTCCATCGAGTCGCAGCTAAGGTCATTCAAGGCGCACCGGATGAAGTTCTGCTTGTGATCGACGGGACGACCGGCCAGAACGGCCTGGCGCAGGCAAGAGCCTTCACCAAAGCCGTGGGGGTCACCGGTGTCATCCTGGCCAAGCTCGATAGCTCCGCCCGCGGCGGAGTGGGATTGGCGATCAGCTCGGAGTTGGGCCTGCCGATCCGGTACGTCGGCCTAGGCGAGGGGTTGGACGACCTCCTGCCCTTCGACCCTGAAAGATACGTTGATGGACTGCTCCCGGAGTTGTCGCCGGCCGGGCTCTAGACGCCGGTTGGGGCCGCGGCCGACAGTCTCCGCCAACGCCGGCAGACTGGCCGGACCGATCGAGCACAACGCCGAAGAGAACTCGATTCTGCGGTCTACCCGGCAGCCGCCGGACAAGGCCATGAATCATGGAGGCGGGAATTCACATGGAGGAGCTTACCTTAGAACTCCAGGGCCTGTTGAGCCGAATCGACGATCTCCTGGTGCGTCTTTGACTTCAAGAGCCGCGAGGCCAGACTCGAGCAACTCGACAAGGCGGCCCAGGCCGACGATCTGTGGAATGACCAAGAGAATGCCCAGAAGGTCATGCGAGAGTTGTCGCGACTTCGCCGGGAGGTCGACGACTGGCGCGCCTTGAGGCAGCGGACCCAGGATGCCCTCGAGCTCTCTCAACTGGACGACGAAGCCCTCCGCCCGGATATCGAGGCCGAGAAGCAGGCCTTGGCACAGGATGTGTCCCAGCTCGAGGTTCAGGCCATGCTCTCGGGGCCGTACGATGAGGACGACGCGATCATCGCTATCCACGCCGGAGCCGGCGGGACGGATTCACAGGACTGGGCCCAGATGCTCGAGCGGATGTACCTGCGTTGGGCCGAGGGCCGGCAATTCAGCGCCGATATCCTGGACCTGAGCGAAGGCGAGGAAGCTGGAATCAAGAGCGTGACGATCGCGATTGAAGGTGAGTACGCCTATGGGAATCTACGCTCCGAGAAAGGCGTCCACCGGCTTGTGCGCCTGTCACCGTTCGACTCGGCACATCGTCGGCACACCTCGTTCGCCCTGGTGGAGATCTTGCCGCAGGTCGAGACCGATGAGGACCTCCAGATCAATCCTTCCGATCTGCGGATCGATACCTATCGATCGGCGGGGGCTGGAGGGCAGAACGTACAGAAGAACGAGACGGCCATCCGCATCACACACATCCCAACCGGGATCGTGGTGACCTGCCAGAACGAGCGCTCGCAGACCCAGAATAAGGAAAACGCCATGCGCGTGCTGCGCGCCCGGCTACACGAACTTCAACGCATCCAGAAGGAAGAGGAGCTCGCCGAGATTAAAGGGGAGTTCGTCAAGGCCGAGTGGGGAAGCCAGATAAGATCGTACGTGCTGCATCCATACCAGATGGTGAAGGATCACCGGACGGGCTTCGAGGTCGGCAACACAACTGCCGTGCTAGACGGGGAACTCGACGGTTTCATCGAAGCCTATCTGCGCTCGAACGTCGGCAGCGCACGCTAGTCGCCATTCGCGCCCGAAGCTTGTCGCACCGTGACGCATCTGCTATAATCACTCGGCTGGACTGCAAGAGGAGGACATTGGGTGGCTCTTTATCTCAAACTGGCGATGATGCTCGTCTCGATCGCGTTGATCGTCGTGATCTTGCTGCAAAGCCGCGGCGCGGGATTGGGCGGTCTCTCCGGGGGCGACTACGGTGGCAGCGGGTACCACGTGCGTCGCGGCGTCGAGAGGCTTCTCTTCAACGTCACGATCGGGCTGAGCATCGTGTTCTTCACCCTCGCGATCCTTAACGTCATACTCGTCGGCTGACCCGACCTGTCTCACAATCCCCTCTTGGCCTAATTAGGGATGCAGAACATTCGCTGGCAACTGCTGATTGCGATTGGCGGGCTGGTTCTCGTCGTCGGCCTGTTGATCGGCCAGAGCCCCAGCTCACAGACGGCCTCGCCACAGCCTGTTGCCGGAGGATCGTACGCCGAAGCCCTATTGGGGAGCACCATTCGGCTGAATCCCATCCTCGACACTTACAACCAGGTGGATCGAGACATCGACCGATTGATCTACACCGGTCTGATCCGCTTCGACTCCCGCGGAGTTCCCTTGCCGGATCTGGCTGAGAGTTGGGCAGTCTCGGCCGACGCCACGCTATACACCGTCACTCTGCGGGATAATGCGCTCTGGCACGACGGCCAACCGGTTGTGTCCGATGATGTGATCTACACTTTTTCCAAGCTCCAGGATTCTGACTATCCCGGGCCGGAAGACATGTCCGCTCTTTGGCAAAAGGTCACCATTGTCCGGCTGGATGATCATACCGTCCAGTTCCAGCTCTCCGAACCTTTTGCGCCCTTTCTGGACTACCTGTCTACGGGGTTGTTGCCGGACCATCTGCTCCGGGGGGTAAGCGCCGGGGAGCTGGTTGACCACCCATTCAATGTCGAGCCGGTCGGGACTGGTCCATTCCGTTTTGATCGATTTCTGATGAAAGACGGAGAGATCGCCGGCGTTAGCCTTGCAGCCTTCGACGACTATTACATGCCTCGCCCGTACCTGGAAAGATTCGAGCTCTTCTTCTACGACACTCCGCAGGCGATGCTCAGCGCGTATCAGGCCGGAGAAGTCCAGGGGCTGGGTCAGGTTGATTCAAGCATCTTGAACCAGGTGCTTGCCGACCCAACCTTGAACCTCTACTCGGCCAGGCTGCCGGAGATAGGGCTTGTGTTCCTCAACACGAAGAATACCGCCAAACCATTCTTCGATGATAAGAACGTACGGCAGGCTCTGATGATGGCGGTGAACCGCCAGTGGATCATAGACAGCACAATGGGCGGACAGGCTGTGGAAGCCTCCGGCCCGATCTTGCCCGGCACCTGGGCAGCGGCCGAAGACCTCGGTCCAATGCCGTTCGATCCCCGGGCAAGCGCCGACCTGCTCGAATCGTTGAGCTGGGCCTTGCCGACCGGGGTCACCCCGGGAAGTCCGGAGTACGTGCGCAGCAACGGCGACGCTTCCTTCGAGTTCACACTGACTTACCCCGACGATGCACTCCATGAGACCATCGCCAATAACCTGCAGCGGGCATGGGCGGACATCGGAGCCCGAGTCGAGCTGGCAGCCGTCGACCCCGCCTCACTGTTCTCTGACTACCTCGAACCACGCGATTTCGAGGCCGTCCTGACCGACGTCAACCTGACCCGTTTCCCGGATCCTGACCCGTACCCGTTCTGGCACGACACTCAAGCTGAGGCGGGTCAGAACTACGCCGGGTTCGCCGATCGGAACATCAGCATCTGGCTTGAGCAGGCCCGAACCACCCCCGATCTCGGTCGACGTGCGGCACTCTACCGCAATTTCCTGCACCGTTTCTATGATCAGCAACCGGCGTTGCTCCTCTACACACCGGTGCAGAACTTCGCCATCAACGGAGACCTTCAAGGTGTGAGCGTAGGTCCTTTGTTCGATCCGAGCGACAGGTACGCCGGTGTGACACAATGGCATTTGCTCGCTCGGCGCGGCCCGGCCGCCACACCCAGTGAATCGCCGTCCCCCTAGGGCCGAAACCCAGCATGGTATAATGCGCGCCGCGTTTCTTGTATGGAGTATGAACCCCCAGGAAGGTGACCAGGTGGAGAGTAAGACTAAGACGGTCGCGAGGCGTCTCTCCGACCTCGAACCCAAGATGCGCCTGGATGGCAAGGTGACGCGGGTTGAGCTGTTCGGTGCGTGGGTCGACGTCGGCCTTGAGCGAGAGGGCCTCGTGCACATTTCGATGCTCAAGGATGGACATGTCAACCGCGCCGAGGACATCATCAAAGTCGGCGAGGAAGTTCAAGTGTGGGTACACCGGGTCGACACCAATGCGGGTCGACTCGAACTGACGATGATCCCGCCCCTGGCCCTCGAATGGGGGGAAATCCGTCCCGGGATGCAGCTCACCGGGAAGGTGGTTCGCCTGGAGAAATTCGGCGCCTTCGTCGATATCGGCGCCGAGAGGTCGGGCTTGGTCCACGTGAGCGAGATGAGTGAAGGTTATGTCTCCGGACCATCGGAGATCGTCCACGTCGGAGATGAGGTTGAAGTACGCGTCATCGAGGTCGATCGCCAGAAGCGGCAAATCCGCCTGAGCATGAAGGGCGATCCAGTGGCGGAGATGGAAGAAACGGAGACCGAGGAGGCTCCTCCGACTGCGATGGAGTTCGCCTTGCGCAAGGCGCTCGGCCAGGAAGAAGGAACCGAGACTCCCGGCGAACCTGTCCGGCGCGGCCGTCAGAAGCCGACCCAGAAGGAGCAGGATGACATCCTGCATCGAACCCTGGAACAACGACTCAAGACCGCCGCCTCAGACAAGTAGCCAACCCAGCAAGGACTGTTGATCCAAGACGGTGAAAGGGACGCCGGCGATCAGGCGTCCCTTTGATCTTTCCATTTCTCGTGCATTGAGGGGTTCCGTCATCGGAGAGGGCTTCGCTGCCGAGCCTTTAGATCCGACCGGGGGACCAAATTCTCCGGCGAGCGGGCCGGCCGCTCAGCCTCCGAAACCGACCCGCCTACAACTCCTCATCTTCGGCCCATTCTCCGTCCTCTTCCTCATTCTCTGGATAGAGCTCTTCGTCCTCCTCTTCCCAGATGTCTTCCAGATCCTCTTCTTCAAAGTCTTCCTCGGGCGGCACATCATCAATGTGCGAATAAGTCAGACATCCTTCGTCGGGGTCGATTTCGACGGCGGCCGCACCACAGTACCCGTCCTCCAGAAACACACAATCGACGTAGCGACATCGGATTCGAGGCATGGTCTGGAACCTCCTAAGATTCCTCGACCCAGGGTTGGCGCAGCCGGATGATGCTCAGCACCAGGAGCAGGGTCAGGATAACTGCCGAGGCCACGCAATATGGACAAATCGCCTTCAGGATCGCGAGCTCGACATAGGTCAAATACACTGAATAGAGGGTACCGACCAGTGCAAATCCGAATACCGCCATACGTGTAGCTTCGCCCGCGGCGGGGTTGCTCCGCTCCAGACCGAGCAAGACCAAGATCACCAGATAAGCCCCCGCGCCCAACAAGGCGATGGGCACACCCCCGATGACCGCGAATCGACTGTTGTTGACAATCTCGCAGTCGCCGACATTCGAGCAGGCGACCGCGCCGCCCGTCAGCTTGATCCAGGTCAGGTAGGCTGCATCCACCAACCCCAGCGCAGCCAGCACGAGAGACGGCCACCACATCGCAATGTTTGTATACCTCGGATTGCTACTCTCGATCAACACTCAGAATCTCCGTCCCGGGGGTTTCGCTCTGGCCGGCCGTGTCCCCCAGGCCGCCGGTGAGCCAGACTTCGACTTCCTCGCCGACGGGAAGGCTACGCGAACCCGCCGGCAGCACGATCAGGCCGTTGGCCCGCACCAGGGATGACAGGACCCCTGAGTCCTGGCTTCCGGCGAGTATCGCCTGGTAGCTCCCATTCTCCCAGGTAACGATCGCCCGCAAATAACTTTCGCGCCCGTCTGACCCGACTGGCTCAGTGAGTCTGGCGCGCAAGTGCGTTCGGGCGGTCTCAGCCATACCGCTCATCCGATCCAGCATCGGTCGGACGAAGACCTCGAATGTTACCAGGGCCGATACAGGATTACCAGGCAGGCCGACGAACGGCAGGTTTCGATAGGACCCATAGACGAACGGCTTACCCGGCCGGATGTTGACCCTCCAGAATTCGAGGCGACCTTCCCTTTCGATGGCCGCCCTGACAAAATCGAAGGCGCCCAGACTGACGCCAGCCGAAGACACGATCAGGTCGGCGTCAAGCGCCAGCGCCTGCTCCAGGCAGGCGATCACAGCCTCGAGACGATCGGGAACGATCCCCAACCGCAGGGGGGTTCCCCCGGCAGCTCGGGTGGCAGCCGCCAGTGCGTAGCCGTTCCCGTCATGGATCTGCCCGGGCCGGATCGCTTGATCGATCTCGACCAGTTCGTCGCCGGTCGAGAGGAGCGCCACCCTCGGCTTGCGGTAGACGGAAATGCTAGGGATACCGAGTGAGGCGAGCATTCCGATGTGCGGCGGACCGAGCCGGACCCCGCGTTGGAGAATGAGCTGGCCGGGCTGGACATCACCGCCGGCACGACGCACATGCTCGCCGACCCCCACCGCGGATACCACTTCGATCCGCTCCGGTAGCTCGACCCCACTCATCGCGCTTGGGGACGTCGTGCTCTCGACCGGCACGACGGCATCGGCGCCATCGGGAAGCATGGCGCCGGTCATGATCCGCATTGCAGCACCGGGCGTCAAGGCTCGGGCTTCGACGATCCCCGCCGGGATATCCCCGGAGACTTCGAGGATAACTGGTTTGCCGATCGTGGCCGTCCCGACGTCGGCGGCGCGTACGGCGTAACCATCCATCGCCGAGTTGTCGAAGGGCGGGAGCGCGATCGACGCTCTGACCTCCTCGGCCAGGACCCGATTGAGTGATTCATCGATCCTGACGACTTGTCGATCGAGTGGCGTGAGCCCGGCCAATAGGCGGTCACGGGCTTCAGAAACGCTGAGCATGGCTGATGGCGTCACTCGCACGAGTTTCCCCGACGAACCGGGCGGCATTATACCATCGCGGTCTCTGTCTCCGCGGACCTTCTACTTGCCGTTTCCCCCTGCCCTTTGCACTCTAGAGCACGCGTGCAACCATGCCCGGTGGAGGCCGCGCCGCCCGACCGTGTCCATGTTTAACCTCTTCGCGCCGAGAGCAGATTGGAGCGAGGTGTCAAATCACCCGCAGGGGTCGATTCAGCGCGCCCTCAATGCGGCTGGCTCATATGCGGGAGGCTTCTTATACTACCCAGGCCGAAGCCGCCGCGCCTCGAGAACGTTCGGAAGAGCCTCCAGGCGGTTGAGCACCCGGCTGAGCTGCGAGAGATCGGTGATCCCCATGACGAGATCGAAGTTCGCCAGGCTGTTCTTCGTCGAGACGTGGATCGACGACATGTTGATCCCCTCGTTCGCCACGAGAGTCGAGACATCGCGCATTAGACCATCGCGGTCATAGGCCCGGATCCGGACCGAGACCGGATAGGTCTGATGGGGCTGACCCCACGATACCTGGACCAGCCTTTCCTTATCTTTGATCCGCAGGACATTCGGGCAGTCATTACGGTGGATCGTCGCGCCTCGGCCGCGGGTGATATATCCGGTTATCGGATCTCCCGGCACAGGTTTGCAGCAACGGGCGAGATTGGTAAGCAGTCCCGACAGACCCAGAATGCTCACCTCCTCCGTCGACACGCTCTTCTCGACCGCCGGAGGTAACATCGGCTGGACGAGCTCGGCGGCGGCTTCATCTTGCTCGACCATCCGGGCCACGATCTTGCCGAGCTGGATGTCGCCGCAGCCGATGGCCGCCAGCAGATCGTCCGTCTGCGAGAACTCCATCTCGCGCGCCGCCCGCTCGAACGAAACGTCATCCATCCCCATCCGACGAAGCTCGCGATCGAGCAGGAGCCGCCCGTGTGAAATGTTCTGCTCGCGATCCTGGCGTTTGAACCACTGGCGGATTTTGCCGCGCCCCCTCTGGCTCTTCACCATTTCCAGGCTTGGATTCAGCCAGTCTCGGCTTGGACCACCGCGCTTGGCAGTCAGGATTTCGACCGAGTCCCCCGTCTGCAACTTGAAATCCAGGGTCACGAGCTTCCCGTTCACCTTGGCGCCGCGGCAACGATGTCCGATATCCGTGTGGATGTGATAGGCGAAATCGATAGGGGTCGAGCCGGAAGGAAGGTCAATGATATCGCCCCTCGGGGTGAAAACGAAAACGCGGTCATCGAAGACGTCCGACTTCATCGCATCGACGAAATCGGTTGCGTCGTCGATGTCTTGACGCCACTCCATCAAACGACGTAGCCAGTTGATCCGCTGTTCGAACGCGTCGTTGCGCCGCCGGCCTTCTTTGTAGCGCCAATGAGCGGCGATGCCGAACTCGGCATTCTCGTGCATTTCCGGCGTGCGGATCTGAACCTCGAGGGTCTTGCCATCATCGAAGATGACGGCCGTATGGAGCGACTGGTAGAAGTTGTCTTTGGGCGTGGCGATGTAGTCGTCGAATGTGCCCGGGACAGGTTTCCAGTGCGAGTGGATGACGCCCAGCGCCAGGTAGCACTCCGATTCGTTTTGGACGACGATCCTCACGCCGCGAATATCCAGGACCATCTCGAACGGGACGCCTTTGCGCTCCATCTTGCGATAGATCGAGTACAGGTGCTTCGGCCGCCCGCTGACTTCAGCCTCGATGCCGGCCTCGCGCAAGACCTCCTGGACACCCCCCCAGATGCGCTTGAGCTCACCCTCCCGATCGACCCGGCGGTCCGCCACACTGGCGGCGATCTCTTTGTACTTGTCGGGATAGACATAGCGGAAACTGAGATCTTCCAACTCCCACTTGACCTGCCAGATCCCCAGGCGGTTCGCCAACGGCGCGAAGATCTCGAGGGTCTCCTGTGCAATTCGGGTGCGCTTCTCGGCCGGGAGATGGGACAGGGTCCGCATATTGTGCAGGCGATCGGCGAGCTTAATCACGACGATCCGGACGTCGTCTCCCATGGCCAGGAAGGTCTTGCGGAGGGTCTCTTTGGCCAATTCGCCCTTCGAGGTGCGCTCGTCCTTGCCCTTCCCATTGGTCCGGCTGACCCGAGGGAGTTGCGTGAGCTTGGTCACACCGTCAACCAGCTTCGCCACTTCGGTGCCGAAGTCGCGCGTGAGCTGAACCAGCGTAATAGGGGTGTCTTCGACCGTGTCATGAAGCAGCCCGGCGACGACGACCGGGATCGGCGCTCCGAGCTCGACCAGGATCGAGGCCACGGCCAGGCAGTGCTGGACATAGGCCTCACCCGAGGCCCTCTTCTGGCCTTCGTGGGCCTCCTCGGCGAATTGGTAGGCGCGAGTGACCAGCTCCCTATCGGCAGGGGTGACGTTCTCGGGCAGGGTCTTGATCAAGCTATTCAGATTCACTCAGGCACACCCTTCGCATCCGTGAGTATAGTCTCTGGCCTCACCCCCTTCAAGAGGAGAGATTTCCCCGTGCAGTTTCGCCGCAACCTCATGCCGGCCTCATTGCTATTTGACCTTGAGCAGGACCTTTCCGTCAACCAAGTCTCCCTCCCGCCTTCAGGACTGGATGAAGATCCGCACGCCCACGCGGGTCTACACCGCCTTACCCGGATGGAAGGGCATGTCACTCAGTTCATTCACAACTTCCATCCTCCGGGGAAGATCGATCCCCCCGACGTGCGCAAGGTGTGGATCGGACAGGACCTGGCCCAGCGCGCGCAGCAGGCTTGGCGGAACGAGCCGCGGGAGACCACACTCCGAAACCCAATCTCGGTGGCGGCAAGCTGCGGATTTGGTATTGACTTGCGAATCGGACCCGGGATGGAGATCTGCCTCACGAAGATCTCTGATATCGAGGGTGAGCCGGTGGATCGCAGCGCAATTGATCCGCCGGCTGCAGAGGGGCCTTTCATCGACCGGAGAGAAACGGGAGTGATCGGTTCCGTCAGGGGCTCGGGACAGGTGTGGCCAATCCCGCCACGGTCGGCACAAAGGCCTCCCAACCGGAAGTAATCACGACCTCCGTCTGATCCCTTTGCGCGGTGAGCCAGTCGCCGAATGCGGCCTGCCGTTGCTGGCTCAAGATGGCTGCGTCGACCGCCCGGACCTCGTGCCCTTCGACCTTGATCAGGTGCCATCCGAAGGATGATCGGACCGGCCCGACGATCTCCCCCACCGGAGCGTCGAACGCCGCCGTTTCGAATTCAGACACCATTTGGCCGCGCGGGAACCACCCCAGGTCGCCACCTTTGTCCTTGTTCGAGGTATCCGTGGAATACTCGCCGGCCAGCGCCTCCCAGTCATCCCCCGCATCCAGCCTGGCGAGCACCTGCTTCGCCGTGTCTTCGTCGGCAACAAGAATGTGGCTTGCCAGAACTTGCTCCTGCTCGTCCGGGGTTTCCTTTGCGAAGGCCTCTTGGATCCTCTGGCGATAAAGGGAGGCTTCGACACGGGCCCGCAAATCCGACTCCTCGGCTCCCAATGTGTCCTTGAGATTGACCATGTAGTCCTTCACGGCGGTCTCGAACGCCTGCTGAGTGAACGTAGTGGCGGTCGGCCGCGGGCTCGGGCTCAGGGTTGGGGTTGGGCTGTTTCCCGGAGTGGCACTCGCCGTCGGCGTCGGGCTACTGCCGGGAGTCGCGGTTGAAGTCGGTGCGGTCTGTTGAGTCGGATCGACGGTCGGTGTCGGCTCGAAAGTGGGTGTGCCATTCGGAAAGTAGCCGAAGCCCTGCTCAATGACTTCGTCGATCTCCCCCTCTGTGACAGTGATCCCGCGTGTACGTGCCTCGTTCCGGATGAAGACGTCGTTGACCATCGACTCCATGATCGATTGCCCGAGTAGCACGGGATTTGCTAGCTGCTGTTCGATCTGTCCCAATTGCTGCTGGAGACTCGTCTGGGTGTTCAGGTCACCGCCCAGCAGAGAGGCGATCTGTTGGTATTGCTGATATTGCGAGACCAGGTCGGCCTGGGCGAGCTTGACCCGCCCCTGGAACTGGCGGATGGTGATCCTCTCGCTTCCAACGACGACGATCGGCTTCCGCGGTTGAAGATAGTTGAGATCCGCCCAGCCGTAGGCCAGAATGCCAATCAAGAGCACGGCGGTCAGGATGGTGCCGGAGGCGATCCAGCGCCTTTGGATCCGCTCGCGTTCGGCCCGAGCCAAGTGCTTCTTGGTGATCTGAGGCGCTGCGCCTCGTCTACTCATCGGGCTGGCCCCCTTCCCCGATACGGTCCGGCCTCGCGGCCAGTCTGTCTTCTCGGCGCGCCGGCATCCATCCAGGAGAACGATGTGGATGTCGCAAGATCTACCTGCATCTCTCGAGCCTCCTCACCCGCCGGTGAGTGGATGATGTTCCATCGGCGGAAGCCCAGTGGAGATCCCGGGCTCAAGCCTGTCACGGCCTCGCGCCGGCAATCGCTCAGCGGATCCTTTCGGCCTTGAACGGTAACAAAGCCAAATGTCTGGCCCGTTTGACTGCCTTGGCGAGCATACGCTGGTGCTTGGCGCAGGTTCCAGTCTCCCGCCTCGACCGGATTTTGCCCTGCTCGGTGACATGCCGCTTCAGCATTTCCGACTGTTTGTAGTCGAGGGACTTGACCCTTTCAGCACAAAACGCGCACAAACGAGGCCGGCGCACAAAGCGCCTTCGCCCCCCGCCTGGGCCGCCGGAAGGACCCTCACTTCGCTCATCATCAGTCAAGGCATCTTCTCCTTAGGAGTCCACGATAGCTCCAGTGCAATGGCGAACAAACCGGCCTCAACCTGCTTCGGCCGAAGAGCATCCGGGAGGAAGCCCGTTGCTCCTTGAGTTGTGAAAGATACTGCGATCTGACCGAGGTCAGAAAGGAAAGCCCTCTTCTTCCCCGGGAGCGGCAACGTAGCTCGTGCTCGGCTCTTCGCGCGTCTCGCCGAGCATGATCATCTCCCTGGCGACGAGTTCCGTGGCGAGGTGTTTGTTGCCTTCGGCGTCATCCCAACGCCGGGTCTGCAGACGGCCCTCGATGTACGTCTGTTGTCCGCGGTGTAGGTGCTGATTGCAGATCTCGGCCAGACTCCCCCAGGCAACCACGTTGAACCACTCCGTCTCCTCGTGCCGCTCGCCGTCTGCCGAAAACCAGGTTCTCGATGTCGCAACGCTGAACGTGGTGACCGGTCGCCCGGAAGGGGTATAACGCATCTCGGGATCGCGTCCGAGGTGGCCGATGATCATCACCTTGTTTAGGCCGCGGCTCATGCCATGGCTCCTTTCCCAGAAGGGCTCGAAGAACAGGCTCAGGAAATCAAGCCTGGTCCTGGAGTGTCACCAAGAAGCGCAGGATGTTCTCCGTGAGCCTCAGGTCGCGTTCGATCTGGCGGGTCGACTGCGGCGGAAGCTGGACCTGATAGAACACATAATAACCGTCGGTGTGTTTCTTGATGGAATATGCAAGCCGCCTTTTCCCCCAGCGGTCGACCTTGAGAGTGGTGCCACCGGCTGCTTCAATCCAGCTGGCGACCTTCGCCTCCAGGTCGGTTTGCGCCTGCTCGTCCATCTCTGGGTCGGAGATATAAGCGACCTCATAGTTGCGCATAGAGGAACCTCCTTTCCTCGGGATTGCCCCCGGTCAGGCTGCCGAGCGGCGCCAGCCGGGAGCAGAAAGCACGCCCGCGAGTGAGGGCGTGGCAACGCCGGCAGTGTAACACAAGGCCGTGAGGAACACAACGCTTTGCCTGGTGCGCTTCTTTCACGGTATAATCCCGCCCACCGGACCGTGTTGGGCCAGTCGAGGTGATAGGCCCTGGCGGTCTCACACCCTCCTGAGCCAGGCCACTTGCGAAGGCACATGCCGGGGCGGAACCACCCCTCGGCCCGCCGCGCGAACCATGTGTGCCCACGGTCATCCTCCGGAGACAGGCCCCATGGCGCGACACTCCATTCGGTTCGGAACGGACGGTTGGCGCGGCCGCATCGCCGATGATTACACGTTTGAAGCGGTGCGACGATGCACCCAGGGATTCGCCAACTACCTGTCGACGGAAGCCGGCTCGGATCGGACGGTGGTGGTCGGCTACGACAGGCGATTTGGCTCGGAGCACTTCGCCGCGGCTGCGTCCGAGGTCTTGGCCGGGAACGGATTGCGTGTTCTGCTGACGCGCGAGGCCACTCCCACTCCGGTCATTTCTTATGCCGTCGTGAACCGCAAAGCGATCGGGGCCGTGAACATCACCGCCTCACACAATCCGTCCAGCGACAATGGCTTCAAAGTGCGCGATCAGCATGGCGGGGCCGTGGCGCCGGACGGATTGAAACATATCGAAGCAGCCATCCCTGAAAACGACGATTCCATCAGACGTATGCCCATCGAGCAGGCGAAGGAAGCGGGCTTGATCGTCGAATTCGATCCCGCCCCGGAGTATATCGCTCAGATCGAGCGGCTCCTCGATCTGTCTCCCCTGCGCGCGGCCGGTTTGACCATTCTGGTTGACAGCATGTGGGGGAACGGTGCCGGCTGGCTCCGGAACCTGCTCGCAGGCGGATCAACCCGGGTGATCGAGATACACGACCAGCGTAATCCACTATTCCCTGAGATGCTCCGCCCCGAGCCGATCCCGCCCAATGTTGACGCCGGGTTACAGGCGACGGTGGCCAACAAGGCCGACGTCCTCCTGATCACCGACGGTGATGCCGATCGGCTGGGGTTGGGGGATGAGAAAGGCTCCTTCATTGATCAGCTCCGAGCCTATGCCCTCCTGGCCTATTACATGCTCGAGGTTCGGGGATGGCGCGGTCCGATCGTGAAAACGCTATCAACGACCTCGATGCTCAACAAGTTGGGCGAGATATATCATGTCCCTGTCTACGAGACCGGTGTGGGGTTCAAGTATGTCGCCCCGAAGATGCTCGAGGTGAACGCCATGATCGGCGGCGAAGAGTCGGGTGGCTACGCCTTCCAGAACCACGTCCCCGAGCGCGACGGGATCCTGGCTGGTCTCTACTTCGTGGACATGATGGTCCGAACGGGGCGAAAGCCGTCTGAGTTACTCAAGCTGCTCTTCGACAAGGTCGGTCCACACTACTACAAGCGGATCGACACATCGTTGCCGGCCGGGGAGCGTCAAGTATACGAGCGCAACATCTCCATGGCCGGCCCAAAGCAGATCGGTGGCCTCAAAGTCGTCGGGACAGACTTCCTGGACGGATATAAGTTCATGCTGGAGGATGGGGGCTGGCTCCTGGTGCGCTTTTCGGGTACGGAACCCATCGTGCGTGTATACTGTGAGACCACGCAACCGGAGCGTGTCGATCCGATTCTGGAGGACGGGTTGCGAAACGCCGGGATCCGATGACAGGCGCCGGCGAATGGCTCGTCGACACCCATTGTCATCTGAGCCTCCCGGAGTTTGAAAACGACTTGGAAGAGGTCCTGCGCCGGGCGGAAGACGCAGGCGTGGCGAAGATCGTCGTGCCGGGGATCGACCTCGAATCGAGTGTCCGGGCCGTCCGATTGGCAGAACGTTATTCCCAGGTTTACGCTGCGGTCGGCGTGCATCCGCACGCAGCTTCAACCTGGGAGGCCTCGACCGAAACGGCGCTCGCAGATCTGATGAGCTCGGAGCGTGTGGTCGCCGTGGGTGAGATCGGACTGGATTTCTACCGGTCGCTTTCGCCGAGTGAAGTGCAGCGCGAGGCATTTCGCGCCCAACTGGCCATTGCCGCCACCAGGGGCCTGCCGGTCATCATTCACAACCGGGAAGCGACGGAGGAGGTCGTGCTCCTGATGCAGGAATGGGCTTTGGGGCTTCCGCTGGCTCTTACAGGACGGGCAGGCGTGATGCATGCCTTCTCGGCCGATGTCAAGACCGCGTCTAAAGCTATTGAGACGGGTTTCTACATTGGAATCGCCGGCCCGATCACTTACCCTAGTGCGCGCGAGCTGAGGGATCTGAGCAGACAAGTTCCCTCGAGCAGGCTGCTGGTCGAGACGGACTCGCCTTACCTGCCGCCGCAGCCGTTTCGAGGGGAGAGGAACGAGCCATCACGAGTCCGGTTTGTGGCGGAGAGATTGGCCGAAGTGTGCGGTGAGACGTTGGAGGAAACTGCCCGCACGACGGCCGCTAATGCCGCGAGGCTCTTCGGTTGGGATGATGGAACAGATAACAGCCACCTTCTTTGATCTCGTCCGTGACATGATGCCCGAGGTCGATGCGCGCATGCGCCTGAGCCCCGGACATCACAATGAGAATCTATACGCGGCAATCGAACATCTTCTCTCCTCGGGAGGCAAGCGCGTCCGCCCGACGGTCACGCTCCTGACGGCGGGAATGCTGGGCGCCGATCACGATCGGGCGGTGACATTGGCGGCGGCAATCGAGATGCTCCACACGGCCTCACTGGTACACGACGATCTGATCGACGGTGCGCTTCTCCGCCGCGGGATCCCGACCTTGAACGCCCAGTGGACGACCGGGGCCACGGTCCTGACCGGCGACTACGTGTTCGCCCGCGCTGCCCACCTGGCGTCCCAGACCGGATCCCTGGCCGTGATGGATCTGTTCGCCCGTACGTTGATGACGATTGTCAACGGGGAGATCAATCAGCTGTTCCGCACGCCGCGCGGCGACATTCGCCAGGATTATTTTGAACGCATCTACGCCAAGACGGCCTCGCTCTTCGAGCTCGCCACGACCGGCGCCGCTCTCCTGTGCGACTCGGAGCCCGATCTTGTCGAGAAGATGCGGGCCTTTGGATACAACATCGGCGTGGCTTTCCAGATTGTCGACGACGTCCTCGATTTCGCCGGCGACCAGAGGCGGGTGGGCAAACCCCTGGCCAGCGATCTACGCCAGGGGCTGATCACCCTGCCCACCCTGTGCTACCTGGAATCGACGCCCAACGAGCGCGAGCTCTATGGCCTCCTGGACGAGCAGCGGCTCGAAGAGGCGGATCTCGGCAGGCTGATTGAGGCGATCCGGTCGTCAGACGCGATTGACCGCGCTCTCGAAGAGGCGGAGGGTTTCGCGGTGATGGGGGAGGAGCTCCTGAGCGGGATGCCGGCCACTCCGCAAAAGGCGGCCTTGGCCGACTTGGCCCGGTACGTCGTCCGACGGACGCTCTGAATCGGCCGGACATCCCATTCGGTGATCCGCGTCATCCCGTCAGAGCGATAGCGCAGCGCCCGGTCCGAAAGGGCGCCGATGATGAGTGAGATGCCAAGGAGGAAAAGTGGAGATCAAGACAACGGAGTATAAGCGGGCGGCGGTTGTCTCCGTCTCGGGGAGGGTCGATTCGGCCACTTCAGGGGAGCTAGAAACGGCGCTCAAGGCACTGATCGGTAAGGGAACCCGCAATATCGTCCTTGATCTTTCCGCCGTTGATTTTCTCTCTTCTTCTGGACTGCGGGTGATGGTCACAACCCGCAAGGCCCTCAAGGAAGCCGGAGGCGAGGTCGTGATTGCGCAGCCATCCGACCGCGTCCGGGAGACGCTGGAACTGGCCGGTCTCGACGTGCTCTTCCCCAGCCATCCGACGCGCGAGGCAGCCGTCGCCTCTTTCTAGACCTGCGTCATGATGAAACGCAGATCACCCTGGTCGATGGATGCGCGGCACCCATCGCTGAAGCGGCGCGGCTAGCATGCCCGGAAGAAAAGCAGCTCGAGGATGACACTCCATCGCGAGACCTTCCCCGCCTACTTGCGGACGATTGAGCTCGTCTGCCGGTTCGTTGGTAAGGCTTCAGACGAGGCCGGTTTCGATCAACGGACGCGCTACGGCTGCCAGCTTGCCGTGGGCGAAGCTTGTGAGAACATCATCAAGCATGGCTATGGCGGTGAAGGCCGGGGGAACATCCTGGTGACGACTGAATCCTCCGCGGGTGAGGTCAGTGTGGAGTTAAGAGATACCGCTCCCCCGTTCAACCCGGCGGGAAAACCTCCCAACCTGGATCTTGATCCGGAGAACCCTCAAGTCGGTGGAGTTGGTCTGGTGATCATTCACCGCGTCATGGACGAAATCTACTATTCCAGAGACGGCGACTGTAATTGCCTCACCCTCCGCAAAAAGAATCGGCTATCCATCTGACTGCGATGGACCTCGGACTCAACTTCCTCATTCAGGTCTCACCTGCAACCCAGGCGGGTGGGAGGTCCCTCACCTCCCTGGTCAGCCTCCTCCTGGCCGCCGCCACGCTATCTGCGGCGGTCTTCCTTGTGCGTCGGCTCCAGCGCGAACGGGCAGAGCGCCTGGAGGAGCTCGAGGCGCTGCGGCAGATCCAGGAAGCGATCGCCGGCACTCCTCCTGATCCGGCCGAGATCGCCGAGACGACATACGTCATGGCAGCCCGCTTGCTCGAGACGGACTTCTTCCAGCTCGGTGTCTTCGATAACGGCTCATATCGAACGCTGATCTGGATCAAGGATGGCGACCGGCAGGACAATGTAAGTTTCCCGTTGGCCGAGGATGAGCAAGGTATTGTCGGTTGGGTCCGGCGCTCGGGCGAACCGCTGATCGTCACAGACTTCGAAGCCCAGCGCGAGAGCCTTCCCGCCACACCGAGTTACACAGCCTCCGATCCTCCCGTTGCTGGCCTCTTTGTGCCCGTCAGGGCGGGCGAACGGGTCATCGGCGAGATCATCGTCCAGAGCCGTCGTCGGGCAGCTTTCTCGCCGCATCACCTGCAGCTTCTGAGACATGTCGCCAATGCCGTGGGGGGAGCCTTGACGGCAATGGGGTTCGAGCGTCAGCTCGATGACCGGCGCCGTCAGCTGGGACTGCTAGCGGCACTCTCAAGGGAGCTGATCGCACTTCAGCCTCTCCCCGAGCGATACGCGCGTATCGCCTCGATGATCTCTCGGCTGTTCGACGATTCGCAGGTCAGACTCTTCGAGTGCCGGGACGGCGCCATCGACCTGCGTGCGGCGTGGCCGGTGCTCGATCCCTCTTCTCCGGCTGCCGCTCCAACTCCGACGATCGAACAAGTGGTCAGAGAGAGAGCCCGGTCTATCCGCCAGACGCCCGATGAGAACGGGGGTACCCGACACACGGAACTCGCGATCCCGCTTGAAGCCGAGGACCGGCTGCTGGGTGTGCTTGAGTTGAGGATTCCGGATGGGCGGGGAATGCCCTACGTGCATATCGAGATCGCCAGTCTCCTGGCCACGCAACTCGGAGTAGCCTTTTCTGAGATGCAGGCATACAGCCAACAACAGGAGTACACGTGGATCACGACCGTCCTTCTGGAGGTCGCCCGGCATGCCTCACAACCCGGTGACGTCGAGGCCGCGATCCAAGCGGTCCTCCAGCTGACAACACTCTTGGTCGGGACAACCTGGGCGATGGTCCTGTTGCCGGATGACTCTGGTGGAGAGTTGCGAGTCGGGCCTATGGCCGGTCCCCGCCGCCAGGTCCAAGATCGCCTCGGTGATCTACGGCTCCCTGCGGCGGCTTTCGAGGTCGGGGCCGGCCTGACCGAGGGTGTCCCTCGAGGCGTGATCCTTCCCGCGGCTCTTGCCGACCCACTGGGCGCTCAGGAGGGCACCTGCGTCCCTCTCAGTGACGGCACGAAGCTGCTGGGGATCTTGCTCGTTGACGGACGCGCCTACCATGAACTACGTCTGTCGCTTCTGGGGGGGATCGCCCACCAGCTCTCGCTGCGGATCGAGAACACGCTGCTCATGGAACAAGCGGCGGTCCGCCGCTCGCTGGAGAATGAACTGGCTGTCGCCCGGAGCATTCAGGAGAGCTTTTTACCCAAGGCAATGCCGACATATGAAGGCTGGGAGGTGGGCACCGTCTGGCGAGTCGCCCGGAGCGTCGGGGGAGATTTCTACGATTTCATCCCCCTCAGCCCCGGCCCGGAAGGGCCGCGTTGGGGAGTCGTCATCGCCGACGTCGCCGACAAGGGCGTGCCGGCGGCTCTGTTCATGGCGCTGTGCCGGACCCTTCTGCGCTCGGTCGCCATCAGCCGGGTGGATCCAGGGTTGACCCTCAAGCGCATGAACGACATCATTTTCGCCGACACTCAGACCGATCTCTTCGTAAGCGTGTTCTACGCGGTCTGGGAACCCCGCCGCTCTCACCTGACCTACGCCAATGGCGGTCACAATCCACCCATCTTGTTCACGCGTGGGATGCATCCCAGGTCGTTGGCGGAGCATGGGATGGTGCTCGGTGTCAGCAAGGGACAGAACTACCAATCGCACACGGTGACCCTCCCGCGCGATTCCGCTCTCATCTTGTATACGGATGGACTGACGGAAGCGACCGCGCGCGATGGGATGTTGTTCGGAACGCACCGTCTCATCAAGCTCGTCCAGGATCTTGACAACTGGAGTGCTGATCATCTCGCCCACCAGATCCAGAATCAGGTCATGCAATTCGTCGGTGAGCCGGATCCGCCGGATGACATGACAGCCGTCATCCTACGACGAACCGCCTAGTTCTCGGCCTCACCTCCCCGATCAGGTGAGGTAGGCCGGGGATCCCACTACACACTCCTACCGATCACCATACTGGTGACAGAGTCTCAGCCGCAACTCGAACAGGGAGGCCGCGCAATGGAAGAAAGACAGGTTCACCCCTCACCACATCCTTTGGTCGCGCACAAACTCAGTCGGCTGCGCGATCGACAAACCGATCCCAAGAAGTTCAGGGAGCTGATCCGTGAGATATCGGCCTTGGTGACCTATGAGGCGACGTTAGATCTTCAGACGCGGCCCGTGCGCATCCAAACACCGCTGGCCGAAGCTCCGGGCCTCGACTTAATGGAGAAGATCGGCCTTGTCCCAATTCTGCGCGCCGGATTAGGAATGGTCGAAGGGGTGTGGGAGTTGATGCCGACGGCAGAAGTGTGGCACATCGGCCTTTACCGGGATGAGAAGACCTTGAAGCCTGTCGAATACTACAACAAGCTCCCGATCGAACCTACGGTCTCGGTGTGTTTGATCCTCGATCCGATGCTGGCCACCGGCGGGTCCGCCGTGGCGACCGTCGACATCCTCAAGCGTTGGGGGGTCGGCCGGATCAAGTTCGTCGGTCTGATCGCCGCCCCAGAGGGGATTGCCCACCTGCATCAGCATCACCCCGACGTCCCGATCTATGTGGCCGCGGTGGATGACCACCTAAATGATGTCGGCTACATCGTCCCCGGTCTGGGTGACGCCGGGGATCGACAGTTTGGCACGGCCTGAAGCCGGGGTTCGAACGAATCGTTGGTGCCAGGACTCCCAGCGATCGGGCTCAGCCCGAGAAGAGGCGCCTCAAGCTGAGGAGGACTCGTCCCCCTACCCCCAGGATGATCGCCAGCGCGAGATTGAGTGCCGCGGTCAAGCTGAAAACTGCGGCCAAGCGCGTGGGGATCTCCGACAGGACATCGGACAGCCAGGCCACCCCTCGAAGCCCCCAACCTGACCATATCATGAAGGCCGCAATGGCCACGATGATCAGCCCCGCGATCAACCAGGCGGAGCGGTCGGCCGCCGACGGCAACATGGTGTTGCTGATTGCCACGGCGAGATAGAGCCAGAGCCCGACGTCCGGCACATTCGGCATGCGGGCGAGCGTTTGCAGGACGCCCAGATATCCCGCCTCGGACAAGGCTCCCACAATCGGCTCAAGCCCCAATCGGTTCAACGTGAGAAGGGAAAGCAGCAGCGTGCCTGAGAGAAGAGGCATGACTCCAATCAAGGCAGAGCGGATCGGATCCGTCCGCTCGGTCTCGACGTATCCCAGGCGCAATTGATCTCCAGAGACCTTCCTGGGGATGAGCGAGAGTGAGATCGTGCGCACGCCGAGGAGCCGGGCGACGATCCAATGACTGAATTCGTGGACGGCTACTCCCGGCGCGAAAAGCACGGCATAAAGTGTGAGCGAGATCGTTGGGTTCCTGGTCAGGGCCATGAGGAAGCCCTGAAGCTCCCGTCGGAACATGCGCTGGGTGCCGAGGAGCATGCCGAAACCGAGGATGCACCAGGCAATCTGAGTGAGCGTGATCATCCCTCGGTCGCGAAGGACTCAAAGTCGGTGGGCCCCGGAGGCGGATCCCCGGAAACGAATGCCTCTTTCGGCTGCGAGAGCGGTGGAGCCGGAGAGCCCGGCCGGCTCAAGCGCCGGCCTTGCTGATCAAACCGTTGAGGTGGTCGGTGAGCCAACCAGGGATCCCGTCTTGAGCCATGATGTCCTTTGCCTCGGCGACGGCCCGGTCGTTGTTGCCCCGGAGCAGATTGAACTCAACTTCGACGGCTCTTGCAAGGGGATCCGCCGGTCGCTGCGATAGGATGCGATCCAGTCGGGGAAGGGCCTGCTCCGGGTTGTCCGTAAACAGGAAGGTCCTCGCCGCTGCGGCCTGGGGTGCCGTCCAATCGGGGTATGGCCCGACCAGTCGTTCGGCAACCGGCAACATTTGCGGTGCATTCGCGCCGATGAACAAGACCTCGGTGATCGAGTCCAACACTTCCGGAGCCGCCTTGTTCGGCCCCCCGGCGACGTCGAGGGCGCGCATCGTCGCCTCGCTCACCAAACCATAATCTTCCAACTTACGAGCCAGGTGGGCCGCCTTCACGAATTCATCGACTGCCCGCCGGAGTTCGTCATGGGCCAGATAGGCCTCCGCCAGTTTCATGTGAGCCATAGGGTCGTCGGGGCGGACATACACCGCCGACTGCGCCTCGGCCAGCGAAGGTCCGGTGTCTACCGGACCAACTGTCTGAACCCGCGCCGGCTCGGTCGCCACAGGGTCGGCCGCCGATCGGGCCAAGCGGTCCTGCCGTGTAAGCAGCAAAAACGACGATAGACAGACGCAGGTGATGGCGATGCCTGCCACGGCCCACATCCAGGCCCGGCTCTTGGCGGCCTGGGGCTCCGCCGGGACCGGCTCCTGGAGTGTGGCCGCTTGTTCTTTCGGCGCTGTGACGGGTGGCTTTGGGGCCGGCTCGGCCCGGGGAGCCGTGCCTCGCCGCGTCGCCGCCCCGGCGACGCCTAGATCCGGCATGGCCGCGCTTGGCCCCTGGCTGACCGCCTCGCGAAAGGCAGAGACAAGATCCTCTACCTTGGCATAGCGATCTTTCCGGCTCTTGTTCAGCGCTTTCAGCAGGACCCTCTCCACCGGCTCGGGGACCGTCGGGTTGATCGAGCGCGGCATCGGGAGCGGTTTGTAGATGTGATCGTGGATGATCGAGAACGGGGTGTCGGCGCTGAAGGGGACGCGCCCCACGACCAGTTCGTAGAGGACAACCCCGAAGGAGTAGATATCGGTGCCGGCGTCGAGGTTCTTCTCGCCGCGCGCCTGTTCGGGTGAGATGTATTGGGGTGTGCCGAGCATCTGGTCGCTGGAGAGGGTCGATTCACCCGCCTGAGCGATCCTCGCCAGGCCGAAGTCGGCCAGGTATACGGCCCCCTCGGGGGAAAGCAGGACGTTGGATGGCTTGATATCCCGGTGCAGGATCCCCTGTATATGGGCGTAAGCCAGGCCGTCGCCAATACGCCCGATGATCCGAAGGCCTTCGTCGCGCTCGAGGGGCCCGCGCACCATGCGAGCCTTGAGCGTTTCCCCTTCGATGAACTTCATCACCAGGTAGGGACGGCCTTCGTGATCGGCGAAATCGTAGATCGGAACGATGTTGGGATGATCGAGTCTGGCGACGACCTTGGCCTCACGTTGGAACCTGGCCAAGAAACCCGAGTCCTCCATGAAGGCCGGGTGAAGGACTTTGATCGCGACGTAGCGATCAAGCGCCGGGTGGTAGGCTTTGAAGACCGTCGCCATCCCACCCTGGCCAAGCTGGGCGATGATCCTGTAGGGACCGACGCTTTCACCGTCCGCAATCGGCATGGGTTCCCCAGTTGCTCATGAACGCCATTATAGCTGAGCCATGAATCGCGGACAACAAGGCGGTGTAAACGGTATGAAAAACACAGATCCCCTTGTGCCCGTGCGTGCACAAGGGGGATCGACAGACTACCTTGTTTTGCGGCAGGCGGGCTTGCGCCAGGCCGAGACACCTCGCTGGAGGCCGCTTTGGGTGACCCGCCGATGGAGACCTATAGCTACCCGATGGGAATCTTCGCCGATTTGTCCTGCAGGGCCGCCACACCCGGTAAGACCTTGCCTTCGAGGAATTCGAGCGAAGCGCCTCCGCCCGTAGAGATGTGGCTGATCTTGTCGGCAACGCCTGCCTTTCTGACCGCGGCGATCGAATCGCCCCCACCGACGATCGTCGTCGCCCCACTGGCGGCGACGGCCCGGGCGATGGCGCTCGTGCCCTCATCGAAAGGCGGGAGTTCGAACACTCCCATAGGCCCATTCCACACGATCAGCTTTGCGCCACCCAGCGACTCGGTGAAGGACTTGACCGTCCCTGGCCCGATGTCCAGGATCCGCCAACCCTGGGCCACGTCTTCGACGGCGACGCTGCGGTGAGAGGCGCCTGCCTCCATGGTCTGGGCTACAACGGCATCGCGCGGCAAGGCCAACTTCGTCCCGCTTCGCTTGAGGAGATCGGCCGCTGTCGAGACTGAATCGGCCTCGACCAGCGAGTCACCCATCTGCAGCCCCCGGGCGGCCAGGAAGGTGTTCGCCATACCGCCTCCCACGAGGAGACGATCGGCTGTGCGCAAGAGGCTTTCCACAACGCCGATCTTGTCCGAGATCTTGGCACCGCCGAGGATGGCGACAAAGGGACGTTCGGGGTTCTGTAGGGCTTTCCCCAGGTAAGTCAGCTCCGATTCCATCAGGAACCCGGCAACCCCGGGAAGGTGTCGGGCCACGCCTTCGGTCGAGGCATGGGCGCGGTGTGCCGAACCGAAGGCATCGTTCACGTAAACCTCGGCCAAGGAGGCGAGTTGTGCGGCAAAGGCCGGATCGTTGTCAGTCTCTTGCGGAGCGAAGCGGGTGTTTTCGAGTACCAAGACACCCCCCGGCCGCAGGGCCTCGGCCGCCGCTCGCGCCATCGGGCCGACCGTGTCGGGGACGAAGGCCACATCTGTCCCCAAGAGCTCGGCCAGTCGATCCGCAGCCGGCTTCAAGGACATCTCCGGGACGACCTTGCCTTTCGGCCTCCCGAGGTGGGAACACACGATCAGGGCCGCCTTATGCTCAATCAGATACTGGATCGTCGGCAAGCTGGCGCGGATGCGAGTATCGTCGGTCACCCGCCCGTCTTTCAGCGGAACATTGAAGTCGACGCGAACGAGCGCTCGTATTCCTTCCAGCGGAATGTCGCGAATCGTCTTCTTATTGAACATGGTTGGATCCTCTTCCTTAGACACCGGGAGATGCGAGCCGGGATGATCCCCCGCCTGGCTGTACCGGATCGGACTCAGGCCTCAGGTCAAGCCCCCCTCAGCGAAGATGGGGCCACCTTCCCGGCATCTCTTGATCCCGCGGGCGCGGACAACGGGTGACGGTTTCGCAGAATCCGTCCGAGATCCGGCAGCCGAAGGTGCAGACGATGGGAGGAGGGCGATTGACCGAGGCGAAAGGCTCAGAGAGCCTTTGCCATTTTGAGGGCAAGGTCGGCCGTGCGTACCGAGTAGCCCCACTCGTTGTCATACCAGGCGATCACCTTAACCATCGTCCCATCCATGACCATGGTCGAGGCCCCATCGATGATCGATGAGCGGGGATCGCCCTTGAAATCCATCGAAACGAGAGGCTCTTCGGTGTAGCCCAGGATGCCTTCCATGCTCCCGCTGGCCGCATTCCGGAAGGCGCCGTTCAGTTCGTCTACGGTCGTCGCCCGGCTGACATTCGCCACCAGATCGACGATCGAGACGGTGGCGGTGGGAACGCGTAGGGCAAAACCATCGAACTTCCCGGCCAGTTCCGGGATGACCTTGGCCACAGCCCGAGCGGCGCCGGTCGTGGTCGGTATGATATTGAGACCAGCCGCGCGCGCCCGGCGCAGGTCCTTGTGGGCCAAGTCGAGTATCTTCTGATCGTTGGTGTACGCGTGCACCGTGGTCATCACGGCGCGCTCGATTCCGACCGTGTCGTGGACTACTTTGGCGGCCGGGGCGAGGCAGTTGGTCGTGCAAGAAGCATTCGAGACAATGTGATGCTTGGACGAGTCGTAAGCGGCGTCGTTGACACCGAGGACGATCGTCAGGTCTTCGTTCTTGGCCGGCGCGGTGATGATCACCTTCTTGGCCCCGCCCGAGTCGATGTGGATGTTAGCGCCCGGTTTCTCGGGGGTGCCTTTCCCGTCGCGGAACACGCCTGTCGATTCGACCACGATCTCTACCCCGAGGTCCTTCCAGCGCAGTGCCCCGGGATCCTTCTCGGCGAAGACCTTGATCCTACGCCCATCGACTGACAGGTCGCCGTTCACGACTTCGACGGTCCCGCGGAAGATGCCGTAGTTCGAATCGTACTTGAAGAGGTGTGCGTTGGTATTCGCGTCGAAGAGATCATTGATCGCAATTACCTCGAGCTCCGCCGGGTGATACTCCAGAATCGCCTTTAACACCTGACGGCCGATTCTGCCGAAGCCGTTTATTCCTATTCGTGTGGTCATGAGTAGCTCCTGAGGGATTTGGCCTAGTTCAAGCCTGAAACCTGCTCGCCATGGATAGAGACAGGGTGATCCAAAGGCCCTGTTCGCTCTTCCAGAAGGTCGATCAGGGTTCGGGCAAGCTTGACCGAGTCATGGCGCCACGCACGCTTCTCATCAATGAGGTCCGTGGCATAGAGGGGGACGGTACCCGCGCCCCCGCCAGGCTCCCCGACTGGGTCCGAGCCTGGGGGCAATCCGTCCTGCGTTTGGTTGTTGATCACCATCACGTCGACCAGCCCTCGCCCGAGGTGGGAATCGAGGGCGCCCTGGTGCTCCAGACAGTCGTAGCCGTCGGTTTCGCCCGGCTGGGTGGCGACATTGCATACGTAGACTTTGAACGCCCGACTGGCGCGGATGGCGGCCGTGATTTCCGGGACGAGCAGGTTGGGCAGGACGCTGGTATACAGACTGCCCGGGCCGATGACGATCATGTCGGCGTTCAGAATGGCGTGAATCGTCTCCGGGAACGCCGGAGGGTCGTTTGGCTCGAGGTGTACCTGCCGGATCCTTCCCGGAACCTCGGGGATCAGGCTCTCGCCTTCGATGCGGACAGCCCGCGCCTCAAGTAGAGGGCTCTTGTCCGCCGCCAGGGCGACATCGACCAGCGTCGAGGGCAGCACTCTCCCACGAATAGCTAGCACTCTGCCCGCTTCCAGAATCCCTCTATCAAAGCTCCCCTTCACGCCGGCCAGCGCGGCGATGAACAGGTTCCCAAAGCTGTGACCATCCAGGTCGCTTCCTTGCGTGAACCGGTACTGGAAGAGTTGCGTGAGAAGGGCTTCGTCGTCGGAGAGGGCTGCCAGACAATTCCGAAGGTCACCTGGAGGCGGCAATCCAAAAGCGCGCCGGATACGGCCGGAGGAACCGCCGTCATCGGAGACCGTCACGATCGCTGTCAGATTGCCAGTGTGTTGCTTGAGCCCGCGCAGCAGAGTCGACAATCCTGTGCCGCCCCCTATCGCAACGATCTTGGGCCCGCGCTCAAGGCGACGGTGCTCAGCCACCTCCTCGACCACGTGCTTCCCGGGGCGTATGAACGGTGCCAGCAGTGTGCGATTGAGGCGAACCACCGATAGAAGCAGCAGCGACGCCCCGCTCGCGCCAAGCAAGAGAGCGCGCAGCCAACGCGGCAAAGCCCTCAACGTGACGACATCGAGCCATGGGGAGTACGAAGAGGTGCGGTAGATGTCGAGCAGGAAGTAGGCCAACCCGAGTCCGATCAGAGCGGTGCCAAGGATCATCAACCCTATCCAACGCTTGACACCCAGGCCGGGTTGAAACCAGCGCCAAAGGAGGCGGAGTCCTCTTTCCGACCTGCCGTTTGCTTGCGGTCGACTCTTCGCGGATCTCATGGGCCGGACTATACCAGAGTTGGAATGCACCGTCAACGAGAGACCGTTTTGCGGGGCGCATGCGAGCCGCGAGACGTGAGAGATTTCTCGACTGCCACACTCCGCCGCAGGTACACGGGATGGCAAAGTGGTCCGAGCGGATTGATCCCGCTGAAGCTCAGCGACGTTGCAGGTCGGATACGTCCACTCAGGCATTGCCGTTCTGTCGCCTCAGCCAACCGGATCGACGGCGTCGCGAGGCCCCGGCCAAGACGGACGGCTGCCGTGCCCGAGTGCTCCTTCGATCCAAGGGGCAGCTCCGGGATCGTCTCAACCCCTGAGTCCGGTCAGGTAATTGCTCGAACAGACGATGGGGGAGCGCCGGCAGGACGATCGTCCACACGATTCAGGAGGAGATTCTTGGTTTGGGGCGGGCTGGCCTGTATAATGGTGTCACGATACTTTTCAGACAGGAGGATGGGCCATGGCCAGTGTGACCTATGAACACGTGTTCAAGCGGTTCGGGGAGGTCATCGCAGTCAGCGATCTAGATATCAAGGTGGAAGACCGAGAGTTCCTGGTGTTGGTCGGCCCATCGGGTTGCGGCAAGACCACGGCGCTGCGCCTGCTGGCCGGCCTGGAGGAGATCTCCGACGGGAGGATTCTGATCGGAGAACGGGTGGTCAACGATGTCGCCCCGAAAGATCGCGACATCGCCATGGTCTTCCAGTCTTACGCGCTCTACCCTCACATGACCGTCTTTGACAACATGGCCTTCGGCCTCAAGCTTCGCAAGACGCCCAAGCAGGAGATCAAGAGACGCGTCGAACAAGCTGCCACGATCCTGGGCATCGAGAGTCTCCTCGACCGCCGTCCGCGCCAGCTCTCGGGCGGCCAGAGGCAGCGGGTCGCGCTCGGCCGGGCGATCGTCCGCGAGCCCAAGGTCTTCCTGTTGGATGAGCCGCTGTCCAACCTGGATGCCAAACTCAGGGTGCAGACCCGGGCCGAAATCAGCAAGCTCCATCAGCGTCTTCAGACGACATTCATCTACGTCACCCATGATCAGACCGAAGCCATGACGATGGCCGATCGGATCGCCGTGATCAAGAGTGGTCTGTTACAGCAGCTGGACACACCGCAACGTCTCTACGACAAGCCGGGGAATGTATTCGTCGCCGGATTCATCGGTTCACCTGCGATGAACTTCTTCAATGCCAGGCTCGAACGGGCGGACGGCGGCCAGGTGATCGACGCCGGATCGTTCTCGGTCCCAATCCCGTCATCGAGGACATCGACCTACGATCGTTTCGTCGGTCGACAGGTGATCTTCGGCATCCGACCTGAGGACATCCACGATCCAGCCTTCTCTCCCCCGGGGATCATGACGGCTCCAGTCGAGGCGAACGTTGACGTTACCGAGCTGATGGGAAACGAGATCTTCCTCCACCTCGAGACGGGCGGCACGACCTTCACCGGTAGAGTCGATCCACGCACGTCCGCCAAGATGGGGGAGAAGACACGCATAGTCATGAACATGGAGAACATGCACCTCTTTGAGCCTGACGGGGAGCAGAAGGCGATCCGCTAGACCCCTGAGGACCTCTGTCGAGCCCCGCCCCCTCCCGGCGCGGGGCTTTGTCATGCCTGTCGAATGGAGAGAGTGTTTTCATGGCGAACCTGGAACTGATGAAGGAGCTCCACCGGGACAAAGGTGGCAAGATCGTGCTCCTGGTGATGGATGGCCTTGGCGGCCTCCCGGTTGAGCCCGGCGGCCCAACCGAACTGGAGTCCGCCCACACACCGAACATGGATCGGCTGGCGGCAGAAGGGACCCTGGGGCAGATCACTCCTGTCGCTCCGGGGATCACACCCGGCTCGGGACCGGCCCATCTGGCGCTGTTTGGATATGATCCGCTGCTTTTTGTCGTGGGCCGAGGCGTGCTCGAGGCGACCGGCGTCGGGCTGCACGTCAATAAAGGCGACGTCGCTGCGCGCGGCAACTTCTGCACCGTCGACGGACACGGGCTCATCAGCGATCGGCGCGCCGGCCGGATCGCCACAGCCGAGGCGGCGCCTATCGTGGAGAAGCTCCGTAGCATCGAGCTTCCCGGCGTGGAGGTCGAGCTGCGCCACGTCAAAGAGTATCGCTTCGCGGTCGTCATGCGGGGTGAGGGGCTCGATCCGGCGATCGAGGACACGGACCCGCAGGCGGTGGGCGTCGCGCCGTTACCGGCAAGGGCCACGGATGCCGCATCGAAGCGGGCGGCGACTCTATTCAACGAGTGGATCACCCAGGCCGGCGCCCGGTTGGCCGACCAGCCAAAAGCGAATGCACTGACGCTGCGTGGATTCTCCTCAGACCCGGCCCTGCCCCCGTTTCCGGAGATCTATGGCGTGCGGGCAGGCTGCTTCGCGGTGTATCCGATGTATCAGGGTGTCGCCTCGCTGGTTGGGATGGACGTTCTGCACTTCGAGGGAGAGGCCCCGAGCGACGAGTTGGCCGCAGTCGCCGGCAAATGGGATGAGTTCGACTTTTTCTTCATCCACATCAAGAAGACGGACAGTCGCGGCGAGGACGGAGACTTTCGCGGCAAGGCAAGTGTGATAGAGGCGGTTGACTCAGCCCTGCCACGCCTCATGGATCTCAACCCGGACGTTCTGGCAATTACCGGCGATCACTCCACTCCTGCCAGGCTGCGGGTCCACACGTGGCATCCGGTCCCATTCCTGCTTTGGGCGCCGGCCACGGTGCGCGCCGACGATCGCCGAGGTTTCGGGGAAACGAACTGTACGCTCGGCGGACTGGGGACGTTCCCAGCGAGGGAGGTTATGGCGTTGCTTATGGCGCACGCCGGGCGGCTCGAGAAGTACGGGGCGTGAGCAACACCGGAAGCGTGCGCCTCTCGCGCATCCCTGGCCGGTAGGCCTCCCAGCGAGAAAGGACTACCGGGCAAGAGTCACCGGACATTCATGCCTCTCTCCTCGGGCCTGGCACGTGTCTGTGGTTTGCGGCCAAAACGGGGAGTGAGGGAGCGACGCTCCCTCACTCCCCGTTTTGGCAGTCCACATTCTCTGGCGCGGATGTGCCGCGCCAACCTGTCACCCGCGCTTCTTCATCCAGCCTCGCGTCAACCAATACCCGAGCCCGGCCTCAACCAGTGTAGCCAGGATCAAGAAGGTGAATGCATCCCGCCAGAAACGCTCGGGGAACAACCGGATCAGCGTATCGGCGTAAGAAAACAACCAGGTATCCCCCTCGAAGAATACGAGATGGAACTCGACAAACAGAGTGGAAAACGCCGCCGCGACCACGATCGCCAGTGCTCCGAATAAGGCCAGCGTCAGGATCGATCCGAGACGGAGTCCATCGACGGCCGCCCGCCGGCGCCCCCCGACCAGCTGGGCCAGGGTCAACACCAGGATCACCGAAGTGCTGGCGACCCAAACTCTGAGCGCAGCCTGGACGACACGTTTGACATCCTCCATATGGCGCAGCTCACGGGCGTTGTAGATCGGGCCGCCATCGGCGAAGCTCAGATCCGCCAGGAAACTGATCCCGGAATCGTTCAGCAGGTAATCCAGCGATAACAACGACCAGTGCAGCCTGTCTTCCCTGGAGAATCCATACGGATCTGCCGGGAAACCGGGCGTCCTGTACTCGATCTCGACGAATGGGTGCGTCAACAACAATCGGACGTTCGTCAGAACGAGGAAGACCGGCATTACGATGGCCACAATCCAGCGAGCCGCCCTGCTCCAGGCGGCGGTTGATTCGGTACGCTCCATCGGTATTGTCCCTCATTCCTCAGCGCAAGCTGTTCAGATCGCCGCCAAGGATAAAGCGGATGGCGACCGCATTCGTCATCTGCTCGATTGGGGCCCGATCGTCGGTGAAGACCACCTCCGAGGCGGGCGTTGGTTGGAGATTGATGATGGTCCGGGCGATGGCGTCCAGCAGTAACGGGTGGGCCTCGGATTGCGCCAGAGCCTGAAGATTATCGGCAAGATTGGTGGCGCGGGTAGGCCCAACCGTGGCGTACACCAGGGTGTTGAACGTGTTCGGAACGTCAACGACATAGATCGAAGGGAAGACAGTTCCCATCGTTCCAACAAAAGCCTCGATCAATCGCCGGTCGTCCGGCGTTCGCCCGATGTTGATTGCCAGAACACCCCTGTCGACAAGATGGTCGCGCACCTCGAGGAAGAACTCGCGCGTCGTCAGATGCCACGGTATGTACGGAAGCCGGTAAGCGTCGACGGCGATCACGCTGTACTTCCATTGGCTGTGTTCCAATCCCCATCGGCCGTCGGCCACGACAACATTCAAGTTGGGCTCGTTCATATCGAACAGCCTGCGGCCCACGCTCACGATCTCGGGGTCGATCTCCCAGCCGTCGATCGGCACGGGGCCGTACACCTGGGTAAATTGCTTGGCTATGGTACCGGCCGCCAGCCCCACGATCCCCAACCGGACGGCGTCGCTCTCGGCCAGCGGTGGCGGATTGAAGTATGGTGCCGAGAGGAAATAGTCCCACGTCCCCAATGTTGCATCCGCCCCACGTTGATAGACCGAGTGGATGCCCTGCCCCTCATTTAGCAGCAGGTAACGGATACCATCCCTCTCGATCACCTGGATGTAGTTGTAAGCCGACTCCTTCTCGTAGATCTGACCGGCACTGGCCTTGATCGGTCCGGCGAGGCTGAGTATCGAGAGTCCGATTAAAACGAGCGGAAGCAGAGCGTAGCGCAGGGCAGCCCGCCTATCTGAGAACCCCAGACCGATCAACGCCACGGCCATGAGCGACAGGCTCAGTGCCAGAAAGGTCTTGGCCGTTCCGATCGTCGGGATGAGCCAGAGCACAGGCAGGAATGTCCCAAGGATCGAGCCGAGCGTCGACAGTGCGTACAATTTGCCCGAGACTGTGCCGGCCCGATCCGTCTGGCGCAAGACAAGCCGGATGGCGAACGGCGAGACACATCCGAGCAGTGTGACCGGGAGGCTGAACAGGATCAGTACGCCGATGAAGGACCCGACCATCACGGCCGCATCGAGGCTCTCCACGGCGGATGCCGCCAGCCGAAGGACCGGCCTGGCCACGGATGGGACTACACCTGCGAAGAACGCGCCCCAGGCGAGCAGCCGGTAGAACGTCCCGGGACGGGGCGAGCGGTCGGCCCATCGGCCGCCGATGAAATACCCGGCCGTGAGGTAGACCAGGATCAGGCCGATAATGTTGGCCCAGACGATATTGCTGGTGCCGAAGACGTTCCCCAGCAAGCGAGAGGCTGTCAGCTCAACGCCGAGGGTGGTCATGCCTGAGACGAAGACGGCCAGGGTAATCAGCCAGCCGCGAGAACGATCCTCGACTGGGTTCACGCCACCTTCCAGGCCGGGAGGGGCTGGGCCGCACCGGACAACACGTTGCCGACCCTGTCGCCGCAACGGATCAGCCGAACCCTTAACCCCCTACGCGAGGCGCGCTCGGCGAGCGCAGCACTCCCCGGCACTCCACCGAAACTCTCTGCATCGAGCAATACAAGCATTGGACTGACCCGTCGTCTTTCCAACTCTTGAGTGGCGACAAGCAAGGACTGACGAGGATCAGCGGTGATCAGTACCGCCGTAGCTCCACGCGGGAAGCGCGGGGCCTCGATGCGAATGACCTCGTCGAGGCCCAGCCTCCCGAATGCCTCGAGTGTCGCCAGGGTCTCGAGGATCTGATTCAGCTGAGGCTGACCCCGGTTGGCCTGGAGGACGTGCCGCACGCGTCCATAGGCGATCAGGCCGACGGCCCGGTCCCGCGAAAGGAGGTGGAACGCGAGCGAGGCCGCAGCCGCGATCCCGTATTCTTCAGTTGTCGGTGGCAATCGGACTTCAGACCGTGGCAAGATGCCCCTCGGCTGATCCTCGGCCAAATCCGGCGGCCGGCTCTGGGTCATCGAGGAGGCGTCGACGACGATCCACACATCCACCTTGGGATCGATCTCGAACTCCTTCACAATGAGACGCTCGCGCCGGGCAGTTGATCTCCAGTGGATTCGACTCAGCCCATCGCCCGGGGCGTATTCTCGCACTCCGACGGCATTCGCCGTCACCTGGTTCGTCCGCTGGTGAAGGGCACCGCCACCTGGTAGATAGCCGCTGGGGACAGTGAACTCCGCGATCGGATCCGTCGAGGGCAGGACGATGAGATGGTGGGCCGGGGTGGCATCTTTCGAGATCCTGAACAAACCGAATGGATCTCCCGATTCGAGCGAGGCCGGGCCCAGGCGAAAACGTCCGCGGCGAGTACACCGCGTCCGCACCAGCCAGCGGAGTTCGCGTCCTGATCCGAGTCCGGCGATGACGGACGAGACTCTGTGACCAGGAAGATCGGCCGCTCGAGCCGTCCCCGGCTCGTCAGCGGTCAGCCCGGCGGGTCCCGGCGTCGCCCAATAACCTGGAAGAGTCGAATGATCCCGGATCTCTACCCACAGTTTGGGGAGGCGGCCTTGGTTTCGAAGTATGAGGCGTTCCTCGAAGACGCTTCCGACCTGAGCCGCCGTCGAGCGCGCCTGCCTTTCCAGGATCACCCCAGACAGCGCCGAGCGAGCCCAGACGAAGGAGGTGATCAGCAGCCCTCCCCAGAGATAGGCCAGGCTGTAGAACAACTCACGACCCGTCGCCAGGCCGCCAAACAGGCACAAGCTGAATAGAACGAGGACCACCCACGCCCGCGATCTCGTCATCCCACTTCGCCCCCCGGGACAGGGACAGAATTCAAGATCTCGTTGATGATCGTGCGTGTATCGATCTCGCGGACCCTCGCCGAAGAACCGATGATGAGTCGGTGAGCCAAGGCCGGAACAGCGCACGCCTTGATGTCATCCGGCAATACGTACGACCGTCCCAGTACCGCGGCGCGCGCCTGGGCGCTGCGGACCAGTGCCAGGCTCCCTCGCGGGCTTGCCCCGAGGTAGACCTCACCGTGATTGCGGGTCGCACTGATGAGATGCAAGATGTAGCGCTTCAACTCATCCGAGACCCGCACATGGCGCACCGCCCTCTGAGCCGCCAGTAATGCATCCACCTCGACTACACGCTTCAGGTCTTCGATGGGGTGCGACACCATCTGCCGGTTCATCATCTCGATCTCATCTGGGACCGATGGATAGCCAAGGCTGATGCGCACCAGGAAGCGGTCGAGTTGCGCTTCCGGAAGGGGAAAGGTCCCCTCGTACTCGATCGGGTTCTGGGTGGCCAGGACGAGGAACGGCTCCGGGATCGAATACGTGACTCCGTCGACCGTAACCTGCCGCTCCTCCATCGCCTCCAGGAGCGCCGCCTGGGTCTTGGGTGTCGCCCGATTGATCTCGTCCGTGAGCACGATTTGGGCGATGATCGGGCCCGGGCGAAACTCAAATTCGCGAGTCTTCTGGTTGAATATCGAAACCCCGGTCACATCGCTCGGAAGCATGTCGGGAGTGAACTGAATCCGGTTGAAGGTCGTTCCGATCGAACGCGCAAGGCTCTTGGCCAGCATCGTTTTTCCGGTGCCTGGGACGTCCTCGATCAATACGTGGCCCCGGCACAGGAGACCGATAACCGTGAGCCGAACCGCCTCCGTCTTGCCGACGATCACTTTTCCGACGTTCTCGATCAGTCTCTCTGCGATCAGCTGGATTTCTTCCATCCTGATCCTCGGGCTCGCTTCGGTCGACCTGGAGCGCCCGTTCTGGAGGCACTTCACCAGCCCGCCGGCTCTGCCCTTCGTGACAACTCGGGAGTATTGAGCTGCAACTGGCACGCCCGCCCAGTGTCACTCGATGCCCCTTGCCTCCGGCGACACCTCGAACAGCCCGCGAGAGGCTACAGATACGCGTCCGAGTCTTTGGAGGGTCTCCCGACATGCCGCGCGCATCGCGCTTCACCGTTAGCCCTAACCGTTGAGCAAGATTACGAGCATGCCTGACCAGAACAGACTGTAGTTGAGCGGCCGCTTCAAGCCGTAGCGTGCGGCGAAGAGGACGGTCGCCAGCACCAGACCCGAGGCCACGCGAACAATGCCCAGGGGCTCACGAAATGTCGAGAATGGCAAGAAGGGGATGATGGCCGCATTGAGGAGCAGTCCCCACACCTCCGGATCGCGCAAACCTGCCAGCGCCGCCCGCAACGAGACGATGATGCCCCAGACCGTCGGGAACAGAATGCTGGGGCCGAAGATGACGAGGTAGAGCAGAAAAACAGGGATGCTGACAGCCGCAATGCGCCACAATCCCATGAAAGGGAACCACTCGAACGGGGTGGCCAGCGCTCCCCCGCTGCCGATCCCGGGTTGGCCGAAGGCACTCCAGAGCCAGACTTGCCAAATCGCAAACGCCAGTCCGCCGATGCCCAAGACGGCAAGCCTCTTCCGGGAAGCGGAGGTAAGCACTCCGGCGGCGAGCATGGCCGCCCAGAAGAAGATGCCTGTCTCTTTGGCGAAGAGACCGAGGCCAAGCAGCGCCGGTCCCGCGATATTCCTTTCCCGCTGACAAGCGAGCCAACCGGCGGCCGAAAGCGCATAGGCGCAAGGCTCGGTGAGATCGGTTCCCACCCCAACGACAAGGCCGATCCAGAGGCCGTATCCTAACGCATACCCAGGCCAAACACCATAGCCGATCAGCGTTTCAGCGACCGCCCACGTGCCAAGGAAGTGGGCGAAGATGTTCACCAACAACATGGTCCATGGGATTGCGTCCGTGTCGGCCAGGGCCAACACCCGAGCCAGAAGCGGGTACAAGATCCTCTGGTAGCGGTAGGCCGGAGCGTCGAGCTTCGGCGCAACCTCCCGCGGAGCTGGATCGATGGCGATGTAGTACGCGAACTGTCCGTCATAACCTTTGGGCGCGGCTGTAACACCTTCGGACTCACGTGGGAGTTCGACCAGGGCCAGCGCGTCCCAGCCGGCGTTCGACAAACGCAACCCAACGAAGATAAAGCTCAACGCCAATGCGGCCAGCGCCGGCCAAAGAGATCTCAAGTGTGTCTTCTGAACCATAACGCGATTAGCACACAGGGCCATGCGACGAGGCTCAGCACAAGGCCGAGGGGAAACGACCACGGCGAGTAAACAAATGTGACGATGTGGCTTCCCCCCGGAACCTGAACTGCTCGAAACAAGTAATCACCCTTAAGGACCTCAACCTCGGTTCCGTCGACGAGAGCTCTCCAACCGGGATACCAGACATCCGACAGGACGAGCCAGGCCTCCCCTTCCGCCGAGACGTGCACGACCACCCTGCCCGGGTCGGAGTTGGGCTCGATCCACGCTTCACCCCCGGCAGAAGAAGTCGTCGAGGCTGCAGGTTGCCCTTCGAGGATGACGACCTCGTCAGGGTGGAATCCAGCAGCCACGACTTGATCGAGCGATGCCTCGGCGGTACCTGCCCACTTCACCTGTCCGACCACCCTCACTCGGGCGGGATGTTCGACCGGGACGAGATGGAAACGGCCGTCCTCGTCGAGGATTCCCTGGGATGAGACATTCATCAAAGCCAAGATCGCCTGCCGCCGGTCTGGCTCAAGCGCCTCGAGCCTTTCGACGAAGCTCGCATACCTTTCCGGGAGGAGCGGGTCGAAGTTGTTGGCTGAACTCCGCCCCACGAGAATCGATGTGTTTGGGAGTCCGAGCTCCAACAGGGCTGCTACAGGGACACGCGAGCGGAAGCTCGAGAAGGGGAATGCCTCCTCGAACTTCAACATGTAGTCGGCGTCCTCCGTCAGGTAGCCCCGGTCCCCAACTTGTGTCAGCTCCGTCTCGCCTCTCATCGTAAATACCGACGCCGGCAGACTCGGGTTCAACCCGGCTCCGACCAAGAGCAAGTCGAAAAGCACGAAACCACCCACGATGAGGATCCATCGAGGAGACCCTCGAATCGGATGGCGTAGGGTCAGTATGCCGGTCAAACACAAGAGCGCTCCGGCCGTGGCCATCGCTCGGACAAAGGTGGGTTCGACGGCGTTCAGCACGATCAGGCCGAGAGGCGCGGCCATCAGGATGACGCCTGCCCCGACAGTGCCCAGCCGAGTCCAGTACAACACTCGCCCGGTCGGCCTGGTCCAAGAATCGACACCGAGCGAAGCCAGGAGCGCAAGGCTGAAGACCAGCAAGAGCGTCCATCGCGTGGGCGCCTGGAACAGATTGAAGGTCGGGATGTGATCAAAGAGGAATGGAAAGATGGGTGTGTTCTTGCCAAGGGCAAGCAGAAGGGCGACGGCTCCGGTGATGGCCAGCAGTCGGGCGAGTCTGCCATAGCCGTCACCTCGACGCAAGCCTCGGATGATTCCCAGCCCGGCCAAGACGATCGGGAGAACGCCGATATAGACCGCATCTTCCCAGTAGTTAGCATATCCCCAGTAATCGCCGGTGGCCGGGCTGCCGAACAGATTCGGAACCAGGAGCCCAAGAATGCGCCACGGCCAGAAGGAGTACGTAAGAGCGAAATCGCGCCCCAATGCGCCCGCCCTCTGCGAGATTGTCAGATACTCCAGTGTCGGCAACAACTGAACGGCTGAGAGCATGAACGCCATTGCTAAGGCGACACACAGTCCGGCTATCGCTCTGGCCGGACTGTGTGTCGCTCTGCCTTCAGACGACCTCCAGACCAGCCAGACCAAAACGAGAGTCAGCGTGTACCATGAGGTCTGTGCGTGGCCAGCCAGCCATTGAAGCGCGAGCGCGCACGACAGCCGCGCGCTCGAGGGAATGATGGACGTCCATGAACCGGTTCGCGGGCTGTCCTGGAGAAGTCGCTCGGCCGCCAGGATCAGCCATGGCAACCAGGATGCGGCCGCGTTGATCGTCAAGAAACCAGCGCGCGAGACCATGTAACCCGATAGGCCGAAAGAGAGCCCAGCGATGAGTTGAGCCAAACCGCCGAGGCCCAACCTCTTCGCCAGAAGGGCCATGCCCCACGCAGCCCAGATTAAATGGAGCAGGACCAGCAGGCCATGGCCCCAAGCCGGTCCCGTGAGCGCCAGGATGGCATTCGGGGGATACAGCAGCGCGGACTGCAAATTCGCCAGCAGGGGCGCACCCATTCCCAGGTACGGGTTCCACAGCGGAAGGTACCCGAGGGAGATAATCTTGAAGGCGAGCATCCTCCAGGGCACAAACTGGAGGATCGGCGTCCCCCAATACAACGCCTCGCCCCGGATGAGCATTGGGCCGAAGAGGATCAGGGGGCCGAGCGTCAGAAGGATCGCATTTAACCACCGCCAGCGGGGGTCCGTTGGATGATCGTCACCAGCGGCCGTTGTGCCAGGAATGGCGCGACGAAAGCCACGTGGCGGGATCATCGCCGCACGACCTTGAATAATCGATAGTCGCCGGCCCTATACGCCTGTTCCAAGAAGAGTGCGCTCGCTGGGTCCCAACCGTCAAGGCGCCTCTCCCTGGGGCCCCAAACGACAAGTGAGACTCCATACTCACGAAGGAAAGCCGACCTGTACCCGTCACTGACGGTGACGGTGTAGAAGGCTTCGACTCGCGGGAGGACCTCGTTCAAGCCGGCACTTTCAGGGCCGTGACCGACAACAACCTTCACGGGCGCCCAGGCAGGGAGCGCATTCCCAGTATCGAAGGCTGCCAG
>Ga0209342_10000140_pt1 | contig 75178 bp, 84 predicted proteins | sample RifCSP16_2_FD_184023 | JGI IMG/M metagenome (GOLD analysis project Ga0209342, IMG submission 184023) | Soil microbial communities from Rifle, Colorado - Rifle CSP2_sed 16_2 (SPAdes) (version 2) | ecosystem: Environmental > Terrestrial > Deep subsurface > Rock core/Sediment | place: Rifle... | reverse complement strand
GATGTGGCGGGCGAAGAGCCGGCCACCGGGCGGACCGAAATCCACTTGCTCCGCCCGGCGCCCGCTAACTGGCCTGCGATCGGGGATGATGCGGCCCGGCCCTGGCTGACAGTCCCGCAAGTAACCTGGGCAGGAGACAATCGATGAAGGGGCTTATTGGCAAGAAAGTCGGCATGACCCAGATCTTCGACGCCGCCGGGCAGGTTCTGCCAGTGACGCTCATCGAAGCTGGGCCTTGCTATGTCACCCAGGTCCGCCAGGTCGAGAGCGACGGTTACGCGGCAGTCCAACTGGGCTTCGGCGAGGCCAAACCGAAGCGGCTGACCGGCGGTCAATTGGGACACCTGAAGCGCCACGAGCTACCCCCGCTGCGATTCCTGCGCGAATTCCGTGTCAGCACTCCGTCTGAGTTGAAGGCCGGTGATCAGGTGAGGGTGGACGTATTCAGCATCGGCGACCGGGTCGATATCGTCGGCACTAGCAAAGGCAAAGGGTTCCAGGGCGGGGTGAAGCGACACCACTTCAGTGGCGGGCCGAAGACCCACGGCCAGTCCGACCGCCTGCGCGCCCCGGGTTCGCACGGCTCGACCACTACGCCAGGTCGGGTCTACAAGGGTTCGCGAGCCCCCGGTCACATGGGTTCGGCGCGCATCACCGTCGGGAACCTGCGCATCGGTCTGGTGGACGGCGAGCGAAATCTGCTCGGAGTGTGCGGCAGCGTTCCCGGCCCGCGCGGAGCGATCGTCATTATTAAGGAAGCGCGCAAGCAGTAGGCCGATGGGAGCAGGCAAACGATGAAGGTTGACGTCCTCAACATGCAAGGAGAGAAGGTCTCGACGGCCGAGCTGCCGGCGCTGATCTTCGAGGCTCCGATCAAGGCCGACCTGATGCACCAGGCGCTCGTCCGGCAACAGGCGAATGCGCGCCTGGGCACGCACAAGACCAAGACCCGCAGCGAAGTCTCCGGCGGCGGGCGCAAGCCGTGGCGTCAGAAGGGTACCGGCCGGGCCCGCCAGGGTTCGATCCGGGCGGCCCAGTGGGTCGGAGGCGGCAAGATTCACACTCCCCGGCCGCGCGACTACAGTCTGCGTATGCCGCGCAAGATGCGCCGCGCCGCGCTGCGGTCGGCGCTGTCGGCCAAAGCGGCCCAGGCCGAGATCGTCGTCGTCGATCAGCTTCGCCTGGATGAGCCCAAGACCAAGGGACTGGCAGCGGCGCTCAACGCTCTTGTCGGCCCGGCCAGCGCCCTGATCATCATGCCCGGAAGCGACGCCGTGCTGGAGCGCTCCGCTCGAAACATACCGCAGGCGAAGCTCCTTCACGCCAGCTATCTCAACGTGCGCGATCTCATGGGATACGAGCGGCTGATCCTGCCCCTGAGCGCGCTGGAGACGATCCAGTCGTACCTCGGCGGGGACGGAGGCGGGCGATGATCACCGTCTACGATGTCCTTCGCCGCCCAATCGTGACCGAGAAGTCGAGTTACCAGAGCGGGGACTTGAACCAATACGCGTTCGAAGTCCATCAGAAGGCGACCAAGGCTCAAATCAAGGAAGCAGTTGAGGCCTTGTTCGATGTCAGTGTCATGCGGGTGAACGTGATGAACGTACCGCCCAAGCGCACCCGCCGGGCTCGAAGCCGCCGCGTGCTGGTCAGGCGTACGAGCATGAAGAAAGCCGTCGTGACCCTGGCGGCAGGCCAGACGATCGATGTCTTTCAAGGGGTAAAGTGATGGCGGTCAAGAAATTCAAGCCGACCTCGCCCGGTCGACGTGGCATGACCGGAGCGACCTTCGAAGAGGTCACCAAGGCCAGTCCTGAGCGATCGCTGCTCGTGCCTCGGCAGGGACACGGCGGCCGGAACGCTTACGGGCGTGTCACGGTTCGTCACCGAGGTGGTGGCAGTCGGCGCCACATCCGCGTGGTCGATTTCAGGCGCGACAAGCGCGGCATCCCGGCTACAGTCGCCGCCATCGAATACGATCCCAATCGCTCGGCCCGCTTGGCGCTGGTCCACTACGCCGACGGCGAAAAGCGTTACATCGTCGCCCCGCTCGGATTGCAGGTCGGGGACACGATCATGGCCGGAAACGAGGCCGAGATTCGCCCAGGCAACAGCCTACCGCTGGCGAGCATTCCGCTCGGCACGCTGGTTCACAACATCGAGCTCAAGGAAGGACGCGGCGGCCAGCTCGTTCGCTCGGCCGGGGCCTCCGCTCAGGTGCTGGGCAAAGAAGGCGTCTACGCCGCCGTCCGTCTGCCGTCGGGCGAGGTGCGACTGGTCCGGCAATCGTGTTATGCCACGATCGGTGAGGTCGGCAACCCCGACCACTCCAATATCAAGCTTGGCAAGGCCGGCCGGAAGAGGCACTTGGGCATTCGCCCTACGGTACGCGGGTCGGCTATGAGCCCGCGCGATCACCCGCACGGTGGCGGGGAGGGACGGCAGCCGATCGGCTTGCCTGGACCGAAGAGCCCATGGGGGAAGCCGACGTTGGGGTACAAGACGCGGCGCAACAAGCGCACGAATCAATTCATCATCCGGCATCGGTCAAAGCGACGTCGCTGATGGCGGCCGGGTGCGCACGTTGAAGGTCGGAGGCGGAGATGTCACGATCGCTTAAGAAGGGGCCATTTATCAGCCCCAGGCTTCTGAAGAAGGTCGAGGATATGAACCAGCGCGGAGACAAGAAGGTGATCCGCACCTGGAGCCGGGCGAGCACGATCTTCCCGCAAATGGTCGGGCACACGATCGCCGTGCACGACGGTCGACGGCATGTCCCGATTTACATCACCGAGAATATGGTCGGGCATAAGCTCGGCGAATTCGCACCGACCCGGACCTTCCGCGGCCATGTCAGCCGAGACAAGACCACCCGGGCCAAGTAGGCAGCCATGACTGACGTACTCGCTGTTCGGGCCACGGGCCGTTTCGTTCAGATGTCAGCCCAGAAAATGCGGCTGGTGGCTGACTTGATCCGGGGCCGCCAGGCGAACGAGGCGATGGAGATTCTGCGTTTCACGCCCAATGCCGCGGCACGCCCGATAGCCAAGGTCCTGCGCTCGGCAATCGCCAACGCCGAGGAAAACTTCGGGTTGAGCCGGGACGAGCTCTTCGTCGATCGGGTCTTCGCCGATGAGGGCCCAACCCGGCGCTGGCGACGCTTTGGGGCGCGCGGCCGGTTCAAGCCTCTGCTGCGGCGATCATCGCATGTGACAGTCGTTTTGCGCGAGCGAGAGCAGGCGGCCGGATAGGACCGCCTGAGAGGAGCAAGCATGGGACGTAAAGTCCATCCGATCGGTTTCCGGTTGAAGTTCAACAAGACCTGGGAATCGCGCTGGTTTTCCAACCAGGACAAGTACGCCTCTCAACTGCACGAGGATTTCGCCATCCGCGACCTGGTGCAGAAGATCGCCCCTCGGGCGGGCATCGCGCGGGTCGACATCGAGCGGTTCCCGAATAACGTGCACGTCACGGTTCACACGTCGAAACCGGGGATCGTCATCGGACGGAAAGGGGCGAACGTCAAAGAAATGAGGCGCCAGGTGGAAGCCTTGACCGGGACGAAGGTCAAACTCGACATCGCCGAGATCAAGGACCCCGACCTGGATGCGCGTCTCGTGGCCGAGAACATCGCCGGCCAATTGGAGCGCAGGATCAGCCACCGCCGGGCGATGCAACGCGCCATCGGTCAGGCCATGCGCCAGGGCGCTAAGGGCATCAAGGTCATGTCTTCTGGGCGGCTCTCGGGGGTCGAGATGGCCCGGCGGGAGTGGATGCGCGAAGGTCGCGTGCCGGCCCAGACACTGCGGGCCGACATCGACTTCGCCCGTGCCGAAGCCTTGACAACCTACGGCCGGATCGGGGTAAAAGTCTGGATTTACCGTGGCGACACCGTCGAAGAGGCGGTCGAAAAACCGGAAGCCATGGACGTTTATGTCAGCGAGTGAGGCCGCGTTGGATGGGCGCGCGGCGCGTGAGGTGGAATGATGTTGATGCCGAAGCGGGTCATGCCCGGAAGACTCAAGCAAATGCGCGGGCGCATGAAGGGCCGGGCTTCGCGGGGCGTCGAGGTGACCTTCGGCGAATACGGCTTGCAGGCGCTCGAGCCGGGATGGGTGACGGCGCGTCAGATCGAGGCCGCCCGGCGGGCCCTCGTTCGATTTATGAAGCGGCGCGGCAAGGTGTGGATCCGCATCTTCCCGGACAAACCGGTCACGCAGAAGCCGGCCGAAACTCGGATGGGCAAGGGCAAAGGTTCGGTCGATCACTGGGTGGCGGTGGTCAAGCCGGGCCGGGTCCTGTTCGAGATCTCCGGCCTGACGGAAGAGTCGGCCCGACAAGCGATGCGCCTGGCCTCTCACAAGCTGGCCATCAAGACCCAGTTCACCGAGCGCATCGACCTGATCGGAGGCGAGTAGGCCGTGAAAACATCTGAGCTGCGTGACCTTTCGCCCGCCGAGCTTGAGGCTCGCCTGGACGATGCCCGGGAGACCTGCTTCAAGTTGCGCTTCCAGTTTTCGACCGGTAGGCTGACCGATCATTCCCGCTTGAAGCTGGCGAGGCGTGACGTCGCCCGGCTGGCGACGATCCTGCGCGAGAAACAGCTGATGGCGGAGATCCAGGGTGGTGAATCATGAGCAACAAGCGACGCCGGATGACGGGTGTCGTCAGGCAGGCCAAGCTGGAGAAGACGATTCGGGTGCAGGTCGATCAGAGCTACCGGCATCCCCTGTACCAGAAGGTCGTTCGCAAGAGCCGGCAGTACCTTGTTCACGACGAAGTGGGCTGCCGCCCGGGTGACCAAGTCATCATCGTCGAGAGCCGCCCGATTTCCAAATTGAAGCGCTGGAGCGTCGAGAGCATCTCGAGGCGCGCGACCGAAGAAGAGGTTGCTGCCAAGACGGAGGAGCTGGTCGAAGACGTCTTCCCCGAGGCGCAGGAATGATCCAACAGGAGAGTCGCATCAAGGTCGCCGACAATACCGGCGGTCGTGAGCTTCTCGTGATCCGCGTCATGGGCGGCTCGAGACGGCGCTACGGCCGGATCGGGGACGTGGTGACGGCGACAGTCAAGTCCGCCACGCCTCACAGCGCCGTGCGCAAGAGTGATCTCGTGAAAGCGGTTATCGTCCGGACATCGAAAGAGACCCGGCGCGAAGACGGCTCTTACATCCGCTTCGACGACAACGCCGCCGTGATCCTGGATGCCGATGGAGTGAACCCCAAGGGCACTCGGATCTTCGGGCCGGTCGCCCGCGAGCTGCGCGAGAAAGGTTTCACCAAGATCGTCTCGTTGGCGCCGGAGGTCCTGTAAGGCGAGTAGGGCGTCGGCCCTGGGAGCTGCACGATTCCCGCGTATCCAGAAGGCTGATGGGGTGCTGAACGTGTCAGTCTCTCCCGGCCAACATCGGGATCGGTCAAGCGGCAGGAGGCAGTTGGAGTGAAGATCAAGAAAGGGGACACGGTGGAAGTGATCAGCGGCCACGACAAAGGCCTGCGAGCCGAGGTCCTGCGCGTGCTACCTTCCGGCTTTAAGGTCGTTGTTCAGGGGGCGAATGTGCGCAAGAAGCACCAGCGCCAGGTGCAAGCCGCCGGTAGGACAATGTCCCCGGGGATCATCCAGTTTGAGGCGCCCTTGGACGTGTCGAAGATCATGCTGGTGTGCCCCAAGTGCGGTGCTCTGGCGCGGGTCAAGGTACAGCGCGACGAGCAAGGCAAAGCCCAGCGCGTGTGCAAGCGCTGTGAGGTCGTGATCGATACCTAACCAAGTCTCGGGCACGTTCGTCGCTGGGCGGCCAGTCTGCCGGCGAGAGCCCGAGTTTCTCCGGAGGCCGATGAGGCTCGGAGTGGGATGAGACTGACGTAAGAAGCGGTTCTGCGGAGCGAACGAAGAATGGCCCATCATTTGAGAGAGCGCTACCAAGCTGATCATGTGCCGGCCTTGATGAAGGAATTCGGGCTCGACAATCCGATGCAGGTTCCCAAGCTTGAGAAGATCGTGGTGAACGTTGGCGTCGGAGAGGCTCTGGACAACGCCAAGGCGCTCGACTCGGCCGTGGAGGACATCGCCACCATCACCGGTCAGCGTCCGGTCGTGACCAAGGCCCGCAAGAGCATCGCCAACTTCAAGCTGCGCGAAGGCCGATCGATCGGATTGAAGGTCACGCTGCGCGGCGAGAGGATGTGGTCCTTCTACGATCGCCTGGTGAATGTCGCCCTGCCGCGCACGCGGGACTTCCGCGGGGTTTCCCCGAACAGCTTCGATGGCCGGGGGAACTACACGCTCGGCGTGCGTGAGCAGCTCATTTTCCCGGAGATCGTGTACGACAAGATCGACAAGATCCGAGGGTTCGAAGTGTCGATCATCACGACCGCCCCCGATGACGAGCAAGGACGGCGATTGCTTCAGTTGCTTGGAATGCCGTTCAGGAGAAGCGAGCCGAATGTCTAAGACCTGCATGCCGATACGAGAAACCAGGCGGAAGTACGCGGTGCGTGTGCGGAATCGATGCCGCATTTGTGGCCGGCCACGCGGCTATCTTCGCCGCTTCCAGCTGTGCCGCATCTGCTTCCGTGAGCTTGCCCTCAATGGCAAGATCCCCGGCGTGGCCAAGTCATCCTGGTAGGATGAAGGTGGAGTAGATCCGATGACTGTCTCTGATCCGATCGCAGACATGCTCACCCGCATCCGGAACGGACTGTTGGCGGGACACCTGCTGGTCTCCATGCCGAGCTCGAAAATCAAGGTCGCCATCGCCGGTATCCTTCAGGACGAAGGCTTCATCGAGGGTTACGAGGAGGCGTCGATCGACGGCAAGCCCGGGCGCATCCTGCGCCTCAAATTGAAGTACGTTGGCGTAAGGCGCCTGCGGCGACCGGTGATCACCGGGTTGGAGCGCATCAGCCGTCCCGGGCGCCGGGTTTACACCTCCAAACGTGAGATACCCTGGGTTCGATCGGGAATCGGGATCGCCATACTGTCAACCCAGAAAGGTGTCATGACAGGCACCCGCGCCCGTCAATTGGGCGTGGGCGGCGAGCTGTTGTGCCAGGTCTGGTAGCGAGAGGCGTGGGTGGGCGGATCGCCCACGGAGGATGCAGTGTCAAGAGTAGGACGTAGTCCGATTCAGATCCCCCAGGGCGTGCAGGTCGAGATCGAAGGCCCTGTCGTCCGGGTGAAAGGACCCAGGGGAGAGCTGTCGCGCTCCTTCCGACCGGAGTTGGAGATCCAACTCGAAGGCGACACGTTGCGTGTCGCCCGACCTTCCGACGAGCCCAAAGTGCGATCGTTGCACGGCCTGACGCGGGCCTTGCTGAATAACATGGTCGTGGGCGTGAGTACCGGGTTTGAGAAGACGCTCGAAGTCGAAGGCGTCGGCTATCGTCCGGAGAAGGAAGGCGAGGATCTGGTGCTGTATGTAGGGTTTTCGCACCCGGTGCGGTTCAGCCCACCGCCTGGGATCAAATTCGAAGTCGACACGAGGGCGCGCAACATCAAAGTCCAAGGGTATGACAAAGAGCTGGTCGGTCAGCTTGCCGCCGATATCCGCAAGGTTCGTCCCCCTGAGCCGTACAAGGGGAAGGGCATTCGCTATTCCGGAGAGCACGTCCGGCGCAAGGCCGGCAAGGCCGGCCGGGTGACCTGATCATGACGAAGAAGAACAGAACCGAAATGCGTCATCGACGCCACGAGACCGTCCGCCAGCGGGTTGCCGGGACGCCCGAGCGACCACGGTTGAACGTATTCCGCAGCCAGACCGAGGTCTATGCCCAGCTCATTGATGATGAGGCCGGGGTGACCCTGGCCGCCGCCTCGACGCTGGAAAGCGAGATCAAACCCAAGCTCACCGGCCTGACCAAGACCGAGCAAGCCAAGCTCGTCGGGGCAGCCATCGCCAAGCGGGCGCAGGAGAAGGGCGTTCGCCAGGTCGTGTTCGATCGCGGCGGCTATCGCTATCACGGGCGTGTTCGGGCATTGGCGGAAGCCGCCAGGGAAGGCGGCCTCGAGTTCTAGGGGCAGGTACATGGCTTCTGCGGCGAAGGACGTGCGTCGGTCTTGTGTTCCGATCCGATGAGATCAGCCTGGACTGCGATTGTGGAGGTTCGGAGACTCCATCTGAAGGCAAGCGGAGAGTGATGAAGTGAGACGAGGCTTTCGAGAGCGAAGTGAAGAGCGGGAAGAGCTGGACGAGCGGGTCATCGACATCGCCCGGGTCGCCAAGGTCGTCAAGGGCGGGCGGCGCTTTGCCTTTCGCGTAACGGTCGTCGTCGGCGACAACCGGGGCAACGTCGGCCTGGGGACGGGGAAGGCGCGGGGCGTGCCGGATGCCATCCACAAGGCGACGGAGAAGGCCCGCAAGGCGATGCAGCCGATCACCCTCCAAGGTACGACCATCCCCCACGAAGTGATGGCGCGTTTCGGCGGTGCTCAGGTACTGCTCAAGCCGGCCTCGCCCGGCACGGGTGTGATCGCCGGCGGCGGGGTGCGAGCGGTGCTGGAGGCCGCCGGTGTGCGAGACATCCTCACTAAGTCCTTGGGAAGCTCGAACGTTCTTAACGTCGCCCGGGCCACCCTGGCCGGCCTCAATGATTTGAAGAAGGTGGGCGAAGAGGCAGCTCACCGGGGAAAAGACCCGGCTGAACTGCGGCCGTTCTGGGAGCGGAAGAAACATGCCTAAGTCGGCGTCCTCCAAGGGCAAGTTGAAAGTAACCCTGATCCGCAGCCCGATCGGATATGCTGAGGACCAGAAGCGAACGGTGCGTGCGCTGGGATTGAGGCGGATGCGCCAGACAGTTGAGCACACCGACTCGCCGGCCATGCGCGGCATGATTTACAAGGTAAGACATCTGGTGAAGGTTGAGGAGTGAGCTAGAGATGAAGCTTCATGATTTGAAGCCTCGCCACGGTGCCAAAAAGCCGCGCAAGCGCGTCGGCCGCGGCATTTCCGCCGGTCAGGGCAAGACGGCCGGACGAGGCACCAAGGGCGAAGGAGCCCGATCCGGATCGGGCGGGAAGCTCTACCGCCAGGGAGGTAATCTCCCTTTCTTTCGCCACCTGCCGTTCAAGCGGGGCTTCACCAACAACTTCCGCAAAGAGTGGAGCGAGATCAATCTGGAGAGGCTGGAAGGATTTGCGGCACAGGCCGAGGTCTCACCCGAGACGCTGAGCGCGGCCGGGTTGATCGACAATGGCGGGCATCCGGTCGTCCTGCTCGGCCGGGGAGAGGTGAAAGTCCCTCTTCAGATCCGGCTCCACCGGATCAGCCGGACTGCCCGGGCGAAGGTCGAAGCCGCTGGCGGCAAGGTCGAGTTGATCAAGGTCTGAGGTCGGACACGGTGGGTTCGAGGGCGAAAAGATGAGACGTTCAGCATGGCGCTTCCTCTGGGTGTCAAAGGACATCCGCAACCGGCTGTTGATCACGGTCGGATTGCTCGTGGTCTACCGTCTCGCATCTCACGTGCCGGTCCCCGGGATCGATCGGGAGGCCATCGCCCGCGTCTTGAGCGGTGCCGGGGCTGGAGCGACGCTCTTCAACTTGCTCGACCTTTTGTCCGGCGGGACGGTGTCCAATTTCTCCGTGCTGGCGATGGGGGTTTATCCGTACATTACGGCTCAAATCATCCTGCAACTCATGGTGCCGATCATCCCGGCTTTGCAGCATCGGATGGAAGAAGACCCGCGCGAAGGCCGCAAGTGGATGGAGAAGTGGACCTACTACCTCTCACTGCCGATGGCGGCTCTGAACGCCGTCGGCCAGATCCAACTCTTCCGCCAATTCTCGGGCGGGACGATCTCCTTCACGGAGTTCGGACCCAACCTGTCGACGGCGACGACGATCATCACCATGACCGCCGGGACGATGTTTGCCATCTGGTTGGGCGAGTTGATTTCCGAGCATGGGATCCGCAACCAGGGCTTGTCGCTGATCATCTTCGCCGGGATCGTATCCCGCATTCCATTCAACGTCGGACGACTGCTTACCGATCAGCAGAATCGCGTCACGCTGACGGCGTTCCTGCTATTAATCACGGTCGCCACCATTTTTGTCATCGTCTACGTCCAGGAAGGCCGGCGTTATGTCCCGGTGATGTATCCCGGGCGGCGGGTTGGTAACCGGATGTCGATGCCGGTCAAGGGAACCCTGCCGCTGATGGTCAACATGGCCGGCATGATCCCGTTGATCTTCGCCCAGTCGTTCCTGACATTTCCAGCGGTGATCGCCCAATTCTTCGTCAACTCGGCGAATGAAACGGTCAAGTCGATCGCGGTCTGGCTGCAGAACTCGTTCGGCGGGATCAACTCGACTTACTGGATCCTGTACTTCCTAATGGTGGTTGGGTTCACATTCTTCTATACCGACGTGCTTTTCGCCCAACAGAACTACGGCGAGAACTTGAAGCGCGCCGGAGCGCAAGTTCCTGGTGTGACCAAGGGTGCGCCGACTCAGCGCTACCTAACGCGCGTCCTGCGGAGGATCACCCTTCCCGGCGCTGTATTCCTGGGCCTGGTCGCCGTCATGCCGTTCTTGGTCGGATTGATCTGGCCACTGGCCGGGTCGAACCAGGGCCTGCTCTTGGTCTCATCGGCGGGGCTGTTGATCGTTGTCGGTGTAGTCCGCGATATTTACCGCTCGATCGAGGCCGAGTTGAAATTGCGCGGCTACGACTCGGCGGTGCTGGTGCACTGATCATGGAAGGGGCTGGGCCGGTGTTCGTCGTTTTGCTGGGCGCCCCGGGTGCGGGGAAGGGGACTCAAGCCAAGTACCTGGCCAAGGCGCTCGAGGTGCCGCATATCTCGAGCGGACACATTTTTCGGGTGAACTTGCAGGTTGACTCTGAGTTGGGCCGGAAGGCAAGTGACTACCTGGCCCGCGGGGAACTGGTCCCCGACGACGTAACCATTGGCATGATTCGAGATCGCCTGGCCCAAGCGGATTGCGGGCGCGGGGCGGTGCTTGATGGCTTTCCGCGAACTCCGGCTCAGGCCGAAGCTTTGGATGAGCTGCTTGGTGAGAGAGGCGCCCGAGTGGCGGCTGTGCTCTACATCAAGGTCGACGAGGCCGTCCTGATCCAACGCCTGAGCGGCAGGTGGATGTGCCGTCAGGCGGGGCATGTGTATCATCAACTGTTCAATCCCCCCAAGGCGCCGGGGGTGTGTGATGTGGATGGGTCGCCGCTCTACCAGCGTAGTGACGACACCGAGGAGACGGTAGCCCACCGTATTGCCGTATATCTGCGCCAGACTGCACCGCTGATCGAGCACTACCGGAAACGCGGACAGATCACCGAGATCGATGGCGGCCAGCCGATCGAAGTGGTGTCCCGCCAGTCCTTGGCGGCGCTTCCCGAGGGGTAGGGCCGATGAACTGGAGCCGGGGAGTGGTGTTGAAAAGCGATCGCGAGCTGGCGATCATGCGCCGGGCGGGGAGAATCAACGCGCTGGCTTTGTTAGCCGCGGTCGAGGCGGTCCGGCCGGGAGCGACTACGGCCGATCTGGATGCAGCGGCGGTTGAGGTTCTGCGTCAGCACAAAGCCGAGCCGGCTTTCCTGGGGTATCCCGGGGCCTACCCTTACCCGGCGGCGACGACGATCTGCCTCAACGAGGAGCTCGTTCACGGTATCCCGGGGCCGCGCCGTCTCGAAGAGGGTGATCTGGTCAGCATCGATTGCGGGGCGACGCTGGAAGGTTTCGTCGGGGATTCGGCGATCACGGTAGGGGTCGGCAAGATCTCGGACGAAGCCGGGCGCCTGCTCGAAGTCACCTTAGAGGCGCTCATGGCTGGGATCGGAGCCATGCGCCTCGGCCACCGGACCGGGGATGTCTCGGCCGCCATCCAAAGGCTGGTCGAGACGAGCGGGTTCAACGTCGTTCGGGAGTACACCGGTCACGGCGTCGGAAGGGCGATGCATGAAGATCCCCAAGTTCCGAACTACGGCCGACAGGGGACGGGCATGCCGCTTCGGGTGGGGATGACCATTGCCCTCGAGCCGATGGTCCTGGCCGGTCGGCCGGAGACCCAGGTGCTGGAAGACGAGTGGACAGTAGCCTCGCTCGATCGACGGCTGACGGCCCACTTCGAACACAGCGTGGCCGTAACCAAAGACGGGCCTGTCGTACTGACGGCCTTAGATCCAGTTCTGGACGCGGGCCTGGGTGATCGGTATAATGGTTACTTTGCCGGGTTCCTTCAGCCGGTTAAGGACAAAGGAGTTCGTAGCCAATGAAAGTCACGTCTTCGGTCCGCAAGCGCTGCCCGAAGTGCAAGATCGTCAAGCGCCGCGGAAAAGTGTATGTGATCTGCGAGAATCCTCGCCACAAACAGAGACAGGGGTAAGGCGATGGCACGTATCGAAGGCATTGATCTCCCGCGCGACAAGCGTATCGAGGTTGGGCTGACATACATCTATGGGCTCGGGCCAAGCACGGCACGTAAGGCGCTGGCTCAGACCGGTGTCAGCCCGGATACCCGCGTGCGGGATCTGACTGAAGATGAGATCACAGCTCTGCGCGACTACGTCGGGCAGAAGTTGACCGTCGAGGGAGATCTGCGGCGCGAGGTCCAGATGAACATCAAGCGGCTGATCGACATCGGCTGCTACCGTGGGCTACGCCACCGGCGGGCATTGCCGGCGCGCGGCCAGCGAACTCGGACCAACGCCCGCACGCGCAAGGGTCCGAAGAAGACTGTCGCCGGTCGCGGCCGGCGGCGCGGCGCCAAGAAGAAGTAAACCCGGCCGGGGCTTTCCGACCCGGCGGGGCGCGGATGGGTGTCCTTCCACCCGTGCGGCTGAACCGCAAACACGCCGGCCCCGGCAGGGATCGTGGGCAGAACCATAAGAGAGGTCAGGGAAACCGTCTATGGCACGAAGAGCAGCAAAGGGAGCACGGCGCGTATCGAAGAAGGTCAGGCGAACGTTGTCGCACGGCCAAGCGCATGTCCACGCCACGTTCAACAACACGATCGTGACGATAACCGACACCCAGGGTAATGCTGTGGTTGCCGGAAGCGCCGGTGCGGCGGGGTTCAAGGGTTCGCGCAAGAGCACACCTTACGCCGGGCGGGTGGCCGCCCAGGATGTCATCGCCGCCGCCACCGAGTTGGGCCTGCAAGAAGTGGATGTGTTCGTCAAGGGGCCCGGACCGGGGCGGGAAGCCGCCATCCGGGCGATCCAGGGCTCCGGCATTCGCGTTCGATCGATCAGTGATGTCACTCCGGTGCCGCACAACGGCTGCCGCCCTCCGAAGAAGCGCCGCGTTTAATGATGGGGAGGAATTGACCGCCTATGGCGAAGTACGCAGGACCTGTCTGTAAGCTCTGCCGCCGCGAGGGTGAGAAGCTTTTCCTCAAGGGCCAGCGCTGCTACACCCCGAAGTGCTCGTTCGAGCGTCGTGGGTTTCCGCCCGGCGAGCACGGGCGTGATGCCCAATTCCGACGTCGCCGGGTATCCGATTACAGCCGCCAGCTGCGAGAGAAGCAGAAGACCCGCCGCGTGTATGGCGTCACCGAGCGCCAATTCCGCCGCTACTATCGGGTCTCCCTCAAGCGGCGCGGCCTGACCGGCGAAAATCTGCTACAGATGCTCGAGCGGCGATTGGATAACGTCGTATATCGCCTGGGATTCGCGCCGAGCCGGGCAGCCGCGCGGATGTTGGTGACGCATGGCCATTTCAACATCAACGGCCGGCGGACCGACGTCCCCTCGATGATCGTTCGCCCGGGCGACTCGATCGACGTCAGGCCCGGGTCTCGCCGTCGCCCGTATTTCAAAGAGCTGCCCGAGATCGCCGAGACCAGGACGGTTCCGCGCTGGTTGGAACGCGATGCAAAGGGCCTAACAGGGAAGGTCGTTCAGGATCCCGAGAGAGGCGACATCGATGCCAATCTCAGTGAGCAGCTGATCATCGAGTATTACTCGCGCTAGCCCGCGTCACTCACGACGCGGAGTGCTCGCGGCGGTTGAGTCCGCTCTGAGCTGCCGGGCCAACCGGCTGGGTTGTGAGGCCTGATCGGGTGTCGATCCGCCGCGATCATGGCCGAAGAATCAGGAGTTGTGGAGGGGAAAGTGGCTGGAACCACAAGTATCGTCATGCCGAAGATCGAGCGAGAAGCGGTGGCGCGCAATTATGGCAAGTTCGTTATCGGTCCCCTCGAGAGCGGCTATGGCATCACGATCGGGAACGCGCTTCGACGCGTGCTGCTTTCTTCGTTGGAAGGCGCGGCGGTGGGCTCGGTTCGGATCTCGGATGTGTCCCATGAGTTCTCCGACATCCCCGGCGTCCGAGAAGACGTCCTGCAGGTCATGCTGAATATCAAGCAGCTGCGGATGATCCTTCACGAGGGCGACACGGCCCGATTGCGGCTCGAGGTGCAAGGTGAGGGGGTCGTCACGGCCGCCGACGTGATCGCGCCGGCTGAGGTCGAGATCGTCAACCCCGAACTCTATTTGTTCACTGTGGATGACGACAAGGCGCGGCTCGAGATTGAGATGAACATACAGCGGGGACGGGGTTACTCGCCTTCCGACGAACGCGGTCGGCTGCCGATCGGCGAGCTCCCGACTGACGCCATTTTTAGCCCGGTGCGCCGGGTGCACTTCGAGGTCGGCCGGGCCCGCGTCGGACAAGACACAAGCTTCGATCGCCTGATCTTGGAGATCTGGACCGATGGTACGGTCAAGCCCGAACAGGCCCTCAGCAAGAGCGCCCAGATTGTGATGACCTACCTGCGGGACATCGCCGGTGTGACCGAAGAGAGCCTGGTCTCTGCCGCAATTCGAGAAGAGCTACCCCGCCTGGGCGGCGAAATCTACGACACGCCGATCGAGAACCTCGACCTTTCGGTGCGCGTCTTCAACTCGCTGAAGCGGACAGGCATCACGACCGTGGGCGAGGTGCTGGATATGCTTGAGAAGGGACCGGACGCCATGCTGTCGATCCGCAACTTCGGCGAGAAGAGCCTAGACGAGCTCAAGGAGCGCCTGCGTGAGAAGGGCTACCTCGAGACGCCCGAAGAGGTCGCCGCCCCTGAGGCGGAGTAACGTCCAATGAGACATCGGATTGCCGGTTACCGACTCGGGCGCTCGTCTGCTCATCGCACGGCGTTGCGCCGGAACCTGATCACCGATCTCTTCCGTCATGAACGCATCCGCACGACCCGTACCAAAGCTGATGCGATCCGTGGCGCGGCCGAGCGTTTGATCACGTTGGCCAAGAACGGAAACGCCGCCGGCGAGGCGAAGGCAGTTCACGCCCGTCGCTTGGCGAACGCCAGGTTGAACGATCCCGTGGTCGTGAGGAAACTCTTCGAAGACATCGCCCCGCGGTATGCCGAGCGGCCGGGCGGCTACACCCGCATGCTCAAACTCGGACCACGTTTGGGGGACGCGGCGGCGATGGTGATCCTGGAGTTGGTCGAGGAATAGCAGTCTCCGACCCGCGGCCGGGATGCTGCCGGCCGCTGCGTGATCCCGCTAACGGACCGGGTCGGCTGGCGTCCGGCCGGCGGGTAAGCGCAAATGGCAGATTACAAATCGATTGTTGCGTACGACGGGACCGGGTTCGAGGGGTTCCAGCGGCAGCCGGATGGTCGCCGGACTGTGCAGTCCGAGCTGGAAAGTGCCCTGCGCGGCCTCGGATGGGCCGAGAGATCCCTGCGAGCCGCCGGTAGGACTGATGCCGGCGTGCACGCTCGAGGTCAGGTCGTTGCCTTCCGGCTGGCGTGGGAGCACGGGCCGGCGCGACTGACGAGTGCGCTCAACAGCGCCTTGCCGCCGGATGTGGCGATCCGGCAGACGGAACGGGTTTCGGATGGGTTCCATCCGAGGTACGCCGCTCGCAGCCGTCGCTACAGCTACACGCTCGTCGCGGATCCGGTTCGAGATCCTTTGCGTGAGCGCCGGGTGTGGCGTGTGTGGCCCGAACCCGACCCGCAAAAGATCAGGCTGTCGGCGAATGCGTTGGTGGGCCGCCGCGATTTCCGGGCCTTCGGACCAGCGTTGCGGCGAAACGGCAGCACCGTCCGCCGAGTGATCCTGGCGGAGTGGACGACCGTCGAAGACCGGATTGTGTTCACGATCGAGGCTGACGCTTTCCTTTACCGGATGGTGCGTCGCCTGGTCAGCGCAATGGTTGCCGTCGGTCAGGGGAAGACGTCGCTCGAAGCTTTTCAGGCACTATTGGATGATCCGCAACAGCGATGGCAGCGGGGAATTGCACCGCCGCAGGGGCTGTGCCTGGAGAGTGTGAGCTTCGAAGAATGACGATGACGATTGGAAGGGAAATACTGGGCCGGTTGGCTCAGGGGAGATCGAGCGTGCAGAAGTCGTATTATCCCAAGCCAGGGGAAGTCGAAAGCCAGTGGTTGCTGGTTGATGCGCAGGATGAGAATCTGGGCCGCCTGGCCACTCGGATTGCCAGGGCGCTGTTGGGCAAGGACAAACCCCAGTTCACCCCGGGCGTCGATGTCGGCGACTTTGTCGTTGTGGTCAACGCCGGGAAGATCACAGTGACCGGCAACCGGTTGGACGACAAGTTCTACTATCGGCACTCGGGCTATCCGGGAGGTCTCAAGCGCATCAGTTTGCGCGACCAGCTCAACCGGTTCCCTGACCGCGTGATCCGAGCGGCTGTCCGCGGGATGCTCCCGCACAATCGATACGGTCGCAAACTGATGAAGAAGCTCAAAGTCTACGCCGGACCCGACCACCCGCATGAGGCGCAGCAGCCAAGGCCGCTTGCCTGATGGGCCGGAGCGCAGTCGGGATCGAAGAGTCGAGTAGAAGAAGGGAAGACGGGGAAGATGGCTGTCCGCTATCATGAAGGTGTAGGAAGGCGCAAGACGAGCTCGGCCCGTGTTCGCGTGATGACGGGAACTGGCGGGTTCACCGTGAACGACAAGCCCGCTGCCGATTACTTCACCCGGCTCGGCGACATGCATGCGATTATGGCACCCGTTCGGGCTGCCGGTCTCGAGAACAAGCTGGACATCACCGTGAAAGTCATCGGCGGTGGTGTCACGGGTCAGGCGGGCGCCGTCGTCCAGGGATTGGCGCGGGCGCTTGTCGTACTGGACGAGAACCTGAGGCCGGCGATGCGTGCCCAAGGGCTTCTCACGCGTGATTCGAGGATGAAGGAGCGCAAGAAGCCTGGGCTAAAGCGGGCGCGCAAGGCCCCCACGTACACCAAGCGATAGGCGGCCCCTCGGCCCTCGCCGGCGGGTGAGCAGAACGTGTCCCGGACCAATTCGCCGGTCTGGCCTGTAGGCGAGGCGGGCCGTGATCTCACACCTCTGCCCCCGTCTGGGCTGGGATGCGCTTTCCCCCGCATGTCGATGGGGAGCCCTTCCAACAGGAGAAGGCGGCAGCTCGGCTGCCCCCTTCTCCTGTTAGACTCATACGCCCGTTGGGAGGCGATTCCAGTTGCAGCTCCATCGGGATATGTAAGTAACGCGCCGGGCGGGCGAGTATGTTGAAGCTACCCAGCATCACGGAGGCGGGACTATGCCATCGGGTATCACTGTCTTCGGCCTCGGCCCCGGAGATCCCGGACTACTGACGCGTGAGGTCTGGGAATTGCTCTGCGTGTCGCGCGTGGTTTTCCTGCGCACGCTCGATCACCCGGTTGTTACCAGCCTACCCTCCCATCTTGATCTGCGCTCATTCGACGATCTCTACACACGCTCCGAATCATTCGAAGCGGTTTATCGATCGATCATCGAGCATGTGCTTGCCGCGGCGAGAGGGGAGGAGGGTGCGGTGTACGGCGTACCCGGTGATCCGACGATCGGGGAGGCGACGGTCGCCGGCCTGCGGGCCAAAGCCGGGCAACTCGGATTGAGCTTCGGCGTGCTGCATGGCGTCAGCTTCGTCGAGCCCTGTCTGGCCGCCCTCGAACTGGACGCGCTCGATGGTTTGTCGGTCACGGACGCCCTGGACATGGCGACCCGCCATCATCCACCGTTCAGCCCCGATACTCCGGCGTTGGTCGGACAACTCTATTCACAAATGGTCGCTTCCGACGTCAAGCTCTGCTTACTCAATCAGTACCCGCCCGACCATCCAATACGGCTCGTTCATGCCGCCGGCACTTCCCTGGAGAGGGTGGAGGTCCTTCCGCTGCATGACCTTGATCGCAATCGAAACATCGGGAGCCTAACGGCGCTTTATGTCCCTCCGCTGTCGCAACCTTCGGGCTTCGAGTCATTCCAGGAAATCGTGGCCCACTTGCGAGCACCGGAAGGCTGTCCTTGGGATCGGGAACAAACCCACCAGAGCTTGCGAACGCATCTGATGGAAGAAGCCTATGAAGCTCTGCAGGCGCTTGACCATGATGACTCCCATGACTTGAGAGAGGAGCTTGGAGACTTGATGCTTCAGATTGTCCTCCAGGCACAGATTGCGACCGAGTACGGCGAGTTCAACATGGCCGACGTGCTTTCGTCGATCCGGGCAAAGCTCATCCGCCGCCACCCGCACGTGTTCGGCGGACTCGAGGTCGCCGGTGTGGATGAGGTCCTCCACAACTGGGAGGCTCTCAAAGCCGCCGAGCGGGAAGCCGACGGGGGTGAGCGGGGAGCACTCGACGGAATTCCGGCCGGTCTCCCGGCCCTGGCGCAGGCGGCGGAAATGCAGAGCCGGGTGGCGCGCCTGGGCTTCGACTGGCCCGAGATCGAGGGCGTGACGGCGAAAGTCTTCGAGGAGTTGGACGAAACCCTGAACGCCTCCGACGAAGAGGCGCGCAGCGCCGAGACGGGAGATCTGCTCTTTTCGGTGGTCAACTATGCCCGCTGGAGAAACATCGATCCGGAGGCAGCCCTGCGACAGGCCAACGAGCGTTTTCGAAGGCGCTTCTCACACCTTGAGGCCGTGGCCCGTATCTCGGGCAAGTCGGTGAATGAAATGAAGTTGGATGAGATGGACTCCTTATGGGAGGCGGCTAAAGACGCCGAGGCATGATTCGGCTACCCTTGCGGGTTCTAGTGGCGAGGGCCGGATGACGAATTCGCCGCGGGGTATCGCCGAGGAACTCATCTGGGCCAAGCCAACGGGTTTTGCACGGCCGCCCGGCCCAGTGGATGCCTCCAGACATAGGGTAGACTCGGCCCATTGTGACCCGGGGGTAGCGGGCCCTGCGGCGGCAACCTCGACGGTGCGGTCGGCGCAGATTGAGGTGAGCCCGCAACAGCAGCCCGTCGTGCAGGTCGGGGTGGAGATTGGCGACCGGAAACCGAATGTCGCATCATCCTCTCAACCGCGGGCCTGACGAGTGTAGGTGCGAGGAGGTCAAATGGAAGAGGCTGTTCGTCCCATGGGGAGCGCGATCGGCAATCCCAGCAAGTTCTCGCTCGAGCAGCACGGGCTGACAAACCTGAACATCGTGCACTGGACTCTGCCTTCGCCGGGGCTTGTGGAGCGGATCATCCAGCGCCGCGAGGGAATGCTGGCCCACCTGGGCCCGGTCGTCGTGCGGACAGGCCATCACACAGGACGTTCGCCCAATGACAAGTTCGTTGTGAAGAGCGGCGAGCATGATGACAAGATCTGGTGGGGGAAGATCAATCAACCCCTGGCGCGCGACAGGTTCGAGCGACTCCTGGCGCGCATGACGGCCTACTTCCAAGGGCGGGACGTTTTTGTCCAGGACACCATCGCCGGCTCCCACCCCACCTTCAAGATGCCGATCCGGATCGTGAGCGAGTACGCCTGGCACAGCCTCTTTGCCCGGAATCTCTTCATACGCCTGCCTCCGTCGGAGCTGGCGGACCACATCCCCGAATTCACGGTCCTTGATGCTCCCAGGTTCCATGCCATCCCCGAGGAAGACGGGACAAAGTCAGAAGCATTCATCATCGTTGATTTCGAGCGCCGGCTGGCCTTGATCGGGGGGACAAGCTACGCGGGCGAGATCAAGAAGACGATCTTTACGGTGATGAACTACTACTTGCCCCAAAGGCACGTTCTTTCGATGCACTGCTCGGCTAACCTCGGAGAGAGAGGCGACGTGGCGCTGTTCTTCGGCCTGTCGGGCACGGGGAAGACGACGCTATCCTCCGATCCGTCGCGCCGGTTGATCGGCGATGATGAGCACGGGTGGGCCGATGACGGCGTGTTCAACATCGAGGGTGGCTGCTATGCCAAGACCATCCGCCTCAGCGAGGAACAAGAGCCGATCATCTGGGACGCGACCCGCCGTTTCGGGACCGTCCTGGAGAACGTCTCGGTGGACTCGATCACACGGCGGGTGGACTTCAATGATGACAGCCTGACCGAAAACACGCGGGCCGCCTACCCGATCGGCGCCCTTCCCGATAGCGTCCCGGATGGCCGGGCGGGGCATCCACGCGTGATCTTCTTTCTGACAGCCGACGCGTTCGGAGTCCTGCCGCCACTCTCTCGTCTGACTTCGGATCAGGCGATGTACTACTTCCTGTCCGGCTACACCTCGAAAGTGGCAGGGACTGAGAAAGGGCTGGGGCCGGAGCCGCAGGTCACGTTCTCGGCTTGCTTCGGCGCACCCTTCCTGCCTCTCGCTCCGTCGGTATATGCCCGTTTGCTCGGAGAGAAGATAAGTGACCACGACGTCCAGGTCTGGCTCTTGAATACCGGCTGGACCGGCGGACCTTTCGGGGTCGGGAAGCGCTTCAGCCTGCCATACACACGCGCCATGGTGCAGGCTGTCCTCGACGGTGGCTTGGAGGGCGTCCCTATGCGCCTCGATCCGGTGTTCCAGGTGACCGTACCGACCCATTGTCCTGGTGTGCCCGATGAGCTTCTCGATCCCCGCCGGACGTGGAGCAACGGCGCGGCTTACGATGAGCAGGCGGCACGACTAGTCGATCGTTTCGCGGCCAACTTCGCCACCTATGCCGAGGAAGCTTCAGACGCCGTCCGAGCGGCTGGCCCCAAGGTCGCCGCATCCACAGCATGACAGAGTAGCCTGGCTTCTGCCTGAGGCAAAACGTGGGTCGTCCTATAGAATTGCCTTCGCCAAGCGAAGGTCGATGGCCATCCGACGCACGAATAGCCGGCCGCACCCCCGCCTGATCCGCCTGCAGACTCCTGCGCATGATTCGCCTCGAGAATGTCTCCAAGACCTATGATGAAGCAGGCCGCCCGCGCACGGTCCTGAAGGATGTCACCGCATCCTTCACCGACGGCGAGGTCGCGGCCGTCCGCGGCCGCAGCGGGAGCGGAAAGACGACACTTCTGAATCTAATCGCCGGGATCGACAGCCCCTCGGGAGGGGAGATATTCGTCGATGATCTGCGCCTGACCGGGCTTAGTCCACGCCGGAGGACACTCTTCCGCCGCGACAACATCGGCATCGTGTTCCAGTTCTTCAACCTGATCCCCACCCTGACGGTGCACGAGAATGTCATCCTACCCGCTGAACTAGCCGGCGAAGACAGGCCAGAGGCGGTCCGGCGTACGGAGACTCTGCTAGAGCGCGTCGGGTTGCTGGATAGAAAGAACGAGTTCCCCGATCGCCTCTCCGGGGGAGAGCAGCAAAGAGTAGCGATTGCACGAGCGATGGTCCGCAACCCCCGACTGCTGCTCGCCGACGAACCCACCGGGAGTTTGGATGGTACTTCAGGAGAGGCAATCCTCAGACTGCTCAGCAGCCTGGCTCATGAGTCACACAAGATCTTGATCCTGGTCACTCACAGCCATCGGGTCGCAGAGATGGCCGATCGAACCCTGGTCGTGGAGGACGGCCGGCTGTTGCTCGCTGGTGACGATTGAGTGACACCGAATCTCCCAGACTGTACTGTCGGTCAGGGAGAGGGCCAGCGTCGTATCCTGCTGATTTCCGCTCTTACCTTGGGCCCGCTCCAATTCGCGGAAGGGATGGGGTGGGAAAGATCGACAATGGCCGACAAGCCCTCTTGGATCCAGGAAGGCCCCCCATCCGATCGGTCCGAAGGCTCACACAGATGGGACGGAAGCATGACCGATCAGCCGCCCCCAGGATAGTCGCCGAGCCACGTCCGTGGTAAGCAAGGCTCTGACATTTCGCAAGAAGGGATTGCAGCATTGAGTGTCCCCTGGCTCAGCTACACGCTGCTCAAGATGGGGCTGCGCGCCCATTGGCGCCGTCCGGCGCAAAGCGCGCTGATGGTCATCGGGGTGGCTCTGGGCGTCTCGGTTGTGATCGCCATCGACTTGGCGAACACAAGCGCCCGGCGGGCCTTCACCCTGAGCACCGAGTCGGTCGTGGGCCGCGCGACCCACCAGATCCGTGGCGGGCCGGCCGGCGTGCCTGATGCGCTATATGCTGAGCTGCGTACGCGCTGGGGGTTCAGGGAAAGCGCACCCGTCGTCGAAGGCCACGCCCTCGCCCTGGATCAGGATAAAGAACCGGTGACCGTGCTAGGCCTGGATCCGCTGGCCGAGGCGCCCTTCAGGGGTTTCCTCACAAGGACCATGGCCCGCTCGCCTGGTTTTGAGGCGTTCTACACCATGCCGGGATCCGCCATCATGGGCCGGTCGTTTGCAGATCGCTTCGGGCTCTCCCCTGGCGACGAGATCCGGCTACAAGTTGGGGATCGGATCCTCTCGTTGAGGATCCTGGGTGTGCTCACCTCAGCCAGCGCGACGGACGCCGCCGGGCTCGACGACCTGATTCTGATGGACGTCGCCGGCGCCCAGGAGGCACTCGGGATGCAAGGTCGCCTGTCGCGAATTGACCTGGTCGCCGGCCCGGAAGAAATCGAACATCTGCGGGGCCTGCTTCCTGGGGGGATCGAGGTCCTCCCGTCAAGCGAACAGGCAGCGACCGCGGCTCAGCTGGCCTCAGCCTTCCAGCTTAACCTGACCGCGCTGAGCATGCTGGCGCTCGTCGTCGGGATGTTTCTGATTTACAACACAATGACGTTCGCCGTCGTTGAGAGGAGGGAGGTCCTCGGCACGCTGCGGGCACTAGGGGGAACGGCGGAACAAATCGTTATCGTGCTCCTGGTCGAGACGGCAGTCATATCCGCCCTCGGCGCGGCTCTGGGGGTCGGTCTGGGATGGATCCTGGGGCAGGGCGCGGTCCGACTGGTCTCGCGCACGATCACCGACCTGTACTTCGTGCTCTCGGTCGGGGAGGCTCCCTTGACTGCGACCGCGGCCGCAAAGGGCCTCGGTCTGGGGATCGCAGCCGGTGTCTTGGCCGCCGCTCCGCCCGCGCTCGAGGCAGGCCGCGCCTCGCCGATGACCGTCATGCGTCGGAGTAGCCTGGAAGACAAGGTGCGGGCCTGGGCACCCCGCCTCGCAGGTGCCGGGGCGGTTCTCTCCGCCGCAGGTGCGGCCGTGATCCTCCTGAGCGGGCGCTCGATCCTGGCAAGCTTCGGCGGGCTCTTTGCCATCTTGATCGGGCTGGCGATGACGGTCCCGGCCGTGATCCGGGGGGTGATGCCCTCCGCCGCCACGGGCTTGTTCCGCGCTTCCGGACCGCTCGGCCGGCTCGCCGCCCGCACGGTTGAGGCCGCCCTGAGCCGGACGGGTGTCGCCGTCGCGGCCCTGATGGTGGCCATCTCGGTAACCATCGGTGTGAGCGTGATGATTGCCAGCTTCCGCGCCACGGTTGTCAATTGGCTCGATCTGACCCTCAGGGCTGATGTGTATGTCTCCTCGCCGACCGAGACCGGGACACGGCCCTCGGGAAGGCTCTCCCCCGGACTGGCCATGACGCTGGGTAGGGTTCCGGGTGTGGCCACTGTCGAGACGTATCGCGGCGTCGAGGTCGAGAGCGAGTTCGGACGGGTCTTGCTCTCGGTTGTCGATGCCCGGCGCGAACGCGACGGGCGGCTGTACCGATTCGCAAGCGGAGGCCCCCAGTCGGTGTGGAGGCGAGTGCTTAACGGGGGCGTGATCGTCAGTGAGCCATTTGCTTACCGGCATTCGATCCCGGCGCGGGGCGGCTCGGTCACACTTCTCACCGATCACGGTCCGGAGGACTTTCCGGTCGAGGCGATCTATTACGACTACGCGACGGATCGAGGTTCGGTCTTGATGAGCGAAAATGTGTTCCTCTCGAAGTGGGACGACCCGGGGGTGTCGTCATTCGGCATATTCCTCGAGTCTGGTGAGGACATCAACCAGGAGGAGCGATGGATCCGGCAGGCGCTGAGCGGGACCGGTCTCGAGGTCCAGGCGAACCGGAGCGTTCGATCACGCGCGTTGGCGATCTTCGACCGGACATTTGCGATTACAAGCGCCCTGAGGCTCCTGACCATCCTTGTGGCCTTCGTCGGCGTGATGAGTGCCATGATGGCGATGCTGCTGGAGAGAACGCGAGAACTGGGGACGCTTCAAGCTCTGGGCCTGACATCCGGCGGTCTGTGGAGGTTGACCATGCTCGAGACGGGCTTAATGGGTACATGTGCGGGGGTGCTCTCGTGGCCCGTTGGGATCATCATGGCCGCCGTTCTGATTTACGTCATCAATCTGCGCTCCTTCGGATGGACGATCCAACTTCTCCTCGAGCCGTCGATCTTCCTCGAAGCCCTGGTTGTCGGTCTTCTGGCGGCGGTCGTAGCCGGGATCTATCCGGGTTGGCGGTTGCAGAAGATGTCTGTGGCCGAAGCCTTGAGGGCGGAGTGAAGGGCGTTTGGTGGGTCGATCCATGCCGGCGCACGGAATGCGGGTGGCCCGGGTGAGACGGCTGAGAATGGCAGTGCTCGTCGGGCTGGCGGGCATCGGTCTCGCCTTTCTCGCCGTCCAAAGGCGGCCGCCGGCGACCGACACAGCGGCATCCACTCTACAGCTGGTCGAACCTGAGCAGGCGCTAGCGTTTACGCGTGCGCTCGAACCAATGGAATTCTCCTTCCCATTGGATCACGGCCCTCACCTCGGCTACCAGACCGAATGGTGGTACTACACGGGGAATCTAGACACGGAGGCCGGTGAGCACTACGGGTTCCAGCTGACGTTCTTCCGCAGGGGGCTTTCTCCCGGAAAGAGCGCGCGCACCTCCGACCTGGCGACGGACCAGATCTACTTCGCCCACTTCGCCATCAGCAACACCGATGCCGGGAAACACGTGTTTGCCGAGAGGTTCAGCCGGGACGCACTCGGCCTGGCGGGGGCGAGCGGCGATCCCTACACGGTGTGGCTCGAGACATGGCGGATCGATTCACTCGACCCGCAAGGGGAATCCGTCCGGCTGCGTGCAGACCAGGCCGACATGGCGATCGACCTTACCTTGCGCGCCGTCAAGCCGATTGTGATGCATGGCGACCGCGGCCTCAGCCGCAAGGGCGGGTCGCCCGGGAACGCATCGTACTATCTAAGCTACACCCGAATGGAGACTCAAGGTCGACTTGTGCTGGGCGGGCAGGAATCCGTTGTCAGGGGGCTGAGCTGGTTCGATCACGAGTGGAGCACGAGCGCCCTCCCTTCTAAGGCGGTCGGCTGGGACTGGTTCAGCCTCCAACTGGATGACGGGCGGGAGGTGATGCTCTTCCAGATTCGTAACGCCGATGGCTCGGTAGAGCCATCCTCTGCAGGTACGCTTGTGGAAGCAGATGGGCACACCAGGTTACTCGCGCGGGAGGAGGTGGCCCTCGAACCGCTGGACACATGGCGCAGCCCCGAATCTCAGGGTGAGTACCCCACAACCTGGAGGGTGTCCGTCCCTTCAGCCGGTATCGACTTGACGGTCGAGCCCTGGCTCGATGATCAAGAAATGCGGGTGAGCTTCCCTTACTGGGAAGGTGCGGTCCGGATCACGGAAACAAGAACGGGTCGCGTTATCGGTCAAGGGTTTGTCGAGCTCACAGGTTACGCCGAGAGTATGCAAGGCGTCTTCTGAATGCCGGTCGGCTAGAAGCGGGCATTCAAGGTCGGTCGTCTGTCTCGACTCGGGCACCACCCGTCTGGGCTCAACTTGTTTAACGACGACACCCCCAGGCCTGAGGGGGGCAGGCCCGGGGGTGGTCGCTACATTGACCCGAAGGCCAAGGAACGACTAACTCATTCTAACCAATCGGCTCACACCGACAATGGTCAGTCCCTCCCACCTGATCAAGATGTTCAGACAACTCGGTGCCCCCCTTACTGTTCGTCCACACGACGTGGGAAAAACGGCCTATGCGGAGCTCCGGTGACGGAGGGTCTGGGCGGGTCAAGCGAAGGTCCGACCCAATGTCCGACTTGTCTTCGGCCGAACTTCGGCCTGAGTGCGAACACCGATGTTCGTTTTGAATTTCACATCCTCGCAGGCTACGCGTGAACCGCAGCCTGCTTGGCCGTCTCAGTCCTCCGGGATAAGATAGGCCCAGACCGCAGACCACTCGGTGGGGCCCGTTCTGGGGAGGCCCGCTCGGATCGGGTCTGGCACGGATGGGAGCGACTTCGCCGCCTTGGATCCCAGGGAGCGTCTCGACCGCCTGCTTACCGTCTTTGGCCAAGGGGACCCTGTCCTGATCCTGCCCCATAACGACCCTGATCCGGATGCCATCGCCAGCACCCTCGGCCTGGGTCAGCTGCTGGCCGGGGCAGGCCGCTCCTGCGAGCTTGCCTACGGCGGGATTGTCGGGCGGGCGGAAAACCGGGCGCTCGTCCGCTATCTTGGTCATCCGCTGCACAAGCTCGCCTCGGGTGAGTTGCGCCGATCGGGAGCGATCGCCCTGGTCGATACCCAGCCCGCCGCGGGGAACAATCCCATCTCGGAATCTGAAGCCGATCGTGTCCGCGGCGTGATTGATCACCACCCCCAGTACGAAGGCACCGAGAGTGTCGCCTTCAGCGATATCCGCCCGGGGATCGGCGCCACTTCCACCATCATCACGGAATACATCCAAGCCGCGGACCTTGAGCTCTCGCCGGCCTTGGCTACCGCTTTGTTCTATGGGATCGAGACTGACACCATGGGGCTTGGCCGGGGGGCAAGCGCAGACGATGCGGCTGCCTATTTCTACTTGCATCCTCTGATTGACACCGAAGCGCTGGCCGACATCCAGCGCGCTCAATTGCCAGCGGCGTATTTCCAGTCACTCCGGCGGGCGCTCGACAACTCCCATCTGTACGACGGCCTGGCTGTCTCCTATGTCGGCGAGATGAGTTACCCCGATCTTGCTGCGGAGATCGCCGACCTTCTTCTCCGGCTGGAAGGGGTTAGGTGGGTCCTGAGCCTCGGGAAGTACAAGGACAGCCTGATCCTGGCGGCGCGCAGCCGCAGCCGGCGAGGCGGGAGCGGGAGGCTCGTCCGTTCGATCGTCGCTGGCCGGGGGACGGCCGGCGGGCATGGGGTCATGGCGGGTGGGCAGGTGGTACTTGAGGGCCTGGATCCCGAAGCAGTCGCAGCCGAGTTGACACGTCTAGCACTGGCTCATCTCAAGATCCCGGAAGATACTCCGGGGGAGCCGTTGCTTGACGATTCATGATCAGTCACACCTCTTTGGGATTGAGGATGTCCGCGGGGGCGGGGGATGGGCAGAGTGGTCCGGGCATCGGGGCGGCCTGACGTGGATTGCGGTCGATGCGTGAGTGCCCTACAATCCGCCTGAAGCCAATGCCGGGAGGGATCAGCGGTGCAGGCCATTGTCGTCTCCAATGATGCTGACGAGCGCGAAATCCTGACCTTCGTCCTGCGCCATGCGGGTTTGGCCGTCGCCGCGAGCGGCGATCTCCAACGCGTTCTATCCAATTGGCTCGAACACCCTGCCGATATCATCCTGGTCGCGCTCGATCGCCACACCAGGCTTGTCGAGGACGTTGCCGACGTCCGAGCGGTCACGGCCGTGCCAATACTGATCATCATGGACGCGCCGCCGGAGGCCGACCTGTGCGCTGCGCTCCAAGGCGGCGCCGACCTTATCCTGGCCCGCCCCGTCGCGGCGCGGGTGATCGCCTCCTACGTACAGGTGCTTGTGCGCCGCTCAGGAGGGGTCCCGCTCTTTGTGCTACCGCGCCTGGACCTGCAGGATGTCGCCCTCGACCCGGCTACCCGGACGATCGTGGTCGCCGGCCATGAGCCGCGCAAGTTGACCCAATTGGAGTTCCGCCTTCTCTTCGTGTTAATGACCAACCGGGGACAGGTCATCCCGACGGATGTCATCGTCGAACGGGTATGGGGGTACGCCGGGCAGGGCGAGCGTGAGCTGGTCCGAGGACTGGTGAGCCGCCTCAGGCACAAGATGGAGCCGAACCCGGATCAACCGCGCTACATCGAGACAGTTCAAGGTGTCGGCTACCGCTTCATCGTCGATGAAGGTCTGCCCGAGGTACAGCCCGGTCCCCCACCGACGCCCAGCGCATAGGCGGTACCCTTCTCGGACGGGGAACGTTCACGGGAGCCGGCGGATGCCAGGCTGCCTGGTCGGACCACCCGGCGTTCCCGCCACACACCCCTGCCTCCTCGGCCCTCTCCAACTCAGTTTGAATGGAATTCGGACCTGAACGAGCGAAATTGCACATCATTGATACGTCTTCTGCACGTCATTCGCGCACGAATGGAGTATTAATATCAGGGGTTTGCGCTGCCGGTTTGCAGCGGAAGCCGCCGGAGTTCGGAGATGAGCCTCGGGATTTGCCCGGATTGCGATGCCGAAGTGAGCTTCACCGACGCCCCTTGGCTGGGGCAGCGGGTCAGCTGTCCACGCTGCAGGACGATGCTCGAGGTGACCGGCCTGTCGCCGGTCGAGTTGGATTGGGCTTTTGAGGAACCGCTGGGAAGGTCTGAGTATCACATGGAGGAATCGTTAGGCGACGATGGATTCGCCTGATTGGTGTACCTCTGCTTGCACGATCCGTGTTCGACTGAGAGCCATCTCTTCGCCGTCGGTCAGGGATGTGCTCTCGAAGTGTTTTAAACACCCATTTCCAAGGAGAGGGAACGATGCGATATCTTGAAGGAAGTCGTGTGCACAAGAAGCCGCCGAGTACCAGCCGCAAGCCCGCGCCCTGGAGGATCGCACTGATTGCGAACCTCAAGGATGAGATCGACTGGGGGCCGGATGCACCTCCTGACGCTGGTTCGGAGTTCGACCGTCGAGACACGCTCGAAGCGATCGCCGGAGCGCTGGAGGAAGACGGTCACTGGGTCCACATCTGCCGAGGCGACGACAGCCTGCCGGAAGTCCTGGCAAATCTGCGCCCCCACATTTGCTTCAACATCGCCGAAGGCGTCGGGGGCGACGCTCGCGAGGCCCAGGTCCCGGCGCTATGCGAGTTGCTGGGGATCCCCTATACGGCCTCGCAGGTGCTCACCAACGCCCTCTCCCTGGATAAGACTCGGACGAAGAGGATATGGCGCGATCACGGCCTGCCGACATCGACCTTCCAGGAGTTTCACTCTCCTGAGGACAACCTGGATCCCGCGCTTTCGTTCCCGCTCTTTGTCAAGCCCTCGCGCGAGGGGACCGGGATGGGCGTGGACACCTCGGCTGTCGTCCGCGATGAGAAGGCCCTGCGCCAGCGGGTGGACTACGTATTGCGGGCCTACAACCAGCCCGCCTTGGTGGAGGCCTTTCTGCCGGGGCGCGAGTTCACTGTTGGGTTCATCGGGAACCCGGGTGATCCATCGCGCCGTTCCCGACCCTGGCTCTACGACGAGGACGGCTACCATTTCTTCCCCGTCCTTGAGATCGATAACGCGATCAGCATCAGCCCGGGCGTCTACGGTCATGACGCCAAGGGGTTCGATATCGGCGTCGAAGGCGCGCCCGGCTATCTGTGTCCGGCAGACATCCCCAACCGGCTCCGGCTGCGCTTGATTGATCTCACCAAACGCGCCTCGAAGGCCCTGGGGGTCCGCGATGTTTCGAGGATCGACTTCCGTGCCGGCACGGACGGGAGACCCTATCTGATGGAGATCAACACCCTGCCTGGCCTTAATCCCGAAGTGAGCGACTTGTGCATCATGGCGGCCTCGGAGGGGATGGCCTACCCGGTGTTGATCACAGAGATCTTGTATCTCGCCGCCGAGCGCTATAGTCTGCCATTTGAGGAGAGGGTTCACGAGCAGACCATGACCGAAGGCGCACACAGATCGATGGCGACGCCCGGTGCACCGTGGGGGTATGCCAGCCGCCGCCAACAGACCTAGCCAGGGCAAGATTGAGCAGAATTCCCGGAAGCGGACCCAGCGAATGGGTCGACCAAAGGCCGGTCGTTCGGTGGTCAGAGTCGGCGCAGGACGGCTGATAAACCGATCAGGAGGCGAAAGATCAGGTGGGTAAGGCCAAGATGAAGCGGAACGGTAGGGTGGGCGTGGAAGCGCCTCCGGCGCCGGAACGATTGCCTGAACGGGACCCGTTACCCCAAGAAGGGGGCACTATGACGGACGCGGAGCGAACAAACGGGGACTCCGAGCCGGATCGCGACCCAGGGGCCGTCTTCGACCTCGCGGGTCAGGTCGGGCGTCGCCGTGTCTTCCCCTCCAGGCGGTCGCGGGCGTTTGAGGACGTCCCGGATGAGAAGTGGAACAACTGGCGGTGGCAGTTGAGCCACCGCCTCAACTCTCCGGAGGAGATCGAACGCGTCATCCCGCTCGTCGAAAGTGAGAGAAGAGCGCTCGCGGCATCGCACCTCTTCCGGGTCGACATCACCCCTTACTTCATCTCCCTCATCGATCCCGACGATCCCGCCGACCCCATCCGCCGCCAGGTGATCCCCACGGCCGATGAGATGCAGCCCTTCATAGGCATGATGGGCGACTCGCTGGCCGAGGACGCCCATTCGCCGGTCCCGGGTCTCATTCACCGCTATCCCGATCGGGTCCTGATGCTGGTGACGACGCAGTGCGCTTCGTACTGCCGCTATTGCACGCGCTCGCGAATCGTAGGCGACCCGGCCGAGCAGTTCTCTCGATCCGAATTCGAGCTGCAGCTCGACTACCTCCGGCGGACGCCGCAGGTCAGAGACGTCCTGCTCTCGGGTGGTGATCCTCTCACGCTGGCGCCCAAACTCCTCGAGGAGCTGATCGCCCGGATCCGCGAGATCGAACACATCGAGATCATCCGGATCGGCACGCGCGTTCCGGTATTCATGCCGATGCGGGTCGACGACGATCTGTGCGCGATGCTGAGCAAGTACCACCCGCTGTGGATGAACATCCACGTCAACCATCCGAATGAGATCACTCAGGAGCTTGCCGCAGCTTGCGACAAGTTGACCCGGGCGGGTATCCCACTCGGCAACCAATCCGTGTTGCTGGCAGGTGTCAATGATTGTGTCCACATCCAGCGACAATTGGTCCAAGACCTTGTGCGGATCCGCGTCAGACCTTACTACCTTTACCAATGCGATCTGGTCGAGGGATCCGGCCACTTCCGGACCCCGGTGGCCAAGGGGATCGAGATCATTGAAGGCTTGAGAGGCCACACCTCAGGCTATGCCATCCCGACATTCGTCGTCGATGCCCCGGGAGGCGGAGGAAAGATCCCGCTGATGCCGAACTATTGGATCAGCCAATCGGATCACAAGCTGGTCTTGCGCAATTTCGAAGGCTTCGTGACGACGTACGAGGAGCCGATCGAATACGCGCCACACGACCCGGCGACTTGCAGGTATTGCCAGTCCAAGCATTCCGAGCCCGGGCAGACCGGCGTCACGGGTCTGCTGGACGGTGAAGCCATGTCGATCAAGCCTGAAGGCTTCGACGCGATTCACGTTCGGGGCGGGGGAAAGCACCGGCTGCGCGAGCATCCGGAGAAGTGGCAGCCGCTGGGGATAGGGCCGGGATCAAAGGACCCACTCGAAGACTAACCTGGCCGGCGACGCGCTATCCGCGGGTTGGCCCGCGAAGTGGGCTGTCTCGGGCGCGTCTCTCCGCATAAGCGAATTCGAGCCCAGTTGAAATACAAACGGGTGAGTGAGGAGCCTGAGCTTCCCCACTCACCCGTTGTTTGATTTCCCTTCTTCAGGGAGCGTAAGGCCGGGCTTGAGATACCCCCCAGGCGCGGCCGAAGGTCGCGCTTTCCCGGTGTGGTCACCCGTATTCAACGATCCTGATCTTGGGCCCGACCAACGGGGTCATCCGGCCCTCCATTGTTACCCCCCTCCTCGGAGTTGGATGCATCGGGTGGGGGTTCTTCCGGACCATCCGGCAAGGGGTGCTTCGGAATCCCGAGTTCGAGGTAGAAGGTGCCGAGCATCTCTCTCATCGCTCGGAATTCGTCGTGATATTTGCGGAGCTCCTCTGGTTTCATGCCCCCAGCATAGCCTTTATCCCCGAGGCTCGTCCATCCCATTTGCGGGTGATCCACGGGGGGATTGCGGCAACGCCGTCGGCCTTCGCCAAGGATCTCAAGAACACAACCGCCCCGCACGGTGGCGGGGCGGCGGTTTGATTTGGGATCCTGCGAGCGGCTACCCTGGCGCTAACTCATCAATTCGCAAAGGGGTTCATCGAGGTCACTCGACGCATGCACTCGGCCTTGGCCTCGTCGGTTCGCACACACTGGGCCATCCAAAGCCAGGCGACGATATTCTTCGGTTCCCGGTCCAGAACCCAGGTCAGGGCAGCCTGGCCCTTCCGGAAATCCTTCTCCCGGATGGACTGGACGGCGTAGCCAAGCGCTTCTTCAGTGGTGGGGACGTAGTAGGTTGCCATGTTCGCTGCCTCGAGTCGGAAAGAACTAGGACGAGTTTGAACCTGACTAATCCTAGCATCTCCGCCTCGGCAGCGGTTTTACAGTCACCTTACAGCCCGCTGCTCGAGGCCAGGGCCTCCTGGATGCCCCTTAAGCCACAGGATGGGTGGGATCAACGGGCTGGCGAGCCGGTCCCCCTGGCGAGGGCATAGGATCAGGAGACCGGTTGAATGGCGACGCCATGTGGCCTAGAATGGTCTCGGACGCAGCCCTCGGGAGCCCTGACCTGAAAGGCCGGGCTCGGTCGTGTAGGGAGAGGATTTCACATGCCAGCCCCGAACCTCGTTGAGGTCTATACAGCTTCACACCGCATCACCGGCAACATGTCCCCGGGCTCGGCCGGCATCCTCGGCTACCTGAACATGGCCACCGAGTCATTCGTCGAGGTCGAGAACGCGGCGATAAGCCCGCTGCATCAGGTCGGTCAGCAGGCGGAAAACTGCCCCAAGATCTGGCTGATGAAGAGCGACATTGTGGCCGTGGTTGTCGAGTCCCGGGCCGATCTGGGGCTTGGCAGCGGCACGCGCGCCGGCTATACCAAGCCATTTCCTCACTGGGTGAGGATGCTGGCCGGGGGATACGAGTTGCGAGGACTGATCCAAAGTGGCGGGCGGTTCGACGTCGGCGCCGTCCTCTACGAAGGGAGCAGCACGTTCCTGGCCCTATACAACGCCAAGCTCTCGGCGATTCTCTTCCCGAGGGCCCGCACGGAGTCTCCTGCGATGGCTTTCAACCGGTCGTCTGTCCGGGCGTTGTCCCTCCTCCCGAAGGAAGAGTTGGCCCAGCCCTGACCCACCACTCCAACGGATCGCATAGGGCCTCCGACTGACGTCTTCAGGCCAGCCTAGGGGGCCGTCTTCAGGTGAGCCGAGGTCGTGGCCGGAAAGCGACGGTATTCACCGACGCATGAATCCTGCCCGGAAGTTTGAAGCGGCGGAGGTGAGGACGTGCCATTTGAAATCACCCCTGATGAGACGGCTCAAGTCATGGATTGGCTTTTGGAACCGGATGCCGGCAATCCTGGGATCCGCTACTTCGCCCTGCGGGACCTCGTCGGCCTCCCGGAGGAAGACAAGGCTGTCCGCAAGGCGCGCGCCGGGCTGATGCGGAGCGGCCCGATCCCGACGATCCTCGAAGCCCAAAGCCCGGATGGGACTTGGGTCAAACCTGGGAGCGGTTACTCCCCCAAGTATCGTGGGACGGCGTGGCAGATCCTGTTTCTGGCAGAATTGGGGGCCGATCCGAAGGATGGCCGTGTCCGGGCAGGATGCGAAGCCGTGCTCGACGGCGGTCTAGCCTCCAACGGCGCATTCTCACCCTACGCCCGGCCGGTCTCAAGCGGCGCCATCCACTGCCTTAACGGCAACCTGCTTTTTGCCCTTCAGCGTCTTGGCTACGGCGACGATCGGCGCGTCCGGGGGGCCCTGGATTGGCAAGCGAGCGCAATCCTCGGCGAGGGCGGGGTCGAGTACTTCAAGTCCGGCACCGCCGGACCGGACTTCGCCTGCGGTGTGAACCTGGGTCAATCTTGTGGCTGGGGCGCGGCCAAGGCGATGAGGGGTCTCCTGGCAGGCCCTGCCCGCCGGCGATCGCGGCGGATCCAACGCGCTCTCAAGGCCGGTGCGGCATTTCTGCTCAGCCGCGATCCGGCGAAGGCAGACTACCCCTACACCGGCCGGGTCAGCTCAACCTGGTTCAAGTTCGGGTTCCCGTTGAGCTACTGGAGCGACGTCCTCGAGACGACGGCGGTCCTTGTTGAGCTGGGTTACGCTGGGGATCCCAGGCTGGAGCGGGCCCTCAAACTCGTTCTGGACAAACGTGACCCGCACGGCCGCTGGGTCCTGGAAAATGACCTGAACGGCAAGATGTGGGCGGACATCGAACGACGCGGCAAGCCCAGCAAGTGGGTGACCTTAAGGGCAATGCGCGTTCTCAAGACCGCCCGACTTGTCGGAGGGTTGGTGCCTCGTTACCAGGAAGGCTGAGGTCCGCCTCCGAGTCCTACCTGGCAGGCAGCAGGGAAGGACGGCCCATACCCACTCCGGATCGCCCGGCATTCATACAACGACGATCCCCCAGAAGCGGGGGATCGTTGAGTCTCACGGGGCTACGTACTCGGCGAAGGAGGCTCACAATGTGCCGGATTTGCTGAGTTGGAACGCGTTCTGGACAAACTCCGGGCGGATGTAAGAGTCCGTTGCACCTTCGGCCGCGTAGCGATAGACCGCGGCGGCAAAAATCCCGCTCAACGTAGAGCTGACAAGCCCGATGATGACCAGCCCAACCACCACCAGGCCGATCAAGGCCAGGAGCAAGACCAGGGAGTTGAATGTGAATGCCAGATATCCCAAGACAACTCCGATAACTACGACATAGGCGAATGACAGGAGCCCGAAGACGCCTCCGATCCCGAAGTTGCCAACGATCTGTTCCCCCCATGTCTTCTTGAGCAGCTCTGCGCTTCGTCGGATAGCCTCGATAGGACCGACGTCCTCGACGACGAGGACAGGCACAACCAGGAAGGTCGCCAGGTTCCACGCCATTCCTATCAGGGAGATCGCAATCCGCCCCAACACGCTCGCCCGCCGCTGGGCGAGGGAACGCAGGATCATGCCGACGGTGGCCGCGATCAGGGCATAGCCGATGATGGCCCCGAGGTGCGTGACAGCGATGCGAAAGCCGTCGGCCAGTGTCGGGTCGCCCCCACGGAGGCGGATCAACGCCGCCCCGACAAGGGCGCTGTTGGCGAAAAGGATGATGAAATACTGGGCCAGATAGAACACGAACATCACCGCCAGTCCGAAGAGATCGATTCGGTCCGTCCCTCCGGAGAGCACGGCGTCGATCAGGCCGCTCGCGAAGATGGGGACAATGAAGGTTGCCGTGACCACAAGCGTGCCGATCGACGAGACGATCGGATAGACGATAAGCTCTTTGTCGGCCCGCAAGACTGCGGCGCTCTCCTTGACGAGTTCCCAGCTATTCGACAGCCGGCTAAACATGATGCCTCCTCGATGATGATCCGAGATAGATCCGATTATCAGTGCCGTCTCGCCCACCGTCAAGAAGGTCAGGCCATCGGCCGGGGGCTTCCCGAACCAAGGCTCCGGCGAGGACACTTGTCTAAGCGGCCGCGGACGGTCGGGGTCCCGTTGAACACCGAATGAGGGGAACGAGAACGGCGGCCGGTCGACACCTCGGACCGTCCAACCGATGCCATGGTGGGAGGCGGGCGCCTGGCATCAGGAGCTCTCTCCGCTGGCGAACCCTGAGACGCGGTCGTACCCCTGGGACCGGGGTTTCATCGGTGTACCCAGGCTGCGGTGTAGAATTGTCCGTCATGCTTTGGGTTGCACAGGCGTCTCAGGCTCCGTGGGCGATCGTTGATCGCTCAACCCCGCCCATCCGGGAGGGCTACCGAGCTCCTTGTGCCCGACTGAACGCGCTGGCATCCAGTCAGCCTAGGTTGGATGCGGATGGATGAGAGGAACTCGTCGGCTGAGAGGACACTCCACCTGGAGATTCCGCTACTCCTACCCGGCGTGGAAGATGGTCGGGATCAGTGTGTAGAGCGCCTTCAGGAGAGCCTTCTGCCCGTCGCCGGCATCCGCCTCGCTCACGTTGAGCGCGCCGACGGCGCGGCCGTGCTTTGCCTGCACTATGACCCGGATCTGCTTTCTCTCGACCGTGTCGAACGGCTGGCGCGTGAGGCTGGCGCAGCCATCGCCGAACGCTACCGGCACGAGAGCCTGCACGTGATCGGGATGGATTGCGCCGACTGTGCCGTGAGCCTCGAGCACATCCTACGTCGGGCTCCGGGCATGATCAACACTGCGGTCAGCTATGCTGCCGAAAAGATTCGAGTCGAATACGATGCCGAGGCGATATCGCACGAAGATGTCCTCCGTCGAATCCGAGGCCTGGGTTATGACGTCGTGCAGAAACGGCGCGAAGCATGGTGGGATCTACACGCGGATCTGATCCTCTCCTTGCTCGCCGGCACACTATTGACGGTCGGCTTCGTTGGGGAGACGTATCTCGAGCTGCCTCACGGCTTGGCCGTGGCCGCCTACGCCCTGGCCTACCTCAGCGCCGGGTATGACATCGCCGGGCATGCCATCGTGGCCGCCCTGAACCTGCGCTTCGACGTTGACGTCTTGATGATCCTGGCCGCAATCGGTGCGGCGGCATTGGGTGACTGGCCCGAAGGAGCCTTCCTGCTGTTCCTATTCAGCCTCGGTCACGCCCTTGAGAAGTCGGCCCTGGACAAAGCGCGCAATGCCATCGAGGCTCTCGGCCAGCTTACGCCCAAGACGGCCCATGTGCGGCGGCTTGGAGTTGAACAAGAGAGCCCGGTCGAGGAACTCCTGCGGGGTGACGTGGTGATCGTGCGCCCCGGTGAGCGCCTTCCGGCAGATGGCCGGCTCATCCGCGGCAGCACGACGATAGACCAGGGCCCCGTGACCGGTGAGAGCATGCCGGTCCAGAAAGAGGTCGGGGACGAGGTGTTCGCAGGAACGGTCAATGGGTCTGGAGCGATCGAGGTCGAGGTCACGAAGCTCTCGGCCGATTCGACGCTGGCGCGCGTGTTCCAGTTGATTGAAGAAGCCCAGACGCAGAAGTCACCGACCGAGAGGACAGTCGAGCGGCTTCAGGGATGGTTCGTGCCGGCCGTCTTGGGCGCCGTCGTCCTGACCGCCGTTCTCCCGCCGGCTTTGGGGCTGCTCTCCTTGCGCCAGTCGTTGATCCGAGCCATCAGCCTGCTCGTCGCCGCCTCACCTTGCGCGTTGGCACTGGCAACGCCATCGGCAGTCCTGGCTGGGATTGCCCAGGGCGCGCGCAACGGGGTGCTGATCAAGGGCGGCGTCCACCTCGAGAATCTCGGCCGGGTGCGGGCGGTGGCGTTCGATAAGACCGGGACGCTCACTCGAGGATCCCCCCAGGTCACCACTGCGATCCCCCTGGGCGACGCAACCTCACAGCAGCTGCTACGCGTGGCAGCCTCGCTCGAGAGCCGTTCCGCCCACCCATTGGCCGTGGCCGTCGTCCGCCACGTCTCGGACTTAGGCCTTCGGTTTGAAGCTCCCGATCGCCTGAGCGATGCAAGTGGTCTCGGCGTGCAAGGAGAGATTCGAGGGGAGATCGCCCGCGTGGGGGGTGAGCGATACTTCGCCGTCGACGAGGCCGATCTCCCAGCGGAGATGCAATCGGTTCTGCTCCGGCTGGCCGCAGAAGGCAAGACGACGATGATCGTCCAACTGAGCGGAATCTACCTTGGCGTGATCGGCCTGGCCGATCAACCGCGTCCGGAGGCCAGACAGAGCCTCGCATCCCTGAAGTCGGCCGGGATGGGACCGATCGTCATGTTGACCGGTGATCATCGGGCTGTGGCCGAGGCCGTTGCCGCCGAGGTGGGGGTGACGCAGGTCGAGGCCGGTCTGATGCCCGACGACAAGGTACGGACGGTGATGTCCCTCCGTCAGCGCTACGCCCATGTGGCTATGGTAGGCGATGGGGTGAACGATGCCCCCGCATTGGCGGCGGCAACCGTCGGGATTGCCATGGGCGGAGCAGGTACCGACGTCGCTCTGGAAACCGCCGACGTGGCGCTCATGGCTGACGACCTGCTGGCGCTTCCGTACGCCTTTGCCCTCGGTCGTCTGACGCGGCAGATTGTCAACCAGAACCTGACGATCGCGTTGGGTGTGATCGGGGTTCTGGTACTGGCAGCCGTGACCGGGCTGACAGGAGTCGGACCGGCGATCGTCGTCCACGAGTCCAGCACGCTTCTGGTCGTGCTCAACGCGCTGCGGCTGCTTGGCTTTCGCAAGACGTAGAGAGCGGTGAGTCCTCTGGAGTGCGCAGCCGCGAACCCGCTGGCCGTGAGATTCCATATGTGAAAGGGATTATGGGGAAGGCCTCGGAAGGGAGGCCGTCGACCATGCCCGCTCGCGGCCAGAAGTAAAGCTCCTGGACTCCACAACCTGTGCGCATCGGCGAAGCCCAAAACTGCTACGGTGGCCGGGACAACCCCCTAGGTCTCCCGTAACTCTCGTGGGACCCTGACCTTCGCCTGGATGAACTGCTGGTGGGTAAGCTTGAGCGCGAGCGCGATGGCCCGAATCTCCTCAATCTCAGCATTCGAGGCAGATCCGTCGGCGACGGCCACCGAGAAGAGGACATCCAGAAAACGAACGCGCTCGGCCTCGTCAGTCGTTGTGAAGAACTCGCGCGTCAGGCGGTAGTAGTCCATCTCGGGCGTGACCTCGGCGAGCGCAACCTCCGCCAAGAAAACCGCCTCTTCCTGCTTCAAGTCCCAGCTGCGGTGCAAGGCTTCGATCATCGCATTTGTCTCGCCCCCGGTCACTTCCCTGTCGACTTCGGCCACTCGCGCCATCAGCCCTCCGGCCAGGCCCAACTTGCGCAGGCTGGACTCGGGGATCTCGAAGGGCCTACCCTCATCGGCCAGCCGCTGCCGCAACCTGTAGTAAACCTTGTTCTTGATGAAGTCCTCGAAGTACTCCTCCCGGTTCGGTGCAGCGGACAAGGCTTCCGAACGCCGTCCCACTGAGGACTTGACGACCCTGCTCAGTTGCCCCAGAAGCCCGACGCCGGCAGAGTGGATCTGTCGCTTGACCTCCTCGATCACCTGCCGCTCTTGATCGCCAATGGCACCGTCGGCAGCCACAAGCTCGTCCAGCGCGTGGAGTGCAAGGACGCTGTCGGACGTGGAGGAAATCAGTTCCACGAGCTGGTTCACCAGGCGATCACGTTCCGCCTCCCCGACCGGCGACTCGATGTACATCTCCAGGTTCGCCCATTCCCGACCAGTCAGGCCGGGTAGGTGGAAGAGCAGGTCTTTCAGGCTGTTGATTTCCTGATGGGAGACTACTCCATCCGCCCAGGCCGCGGCGACAAGTACCTTCGCAAGGGTTAGGATCATATTCGACTTTGCCATGGGACAACTCCTCCTTCTCCCGCATCCAGCCGCGGCCTGCCGCCTTCAACTATATCATCTGGGCAACGTGGTCCCGTCTGAAACAGCTCGGAGCGTTCCCTCCACGCATCTCCGAGGTGCCGGTATGGCGTCATGATTGGGCTTCGATGTACAATGCGATTTTGCTATGCCTCTTTCTCCGCGGCCGGGGCCGCACAGCTCTGCGTCCTTAGTAAGCTCTTCGGCTTTGAATGGGCCCCAGCGCGTAAGCTCGCCTATCGCCCGCTGGCTACTCATCCTCGGCCTGTCGTCCCTGTCGCTTATCTCGCCGGTCCGCCTGCGATCCTGGGTGCTTACCGAAACCGGCCTGCGCCGATCTCCCCTCATGAGTGCGGGAAAGCCGGTCGAGATGCCCGTCCAGGCCGATTTGAACCAAGACGGGACATCTGAGTCCTTGGATGTTGCAGATGGGGGCCTGGCTCTTCGATCTGGGGCGTCGATTCTCTGGCGATCGCCCGCGGAATGGACGGTACGTCAGGCCGGGATCACTGATCTGAACCTCGACGGAAGGCCCGAAGTGAGCCTGCTCGTGTGGCGCTCCTTCGAGGCGTTGCCGACCGATCGCTTGCTGCCACATGCGGGAAGGATCGACTCCTTTCACGATAGCCGTGGCCAGAGTTGCCACCTGATCCTGATCGGCTGGGACGGCCAAGGACGTCTCCGCGAGTTGTGGGCCGGCTCTGCCCTGGCCGATCCAATCACGAGTTTCACGACCGCAGACCTCGACCAGGACGGCCGTCAAGAGCTACTCACCCTTGAGCATGATTACGACGATCCCTCGCCGGCTCTTGCACGCGACCTCAAGGTCTGGGAGTGGAACGGCTTCGGCTTCACCGCGATCGCCGCGACCCCCGGACGCCTCTTGCGCCTGAGCGTTGTTGGCGGAATTGAAGGCGTCGAGATCCTGGGCCAGGTCGACATCCAGGCGATGGCCGGCGTGCCTGCAGATGGGGGACCACGCATCCCCGGTCGTTAAGCTTCACATGGAGGACAGGATGAAACGGAACACGCGCTCGATCCCCTGGTTGATCTTCGCCGGGTTCGCCTCGTTCTCGCTGGCGTGCAACGCCTTGCTCTCGATCCTCCCCACGACGCCGACCCCGGCGACGGTGCCGTCCACGAGCCCGGCGACCGGCCCGACATCGCCACCCGGTGGTCCCGCGCCGACCCCTCCGCCGGGGGTCTACTCCGGTGCTTTCTCGACGTATCCATCGATCCAGGTCAACTTGCCGGCCCGGTTCTCGGGTGGCTACACACTCCCCGTCGACCTTTCCCAGGTCGAGCCGATTGACGGCCTCGAACTGAGTCCGGCCCAGCGCGAGCTTCTAGCGCAGAACGGCTTTGTCGTTGCTCCGCCTGTGCCCGGGATGTACCGAGAGTTCTACCAGATCTACGAGTCCTTCCGCTATTCGGACCAACCTTTGTTCATCACGACCGATGCCGTGTTCCACATCTACCACCTGATCTTCGACAAGATGCTCCGTGATCTGGAAACAACCCACTTCATCGCGACCTTGAACTCTCTGACGAATGCCATGATCACCGTCAGCCAGGACCAGGTTCAACAATTGCAGGGAACACCGCTCGAGGAACCGGCGCGCCGCAACCTGGCCTATTTCGCCGTCGGTGCGCAATTGCTCGAACTCCCCACACCGGTCCCAGAAGCAGTCGCCGATCTAGTCGCCTCCGAAGTGGCCCTCATCGAGGCCCATGCTGGCGCGCAGATATCGCCGATCTGGGACCGCGCAGATCTCCCCGCCGACAAGAAGCTCATCGAAGACTACAGTCAGTACGTCCCCCGCGGACACTACACCCGCAGCGACGAACTCAAGCGTTACTTCAAGGCGATGATGTGGTACGGCCGAATGACGATGCGGGCGCGCGATGCATTCGAGACCCGTCGGGCGCTGCTGCTTGTCCAGGCCCTGCGCCAGGCCGAAGACGCCGACGGCGTTCCCGCAACCGAGTTGTGGCAGCGCATCTACGACCCCACCGTGTTCATTGTCGGGAAAGCGGACGACCTCTCCTATCAGGAGTACGGCGTGCTCTCCGACTCGGTCTTCGGCGCGTCCGCTCCCCTGGAGTCCTTCGCCGACGATGCGAAGCTGGAGGCGTTCACCGCTGCCGTCCGTCAGCTTCCACCGCCGCAAGTGAACTCGATGTGGGTTTGGATCACGGAGGACAAGACCGAGGCCACCCAGGGGTTCCGCTTTATGGGCCAGCGCTTCACCCTGGATGCGTATGTCTTCGGTCAGATGATCTGGCGCAACGTCGGGACCCCGGATGATCCGCGCGGCCTTCCCAAGGGTCTCGACTTCTTCGCCGCCATGGGGTCGGATGAAGCCTTGGTGATCCTGGATGAGATGGGTGAGACACACTACGAGAAGTTCGACGCCCAGATGACTAAGGTCCGGCTAGAGATCGCAGGTCTGGGAATGGACTCGTGGACACAAAACCTGTACTGGAGCTGGCTGTATGCCTTTCAGCCGGTGATTGAGGAGAAAGACGAGCGCTTCCCGGCTTTCATGCAGACGCTAGCTTGGGTCCGTAAGGACCTGCACACCGCGCTCGGATCGTGGACGGAGTTGAAACACGACACGATCCTGTATGCCAAGCAGGTGATGGCCGAGTTGGGCGGCGGCCCGGAGGAGGGTCCGCCGCATGGCTACGTTGAGCCGAACCCCGAGGCCTTCGCTCGGCTGCTGGCCTTGGCCCAGATGACACGCGATGGGCTTGAGAGCCGCGGCCTGCTCACCGACCTCACTCGCTTCAACCTCGAGAATCTGATGACGGAGCTCGAGTTCCTTAAGGCGGCCGCCGAGAGCGAGCTCGCTGGTCAGCCTCTCACCGACGATGACTACTGGCATATCAAGTATTTCGGCGGCGTTCTGGAGCAGCTGACCCTGGCGGCTGCCGACACGCAAGACCCATCCGATCGCAACCTCGAAGACCAGAAGGCGGCCCTGATCGCCGACGTCGCTACCGGACTGGATCAGACGGGCCAATTGGCGGCCCTTGAGGAGGCCATCGGCCAGCCGACCGAGATGTACGTCGTCCTGCCCGACGAGCCCTGGCGTATGGCCGTCGGAGCCGTGTTCACCTATTACGAGTTTCCGGTCCCGGTCGCCGGCCGGATGACGGATGAACAGTGGCAGGAAGCTGTCGAAGCCGGGAATGCGCCGCCGCCACCGGAGTGGACGAGCAGCTTCATGGCGCCTTAGACCGAACGCGAAATGGGCCTTCCCCTTAGGACGGGCGCCCGCGGTCAGAAGATGGGACCGCGGGCGCTTCTCATTCTCCTCCTGACCTGGCTCATCGGCCTCGCACCGCCGAGTGATCTGGTCACCCTGGCCTTCCTCGGCGATGTGATGGTCGGCCGAGGAGTGTTGGCAGCTGATGCTCCGCCGGCAGAGGTCACTCGCGTGTTGCGCCCGGCCCTGTCTTCGGCCGATTTCGTCCTGGCGAATCTGGAATCACCTCTGGGCGGCCCGTCTACGGTGAGCCGGTCCGGCTATAACCTATGCGCTCCGCCGGAACAGCTGCCGGTGCTGACCGAGGCGGGGTTCGACTTGCTCTCGGTGACCAATAATCATCGCCTGGACTGTGGTCCGTCGGGGACAGAGGTTACACGGGCGCTACTGGCCTCGGCAGGAATTGAACCTCTCGGGCCCGAGGGTCACGTTGACCGAGTAGTCGGGCGATTGCGGCTGACTTTCTTGGCGTTGGACGATGTGTCCAGTGCATTAAGTTTGGATCGAACGACCGACGCCGTCAGGATGGCACATGATGGAGGGGCGATCGTTGTCGTGTCCATCCACTGGGGAGGGGAGTACAAGGGCGCTCCTGATGAGCGCCAACTTGCGATCGCGCACGCGCTGATAGGAGCCGGTGCGGCGCTGATCTGGGGCCATCATCCTCACGTCCTGCAACCCGCCGAAAGGATACCCTGCCGGATGGCTCGGAGGTGTCTGGTCCTCTACAGCCTGGGTAATGCGATCTTCGATCAGCAGGGGTTGGCCGACACGCGCCGGAGCGCGCTTCTTCTCGTGCGCATCGATCGGCTAGGCGTGATCGATGCCCGAGCCGTGCCATTCATGATCGATGTTCAGCACGGCCGCCTGCAGGCGGCAACTGCCGCCGAGGCGGCGGATGTGTTCCGACGACTTGGTCCCCACGTGGGGTCTTCAGACTTCAGTCTTGATCCATGATTTGCACATCCGTTTGAGAGCGGTATGCGTTTCCCGCGCGTGCGGGGATAGAGGAGGGCTGCTATAGGGAGGGGGGGCCTGCCGAGAGACGGTCACTCCTTGCCGATGTTGCGACGCATTCGGCGCCTCGCGCGCCTATGGCTCGATCGGATAGCCGGCCTGGATCCAAGCCCGAAAGCCGCCCAGGATAGGAGTCACTCGTGCGAAACCATCCTCGAGCAGGATCTGCGCCGCACGGGCGCTGGATTCCTCGGCCGGTCAGGTGCAATAGGTGATGATCCAGGCATTCAGGTCGAGCTCGCCCGCGCGGTCAGACAAGTCGCCGAGGGGGATCAAGATCGCGCCGGGGATGTGGCTGCTGGCGTACGAATCCTCGTCACGGACGTCGACAAAGACCGCAGCCTCCGACTCGTACGCTACTTTGGCATCCAACAGGTTGACCCGAGGGATTTCATCAACAGGGACCGGTTGAGCGGGTCCAGCGGTGGCCGCAGGCTCCGCCGTCGGGCGCAGGGCGAGGAAGACGGCTACGGCGAGCAAGATCAGGCCCAGGCCGAGAACGGCCACGCGCAGAGGTTGCAGGCGTGGGTCGGTCGATATCTTGGCCATGCGCGATCCTCCGGCTCAATCATATCATCGTCGTTGGTTGTGTTGAGGGTTCAGCCGCGGAACTGCGTCATGCTCCTCGGGAGCCGAGATCCAGATCCTTCGACTACCTGGGAACCACGCCTAATGCCATACAGAATCCGCGTGCAATCTTCCCGACCAAATGATTGACTATTGAGCGCAACCGGAAGTAGACTGTGCGGGCCGGAGCGTTGCCAGTCCCCGATGAGGCACGCCCCAACCAGTACTTGTTCCCAAGGGATCGCGAGTACGGCTTTACCCACCCGGGTGTGCTTGTGACGCGCATGAGACCCTCTCGACGACTTAACCCGCCAGGGGTGACAAGACTATTGTGTCTGGCCTGTCTGCTCGCAGGCTGCGGCCCGAGAGCTGTCACGCGGGTGGCGAGCCCGACAGTACCCCAGCCCATCCTGAGCACGGTGACCCCGATCCCCACTGCGACAACAACGGAGGTCCCAAGCGCGACACCTTTCCCGTCGGCCACTGTGATGGAACCGTTGCCTGCCACGGCGGTGGTGCCGCCCACCGAGGTCGCCGTCCCGACCGCCCTCCCGGCGGGGCTGACGATCGTTCCCGACGTGATCGGGATGCCTTACCGCGACGCTCGAGAAGTGATGCTCGATCGTGGGTTCAGCCTCATCTATCGGGACATCCTTGACCTCGAGCGGCCTCTGGGGAGCGTCCTTGCCCAGGAGCCGGCCGCCGGATATCCGTGGAAGACCGGAGGCATCGTGACCCTCCTGCGCGCATTCGCTCCACCAGCAATGTGGACCGGCGACAAGTGCTATCCCTTGAAGATCTTCTCTCGCAGCGGCAGACTGCTGTTCTACGTGACCCTCGAGCAGGATCGGCCCTATAAGATCAGCACAGACTTCACATACGGCCGGACGGGGATTTATGACTACCAAATGAGCGAGCTGGATTCGTTCTCGAACGATGAGGCCGACAGCTTGATATTCGAGCCCGAGACCAACGGAGAGTACGTGCTTGCTCTAGGTCCGTTCGAGGTGTCTCAGGGAGACCTCGACAGTCATCCTGGTGGGATCCCTGCCGGATGTCTGTTCGTCACGTTGCCTGAGGAGTGATCGCATTCAACGCGCAGCCGCCTTAGCTACGGCGGGCGCGGTGCCCTAGTCTTCATCGCCGCCGATGATGCTGAAGATCGCTTGACCTTCCCAGCCGGGGCCACACGCCAGGCTGGGATTCTGTCTCATTCCCCCGTGAGGCGAGTGCTCGGGGGATCCCCCTGGCGACATCTCGTTTCTGTAAACCTCAAGTTGCGTTCCTGGCCTTCCCCCTTCTGGGAATCCCCCTCTTGTCTTGACACCGGACGAGGCCTCGGGAGAGACTCCCTCGCCGGACGGGGGTCAAACCGGCTGATGGGGTCTGCCATTCTGGCCGAGCAGCATATGTGTCTTGCCCATTAGGCCAGAGGAGCGTCTGTAAGGCGACTGTAAGTCCGTAACATCTTGGGGAGGGCTACCATGGACGAGGGAAGCCTCCTGATTGGACCGCTTGGCCGAGCAGCGGAAGCCGGCGAGCACCAGATAGAGCAAGGCGAGAGAACGCCGAAGGTTCCGGAGGGGAGCCAGGCTCCAAGCACAAGACATGCCAACCGCAGATCTCATCGCGATCCTTCTTTCCGTTCTGAATGGCCCCGTCGGATGGCTGCTCCTGATCCTCGTCGCAGGTTATGTGACCACCGACTTACTCCGACGACGCAAGCTTCGGCGCCATAACAAGGCCGTGCCCAAGGGCGAATCCAAGCCCGCTTCCGCCCCGCCGACGGGACTGCACCACGATCTCTCCCAGTTTGCCCTTGGCCTCTCGGTCTTGTGGGCCTTACTGGTCGGATTCCGCCTCTACCTCTTCCTCTTGCGCGACCTGCCCGAGCCCTTCTCGACACTGACGGCGCTGGATCTCGTCCTTACCGTGGGGACGCTGGCCCTGTGGATTGGCGTGTTCCTAGCCTGGCGCAGGTACGAGCGCAAGTAATTGTTCCGGATCGTCCCTCGGCGACTACCCATGTCCTTCCCTGCACGCCAAGATCCTCCGAATCTGGGATTTCGGCGCCGGACACCGGTGCATATCCCTGGTCCACCCCCGATCTTGCTCACCTAGGTCGATCACCGTAAGGGGCGAAATGGCGTAGGGGTCGTCTGTACCCATTCCGCCTGCGTGTGGCCGCTACCGTGTTGCTCCGTCATGTTCAAGACTGCCTTCCGCCGAGCCTGTCACATCCTCCAAGAGGGAGCCTAGCCTATCTGCTAGTGCACGGACGCCCTCCATCGTGTGCTAGACTCCCATTGAGTACACTGCTCGTCCGGCCGGGGAGAAGCTCAAATGGACTTCCTGCAGCTTGCCGAAGCGCGCCGAAGTGTGCGCGCGTTTCAATCGAGCCCGGTAGAAGACGACAAGCTGGCCCAGGTCCTCGAAGCGGCGCGCCTCGCGCCGACAGCGAGCAACCTCCAACCCTTCCGGCTTATCGTCATTCACACACGCGGAAGGGAGGCAGAGCTCCGCCGGGTGTACGACAAGGAGTGGTTCGTTCAGGCCCCCCTGATCATCTGTGCATGCGCCGTACCCGCTGAAGCCTGGGTTCGGGATGACGGGACATCCTTTCACCGAGTTGATGTAGCGATCGTCATGGACCACCTCATCCTGGCTGCCACGGATCTTGGCCTCGGGACATGCTGGGTGGCCGCCTTCGATGCTCAAGCCGCACGCCGGGTGCTGGGGATCCCGGCTGTTGTCGAACCGCTTGTGATGACGCCTCTGGGGTATCCGGCGGATGGGCCGGGTGGGAAGACGCGCCGGCCGAAGGCCGATCTCATCCGATACGAACGCTGGTAGCCCGCCGAGTTCGGAGAGGCCGGGCGCCGGACGTGGATAAGTCACTGCCGGGCCAGCGGCAATGCGGTCTTGGTGATGAACGTCCTCCGTATTAGGTGGAGACCAAGCCTGTCGCTAATCGGCGAAGCCCCTACAATACTCTGGATGCGACGACCCTCCTGCCGCAGCCATGCCGATCCCGAAGAAAGGTCATTCCAGGAGGCCGTGTAATGCGCCCCACGCTTCAAATACTGAATGATGACGTCGTCAGCAAGGTGATCGACGAAGGCTTCCAGCTCCTGCTCGATCCGGGGGTGCGCGTTCACAATCAGGAGGCGCTCAACCTGCTGGCCGAAGCGGGCGCTGAAGTCGATTCTGATTCGCAGATCGCCCGCATCCCCGAACGGATCGTGCGCCAATCGCTCAAGACGGCGCCCAATGAGTTCCATTTGTACGATCGGATGGGCGCTCCCGTCGTGCACTATGGGGGGAACAGTGTTCAATTCGACCCAGGCTCGGCGGCGATATCCGTGCTCGACAGCCAGACACAGCGCCAGCGGCCGCCGTTGACTGCCGACTTCGTCCGTTTTGTCAAACTGGTCGAGATGCTGCCGCAACTCGACGCCCAGAGCACCGCTATGGTCTGCGCCGATGTGGTTGAAGAGATCGGTGATCTCTACCGCCTGTACTTGGCGCTCAATTTCATGCGCAAGCCGATCATCACCGGCGCCTTCCGCAAGGACACCTGGTGGACGATGAGGGAGATGCTCGTCGCGGCGGCCGGCGGCGAGCGAGAACTGGCCGAGAAACCGCTCGCCGTCTTCGATGTCTGTCCCTCGCCGCCGCTCCTGTGGAGCGATCTCACATGCCAGAACATGATCGACTGCGCCCACGCCGGGATACCTTCCGAACTGGTCTCGATGCCGCTGGCGGGCGCCACTGCGCCGGTCACCCTGGCGGCCGCCGTGGTCCAGCACACCGCCGAGTGTCTGAGCGGGATCACAATCTGCCAGTTGGCCAAGACGGGGGCTCCGATCGTCTGGGGTGGCTCGCCGTCCGTCTTCGACATGCGCCAGGGGACGACTCCGATGGGCGATGTCGGCACCTGGATCATCGACTGTGCTTACGTCCAGGTTGGCAAAACCCTCGGCTTGCCGACGCATGCTTATTTGGGAATGAGCGACTCGAAGATCGTGGATGCGCAGGCGGGTCTCGAGTCGGCCGGCGGAGCGATCCTGGCTGCCTTGGCCGGCGTCAACATGGTCTCCGGGGCAGGCATGCTCGATTTCGAGAGTTGTCAGAGCTTCGAGAAACTGGTGGTCGATGCTGAGATCATCGGCATGGCCCGGCGCCTCATCCGTGGCATCGAGGTCCGCGACGATCCGATTGCCCTTGACCTGATTCGGGGGCTCGGTCATCGGGCCGACTACCTTGCCTTGCCTCACACCGCCAAGTGGTTCCAGCGGGAGTTCTACATCCCGTCGGAGATCATCGATCGCGGATCGCTCGACGCCTGGGAGAAGAAGGGTGCACCGTCGACCCTAGATCGCGCCAGGGCACGGGTTGATGTGTTGGTGAGCAAGTACGAGCCCGCGCCGGTCCCAGGTGAGTTACGAACGGAGCTGCGTCGGATTGCCACTGCGACCGCAAGACAATTCGGCATGGATAGTCTGCCCCCGCTCCCCGAAGCATGAAGCAGCCCGACGGCGAGATCACGAACGATTCGGAGGACCCTGATGGACAGTGAGCTCCTAAGCCAGATCCGTGATTGTGTTGTTGGTGGGGACCAGGAGGCCACGCTGCTCTATGTGCAGAGGGCCTTGGCCGCTCACATCGTGCCGGTCCAGATCATCGATGAGGCGTTGACTCCGGCGATGCACATTGTGGGAGAGAAGTTTTCGTGCGGCGAGTACTTCATCCCGCATCTGGTCATGGCCGCCCGGGCGATGCAAGCCGGGATGAAGATCCTAGAACCCGAATTGAAGCAGAGGCAGCAGGCGCCGGGGGTGGCCGGGACGGCCGTCATCGGGACGGTTCATGGCGACATCCATGAGATCGGCAAGTCGCTCGTCGGGATCATGCTCTCGGCAAACGGCTTTGAAGTACATGACCTGGGGGTCAGCGTGCCCATTGAGGCCTTCGTGGCCAAGGTCAAGGAGACCGGTGCCGGCCTCTTGGGGATGTCGTCTTTGCTCACAACGACGATGGTCGGACAGCGGAAGGTGATCCAGGCGCTCGAGCAGGCCGGTTTGCGTGGCCAGGTCAAGGTCATGGTCGGCGGCGCTCCGGTCAAGCAGGGCTGGGCGGACGAGATCGGCGCCGATGGCTACGCCGAGGATGCGACCGGCGCCGTCGAGCTGGCCAAGCGGTTAATAGGGAAGTAGAGCAAGGGCTGAGTGACATGGCTCCCGCAGCCGGCGGCCTTGCTCAGTCAGAGTGCTCGAGCCTCCGGAAGGTCCTTGGGTAAGATCCATGGCCTATTGTGCGTCTGAAATGAAGATCGGGTAACAAACGCCCCCGGTGGCAGATCCAAGGTCCGCGGGGTGAATCCAGGGCAGGCGAGCGAGCATGCGGATGCAGGCCGTTTGGAATGGGAGGGTGCTGGCCGAGAGCAACGAGACGATCGTCGTGGAAGGCAATCACTATTTCCCTCCGGTATCTATCCAGCGCCATCACTTCAGATCTAGCGATCACCACACGACATGCCATTGGAAGGGTGTAGCCAGTTACTTCGACCTCGAGGTCGACGGTCAGTTCAATCGGAACGCTGCCTGGTACTACCCTGACCCAAGCCCGGCCGCCGAGAGGATAAAGGATTACGTGGGTTTCTGGAAAGGAGTGCGCATCACTCCTGCGGGTGAAGCCGAGTCAGCTCGTCCTCAAGTTTGAGCGGTTCCCCGGCCGCTGTTCGACCCCTCGTCTTGCGGAAGCATCCCTCACCGGATGCTTCCGTGGCGTTTACCCATTCGTCATCGAGGGCGATCTCTTGAGTACGTCCATCGGGGGCTTCACAGCCGGATCAAACCCGATTGAAAGCACGTTGCAGTGCGCATCCTGGCCGATCCGTTCGACCGCGTAAGCGCTCGTCTCGCCCGACGCCATCTTGCGTGACCTGTCATCAGCGGGCGAACCCGGGGCTATAATTTCGGGGCCGTGATCACCCCAACTTACACATCCTCATCCAGAAAGCACGCCGGTACTCTCTGGCCGGTAGTCGAAGGCGCACTCATCGCCCTGCTCGGCGTGGCCTGCACACGCGCCGGTTCAGCGCCGACGGCGACCCCGTTCGTGCCTTTGCCAGAGGCTACAGCGACTCACGCGCCTTCGCCGCGGCCCGCGACCCTCAGTCCTTCGCCGACAGCGCAGCCGGTCATTCCGACTGTGACTCCGACCCCCGTTGCGACGCCGCTCTCGACGCTCGTCGCCGGATCGCCGGTTCGAATCCGCTTGATCCACATGGTGGACGGTTCAGTCGGCTGGGGGATCGGCGGCTACGAAGGCGCAAGCGACCACGTTTTGTACACCCTCGATGGCGGTCGGAGCTGGCGGGACGTCACGCCTCCCGAACCCGAGCCGCAAGAGGCGGGCACCGCCAAATCGGCGATTGGCGCCTTCCTGGACGACTCCCGGGGCTGGGTGATCTACTCGTCTCCGAATCCGTACGAGCAAATTGGATTGACGACTGTCTGGGGTACGGACGATGGCGGCCTCACCTGGCAGCGCGGCAACCCGCTCGATATCACCGGGCTGGACATCTTCATTCCCAAGTTCATCGGCTTCTCGGGGGACAAGGATGGCTGGCTTCTAATCGACCTCGGGGCGGGGATGATGCATGAGTACGTGGCGCTCTACACTACACATGACGGCGGCCGACGCTGGACCCGAGAACTCGACCCTTACGGCCCGGCACCTGTCCAAGGCTGCGACAAAACCGGCCTGACGTTCATCGATGCCGACACCGGATGGATGACACGCGACTGTCACGGGGTGGTTGAGGGGTTGTCTCTGGAGAGCACGCTCGATGGCGGCCAGACCTGGATCTCGCTCCCACTCCCGCCGCCGGCTTCTGAACCGGGCGCGTTCGATTACCCGAATTTATGCTGGGTTCACTCGCCGCGGCTATTCAGCCAATACCGTGGGGCGCTGGCGGTCAATTGTCAGCAGTACGACGAGACTCGGGCCAACACGGACAACCCATGGACGAACAAGAGAGGCTACCTGTACTGGACCAATGACGGCGGAGGCTCATGGACCATCCGGGCTGCTCCCCCTGGGACGATTGAGTTCATCACCGAAGACGTGGCCTTCTCATTCGACCGTACGATTTCGATTACCGAGGATGGCGGCGGGCGCTGGGATCCGGTGAAGCTGGTCGCCTGGGACGGTCAGTTCTCGTTCGTCGATGACCAGTCCGGCTGGGCCGTTGCACAATCCGATGGTGTCAGCGCGCTCGTGATTACCACGAACGGGGGCAAGACGTGGCAAGAACTGCACCCGGTCGTCCAGCCGTGACCGAGTGAAACCAGGGGATCACAGGCGGCCGTGCCGATCGCCCTCATCGACGGACTTCACGCCCGGACCTCCTGACGCTGAAAGTGGACATGGGGTAGTGCGAAGAGCAAGATCACTCCGGCGATCAACCCCCACAGTCCCAGCCAGGTCAATTCGCCCGGCCTGGTTGACTCCCCTCACCGCACCGCGTTCTGGCTCGTAGAAGCAAAGCGAGCAGACCCCGTCACGGCCTGATCCTCCAAACACATGACCAGAAATCACGCCAGCGCGCCCGGATGCGGCACGAAGCGTTCACCGGCTTCAATCCGAAGCTCAAGTGAATTCTGCGCCGGTGGGAGAGGGCAGGTGGCAAACATCGTGAAGGCACAGGGAGGGTTGTAGGCCCGGTTGAAGTCGACCAACACCTTGCCGGCCTCCGGAGCGGGGCAGGTCAGGAAACGGCCGGAAGGATAGGTCTCGTTCCCATTCGTCCGATCGCCGAAGATCAACCATAACCCACCAGCGTCCGTGCTGAGCGCCTCAAGATGATGAACCGCGCTCTGGGAGTTGAAGGCGACCCGGCCTGGTCCGGCCTCTTCCAACTCGTCCCCTGACACCGAGGGCACCAGAAGACGCTTCGGAGGATCATGGGGATGGAAGTCGGCGTGGATCCGCCACGAAGGGTCCTCGGGGAACCAAATTCGGCGAGGGAAACTCAGCCGATCCGCGCGGCTGTTGTCCCATAAGCGAACCCCTGTCCGCGAGCCTCGCTCGAGGATGATCATCGCCAGAGGACCCAGGCTGATCCGGTTCGGATCACCCGAGGTGTCTGGCGCGAGCACTGCCTGATCGACATCCCTCCCATCGACTTTGAGCAATCCCGGTGTGAAGCCTTGCAGGCGAGCTCTGCCGTGTTCCAGGAGGATAGATCCGGCAATCGGCGGAGCGGCAGGAGCCGGCAGAACGATGTCATTCGAGGGCTCCGATCCGAAGCGGTTCTCGCCCTCATGCAGCCAGAATAGCCCCGCCAACGCCAGCCATCCGTTCTCTTTGCGGATCGAGGCGTCCATCGATTCACGCCATCCTTCAAGGGTCTGAGGGCTGGGATCCCCATTCATGTTGAGCACCGTGTGCAGACTATAGCCGTCCTCTTCCTCCTGGAATTGATTCCCCTCCCCCAGCTTGCCTCAACACGCCGGCTATTACGAGCCCAAGCCGGGGAAGGGGCAGAGGGTGGGGGGTGATGCATTGGGGATGGGACGCCGACCGTGTCGGACGGCGGGCTCTACGATCCACCTCGAGTGCGAACACACGTTACGAGCGGATCAGACCCGCCTCGAACAGGAAGACGAACAGACGGCCGAAAGATGCCGCACTTTTGCCCTGTATGATGGCCTCGACAGAATGCGATCCCAGCTTAACCCATCAGGCCGATGATCGCTCCCATAACCAGGAGCGTCAGGAGGTGATTACCGTTCTGCACGTACCACAATCGGAATTTGTTATCTCCGAAGAGCGTGTTGGCCCCGCTCGTCGTGGCCACAAACCCCAACCAACCCATGAAGCCGGCAGCCAGCCCCGCCCCGACACCCGGATTCGCCATGGCGCCAATCAGGCTCGACAGAATGACGGCTTCGACGATTGCCAGGATAAAGCTGATCAGGTAGTTGGTCGGCGGAATGGCGGCCGCAGCCTCAGCCGTCTTCCCGATCTCGGCAAGATAAGCCTTCTGGAAAAGTGGCGGCGAGAACCAAATGAATCCGACCACCATGCTCGCCACGGCGGAGACGAGCACCGCGATCCAGTTCACGTTGGCCAAGAGCATTCTCTCCTCCAATCAGCGTCTGGAGCCGATCGCTCCGATCTAGTATCCCGTAGAACACCGTTGAGGGCTGGAGGTCGCGGCCGAAAAGGCCGGAAACAACCTGCGTTATGATTCGTTCCGAAAGACACGATGTTGGGGGCGTGCGGGGGTCCGATTCTCCCCCTTCCTCGCAGGCATGCGCCCAGGCCGACCCATCCCGAAGGAGCTCAAACCATGAGGATCGGACTTCAGGTACCGCGCTTCACCTGGGCGGGAGGGGCACCCCGGATCAGAGAGGCCCTGGCCGAGATCGCCCGCGCCGCCGACGAGGCCGGGTTCTACAGTCTGTGGGTAATGGATCATTTCTTCCAAATCCGCGGGGTTGGAGAGATCGACGAGCCGATGCTCGAAGGTTACACGACCCTGGCCTACATGGCCGGGCTGACCGAGAAGGTCAAGCTGGGGACGCTAGTCTCAGGCGTCGTGTATCGAAAGCCGGGTCTGGTCGTCAAGGAAGCCACGACTCTCGATGTTCTCAGTGGTGGCCGTGCGTACCTGGGTATCGGTGCAGCCTGGAATGAGCGCGAAGCTCTCGGATTGGGTTTCGACTTCCCACCGCGGAAGGTGCGCTTCGAGTGGCTGGAAGAAACCTTGCGCATCGCCCACCTGCTTTGGTCGGGCCAGGTTGGTGTCTTTCACGGGAAGCACTTCCGCCTCGAGGAGACATTGAACAGCCCGCAGCCGATTTCGAAGCCGCACCCACCGATCATGGTGGGAGGCGGCGGCGAGCGAAAGACACTGCGCCTGGCGGCCCAATACGGCGACGCCTGCAATCTGTTCTCGGGCCAGGGCCTGGAGACCCTCAAGCACAAGCTCGATGTCCTGAAGCATCATTGTGAGGAACTCGGGCGGGCCTACAACGAGATCGAGAAAACGACTCTCGGCACGATCCACCTGGCGCCGGGCGCGATGAGCGCGACCGGGGTGGTCGCGCTCTGTCGTGATCTAGCCGGCGTGGGCATCCAGCACGCCATATTCAATTTGCCCAATGTACATGAGATTGTGCCGCTGAGGACTTTTGCCCGCGAGATCATCCCTGAAGTGGCGGCTTTCTGAAGCGTAATACACTGAGGCAGGGTGCCAGCGCGTTTGATGCGAATGCACTACAATGCTCAGTCGATACAGAGATGCCATGGCATCTGCCAGCCAGCGCACGTGAGAATGCCGTCCGCTCGAGTGATCATCCGAAGGAGTGGGAGATGAACCTCCGGAAGGACCTGTCGAATCTCAACTTTGTCGGAAGAGTGCAAGGGAAACGCCAGACATATTATGTGTTTGATGGAGGCGAGAGGTACTTGATCGCATCCGCCGCCAAGTCCAAACCCAACGCCGGCTACTTCAACATGGTCGAGAAGGGGGTAGTCGAGTACGTCCTGAAGCGCATCGCCGGGGAACCCGGGATTACGTCGCAACAACTGGTGCAACGGGCGCGGCGGACGAAGCGTATCGTCGATTCGCTGCACGCATTGAACATCCTGTACGTCCTTGTCGCCCTACGGAAGGCCGAAATCGATCGGAAGCGTGAGGGGGTTAAGCTGTATTTCGACATCCGGGCCGCCTAAGGTCCGTTCGCCGCTCGAATTCATGGCCGTTCACTGGGGCGTCATTGCGACGCCCTGATGAAGGCTTCGAAGAACCCTGCGAGTCCAAGCCCTCTCGGTTTCACATGCAACGTACTGCGTCCATAAGACTCCTGTTCCCTTTGCCTTCTCCCGCGGTGTCCTTCACGCTGTGGTGACCCCCCAAAGCACGAGCCCTTTTCGGGCTCTTGAAGGGGCAAAGGGGCTGGGGGCCCGCTGTTCACCCCCTGTCGAGCCTCGAATCCGTCCGGCAATCATCGCCCACGGCAGATGGCGGCGCAGCCTGGCGCGAGTGAGATTAGCCCGATCCAGGAGCCTGCACAGAGGTATGCTGTCGCGGCGGTGGTCGCGACCCAGACTGGCATGAGAACCCTCCGGTAGGCTGCACCCCGCTTCAACCACTTTTGTCTCGCCTGCCTGCCCCGTGTCCCATCGGCTCGGCCCGAGCCCGTGGCCTCCCAGTTCATCTGTGCGCGCCGCCACGCAGGCAATGCCTCCGTTCAGGATGCGACGGGTATCCGTACTTCGGGCACGCTACTGTCGCAGACGTGGAAGCTGCCGGCAAAGTCGTCGAGTCTGTTCTTATCGCGCCGTACAGACTTGCACTATCGCCTACTCCGGGAGGCGCAGGGAAGATGGAGCAAGCCGGGCAACGGGCTACACCTGAGCTTGGCGATAAGCTCAAGGCCTCTCACCCAGAAGGCAGTCCAGAGTCCAGTGAACCTGACTTGGCCATCCCGAACACATCCCCCTGCCGGTACTAAGGTCCATAGAGTTGTCTTCATCCGCGTCCTGATCCTGAAGCCGTGTCGGCCACATGCCGGCCTCTTAGGGAGACCTCATGGTGTGCCAGGCCAGACCCCAACCCATAGGCCAAATGGCCGGTAACCACACCCGCAGGCCGACGCTTGGACAGGCCCTCGCCTGACGATAGACTCCCGGTAGGTGAGGCGGGCGGCCTCCATGCGTAATGGCGTGCTCAAGTCAGTGAAAGGCGGCCCCAAGATGGCGCTAGACACCCGAGGATCCAGACGCGTCTCAATCAGCGAGTGGTTCAAGGAACGACTTGGCCTGGAGGACTTGGCGTATCCTGTCCCAGCACACGCCAATAGCCTGCTCTACTCCCTTGGTGGTATCTCGTTCGCCGGCTTCATGCTCCTCTTCATCACCGGGATTTATCTGGCGCAGTTCTACCATCCGCACCCTATCGATGCCCACGCCAGCGTCGTGTACATGATCACCCGTGCACCTTTCGGGGATCTTGTACGATCGGTGCACTTCTGGACAGCCCAGATCGTCACGCTCGCCGTCCTGATTCACCTGCTGCGGGTCCTGTTCACCGGGGCCTACAAGCGACCTCGCGAAGTGAACTGGTACGTCGGGCTTGGCCTACTGGCTCTCACTCTGGGGCTCGTCTTCACCGGGTCGGTCCTGAAGTTCGACCAGGAGGGTCTTGAGGCACTCCAGCACAACGGGGAAGCCGCCGAGGTCATCGGGGCGCTCGGCGGCTGGTTCTCGGCCGAGTTCTCCTTGAGTGTCCCCATGCTGACGCGCTTGTTCAACGGGCATGTGACCATCCTGCCACTCCTCTTCGGCCTGTTGGTCGCGGCCCATGCTTTCCTGGTGAAGCAGCATGGGATCTCCCCCCGGCCCACCGTTGAGGCCGTCTCCCGGGGGACCGCCGGCGAGGGCGAGTCAAGTTTCTCCGTCCACTTGCGACGGATGGCCGGATACGGCCTAGTGATGTTGGCGCTGGCGCTGGTGTTGAGTGTGGTATGGCCCGCTCCGCTGGGGCAGCCCGGAGTGGCCGGGGCCGAGGTCACGAAGCCTGGGTGGATGTTCGTGTGGCTCTTTCCGGCAGAGGAAGCGTGGGGGTCACGGGCGCTAGCGGTGGTGCCGGTCATCCTCGGCCTGCTTCTGGCGCTCGTCCCGATCATTGATCGCAGCCCTTACCTGAGTCCGGCGCGCCGCAAAGGCTTGCTGCTCGCCGCGGCGATCATCCTGCTGGCCCTGGTCGTCAGCGGAGTGGTCGCAACTCTCAGCCCAGTTGAAGCCCACCTTCAGTAGGAGCGGCAGGATGAGTACTCGAGTCCGATCGCGTCTGTACTTGGCCGTGACACTGCTCATCCTGGTTCCCGTGGCGACGGCGTTCGCTCATGGGGAGCCGGTCATCACGGTTGAGCCGTCCGTGGCCGCAGCGGGCAGCTCGATCACCATCAGCGGCGTTGGAATGGAGCCTGGGGAGGTCTTCGACCTGTTCCTCGAGAACGCCTCGGTTTCGGTCGATCTGGGCAAGGCCACCGCCGAGGGGGAGGGGGAGGAGGGCGGCTTTGTTGTCGTATTGGCTCTGCCCTCCGACCTCCAACCGGGTTCGTACATCTTGCGCGCCTCGACCGAGGAGGGCGAGTCCGCCGTAACAGATCTGACCATCACTTCCCCGTCGGAAGAAGCCAAAGCCGGGCCGGTCACTGTGCCAGAGCCGAGCAACGAGCCCCATGTCCTCGACAGGAGGAAACCAACCTCCCAAGTAGTTGGGGGGCTGGCGTTGGCGCTGTCCAGCGCCGTAGTGGGGATTTGGCTATTACGAAGGCCGTGATGATCGGTTCGTGAGGCCTCCGTCTCAAATGAAGAACAAGCACGCGCCGCATTCGGCTGCCGGGCTGTCTCCGACCGGAGTCTTGACCTTGGCCGATGAGGGCACGTGATTCATGCGCATGGTAGCGGGCGAAGAGGAAAGGGAGCCGGGACCCGCATAGGCGCCATCATGGCGGCCATCATGTTCGTCTTGGCAGTCTTTCTGCTCGTCAAGGGCGGCTGGGGGGTTCTGGTCCCGTTCGGCTTCGCTCTCATCATCTTTGGGGTGATCATGGCGTTTGTCCGTGCAGTGGGCCGACCCCACAGGTGATGAAGGGCCGTTTGGCCCCCATCCCTCCGCGCTAAGTGACGCTGGCCCGGATCGAGTCCAAATCATACACTCGACGCAGGTGAACTTCCGATGCAAGAACCCGTGGTGATCTATGGTGGCGGCGAAGCGGCGGTCCAGGCGTTGACCTCTGCCCTGAACCAGCAAGGTGTCCACGTTCTCCGCAGCTTCGACCTTCGCCAGGCGATCGCGGCGCATGACGAAGAATGCGACTGCCCGTATCACGGCTCGATCCATTGCACCTGCCAATACATTGTCCTGCTTGCCTACGACGATGACTCGGATCCGGTCGTGATCACCGCCCACACCCGCGCAGATGTGACGCACCTCCGTACTCTGCCGAGAGCGGGAACGCCGGCAAAGCTCGCATTCCTCGCCTGCCTCGAAGCCACCCTGCGTTCCCTGGGCCGGACTCGGCCCTCCGTCACGGTAGAGCCTCCACTGTCGGAGACGTCGTGATACGAAGACTCTTCAAGACCCTGCCGTTTCGTGGAACCGTAACCTCGAGGGGCCGACGGCTTTCGTCTGATTCAGATTCACCGGTATTCGCCATCTGGATTTGCACACTCTCCCTTCTGGGGCTGCTTTTCATCTCTGGCTTCGGGATCTCTCCCCCGATAGGGATGACGCTCTTCCTGCTGGTCGTCATGTTCGCGGTGTGTTGTCGCATGGTCGGCCTGCAACCTCAGAATCCTTGAGGGATCCGTGACATCGTCAAAGCCCGGACGGGTTAATCTCCTTACGGCACGGACACGCCTCATGAGTGAGCGAGGAGCGATTGGCGAGCCTCGTCGAATGGTCTCGGCCTTCGATCCCGCGGCGGACGAGCTTGGCCTGCTCGACCTGTATATCTCGCTCAAGGCCAAGCCGATAGCTCTCCTGCGGGGGCCGGCCGGATCCGGCAAGCTTGTAGCCTGTCGATATCTGGCGAGGGAGCTCACCGTCGGGGCCCCACTGGCTTTCCAAGAGATGATCGGCCATGCCTGGTCTGCGGCTGGCTCACCCGGCATCGCGCTGCTCACCGAAGCGCAGAGCCGCTTCAACGCAGAAAAGCTGAGGGCTCTGGTTGAGGAGGCCCGCGATCGCCAGAATCACAAACACGTCTATGCGGCCCTGCTGGCCCGCATCAGCCCGGCCGAGCTGGATCTCCTGTCCGAGCTGGCATCCGAAACTCACCGGGGTGGCAGCCACTCGATGGATGACCGCAATCCGGGTCGACCGCAGCTCTTGCCCCGGAATGTTCTACTCCTGGCGACGTTGGACGGAGTCGGGCGCAATCGTTGGGACACGGACCTTATGGCATGCGCATCGATCATCACCTGGCCAGGCCGGAGGGGGGATGAGTCGAGCACGCGTGTTGGAAGGTCGATCACTCGCCTGAATGAGGTGGACTTCGTGCGATCGGCGATCCGACACCCGAAGCCTGCGCTCCGGCGACTCCGTCGGTTCAATGGCTGGCACACAGCGTCCCTGAGGCCCTTGTACGCGACGTGGCGGATCCTCGAGGCTTACGGCCTGCCTGAGACCCGCCGGACATTGGGTGAGGCGCTCATCTACATTGCCAATGCCTGGATGCCGGATGGATCCGGTATCTTCGACCGATCGTTTCCCGGTAACATCTGGCGAGCCCTCGATTTCGCTCTCGTCAGCACGGTTCTCCCCCGGTTGGAGGCCTGGGACGGGCCGGTTGATAAGGTTGCTGACGATCTCGCCCCTGTTCTTAGACACCGGTACCTTCGGATGGCGAGATCTCTGGATTGGCTCGTTGATGCGTCGGGAGTGTCGAGGTACACAGTGCAGGTCGCCATGACTTGACACACTCCCCCAAGGCTTCGGGATCGCCGTGTGCCCCTATCCTACAGAGAAGGAGGTGATTCGATATGGTCAAGGACCCCGTGTGTGGGATGGTAATCGAACCTGCGAGCGCCGCCGGCAAGGCGGAGCACGCAGGCGAGACGTACTACTTCTGCTCTCCGGGCTGTAAGAAGTCCTTCGAGAAGGATCCGCAGAAATACGTCTCTCACCAGCACGACCACTCGCAGCATCACTAGGAGGTTGCCGGAAAAGACGTCTGCGGAGAGAGGGATTCGTGTTCTGGGGTGGCTAGGGCGGAGGCCCAACCACCCCAGAATGGGGGACTTCTCCTCTCCCTCGCTTCTTTCACTGCAGACTGATAGGCGGTGCGGGTAGAGTGGACCCGGGAGCTCCGGGTCGACCTTGCCGGCCGATGCGCGAGGCATCCATCGAATGATAACGATCAATATCGACCCGGTCATCTTTCAGGTGGGGCATTTCGCCCTGCGCTGGTATGGTGTGATCCTGGCTGCGTCGATTGGGTTGGGGACGTGGCTGGCATCGCGCGAGGCGAAACGTAAAGGCGTTCGGGACACGGACTTCCAGGACGTGCTCACCTGGGTGATCGCCGCCGGGCTGGTCGGCGCGCGGCTATTCCATGTCGTCGATCACTGGCCCCACGAGTACGCCGCCGACCCAGTTCGCGCCCTTTACGTGTGGGAGGGAGGTTTGGCCATCTGGGGAGGCGTCGTCGGCGGCTTCCTGGCACTGGCCGTATTCGCCAAGCGCCGCGCCCTGAACCTGGCGCGACTGGCCGACATCGCCGCTCCCGGCCTCGTGCTGGCGCAGGGTCTGGGTCGCATCGCCTGTATCATCACCGGCGATGCCATGGGCAAGCCTACCGATGGCCCGTTCGGTTTCGCCTATGCCAACGCCGGGGCCATGGTCCCTAAGCTCGGCGTGTATTACACCCCGATGCCCGTGTATGAGCTCATCCTGAATGTGGGCATCTTCGCGATCCTGTGGCAGCTGCGGAAGAGACAATGGCCGGACGGGGCTCTGTTCCTACTCTACCTTGGCCTTTACAGTACCGAGCGCTTCCTGCTGGCCTACGTCAGCTCCTATCAAATCATCGCGTTCGGCCTGACCCAGTCGCAGCTGGTCGCCCTCCTTGCCTTGGCGGTGGCACTCCCGCTTGGACTCAGAACCCTCTTGCGGGCCCGAGGTTCCGTGGCCGCCTGAGAACTCACCCTGTGATTGGCCCGGCTGGGGTGGTACACGCGTACCGGAGCCTGCACCGCTTGCAGGCGCGCTCTTTGGCGTACGCGACACTGCTTACTGTGAAAGGGGTAGATCAGCGCTGTCCAGTTTGGCGACCTTCGCGTATACCTGGGGAATGTAAGCCTTGGACCACGTTCAACCCAGGAAGGTGGAACCATGCAGGTAAAGGATCCCGTATGCGGCATGCCCGTTGATCCGGGAGGGGCCTATGCCTCACGGGTGTTTCGGGGAGAGACGTTCTACCTCTGCTCGGCTGAATGCGCAGCCACATTCGACGCCGATCCGGCAGGCTACGCCTCGCCGGTCTCGGCGACGACGGGTGTGGCGCCGCTCATCAACGGCCGGGTCCGCATCGATCTCCCCCTCCGCGGGCTGAATCGCTCAGGCGGGCCGGCCCTCGCCGCCGCCCTTTCGGCAGTCCCGGGGGTGAGCGAGGCCCGGGTCAACGTGAGTCACGGTCTGGCGGCGGTAGTCTATGACCCGACGCGCGCCAAAGTCAGCGACTTCATGGATTCCATTCGCCGCGCCGGGTACGCCGTCGAAGGACAAGTGGCGCGCCTCAAGGTCAGCGGGCTGTACTGCGCCGAGTGTGTCCAGCGCATCGAGGAGGCACTCCTCAACGTCCCGGGTGTCTACGCGGCGACGATGAATGCTGCGACCCTCGAAGTTCGCGTGGAATTCTCGCCGGCGATCGGCGATTTGGCCGGCTTGACGCGGGCCGTGGAGAGCGCCGGCCCTTACAGGGCGGCGCGGGCGGCGGAGGCCACCGAGGCCGAGTACGACAAGGAGGCCCGGGCTACTCAGCGAGAGTATCGTTCGCTGATGCTCAAGTGGTGGTTTGGGGCCGCCGTCGGTGTCCCGACGATGATCCTGTCCTACCCGTGGCTATTCCCCATCCTGCAGGACTGGTTCCCTCGAGGAAGCGACAACTTGAGATTCATTTGGTATGCCATGGGTGTGGCCAGCCTGGCCGTGCTGGTCTACTCCGGGAGCCAGTTCTTCGTGGGCATGTGGGAAGGCCTGAAGAGGCGCTCCGCCAACATGCACACGCTCATCGCCATGGGCACCGGCGTCGCCTGGCTGTACTCCACTGTCGCGCTGCTGTTCCCTCAGCTCTTCCCTTCGGCTGAGTTCACCGACGTCTATTATGACGTCACCGTAGTCGTGACGGCGCTGGTCGTGCTGGGACTGGCCATGGAGATCAAGGCAAAAGGTCGGACCTCAGAAGCGATCAAGAAATTGATCGGTCTCCAGCCCAAGACCGCCCGCGTGATCCGCGATGGAACTGAGGTTGACCTCCCGGTCGAAGAGGTGCTGGTTAACGACATAGTGGTGGTCCGACCGGGAGAGAAGATCCCCGTCGATGGCGAGGTGATCGAGGGGCAGTCGGCGGTGGATGAGTCGATGATCACCGGCGAGTCGTTGCCCGTCTCCAAGAAGTTCGGTGAGGAGGTCATTGGAGCCACGATCAACAAGACCGGCTCCTTCAAGTTCCGCGCCACCAAGGTCGGCAAGGATACGGCGTTGGCCAACATCATCCGCTTGGTCCAGGACGCCCAGGGGAGTAAGGTGCCCATCCAACGCATTGTCGACCGGGTCTCAGCTTACTTCACCCCGGCGGTCATGATCCTGGCCATTCTTGGGTTCGTCATCTGGTATGACTTCGGCCCGGCGCCGGCCCTCACCTACGCCCTGATCGTCGCCGTCACAACGCTGATCATCGCCTGTCCATGCGCGCTCGGCATGGCGACTCCGATGAGCCTGACGACCGGCATCGGGCTGGGGGCGCAGAACGGCATTCTCATCCGCTCCGGCGACGCTCTGCAGACGGCGGAGAAACTGAACTCCGTGATCCTCGACAAGACCGGGACAATCACCTTCGGGAAACCTGCATTGACCGATGTGGTACTCGCTCCAGGCTACGATGAGCCCGAGTTACTGCGGCTGGCGGCTTCGGTCGAGCGATCCTCCGAACACCCACTTGCACTGGCGATCGTTGAGGCGGGGCAGGCGCGCGCGCTGAAGCTCGGCGTGGTGCAGTCCTTCGATGCCATCCCTGGGCACGGTGTCTCGGCCGAGGTCGATGGGCGTCGCGTGCTCATCGGAAACCTGAAGTTGATGATCCGTGAAGGCATCGCGCTCGGAGATCTTGAGGAGCGATCCGAGTCGCTGGCGGACGACGGCAAGACGCCGATGTACATCGCCCTCGATGGCAGGGCGGCCGGAATCCTGGCCGTGGCTGACACCGTAAAGGAGGACTCGAAGTCGGCGATCGCCGCCATGAAGAAGATGGGCCTGGAAGTGGTCATGATCACCGGCGACAACGAGCGCACCGCCAAGGCGATCGCCCGGCAGGTGGGGATCGACCGTGTGATGGCGGAAGTGCTGCCCCAGGACAAAGCCCTCAACGTGCAGAAGCTGCAACTCGAGGCCAAGAAGGTAGCGATGGTCGGCGACGGAATCAACGACGCCCCGGCCCTTGCCCAGGCCGACATCGGCCTGGCCATCGGCACGGGTACGGACGTCGCTATCGAGGCCTCGGACATCACCCTGATCAAAGGCAGCCTGATGGGGGTGGTGACCGCGATCCAAATCAGCCGGGCGACAATGCGCAACGTTTATCAAAACCTGATCGGCGCCTTCATCTACAACAGCGCCGGCCTGCCGATCGCGCTGGGCGTCCTGTATCCCTTCCTGGGTATCCTGCTCTCGCCGCTCCTGGCCGCACTGGCGATGTCGTTCTCGAGCGTAACGGTGATCAGCAACGCCAACCGGCTCAAGCGTTGGAAGCCGGCCGCGTGAGCTCACGGATGGACCGGCGCGTCACCGAAGGTTGGCGAAGTGCGTGCGAAGCCGCCTCGGAAAGGCGAAGGTGATGGCGGGTTGAAAGAGGAAACGAAATGGAGTGCACTCGATGACCCCTGACAAGGTAGTTGTAACTCTGGTCGGTCTTGCCGCAATTGCCGCCATCGTCTGGTTCTTCTGGATGGTGAAGAAACCGGGTGTGAAGGCCGGTCTCACGAGCGGCGGCTATCAAGAAGCCATGGTGCTCGTCAAGGGGGGCTACACCCCCGACGTCATCGTGGTCGAACGGGGTAAGCCGGTTCGACTCAATTTCGTGAGGACCGAATCGGCCTCCTGCTCCGAGATGGTGATGCTCCCGGACTTCAACAAGACCGCCATGCTGCCGGAAGGAGAGACGGTCGCGGTCGAATTCCTCCCCGACCGGGCAGGCGAGTTCGAGTTCCAGTGCCAGATGGGAATGCTGCGAGGGAAGCTCGTCGTCGAGTGAAATCGGCTCAAGTGGCGGCCGGCCTCGCATCGGGACCTGGATGGATCGGATATCTTCTTTGGATGGTTCCCCGGCAGCTCGGAGCCGCGCAGGAGACTGGAGAAAGTCATGGACCCACAACCGGATTCGAATATCGGGCGATGGCTCCGGTCGCGGACCGGCCTGGCCCTGCTGGGTTTCCTTGTCGTCATTGCCTTCTTCCTCCTGACCGAGCACACCGCGCACGTCTTTGGAGCCCTGCCGTACGCACTGCTGCTTCTCTGCCCGCTGCTTCACTTCTTCCTGCACGGCGGTCACGGGGATCATTCCGACCACAGCCGGCATAGTTCACACGCCGAAGAGCAGGGGCCGAGATCTCAGGGAGGGAAGGGGTGAACGCCGATCCAACCGCTTACGGTCTCTGGTCACTGGTTGTGATCAATACGCTCGTGTTCGTTGTCTTCGCCTTTAGCTTCACATACCCGCGCACCGGCCGCGACTGGCGTTCACTGGGCGCCTTCTCCGCCTTCGTGGTGGCGCTGTTCACGGAGATGTACGGCATTCCCCTCACGATCTACCTTCTCTCTGGCTGGCTTGGCCAGCGCTTTCCCGAAGCCGACCTGTTCTCTCATCAGAGTGGACATCTGTGGCAGACGCTGCTGGGCGTGAAGGGTGACCCTCACCTGACCCCGCTGCATTGGCTCAGCGAAGCCCTCATCATCGGCGGAGTCATCCTCCTGGGAGCCGCATGGGATGTTCTGTTCGAAGCGCACAGGGCGCACAAGCTCGCTTCGACGGGTCCGTACGCCTATCTGAGGCATCCACAGTATGCCGGGTTCATCTTGATCCTGGTCGGGTTTCTCGTCCAGTGGCCGACTCTCCTGACCCTGATCATGTTCCCCATCCTGGCAACCATGTACTTCAGGCTCGCCAGAGCCGAAGAGCGTGAAGCACTTGCACAATTCGGTGAGGCCTACAGGCTGTATGCAGCCAACACGCCCGCCTTCTTCCCCCGGCTGTCGCGCGTCCACGTGCCGCAGCTTCCCTCAGGCGGAAACGGATCGCCCACGACATGGCACGGGGCTAAACGGTCATGATCTTATGTTGATGAAAAGCCCTCTTCACGCCACATCGCAGGGGTGGTTCGAAACCCTGCTGCTCGGACCGCGCGGCGTCCTCGCCGGTCACCCGGCGGTCGAGATTGGCCGCGGCCGGGGAGTGGGCGTGGGTATTCGGGTTGAGCCAGGAACGGGCGGAGCCTCCGTGATTGACATCGCCCTTCGCCTGGTTGGCCTGGCGCAGGCAACGCCTGGCTCACCCCGCCAAAGTGCGTGCTGCCGTCACCGGCCAAATCGCCCTGGGCGGCTGCCCGGTTGCCTCATACACTGGCACCATAGCGATCGGCAGCATCTTCGCGATAGGAAGGGTATCGATGGACTCCTCATCTCCAAACAAGGCCGTGCGCATTCCACCCATCGTCTGGGTTCTGCTGGCGATCGTCCCGGCGGGCCTCGGGGCGGTGTTGTTTCTGCAAGTGCCGATGGACCAGGCGGTGACATATGGTCTAATCGCTTTAATGATCGTCGCCCACTTCTTCATGCACGGCGGGCACGGCTCTCATGGGGCTCACGATCATCGCGGTGAATCCGGACCGGATGTAGAAGGGGCTGACGCCCCGGACGACACGTCGACCCACCGCGGTGGATGTCACTGATCCGAAGGAGGTACTGGTATGAATGAAGAATGTCACGTCGAGACTGTTCGCAAGACGCCGTCCGTGGAGGAGATGGAGGACAACACGGCGGTCCTCCTCTCGGTTCAGGGAATGGGGTGCGAGAACTGCGCCGCCCGAGTACGGAACGGCCTGCTGGCTGTTTACGGCGTGGTGGCCATCGACGTCAGCCTGGGGAGCGGCTCGGCGAAGGTGGTGTTCAACCCGCGTCTGGCGGACGTCTCTCACTTCGAACGAGCGGTCGAACAAGCTGGGGCTGACGGTCGGCACAATTATCGTGCCCGACTGATCGCCTAAGCCGGATCTCTGGATTGCGCCAGCTTCAGCCTGTGATGAGCTCCCGCTGTCCTATCTTGCCGGTATCGACCGGCTTGCCTTTGGCTGTGCTCGCGTCGTATACCAGCACCAAGGATGGTGGGAAGATGGAGATGTGGTCTTAGCCCCGGCGGCTTCGTCCTTACCCAAGGCCTCGACTTCGCTAGATACCGAATGCTCGCCGGACAAGCCGCCGTGATCTGGGTCGCCGGGAAGGGAGCTGTCCTCCATATGCTCCTGCTAACATGAGCGACGGTGTGATAGCCAAGGGAGGTCGGACGTGACCAAGCGCGTCGCCAAGAGCACAGCTAAGAGAAAGAAAGTCAGGCAGGAATGGCCTCTTGTCGTTTACATCTGGGCCATGAGTCTGGGGCTCCTCGGGTACCTGATCGTCGGCCGATTCGTTCTTGCCAGTCGGCCGCATCCGGTCCATTGGGCCGCGGGAGTGGTGGGCGTGGTCCTTGGCGTCCCCGTGGGATGGCTCTGGTATCGCTGGCGAGGCGATGTTCTCTAACGATGGATGCGTCAGCGAGAGGCGCCGGCAGGTAGAAGACGGGATAGGCCGGATCCCCCAACCGATTTCTCAGGAGGCGAGGCGGTGCGTTTCGTCGGCTCAGGTGTTTCATTGGGGTTCGTGCTCGTGCTGGGCCTGGCGGGGTGCCGATCTTCGCCTGCGGGAGCTGCGATACCCAGCCCTGGGGTCCCAGCCGAGGCGAGTGGCGCCCGCTACGCCAGCATAGCGCCAGACGAGTTGGCGGGGATCTTGAACGACAAGGACTTCTTCTTCGTGAACACACACATCCCCTACGAAGGCGAGATAGCCCAGACGGATGCCTTCATAGCGTATGATCAGATGGAGCAGTCCTTGTCGCAGTTGCCTGCGGACCGGAAGGCGAAAATCGTCCTTTACTGCCGGAGCGGGCGCATGAGTGCCATCGCTGCCGAGAGCCTCACCCGCCTCGGTTTCACGAATGTGTGGGACCTCGAAGGGGGTATGATAGCCTGGGAAAGCGCAGGCTTCCCGCTCCAGGGGGAGTAGAATCTTCGAACCTGCGCGAGCATTACGCGCTCACCCTGCGGCAATGGGTGCACAGGCTGGAGACTCAAGCCGCAGACGCCATCCGGGCTGCAGATGAGCCAACGTACCGCGCGTGGCGGCTGTTCCTCTCGGCCTCGGCCTACGGTTTCGAGCGGGGACCGATCAATGTCAATCAGGCCCTGCTCGCCAGGCCCGACCACGGTCGGGTGAATCTTCCGCTGACCCGTGCCCACCTCTACCCTCAGGCGTGAACCGATGAGCAAGGCCGTGACAGGAGCCGCTCAGAGTGAGATCGCACTGAGCACCATGCATGAGGTCAACTCCGGCGGAAATCGCCTGGCTTCGATCTGCCCGATTGCTCACCTACCGCGGTCTTCCAGGGATCGCGGTCGCTGCGCCCCGCGGAGTCTCGGCTAGTCCCATACCGCGTAAGGTCTGTTGGCGCGTCTACCATCGGTTTTATGCACTTACCATGAGGACAAGATGAAAACAACCGTAGTACGGATTGAAGGTGTGGAGAGCGTCCTTTCAGCCGCCGGGGTTGAGAAACGCCTGGCTTCTCATCCCGGTGTTCATCACGTTGAGACCAATTTCATGACCGGCACGGCGGTGGTTCACCATGACGAGACGGTCAACCTCGCCGACCTCAAGCGTCTCGTCGCCGATTGTGGGTATAGATGTCCGGGCGAGTGCCTGCCGGAGCATGTGTGCGCCCCCGGCGATCCGCCGCCAGCTGCGGCGGCGCTTGGCGAGGGAAGGGACGTGTCCCAGGCGGGCCCTCACCCGCCGGCTCACAACCACTCCGGGCATGCCGTGGCCGCCCTTCCGCAGCATCACACGATGCCAATGGAGGATGCCGTCGCCGGCGCGCGGCCCATGGCCCACCCACGCCAGCGTCCGTCAAGCACGGGCGAGATGACCGCCATGGCCCATGAGATGGGGCATGGCGCCGGGATGGGCATGGAAGCCATGGTGCGCGATATGCGTAGCCGGTTCCTGGTCTCGTTCCTGCTGGCCATCCCGGTCTTCCTGTATTCTCCCCTCTTCACCGATTACTTCAGAGTTCAGCTGCCTCTGCCTTTCGGCCTGACCAACGCCGGGTTCTCCTTCATCCTTACTACGCCGGCGGTCTTGTACGGCGGCTGGGTGTTCTACGTCGGCGCCTGGCGAGGGCTGATGAATGGCATTCTGAACATGTCGGTGCTGATTTCCCTCTCAGTGCTGGCCGGGTACCTGTTCAGCGTCGCGGCGACGTTCCTGTTCGAAGGCGAGGTCTTCTACGAGGCGGCGGCCTTGCTGTTGACGTTCGTCCTCTTCGGCCATTGGATGGAGATGCGCGCCCGCTCCGGAGCCTCGCAAGCTATCCAGGCGCTGATGAGCCTCGCCCCGCCGAAGGCGACGATCCTACGGGGCGGGCAACCGGTGGAGGTGTCGACGTCCGAAGTAGTTGTCGAGGACATCGTCCTCATCCGACCGGGGGACAAGGTCCCGGTAGATGGGGTCGTGATCGAGGGGGAGTCGAGCGTTGATGAGTCGATGATCACCGGCGAGAGCTTGCCGTCCAAGAAGGAGGTGGGTTCGCCGGTCGTGGGCGCAACCATCAATAAGACGGGCACCTTCAAGTTCCGGGCGACGAAAGTCGGGGCAGAGACCGCCCTGGCGCAGATTGTCAAGCTGGTGCAGGTGGCCCAGAACTCGAAGGCTCCTTCTCAACGCCTGGCGGACAGGGCGGCGCAATGGTTGGTGGCGGCCGCGGTGGTATTCGGACTGGCGACATTCTTCGGTTGGTATCTTTTCGGCGGGGCGACCATCCCCGCCGACGCGGACAAACTGGTCTGGGCCCTCACCCTGGCGATCACCGTGGTGGTCATCGCCTGCCCGGATGCGCTCGGTCTCGCCACGCCCACTGCGGTGATGGTCGGCACCGGTTTGGGGGCGCAGAATGGCATCCTGTACAAGAACGCCACCGCGCTCGAGCAGGCCGCCAAGCTGCAGGCGATCATCTTCGATAAGACCGGCACGCTGACCGAGGGCAAGCCGCAGGTGGTGGAAATCGTGGCGGCCGGCAATCCGCTTCCCCAGGACGACGTCCTGCGTCTGGTGGCCTCGGCCGAGCAATCGTCCGAGCATCCGTTGGCCCAGGCGATTGTGGAGAAGGCCAAAGCCCAACGGCTCGACCTGAGCCGCGCTGAGGGCTTCGAGGCGATCCCCGGGCACGGGGCGCGGGCACGCGTGGACGGCCGCGTACTCCTGGTCGGCAACCGCAAGCTGATGCGCGACAACAACATCGCCCTTAATGGTCACGGCGAACATGCGGCCACGCTCGAAGGCGCCGGGCGCACGGTGGTCTATGCCGCCGTCGACGGGAAATTTGCCGGGCTGATCGCCATCGCCGACGCTGTGCGCGCCAACGCCAAGCAGGCGATCGAGCGACTCACCGCCATGGGGCTGCAGGTGGCCATGCTCACCGGCGACAATCGGGCTACCGCCGAACGGATCGCCGGGGAATTGGGGGTTCAGACGGTCTTCGCCGAAGTCTTGCCTGGCCAGAAGGCCGACAAGGTTAAGGAGCTGCAAGCGCAGGGGAAGCTGGTGGCCATGGTGGGAGACGGCATCAACGACGCCCCGGCGCTCGCCCAGGCCGATGTCGGCATCGCCATCGGGGCCGGGACCGACGTGGCGATGGAGACTGCCGACGTCGTGTTGATGAAATCCGATCCGTTCGACGTGCTCGGTGTGATTACGCTCAGCCGGGCGACGCTGCGCAAGATGCATCAGAACTTGTGGTGGGCGGCTGGTTACAACACGATCGCCTTCCCCATTGCCGCCGGCCTGTTCTACCCGGCTTTCGGCTTTGTCTTGCGGCCGGAGATCGCCGCCATTTCGATGTCGGGCTCCTCCCTGCTCGTGGCGGTCAATGCTCTGCTACTCAAACGCACGCGCCTAGAGGGGATCAAGCCAAAGTGAAGCAAGGCCGGGAAAGTGAGGACGATGGCCGCCGGCTCAAGTTGAGGCTCCTGGGTCTTGTAGCGGCGCTCCTCGTCGGCGGATGCGCCTCCTTTCCCTTGTTTCTGGAGAGAAGCGGCCCCTCCTGGGGCCCGGGCGCGTTCGACAGCAACGGGGAACGCATCTACTTCAGCGGGATGAGCGAGCGCAGCGGGCGCATCATCTACCGCGGGGGTCCCACCGGGGGAGGCATGATGATGGGCGGCGGAAGCCTGGCCTGCGTTTCCTGTCACGGGCCCGATGGACGCGGCGGTGTCCATGGGATGCACATGCAGGTCATGGATGCTCCCGACATTCGCTGGTCGACTCTATCGGCGGCGATGGAGGAAGGCCATGGCGGGGAAGCGCAGCCTGAGGGCGAGCATGGGGAGGTGATGGCAGGATATGACCTCGAAGCGTTCCGTCTGGCCGTCGTCGAGGGCAGACATCCAGACGGAACAGAGCTCAGCTCGAGCATGCCGCGCTGGAACCTGAGCGACGAAGACCTTGCCGACCTTGCAGAGTTCCTTCAGTCCTTGCCGTAAGCCGCCTCGGGCATTGAAGCTGCGGTTCCCACGAGGAGCCTTCCGGACTCGTGAGATTGAGGGCGTGGCCTTCACCGGTTGGCGAGGGGGTCTCCTGAGGGCAAAAGGCGCACGGCGCACCGTTCATGACCTCTCCGCAAACCAAGACGGCCTGCCGAGTGAGAAGCGATGAACCGCTGGCGATGGTTAGTCCCGACAGCGCTTCTTTTGGGATTGGCCGCAGCCGCAATGTTCTTGCTGCGGCCCGAGAGCGCGGCCAAGCCGGTGGTGATAAACGATACGCCCGTCCCGCCAGTTCCGACCCTCGACGCCGCGCGAATCGCCCGCGGCGCGGGACTTTACGCGAAGAATTGTGCCGCTTGTCACGGCACTGAACTACGGGGCGCCCCGGACTGGAAGCGGCCCTTGCCGGACGGCTCGCTATCCCCTCCGCCGCACGATGACAGCGGTCACACCTGGCACCACCCGGATAGCCTCCTGTTGGAGATCATCGCCAACGGCGGCGACTCCGTCAACAACTCGAAGATGCCCGCGTTCGGCGGGAAACTATCGCCGGACGAAATGAGATCTATCCTCGAGTTCATCAAGAGCAAATGGGGCAAGGACTCTCGCGAGTTCCAGTGGTGGATCACAGCAACTACCAGCGGCCAGTAGCCACAGGCCGCTGGGTCTCCGGCCAGGTCTATCGTGTGAAGTGTCGCTCTAATCTGTCGGTGTAAGGCGCTTCCGCACTTGCAACCGTTCTCGCTCTCCCACCTCGCAACTTCTCCTTGCTCATCACCACATATGCCTCAATTTCTGCCCTGCCGACCCTTTTTCCTCAGCCAGCTAGAGAACATTCGGACAGCGTACTTGCTCGTGGGCCATGGGCGAGTCGGCGCGTCACACTGTCCGCCGTTGTGCGCTTGGAACGGCGTCCCACTTACATTACCCTGAGACTAGCGATCCGAGATCGACGCCTTAGCAGCCGGGCCTTCGGGTCCGGCGGAATAGAAGGAGAGCCGGCCATGAAATCGTTACCTTTCTTCCCCATCGCCTGGACCCTGGCTGTCTTCACCGCAGTCGTGTTTGCCCTTGACAATCTGGCAGGGGCCATCTTGCCCAACTGGTGGGTGATGCAGAAGGCCTGGGAGCTCGTGTTGCCCGATTTCACCTTCGGAACCTGGACCGGCTTCTTCGTCGGCCTGGTGGAGAGCGTCGCCGGCGGGTTCCTGACGGCTGTGCTGTTCGTCCCCGTCTGGAACTTCTTCGCCGGCCGTCAAGAGAGTCAGACCGCGGCGGCGATGAAACCGGCGGGCCAGCACCATTGACGAGACGATCCCCGGTCCGGCATCGTCTTCGACGGAGATCGGGCCGCTGGCGAGCGCCAGCGGCCCGATCCTCTGGACCGGACACCTGATGTTCTTCAGCCATGGGCTGGCAGGCCTGAGACGGAACGACGATTTGAGTTGATCGAGCCATCCTGCGCGCGGCGTCCTCCGCCAAGCGGCTCTTCCGGTCCGGACCGCCTGCGCAGTAGCCTTAGGTGGGAGGTGCGGGAGTGACCTACGATGTGCTTATCGCCGGAGGTAGCTTCGCCGGGTTGGCCGCCGCCGTTCCACTGCGCGGCAGGCGGGTGCTGCTGGTCGAGCCGCACGAAATCGGGGCCGTCCAAACCTCGGCCTGCGGTACGCTCCTGGCCGTGCTCCAGGCCACGCGAACGCTAGACAGCCTGGTGCAGGTCCATGACCGCATGTACTTGCACCTTGGCAACGAGACCCTCGAGTATCCGTTGACATACCCCTTTTGCACCTTCAACTACCGCACCCTCTGCCAAAGCCTGCTTGCACAGAGCGAGGTCGAAGTCGTTCACGCGTCGGTCCTGGGCCGCCGGGGCCACGTGGTCGCCACCACTCGCGGTGAGTTACAGGCAAGAGTCCTGATCGACGCCACGGGATGGAGGGCCGCGCTGGCGACCAACTCGCGCCGGAAGGTGGAAGCACCCTCCGGCCGGAGCTTTGGGGTGGAGACGGCCGTCCCAATCCGCGGCCAGGGCCTGCACTTCTACTACGATCCATCTCACATCGGTTCCCATGGAATAGGGTGGATGTTCCCGGCAGGCGCGGCGGCGCGCATCGGCCTCGGCAGCTACCGCGGCCGGTCGCAATTGAATCAGCCGCTGGCGCGGTTTCTTGAGGCTCGCTTCGGCCACGCTCTCGACAGCAGGCATGGCGGGTACTTCCCTTATCGTCGATTGCCGGCCCTGACCGGCGACGTCTTCCGAGTAGGGGATGCAGCCGGCCACTGCCTACCCCTCACCGGGGAGGGTATTCGACCGGCGATCTACTTCGGCGCCATGCTGGGTCGCCTGGTGCGAGGCGCTCTCTCCGGAGAGTGGAGTCAGGCCGAGGCCCGCGTGCGCTACCAATCCTTGGTCGACCGCCATGCTCGCCCCCATCGCTATCTGCTGGCGGCCCAGAAGGTCCTTCCGGCGTTGCCTCTGCGCGGGATCAAGGCGGTTGGCGACTTCGTGCGGCGCCCGGCCAACCTGGATTGGCTCCTGCGAGTCTACTGGCAGGCTTTCGATCCCACCGAGTTTTCGTGGTCGACGGAGCGGCTGCCCGCCCGCCGGCCTCTGCCGCGCATGGCCGCGTAGACGAGACATGCTAACGCGGCTGACCTTCTTGGGCGCGGCGGGAACGGTGACCGGGTCCCGCTTCCTTCTGTCTGGCGACGACTGGTCTTACCTCATTGATTGCGGGTTGTTTCAGGGTGGGCGTCGGATGGAGGAACGGAACTGGCAGCCCATTGCGATACCATTGGACAAGCTCGACGCCATCCTTCTAACGCATGCGCATATCGATCACGTCGGGTACTTGCCTCGCTTAGTGGCTCAGGGCTTTCGCGGGCCCGTGTTCGCGACGGCGGCGACGTGTGCGCTCCTGGAGCTGGTTCTGCCGGATTCCGCCTATTTGCAGGAGCAGGACGCCGCCTACGCCAACAAGGGCGGCTTCAGCCGGCACCGTCCGGCCCTCCCGCTCTATACCGTCGCTGACGCCGAGCAGGCTTTAAGGCTGCTGCAGCCCGTCCATTTCCACCAATCGGTCTCCCTGGACAGCCTGGCCGTCACATGGGTGCCGGCCGGACATCTGCTAGGGTCCGCGATCCTGGAGATCGAACAGAGAGGGGATGCGTCGGGACGGCGCTTGATATTCTCGGGTGACCTCGGTCGCTACAACAGCAAGGTGATGAAACCCCCGACAACCATCGAGAATGGTGATGTACTTGTCGTCGAGTCCACCTACGGTGACCGGCGCCATGCGGAGGATTCGATTAGCGAAGGCCTATCGCGTGCACTGCGCTACGCAGGGGAGACGCTGGGCGTCTTGCTCATCCCGGCCTTTTCCGTCGGACGCACGCAGCAGGTCCTTTACCACATCCGCAAGCTCCAGGAGGCGGGCCTCGCCCCCGACCTTCCTGTCTACATCGACAGCCCGATGGCCGTCGACGCCAGCTACATCTACTGCCGTTTTGGCGATGACCACAACCTGGACGTCAACCTGTTGATGGACGACAACGCCTGTCCGCTGCGATGCCGCGATACGTACTTCGTTCGAGACGTGGCGGATTCGAAAGCCTTAAACCAGATGCCGGGACCGGCCGTGATCCTGTCCGCCAGCGGCATGCTCACCGGCGGCCGAATCCTGCATCATCTGAAATGGCGTCTCCCAGACGCACGCAATGCTGTGCTTTTTGTCGGGTATCAGGCGGAAGGGACGCGAGGAAGGGCGTTACTGGAGGGTGCCAAGAGCCTGCGTATCCACGGTGAGGAGGTCGCGGTCCGGGCCAAGATCGCCCGCCTCGAGGCTCTCTCCGGGCACGCCGACCAAGACGAACTGCTGCGCTGGCTCGGCGGATTTGCAGGCCCGCCGTCCCGAATCTACCTAGTCCACGGCGAGCTGTCGGCCAGCCGTGGGCTCGAGCGCCTCATCCGCGAGCGGCTCGGTTGGAGGCCCGAGATCCCGACCGAAGGTGTCGCGGTCACCCTGGACTAGCCGAGCCCGTCGCGGGCGGGGAAACGGCGTGATGGCGCAAACTCATCTACCGGCGCCCGTATCCGCCTCTTGGCGTCAG
>Ga0209342_10000139_pt1 | contig 75624 bp, 67 predicted proteins | sample RifCSP16_2_FD_184023 | JGI IMG/M metagenome (GOLD analysis project Ga0209342, IMG submission 184023) | Soil microbial communities from Rifle, Colorado - Rifle CSP2_sed 16_2 (SPAdes) (version 2) | ecosystem: Environmental > Terrestrial > Deep subsurface > Rock core/Sediment | place: Rifle... | reverse complement strand
GGGAACATCTACAAGCGCGACCCCGGGGGCGGCTGGCAGGAGCACCAGCCGAGCGGAGACTGGAGCGGCGTCCAGGATCGCGCGCGGACCAGCAGCCTCGACCAGCAGCAGCGCGCGCGATCGACGGGGCAGGCACGGGCCGACGGTTACAGCCGGGCCCGCGCCAGCGGCTACGGCAGCGGCTACCGCAGCGCCAGCGGAGGCGGCCGTAGGCGCTAACGCTCCGCCTTCTCGAAGAGCCTCCGGTACTCGCCGTAGCCCTCCTCCTCGAGCTTCGCGAGGGGGACGAAGCGCAACGCTGCCGAGTTGATGCAGTAGCGGAGGCCGGTCGGCTTGGGTCCATCTGGGAACACGTGGCCGAGATGGGAGCCCGCGTGCTTGGAGCGGACCTCGGTCCGCGGGTAGCCGATGTGGTGGTCGGTGTGGGTGGCCAGGTTGGCGGCCTCGATGGGCGCGGTGAAGCTGGGCCAGCCCGTCCCGGAGTCGAACTTGTCGAGCGAGGAGAAGAGTGGCTCCCCCGACACCACATCCACGTAGAGGCCGGGCTCGTGGTTGTCCCAGTATTCGTTGCGGAAGGCGGGCTCGGTCCCCTCCTCCTGTGTCACCCTGTACTGCTGCGGGCTCAGCCGTCTTTTCAGCTCCTCCGCGCTCGGCTTGACGAAGCGTCCTTCTGTCACGGCTTGCCATCCTTTCGTGGTCTCGCCGGCGCCCTGGGCGCCCCTGCTCCCGGATCCGTCCGCGGGCCCGGAGAGCTTCTCTGGCTTGCCCCAGAGAGCCTCGAGCCGGCGATCGCGTCCGCAGCCGAACCGGTACGTCTTGTACCGGATCGGACTCTTCCGGTGGAAGTCCTGGTGGTACTCCTCGGCGGGATAGAACGTCTCGAGGGGCGTGATCTCGGTCACGATCGGCCCTGACAGGCGGCCCGAAGCTTCCAGCCGGCGCTTCGACTCCTCGGCCGCGCCCTTCTGGGTCTCTCCCTCAAAGAAGATGGCCGTCCGGTACTGCCGGCCCCGGTCGCAGAATTGCCCGCCCGCGTCGAGGGGATCCACGTTGCGCCAGAACACCTCGAGGAGCCGCTCGTAGCGGATCCGAGCCGGGTCGTAGACTACCTGGACGACCTCGGCATGGCCGGTCCCACCCGAAGAGACCTGCTCGTAGGTCGGGTTCTTCACGCGGCCGCCAGCGTAGCCCGAGGTCGTGGAGAAGACGCCGGGCACGGCGTCGAACGGCGGCTCCATGCACCAGAAGCACCCCCCGGCGAAGGTCGCGCGCTCCAGTGTCGGCGGCGGGGCCGCACTCCGCGCCACCGCTCCCCGGACACCGAAGAGCGCCAAGGTCCCCAGGGCGAGGCCGAGCCCGGCCACGGCGATTCGAAGCTTCATGTACACAGGATAACGCCCCGGGGCCCCGAACGATTCCGGGGCGACGCCTACCCGCCGGGGGGGCGGGGATGCTGGGGGCACCGGTCGGGGGGCCTTCGGCATCTTCGTGATCCTCGTCGGCCTCGCGATGCTTGCCAGAAATGTCTTAGCCGACTAAGACTGCGTCTTGCCCACAATCCGAACGTTCTGCTAGCCTTGCCGGCAAGAGGGTCCCCGATCGGGGATACTAGGGCGATGGTAAGCGAGGCGAGCGTCCCCAAGGCCCGCTGCGTGCACTGCCGGGAGGACGTCGCGGTCCCGGACAGCTACGCCCACGGGGACCACATCAAGTGCGGGTCCTGCGGGATGCAGCACAAGGTCGTGCGGGGGGATCGGCTCCGGCTCGTTCTCGCCGACGTCGGACCCGTCAAGGACGCCCTCGCCCAGAACGAGCAGCTGGTCAACCGTCTGGAGGCGGAGCTGGCGCACGCGCGAGGCAGCTTCGGCATCGGGGCGAACGGGATCGGCATCGGCTTGATCTTCGCGCTGTACCAGGTGGCGGCGAACGAGCACCCGGTGAACGCGGGCCTCCTCTTCAACGCCCTCGGGGTCGCCATCGTCGCCGGGCTGCTGCTCGAGGGCGCGAACTGGGCCTTCCTCGCCAAGCGCCGGGCCATGATCCGCATCAGCGCCGAGCTCGACGAGGCGCGCGCGGAGGCCACCCGCCTCCGCCAGCTCATGCGGGACGCCACGCGGCTGTAAAGTCTCGTCCATTAGCCCAATCTAGGATAGGCGAGGGAGGCGGGGCGCCCGTAGCTCGGGCCTCGATCGGTGCATTTCGGTCGCGTTCGGGCCCGATCGCGGAGCGAGGGCGCGAAGGCACGCGCTCCTCTTGAAGCCGCGCCCGAGCGTCCCGAGCGGAGGGCGCCCTCGCCCCCTACTCGATCTGGCCCGTCTCCACCAGCGTCGCCACCGTCCGATAGATCGCGTGCGAGCACCGCGGGATGTCGCGGTGGAGGTCGTTGATCGAGGCCCCCTTCTTCAACCGGGACCAGACGGCCACGGCGAGCTCAACCGTCTCCGGCTCTTCCCAGCCCAGCTGGGCCGCCTTCTGGTGGAACGGCCGGTCGGGGTCGGGGAGCCTCTCCTTGAGGATGGGCAGCTCGTCCTGCAGCCGCACCGACTCCATGAGAAGCGAGATCGCGGGCATGCTGACGTCGCTCGTCACCTCCTCCTCCCGGACCTCGCGGCCGGTGAAGGAAAACTCCCCTTCCAGCGAGCTCTGGAAGAGCTGGAAGACCGCGTCGTCCCCCACGAGGTGACGGTACTTCGCGCGGGCGATGTTCCCCTTGTAGAAGAAGATCTCGGCGATCTTGCTCTTGTCGCGGATGATGACGAGGTTGCCGGTCTGGTGGGAGCCGATGAGGGTCTGGATGATCGTGGCGAGGTCGAAGAACCGGAGGTTGCCCTGGAGCTGCTTGCCCGACGCCCGTGGGCCCTTGAGCGTCGTCGTCTCCAGACGCCGGGCGAGCACCACGCACAGGTTGCGGGAGAGGGTGGGCAGGTTCTCCACGAGGTCGTGAAAGACCGCCTTGTCGACCGCGAAGAGCTCCGCCTTCTCCGGTGCGCGCACGGTGGCGCTCCGCGGAGAGCCGGTGAGGAGAGCGAGCTCGCCGAGCACCTCCCCTGCCCCCAGGTAGGCGATGGGCACGGCATCGGTTCCGTCACCGGGGGTCGACAGCACCTCCAGCACCCCGCTCTTGACGACGAAGAGGCGGTCCCCGGCGTCGCCTTGGCGGAAGAGCACCTCGCCGGGGCCGAGCTCGAGCAGCTCACCCTGGGCGAGGACGGCACGAACGACCTCGTTGGGCTGGTTCTCGAACAGCTCCGAGCTTTTCAGGAAGTCGGCGTCGGTCGGCGCGGGCATGCCGAAGCGTTGATTATATCCCCCGCCCCCGCGGCACGGCCGTGATGGGGCTTCTGTGCTACCATCTCCCGGCGCGACGGGCAGCGGGCGGCCCCGGCCCGGGTGAGGCGAAACGTGGCTAACCCGTTGAAACGAGAGCTCTTGTCACAGTACGACCGAGGGATGACCTAGGTCCTTCCCCGTGGGTCCATCCTTCGCCCTCGCACCCCGCTTTTCATGACGGAGCCCTGATTCATGACGACCTCGATCTCTAGCGCCATCGCGCCCGCCGACGTCCACGCCGTCCTCGCGCGTCACATGCTCGCCGACGGCTTCGACATTGTCTTCGATTTCGACCGCAGCCACGGCGCGTGGGTCCACGACTCGCGCCGCGACCGCGAGTACCTCGACTTCTGCACGTTCTTCGCGTCCAGCCCCATCGGCTACAACCACCCCTGCATGAAGGAGCCGGACTTCCTCGCCGTCCTGCACCGGGTGGCGCAGCTCAAGCCCTCGCTGTCCGACATCTACAGCGTGGAGTTCGCGGCGTTCGTCGACACCTTCGCCCGCCTAGCCAAGCCACCCTACATGAAGTACGCGTTCTTCATCGAAGGGGGAACCCTCGGGGTCGAGAACGCGCTCAAGACCGCGTTCGACTGGAAGGTGCGACGCAACCGGGCGAAGGGGATCCCGGGCGACAAGGGCAGCCAGGTCATCCACTTTCGGGAGGCCTTTCACGGACGGTCGGGCTACACGCTCTCCCTCACCAACACCGATCCCGTCAAGACGGACCTCTACCCCAAGTTCCGCTGGCCACGGATCGAGAACCCGAAGCTCCGCTTTCCGGTGACGGCGGAGGTCGAGCGCGACGTGGCGGCGGCGGAGCAGCGCGCGCTCGCGGAGATCGATCGCGCCTTCGCCGACAACCCCGACGACATCGCCGCCGTCATCATCGAGCCCATCCAGGCCGAGGGCGGGGACAACCACTTCCGCCCCGGCTTCCTCCAGGCGTTGCAGCGCAAGGCCCGCGAGCACGAGGCCTTCTTCATCGTGGACGAGGTGCAGACGGGCGTGGGGCTGACGGGGAAGATGTGGGCGCACGAGCACTTCGGCCTCGAGCCGGACGCGATGGCCTTCGGAAAGAAGACCCAGGTGTGCGGCTGCCTCGTGGGACCGAAAGTCGACGAAGAGCCCGAGAACGTCTTCCACGTGCCCTCCCGAATCAACTCCACCTGGGGCGGCGGGCTCACCGACATGGTGCGCTTCTCCCGCTATCTCGAGATCATCCACGAGGAGCGCCTGGTGGAGAACGCGCGGGTGGTCGGCGAGCAGCTGCGGCGAGGGCTGCAGTCGCTGGAGCCGGAGCTCGGCGGCCTCGTCTCGAACGCGCGCGGGCGCGGGCTCATGATCGCCATCGATCTGCCCTCGCCCGAGCTCAGGAAGAAGGCCCATCAGCGGTTGCTCGCCAACGGCCTCCTGCTCTTGACCTGCGGCCCGAGGTCGATCCGCTTCCGCCCGCCGCTCAACCTGACCGCAGGGGAAGCGGACACCGGTCTGGAGATCGCACGCAAGACCTTCAAGGAGCTATAGAGGGAATGATCGAGCGCGAAGCCCCCGTTCGCATCTACAGCGAGATCCTCGCCAGCCTGCTCGGAGCCAAGGTCGCCAACGGGAAGCTCGTCCGGGTGGCCCCGGAGGGCTTCTTCGAGGTCACCCTCGCCGCGCAGGGCGGCAACTACACGACGCTGCTCCCCGTCGCCTCCACCGTCATCATGGCGGCGAAGCCGGAGCCGGAGGTCGCAGCCCTCGAGGTCGAGCGCTAGGCCCCCGCGTGCCGGAGGGAAGGACGGCATGCCTCGTCCCCTGAAGGTCGCCGTGGCCGGCCTGGGGCTGGTCGGCCAGGAGGTCGCGCGCCGAATCCTCGAGATCCCCGCGCTGAAGCTCGTCGCCGCCGCCGATCCCGCCCCGCTCCACGCCGGCAAGGACCTCGGCGCGGTGCTCGGCCTGCCCCGCCGCCTGCGGATCAAGGTCGAGGGGAACCCGGATCGGTTCTTCCGGAGGGTCCGCGCCGACCTGGCGGTGGTGTGCACGACCTCCTCCATGAAGGAGGTCAAGCCGCAGATTTTGGCCCTGGTCAAGCATCGTATCCACGTGGTCACCACCTGCGAGGAGCTGGCCTTCCCCGTCCCCTCCCGGCTCTCCGCGTTCCGGGAGCTGGATCGGCAGGCGAAGAGCCGCAAGGTGTCGGTGCTGGCGGCGGGAGTCAACCCCGGCTACGCGATGGATGCGCTCGCGCTCATGCTGACCGCCCCCTGCGCCCGCGTGCGTCGGGTGTCGGTGACCCGCGTCGTCGACGCCGCCGGCCGCCGCCTGGCCCTCCAGCGCCGGGTGGGGGCGGGGCTCAACCTCGGCCAGTTCCGCCGGGCGGTCACGGAGGGCACGGTGCGGCACGTGGGGCTCGTGGAGTCCGCGTACATGATCGCCGCCGCCCTGGGTTGGAAGCTGGAGCGCGTGGACGAGACGCTCGAGCCCGCGATCGCCCCGCGCGACCTCGACACCGAGTACCTCCGCATCCCCGCCGGTTCGGTGGCGGGCATCCGGCAATCCGCCCGCGGCTATCGGGGCGAAGAGGCGGCGATCAGCCTCGACCTGCAGGTCTACGTCGGGGCCGAGTCGCCGCGCGACCACATCCTCGTCGACGCCGACCCGCCGGTCGACGCCACCGTCGCCGGCGGGGTCACGGGAGACCTCGCCGCCGCCGCGATCGTCGTGAACAGCATCCCCAAGCTGATGGCGGCCCCGGCGGGGCTTCTCAGCACGAAGGACGTCCCGCTGATCCACGCCCTCAACCCGCAGGAGCTCGGAGCGCTCCCCGCCCGGAAGCGCTAGAGGAGGCCGGTGAAAGGCGACCTCGCGGAAGGCGTGATCCCGGGCCTTCTCCAGGAGCTCTACGTCGGCCGCCGCAGCGGCACGATCCAGTTCGCCCGCGGCTCGGAGCGCCAGAGCGTGCGTTTGCGCCACGGCCATATCGTCAACGCCCAGTCCAACGTGCCCGAGGACCGGCTGGGCGAGATGCTGGTGAGGCGGGGCCTGCTCTCCCCGGCGGACCTCACGCGCGCCACCGAGGTCGTCGTCAAGGAACACAAGCGCCTGGGCCAGGTGCTGCTCGAGCTGGGGCTGATGGACCAGAGCGGGCTCGAGGACGCGATCCCGCTCCACGTGCACGAGATGCTCTCCCGGCTCTTCACCTGGGGCGAGGGGACCTACGAGTTCGTGGAGGAGACGGACGAAACGGGCGAAGAGCTGACGCTGAAGCTCTCCACGGCGGAGCTGATTCTGGAGGCGGTGCAGGCCATTCAGGATCCGGACGTCGTGCGCTACTTGCTGGGCGACCTCGAGCGCGTGCTCGCGCTCTCGAACGACCCCCTGCTCCGCTTCCAGAAGGCCACGCTGTCGCCGGCGGACGGGTTCGTCCTCTCCCGCGTGGACGGCACGACCAGCGCGAGAGAGATCCTGCAGATGATCCCGCTCCCGGCGGAGGTGGTGCAGAAGAGTCTGCTCGCGCTGCTCTCGACGGGGATCATCGAGCACGGGAGCGCGCGGAAGCCCCGCGCGCCGGTGACCGCCCCGCGCGCGGCCCCACCGGCGGTGGAGGCGGAGCCACTCCCGCCCGCGGCCCGCACCGCGGCGAGCCCGCCCCCGCCCGCCGCGCCGCCGCCGGCTCCTCCGGTTGTGCAGGTCCCGGCGGCGTCGGCCCCAGCCGCGGGGCCCGCGGCGACCGTCGACGACAAGACCGAGGAGCGGCGCCGCGAGGTCCTCGAGGCCTGGGAGGGTCTCAAGACGCACAACCACTTCGAGGTCCTCGGCATCCCCCGCGCCTCCGGGGAGGCGGAGGTGAAGGAGGCCTACTTCCGCCTCGCCCGGCGCTTCCACCCCGACGCCCATCACGCCGCCTCGCTGGGCGACCTTCGGGACAAGCTCGAGCAGGTCTTCATCCACCTGGGAGAGGCCTACGAGGTGCTGCGCGACCCGAAGCGGCGCGCCGAATACGAGGAGCGTCTCGGCCGGAGCCAGCCCCGCCCCCGGGAGCCGGCGGCGGCGGCGACGGCGCCCGAGGCGGGCCCGCCCGCCCCCCCGCCCGACCCCGAGGACGAGGCGCGGTTGGCCGAAGAGGCCATCCGGAGGGCGGAGCGGCTCTATGAGAAGGGGCAGTACTTCGACGCCATCCAGCTCCTTCAGCCCGCGATCGAAGCCGCCAAGCCGAAGATGAAGCAGCGCGGCCGCATCGCGCTCGCCCGCTGTTACCTGACGAAATCGAAACTGGGGAAGGACGCGGAGGAGACGCTGCTGGCGGTGACGAAGGAGGATCCCCAGAACGTCGACGCCCACGCCCTCCTGGCCGGGCTCTACCGCGACCGGGGCCTCCGCACACGCGCGACCGCGATGTACCGCCGGGTTCTCGAGCTGAACCCCGAGCACGAGGAGGCGGCTCAGTTCCTGGCGGGGGCGGCGCCCTCGCCGCCCCCGCCCGAGGAGGGGGGCGGGCTGCTCGGCCGGCTGTTCCGCAAGGGATGAGGCGCGATCCGCGCCTTGGGCTGTTTCTCGCTCTGCTGCTCGCCACGCCCGCGCGCGCCGAGGTCGTCCAGCTCGTCAACGGGGACCGGATCACGGGCAAGGTGGTGGCAAAAGGCACGCGGCGAATCCGGGTTCAGACCCCGTACGGCCTGCTCTCGATCCCGCGGAACAAGGTCGAGCGGATCCGCGCTGACGACGGGACGGAGGAGCTGATCACGCCGCCGCCGGCCCCGGAGCCCGTCCCCACCCCCTCACCCTCGCCCGCCGCCCTCGTCGTGAGCGTGGGCGGCGACAGCTTCTGGCAGGCGTGGGACCCCAAGGCGCCGCCGGCGGACCCGAGCCTCCGGCTCGAGCTGCGGCTCGACGGCCACGCCCTCGTCTCGTACATCGACCCCAACCTCGATCCCGAGGACCTGCCGAAGGCGATCGTGAACTCCTTCGTCTTCTCCGCGGAGCAGCTCTTCCTGCTTCCGACGGAGGGGGTTCTCGCTCGACCGCCGGAGGTGCGCGAGGGGCGGGTCTACCTCGACGTCGAGCTCCCGGCGGCGCTTGCCGGGCGAAAGCGGCTGGACGTGGCCTATCAGGTCAACGAGGCCTCGGCGGCCGAGCCACAGTGGCGGAGCCTCGTCGAGGGCGGCGCGGAGGTCGAGCTGAAGCCGGGGAGCGCCGTCCACGTCCGCGTCGACCAGGAGCGGGGTCAGATGGAGTACACGCGGCACCTGATGCGCCAGGTCGAGACCTTTCGCGCGCTGGTGCTGGTGCAGGACGAGCCCCCGTGAGGCGCCGCGCTTCTTGACACCCGCCCGAGGCGGGCCCTAGGCTCGAAGCATGGACCTCATGACGGTCGCCGAGTTCCTTCCCGCGCTCGCGCTCGCGATCGCCCTCGCCGCCTCGGCCGGCCTGCGCGCCTGGCTACCGCTGCTGCTCGCGGGCGGGCTCGCGCGGGCGGGGGTGCTGGATCTCGGCGAGTCGTTCCGCTTCCTGGCCTCGGACCGGGCGCTCCTGCTCTTCGCCGTCGCTACCTTCATCGAGCTCGTCGGCGACAAGGTGCCCGCGGTCGACCACGCCCTGGACGTGATCGGCACGCCGCTCCGACCGGCGGCGGGGGCGTTGCTCGCCGCCTCCGTGCTCGGGACCGTCTTCGATCCGTTGACCGCACTAGTACTGGGGACGGCGGTGGGCGCGCCCTCGGCGCTCGTCCCCCATGCGCTGAAGTCGACGCTCAGGGCCGCCTCCACGACCTTCACCGGAGGCCTCGCCAGCCCCGTCCTGAGCGTCATCGAGGACGTCGTCTCGATCCTGACCTTCGCCCTCGCGGTCGTGGTCCCGCTCCTGGTGGTGACGGCGCTCGGCCTCACGGTCTGGCTCGTCCTACGATGGCGCCGCCGGCGGCCCGCCGCCGCCACCGCGTGATGCGCGGCGCGGCCATCCTCGCCCTCGGCGGGATCCTGCTCGCCCCGCTCCCGGCGGGGCAGGCGCAGACCGCGCCCCCGGCGCGGAAGCCGTTCACGCTCGAGGTGGACGTGGACGTGGTATCGGTGACGGCGGTCGTCCTCGACAAGTCCGGCCGCTTCGTGAGGGGGCTCGGGCCTAAGGATGTCACGCTCCTCGAGGACGGCGTGCCGCAGGAGGTCTCGTATTTCCGCGAGGCCTCCGCCGCGGAGGAGGAACGCGTGCCGCTCTCGGTCGTCCTCGTGCTCGACACGAGCGGGAGCATGGCCCCCAACGTCCGCTTCCTCCGGGAGGCGGTGGTGAACTTCATCTACAAGCTGGACGAGATGGACCGGGCGATGGTCGTCAGCTTCAACGAGAGCGTGAAGGGCAGCGCGGAGTTCACCTCCGACATCGACCGCCTCGAGCGCTCCGTGGAGGGGCTCCAGGCGTGGGGGGGGACGAGCCTCTACGACGCCATCCACTACGCCCTCGGACGGGTCAAGGACGAGCCCGGGCGCAAGGCGGTGATCGTCTTCAGCGACGGCGCCGACACCACGAGCACGATGGGGGACCGCGAGGTCGTCGACTACGCCCGCGCGGTGGAGGCGACCGTGTACAGCATCGGCTTCCGCGGCTTGGGCTTCATGGCGAGCAGCCCGCGGGGCTTTCTCCGCAAGATCGCACAGGAGACCGGTGGGCGCTTCTTCGCGCCGGACAAGGTCGGGGAGCTGATCAAGGTCTTCAACGCCGTCTCCGACGAGCTCAAGAACCACTACCTGCTCGCCTACGCGCCGAAGCGCCCCGCGGACGGGACCTGGCGCTCGATCGAGCTCAACGTGAGCCCTCCCGGCGCCGAGGTGCGTGTGCGCAAGGGCTACTTCGCCCTGAAGCGACGGCGGGCGACGAGTTAGGTAGAATCCCCAGAAGACGCACGAGGGAGGCTTCGCTGAGGGTCGCGCTGCGGCGGGAGGCGCCCGCGCGCAGCGCCTCCGCCGAGCGCGCCAGAGGAATGCCCGAGATTGCGATCCAGACCGCAGGCGGCACGAGGGAGCGCTTCCCGCTCGCCAAGGATCGGGTCACGATCGGGCGCTCGCGGGAGAGCGACATCTTCCTGCCCGATCAGTGGCTGTCGCGCCACCACGCCGCGATCGAGCAGCGCGAGGACGGGTACTGGGTTAGCGATCTGAACAGCAAGAACGGCACGCTCCTCAACGGGGAGCCGGTGCGGACGTGGCGGCGCCTGCGCCCCGGTGACGTGATCACCCTCGGGGAACACACGCTGACCTTCGGCGTGGGGGCCGAGGAGGAGGAGGAAGAAGAAGAAGAGGCGGAGCCGGAAGGGACGCGCGTCTTCTCCGCCCGCGAGCTCAGCGACATCGCTACGCGGCCCGCGATCGACGCCGCCGAGCTGCAGCGGCAGAACCGCGTGCTGGCCACGCTGAGCAAGGCGGCGAGCGAGCTCGTCGTCCATCGCCCTCTCGCGGAGCTGTTCGACAAGGTGCTCGACCTGCTCTTCGAAGCGGTGGCGGCGGAGCGGGGGGCCATCCTGCTGCACGAGGGCACTCCGCCCCAGCTCCAGGTCAAGGCCGCCCGCAGCCGCCAGGGCGAGCCGCTCGTGCGGGTGAGCCGGTCCATCGCCCGGCGGGTCATGGAGGAGCGCGTGTCGCTCCTCATGCCCAACCTCCTCGAGGACGTGCGCTTCGCGGGCGAGGACTCGATCCTGGCCTCCGGCATCCGCTCGGCGATGTGCGCGCCGCTGTGGTTCACCGCCACCGGCGAGGGGCGTGATGCGGTCATCGGGCTGGTCTACGTGGATTCCCTCCAGCGCTCGCACTCCTTCGGCGAGGACGACTTGCGGGTGCTGACCGCGCTCGCCAACGTGGCCGCGGCCAAGATCGAGAACGTGCGCCTCCTCGAGGAGAGCATGGAGAAGCGCCGCATGGAGGAGGACATGCGCATGGCGGCGGAGATCCAGACCGGGCTCCTGCCCCGCGAGGCCCCGCGCGTCCCCGGCTACGACCTCTCCGGCCGTCACAGCCCCTGCCGCACGGTGGGCGGCGACTACTACGACTTCGTGACCGAGGGTGGGCGGCTGCTGCTCGCCCTCGGGGACGTCTCCGGCAAGGGGACGGGCGCGGCCCTGCTCATGACCGTGCTGAGGGCGGCGGTCCGGGCGCATTGGGCCGAGCCCCCGCTCGCAGAGGCGGTCGCCCGCATCAACCGCACGGTCTGCCAGAACGTCCCCTCGAACAAGTACGTGACGTTCTTCCTGGCCTCCCTCGACCCGCCCTCGGGGCGGCTCACCTTCGTCAACGCCGGTCACAACCCGCCGCTGCTGATCCGCTCCGGCGGGGAGGTGGAGCGGCTCGAGGACGGGGGGATGGTGCTCGGGATGTTCGAGGCCGTCCCCTATGACGCGGGCTCGGTTGAGATGCGCCTCGGCGACACGCTCATCGTCTTCTCGGACGGGGTGACCGAGACCTGGAACCCGGAGGGAGACGAGTTCGGCGAGAGCGGGGTGATGGAGCTGGGGGTGCGGAGCCGCGGCCTCGACGCCGTCTCACTGCAGGACGCGATCTTCGACGCGCTGGAGCGCTTCGAGGCGGGGGCGCGCGCCACCGACGACCGCACGCTCGTGGTCTTGAAGCGATGCTGAGGCGGATGTGACGACCCGCAAGGCCGCGCGCCCGCCGGTTTCCGCCCTCGCCCTCCTCCAGCAGGAGGTGAACGAGCTGTTCCATCGCCTCTCCGTCCTCGACCGTTCGGACCGCCTCCCGGCGAGCGAGTGGTGCCCGCCGGTGGACGTCTACGAGGCGCGGGACCGCCTGGTGGTGGTGGTCGAGGTGCCGGGCCTCACCGCGGAGTCGCTGCACGCGGCCTTCCGTGACCGGGCGCTCGTGGTGACGGGCGAGCGGCGCGCGCGGCGGGCGGGGTCAGGCGTCTCCTTTCACTGCCTCGAGCGCCCCCACGGCCGCTTCGAGCGCACCATCCCCCTCGACGTCCCCGTCGACGTCGCGCGTGCCCAGGCGACGCTGTCCGCCGGCCTCCTGATCGTGACCCTGCCCCGCCTGCGCGAGCGGCGGGGCCGCGAAACAATCATCCCCATAGAGTGGAAGCAGGACGAATGAGCGAAGAGCGCAAGGACGAGGACGCCCCGAAGATCCCCGAGGTCCTGCCCGTCCTCCCGCTGCGGGACGTGGTGATCTTTCCCTTCATGATCGTCCCCCTCTACGTCAGCCGGGACCGCTCGATCAAGGCAGTGGACCAGGCCCTCAGCGACAACCGCATGATCCTCCTCGCCGCCCAGAGAAAGCAGGAGGAGGACGACCCGGGGGCGGAAGACATCTACCGCGTGGGCACCGCCGCCCTCATCATGCGCATGCTGAAGCTGCCCGACGGCCGCATCCGCGTCCTCGTCCAGGGGCTCGCCCGCGCGCGCATCACCTCCTTCGAGGAGGGCCTGCCCTACATCCAGGCCGGGATCGAGGTGGTGAGCGAGGCGGAGGGCGCAGAGGCGGGCTCGCTCGAGATCGAGGCCCTCATGCGCAACGTGAAGGCCGCGCTCGAGAAATCCCAGAACCTGGGCAAGCCCATCTCGCCCGAGGTCATCGTGATCGCCAACAACATGGAGGAGCCGGGACGGCTCGCCGACCTCACCGCCTCCAACCTCGACCTCAAGGTCGAGGGGGCGCAGGCCATCCTGGAGGCCCTCGACCCCGTCGAGCGCCTGCGCCGGGTCCACGAGCTGCTCACCAAGGAGCTCGAGGTTCTCACCATGCAGCAGGAGATCTCCTCCCAGGCCAAGGGGGAGATGGACCGCACCCAGCGCGAGTTCTTCCTCCGCCAGCAGCTCAAGGCGATCCAGGTCGAGCTCGGCGAGGGCAACGAGCTGTCGGAGGAGATCGCCCAGCTGCGGGACAAGGCGGCAAAGGCAAAGATGCCGAAGCCGGTGCTGGAGGAGGTCGATCGTCAGCTCAAGAAGCTCGAGCGCATGCACCCCGACGCCGCGGAGACGGCGACACTGCGCAACTGGCTGGACTGGATGGTCACCCTGCCCTGGGGCAAGTCCACGAAGGACAACCTCGAGCTCAAAGAGGCGCAGACGATCCTCGACGAGGACCACTACGGCCTCGAGAAGGTCAAGGAGAGGATCGTCGAGTACCTCGCCGTCCGCAAGCTCAAGGACAAGATGAAGGGCCCGCTGCTGTGCTTCGTCGGGCCGCCCGGAGTCGGCAAGACCAGCCTCGGCCGCTCGATCGCCCGGGCCCTCGGCCGCAAGTTCGTGCGGCTCTCCCTCGGCGGGGTGAAGGACGAGGCCGAGATTCGCGGCCACCGGCGCACCTACGTCGGCTCGATGCCGGGGCGCATCATCCAGGGGATCCACCAGGCGAGCGCCAACAACCCGGTGTTCATGATGGACGAGGTGGACAAGATCGGCGCCGATTTCCGCGGGGACCCCAGTTCGGCTCTGCTGGAGGTGCTCGACCCCGAGCAGAACAACACCTTCCGCGACCACTACCTCGGGGTGCCGTTCGACCTGTCGAACGTCATGTTCATCACCACCGCGAACCTGACCGACACCATCCAGCCCGCCTTCCTCGACCGGATGGAGGTCATCCGCCTCTCCGGCTACACCGAGTACGAGAAGCTCGAGATCGCCAAGCGGCACCTCGTGCCGAAGCAGCTCGACGAGCACGGGCTCACCCCCGAGCATCTCGTCTTCACGGACCGGGCGCTGCGCGCGCTCATCAACACCTACACGCGCGAGGCGGGGCTGCGGAACCTCGAGCGAGAGATCGCCGCCATCGCCCGTAAGGTGGCGCGGAAGGTGGCGGAGGGCGAGACCCGCCCCGCGAGGATCACGCCCGCCGCGCTGCCCCGCTACATCGGGGCGCCGAAGATCCTGCCCGAGGAGCGCCTCAAGAAGGACGCGATCGGGATCGCGACCGGCCTCGCCTGGACCGCGACCGGCGGCGACGTGCTCTTCGTGGAGGCCTTGGTGATGAAGGGGAAGGGACGGCTCACCCTGACCGGCCACCTCGGAGAAGTGATGAAGGAGTCGGCCCAGGCCGCGCTCTCCTACGCCCGGAGCCGGGCGAAGGAGTACGGAATCCGGGACGACTACTTCGCCACCCACGATTTGCACGTGCACGTTCCCGAGGGGGCCATCCCGAAGGACGGTCCCTCGGCCGGGGTCACCATGGCCACGGCCATGATCTCCGCCTTCACGCTGCGGCCCGTGCGATGCTCGGTGGCCATGACGGGCGAGATCACGCTGCGGGGGCAGGTGCTCCCCATCGGCGGGCTCAAGGAGAAGATCCTGGCCGCGCGCCGCATCGGAATCGACACGATGGTGTGCCCGGAGCCCAACCGGAAGGAGCTCGACGAGGTGCCGGCGCACCTGCGGCGGGGCATGACCTTTCATCTCGTCGAGGACGTGGAGCAGGTCCTGAGGCTGGCCCTGGCACCTCCGCCCGAGACCCGACCCGCCGCCGGTGTGAAGAGCCCCCCGCGTCCCTTCCCGGCCCGGCCCCGCCGACCGGTCACGGTCTAGATGTAGCGGCCAGTCTGGTCGTTCTCATGAACATCCTCGTCATCGGCGACGTCGTCGGCAGCCCGGGCCGCGGCATACTGAAGAAGGCCCTGCCTGTCGTGTTCCGCAAGCACGACGTCGACTACTGCATCGCCAACGTCGAGAACGCCGCCGGCGGCTTCGGGGTGACGAAGGAGGTGTGCGACGAGCTCCTCGACGCCGGTGTGGACTGCCTCACCTCCGGCAACCACATCTGGGACAAGAAGGAGATCCTCGGGGTGATCGACCTGATCCCCCAGCTCCTGAGGCCCCTCAACTATCCCGAGGGTCAGCCCGGGCGGGGCTCCCACGTCGGGAAGGGCAAGCGCTCGGGACTCCCGGTGGCGACGCTCAACCTGAGCTGCCGCGTCTTCATGGGTGGAGCGCTCGACGACCCCTTCCGGCTCGGCCGCCGGGAGGTCGAGCGCCTCCGCGAGCAGGCGAAGGTCATCATCGTGGACGTCCACGGGGAGGCGACCTCGGAGAAGAACGCCCTCGGCCGTTACTTCGACGGGAGCGTCTCCGCGGTCGTGGGCACCCACACGCACGTCCCGACCTGCGATCACCGCGTACTGCCGAAGGGCACCGCCTACTTGACCGACCTCGGGATGACCGGACCCTACGACTCCGTGATCGGAGTGGAAACGGAGACGATCCTAAAGCGCTTTCTCACCGGCATGCCCAACCGGTTCGAAACCGCCAAAGGCGATCCACGCTTCGCGGCGGCGGTGGTGGACGTGGACGAGACGACCGGCCGCGCCCGCTCGATCGAGCGCATGCTGCTCACCGAGGACGACCTCCGGCGGGCTTGAATGCCCGGCTATACTTCCGGCGTGAACGCCACCGGCTACCGCGTGCTTCTGGCGGAGGACGAGGCCACCTTCGGCCTCACGGTGGCCCGATTCCTCCAGAAGGCGGGCCACGAGGTCAAGGTCTGCTCCACCGGCAAGGCGGCCATGAAGGCCCTCGACGCCGCGGAGTGGGACGTGCTGCTGCTCGACCTGAAGCTGCCCGACGCCGACGGCGTCGACATGCTCGCCCAGGTCCGCAAGGAGCACCCGGAGCTCCAGACGATCATCGTGACGGGCTTCGCCAACGTGCAATCCGCGATCGACACCATGCGCCTCGGTGCCTTCGATTACCTCACCAAGCCTCCGAACTTCGAGGAGCTCGGCATGCGGGTGGAGAAGGCGGGGGAGAAGACGCTTCTCGAGCGCGAGAACCGCCGGCTGCGCTTCCAGGTTCAGCGCAACCTCGCCTCCGACATCCTCACCCGCGCCCCCGCGCTCCAGAAGGTACTGCGGACGATCGAGATGGTGGCGGCGGCGCGCACGCCGGTGCTCATCGAGGGCGAGAGCGGGGTGGGCAAGGAGCTGCTCGCCCAGCACGTGCACCGGCTCTCGCCGCGCTCGGCCAAGGCCTTCGTGGACCTCAACTGCGCCGCCGTGCCCTCGAGTCTCCTCGAGAGCGAGCTGTTCGGGTACGAGCGCGGGGCCTTCACCGGGGCCGGCAACGAGAAGCCGGGGCTGGTGGAGGTCGCGGACGGGGGGACGCTCTTCCTCGACGAGGTCGGGGAGATGGCGGGGGAGATCCAGTCCAAGTTCCTGCGCGTGCTCGACTCGGGCACCTTCTACCGCGTGGGGGCGACGCGCAAGCGCCGGGCCGACTTCCGCCTCGTCTGCGCCACCAACCGTGACCTCAAGGCGGAGGTGGCGGCGGGGCGCTTCCGCAAGGACCTCTTCTTCCGGGTCAACGGGGTCAAGGTCGTCATCCCACCGCTGCGGGAGCGCCCGGAGGACGTGCCGCTCCTCGTCGAGCACTTCGCGCGTCAGCTCCCCCGGGAGATGCAGCTCACCCCCGCCGCCCTGCGGGCGCTCCAGGTCTACGACTGGCCGGGCAACGTGCGCGAGCTGCACTTCGCGGTCGAGCGCGCGGGGCTCCTCACCGAGGGGGAGACGATCGACCTGAACGACCTGCCCCCCGAGATCGTGGAGAAGTCGGGCGGACGGGTTCCGAGCGCCGCCGCCGCGAGCGCCTCCGCCGTCGCCCCCGCGCCGGCCGCGCCCGTGCTGTCGGACGAGGATGGGCCCGACCTCGCCCGGGTGCGGATGGCACTCGAGCGGGCGAAGTGGAGGCGAGAGAGGGCGGCGGAGATTCTCGGCGTCTCCCCGCGCACTCTCTACCGCTGGATCAAGAAGCTCGGGCTGTAGGTCTCTGCGTATCATTAGCCGATCGGTCCACGTCCGTCGACTTCGACGCGAGGACGGGGGGCTCGGCAGTCAAACGGGCGCACGGCCATCACCGGCCGGGGCCTGCCCACTGCAGAAGCAATCCTGAGGAGTCACGGACATGGCTTACGCCATAGAGAGGGGGGCGAAGCGGATCGCCTTCCCTTGCGAGGTGGAGTGCACGGGTGCCGGCGAGGGTCCTCTCAACCCGCGGATCAGCGACCTGAGCGCTACGGGCGCTTTCATTGACTCCATGAACGCGGTCCCCGCCGGCTCGTGCCTGAGCCTGAAGTTTGCGCTACCCACGGGCACGATCACCGTGAATGCGGAGGTCGTCCACGCGATGCCGCACTTCGGCATGGGCGTCCGCTTCCTCGACCTCACCGACGAGCAACGCCGAGCCATCGAACGGGTGGTGGCGGAAGCCTCATAGGCCGCCCCGCTCTTCCTCGCGCCGCCGCCGCGAGCGCCCCCGCCGTCGGGCCCACGGCTTCTCCCCGGCCCCTTACTCGGCGGCGCCCTGCAGGCGGACGCGGACCTGGCGCGTCTCGCCCTCGCGCCAGAGCTTCAGGGTCACCGTATCCCCGGGCCGGTAGCTGCCGAGCCGCCCGAGGAGATCGCCGACGCTGCCGACGGCCTTGCCGTCGATCTCCTGGATCACGTCGCCGGGAACGACCCGTCCGTCCTCCCCGAGCTGGGTTCCCCGGAGACCCGCCGCCGCCGCCCCCGTACTCCGGTACACGTCCCGGACGAGAACGCCCTCCACCCCGAGGCGCCGCGTCACGTAGGCGCTCAGGCCGTCGTCCATCCCGATGCCTAGACGGGGGCGCACCACACGGCCGTAGGCGATGAGCTCGGGGACGATGCGGCTCACGGTGTCCACGGGCACCGCGAAGCCGATCCCCGCGCTGGCCCCGGAGGGGCTGTAGATCGCGGTGTTCACTCCGACCAGGCGTCCCCCGCTGTCGAGCAGCGGCCCTCCGGAGTTCCCGGGGTTGATGGCGGCGTCGGTCTGGATCACGTCGAAGATGCTGCTTCCGCTGACGCTCTGGATCGTCCGCCCGAGCGCGCTCACGATGCCCGTGGTGAGGGTGTGGTCCAGCCCGAACGGGTTGCCGATCGCGAGGACCTTCTGCCCGACCTGGAGCTCAGAGCTCGTTCCGACCGGGATCGGCACGAGCTTCTCGTGCGGGGCGCCGATGTGGAGCACGGCCAGGTCCTGGTCCCGGGCGAAGCCGACGACCCGGGCGTCGTAGGGCTCGTCGCCGAGGGTGACCTTGGCCGAGCCGCCCTGGACGACGCCCTCGACGACGTGGAAGTTCGTGACCACGTGGCCGCGGTCGTCCCAGACGAAGCCGGAGCCCGTGCCCGCCGGCACCTCGAAAACGTTGCGGGTCCAGAAGTCGACGCGCTGGACCTGGGTGGTGATGAACGCGACCGACCGCGAGGCGGAGCGGAAGAGCTCGATCGTCTGCCGCTCCTCCTCGTCGAGCCCGGCCCGGCGGGCGACCGGCCGCGGCTCCGGCGAGGCGGAGGGCGAAAGGGCGCGCTGCAGCTCGGTCGAGACGAGAAGGCCCAGAAGGACCCCCACGAGCAGGCTGCCGAGGAAGAAAAGTCGGGAGCGCGTGCGCATCGGAACACCTCTCCCGAATCATAGCCCGCCGCTACGGCGGCGGGTTCGGGCGGCAAACGTCTGTTCGACGACCGGTGAGTCCGGCGGCTACGGCCGCAGCGAGTTGATGTACTCCCGGGCGACCTTCATGGTCTCGTCGACCCGCCCGAACACCTTTGTGGCCTGGTCGTTCAGCTTGGCGGCGTCCGGCTTGAGGCTCGCCACCGCCTCCGGGTTGAGGTCGTGGCCCATGTAGGTGATCTGGTCGGCGAGCTGCTTCATGAACGGGTCGTAGGCCTCCCGCGCCTGCTTTCCGGCGGAGAGGATGTCGCCGAAGCGCTTTTTGGTGTCATCCAAACGGGCCTGGCTCTTCTTGCGGAGACCTTCCTCGGTGATCCCCTCGACGTTCTTCGCCCAGGCGGCAAAGAGCGTGTTCGCCTCCTGCTCCATCCCCGCCACACGCTGCCGGACCGCCTCCACCTTCGTCTGTGTGTTGTCCTTGTCCTTGATCAGGTCCTTGTATGCGCCGCGACGGTCCTTCGCCTGCTCGGCCAGGATCGCGTTGTAGCCGGTGACGGTCCTCTCGAGCTGGAGCTTCGCCTCCGCGATGGACTGGACGGTCTCCCCGGACACCTTGATCAGCCGGTCGACCTGCTTGAGCCCTTCGTCCTGGGCCCTCACGGCGACGGGGGCGAGCAGGGCGCCCGCCACGAGCAGCACAACGGCCTTCGATCTCGTCATGATGACATCCTCCCTAACAGATCATTTCGATCGGCTCCGGGCCCGCTGCGTCCTCGGCCCGCGCCTGGCACCGCACCGCCCTGGAGGGCGGTGGCGGACGCCGATTCTATCCCACCTCGCGGCCAGATGGGCCTGCCGACGGGGCCGCGGCGGGGAGGAGACTTGATTGCCGGCGACTCAAGCCTGGCCGGCCGCTCGCCGCTCGTGCTCACGGCGCAGGCGCCGCACCGCGCGCCATTCCTCCAGCACAAAGGCATGCGAGACCGACATGCCGGCCACGGCACGCGCGCGCAGAACGCGAATCGGTTCGCCGAACAGGAGCTTTCCGAGAGGGCTCGAGATCGGTGGGGCCGCCACGCGCTGCGAGTCGCGGCGGTCGCCCTCGCTCAGCACCCCCTTCACCGGGGCCTCCACCTTCGCCGCCGCCCGCACACGGAGGAGGAGAAAGGCGGTGTCTTGGCCCTCCTCCCAGCCGAGGTAGCCGGCGAGGAACGCCGCCTCTACGCTCTTGGGGTTCGTCCGAAGCGCCGCCTCGAACCAGTCGCGGGCCTCGGCGAACCGTCCGGCGACGAGCGCAATCTCGCCCAGGCGCACCATCGGTCCCGTCTCCTCGCCGTTGATCTCGTGCGCGCGCCGCAGGTGCCGCTCAGCGTTCGCGAGGTCCATGGGCTCGCCCGGGTCCGGCGAGGCGAGCAGCGCCCCGAGCGCGAGGTGCCCGCGTGCGCTCATCGGGCTGGCTTCGACGAGCCGCTCGAATGCGGCCCGCGCCGGCCCCGGCTGGGCCAGTTCGCGACGGCACTGGCCGAGGTAGTAGAGGCCGTCCTCGTGCCTGGGCTCGAGGAGGAGAGCCTCCTCGTACAATCGCGCCGCCTTCGCGAAGTCGCCCTGGGTGCGGGCCGTGGTGGCGGCGTTGAGGCGACTCCAGAATTCGAGGACTCGCTGCCGCGCCGGATCGCGCGCGGCGGAGGCCTCCTCCTCGGCCGGACCCCGGCAGCCGGCGAGGCCGGGTCCGCACAGCACCAGCATGAGGAAGCAGCGCCGCCCGCGACCCTTCATCGCCTCGGCGCCGCCACCTGCGGCTCGCCGCCCTCGAGAATCCGGATCGTGGCCCGCACGGGGACGTCCTCGAAGGTCTGGACGCGGCCGCTCGGCCAGCGCACCTCGAGCCTGTCGATTCTCTGGACGTCGCCGGTGCCAAAGAAGACCTCGCCCGGCGGCTCCTGGCTCAGGTAGGACGACTGGCCGCCGACCTCGCGCATCTGGGTCCCGGCCGCGGTGGTGAGCCGCACCCGGGCCCCGGTCGCGAAGGTGGTCGAGCGCCGCACGTCCGCCTCCCGACGCCGGGCGCCGGGGGCCGCGCGCAGGACGACCCGGACCCACCCACGTCGGTTGCCGCCCTCGTTGCGTGCGAGGCGCAGTGCGCCTCCGTGGACGACGATGGCGAGGTCGAGATCGCCGTCGTCGTCGTAGTCGGCGACGCTCGCCCCGCGCCCGACGGCGGGCGCGGTGAAGGGCTCGCCCGCCCGGTCGCCCATCTCGAAGTAGCCGTTCTCACCCGCATTCCAGAAGAGGAAGCTCCGCATGGGGATGAGCCGTGCCGCGTCCACCTCTTCCTGGAAGGTGCTGCCGTTGATGGCGAAGAGGTCGAGCCGCCCGTCGTTGTCGAAGTCCAGGAAGCCCGTGCCCCAGCCGATGGCGTCGAGGGCGATCTGCCCGAGGCCGAAGAGGTCGGCCTGGTCGACAAAGCGCAGGGGCGCTTCGGGCGTCACCTTCATCGAGCGGGTCTCGTCGGCGTAGAGCGCGTTCTCCTGCGCCAGCCAGTGGGTGATGAAGATGTCGAGGTCGCCGTCGTTCTCCCAGTCTCCGATGCCCAGCCCCATGGCGCCCCGGTAGTCGGCCACCCAGGCGGAGTGGCTGATGTCGCGAAACCGGCCGTTCCCGAGGTTCAGGAACATGGCGTTGTCGGACACGTCGTTGGCCACGTAGATGTCGGGCCAGCCGTCCCCGTCGAAGTCGCACCACGAGGCCGACAGCGAGCGCCCGGTGGGGTTGTCGACCCCGGCTTCCCGCGCCACGTCCACGAAGACGCCGCCATCGTTGCGGAGGAGCAGGTTGCGCTCCGGACGGTAGCTCGATGGGTTGAGGGTGTAGGGCACCACCGACTTAAACTGCCGGCTCGTCTGGCCGACCTTCGTGGGGTCCGACTGATAGCGGACGTACCCGCAGACGTAGGCGTCGAGGTCGCCGTCCCGGTCGTAGTCGGCGAGCGAGACGCCGGCCCAAAAGCCCTCGCTGGCGCCGACGCGGGTTTCGTCGGAGACGTCGCGGAAGCGGCCCCTCCCGTCGTTGCGGAAGAGCAGATTCGTCCCGTAACGGGTCACGAACAGATCGAGGTCGCGGTCTCGGTCGTAGTCGCCCCAGGCCGCGCCCATGCCGAGCCCCCTCACCGCAACGCCGGCCTCCTCCGTGACGTCCTCGAACGTCCCGTCGCCCCGGTTGCGGAAGAGCACCGCGTGCGCCGGCGACCTCTCCACCTCCTCCGCGGAGAGGGTCAGCGGTCCCGACTCGTTGACGACGAAGAGGTCGGCGTCCCCGTCGTCGTCGTAGTCGCCCCAAGCGAGACCCGAGCCCATGTCCTCGGGGAGCTGTGAGGAGCGCCGTCCGTGGAAATGGACGAAGTTCAGGCCGGCGGCGGCAGCCCGATCACGGAAGGCGATGCCGCCGGGGTCGTTCTCGGGCGACCGGACCGCCGACGGCGGCGCCGCGCCCGGCCGCGCCCCGGTCTCGACGGGCGGGACGTGGCCCGCGAGCCCGCCTCGGTCCGCGGGCAGAGCGCGCTCCAGTGACCGGGTGATCTCCTGGCTCGTTTCCGCCTCGCGGCCCGGCACGTACACGCTCCGCCGCGGACGGGCGACGAAGACGCCCAGCGTCACCAGCGCGAAGAGCGACGCGCCCACGACCATCCAGCGCGCGGCGCGGCGGCGGTGGGACGCGCGGCGCGGCGGCCTGGTCTCGGTCACGGCCGGGGCGCGGCCAGGCGCACGTCGGCGGGCTTGGCGGAGGCACGGCGCACCGGCGTCGGCTTGACCCGGATGCGCGCCTCGGCGCGCGCCATCTCGGTCACCGGCATCGTCAGGCCCGCCTTCTCGCCGAACATGAAGTTGAGCAGGTACTGGTCGACCTTCCGGTAGAGCAGCCGCGCCGTCACCGTGAGCTCGGATGCGGGCGCCTTGGGCGCGTCGAAGCGGAACTCCTGCCCCTCGAGCGCGCGCGACCCCATCCCGACATCGCCCGGGCACGCGAAGGCGTACTCGGCGCTGTCGGAGAAGCCGGGGAAGAGCGAGCGCCGGTAGCGCACGCCGACCATCTCCCAGAGATTGTGCCGGTCGATGAGGTTGCCGTACTGGTCGACGGGTTCCGCCTTGAACATGAAGGTGCCCGGCTCGATGAAGTGCCGCTCATCGCGCCGACCCGATGCGTAGAGAACGCGTCCCGCGGGATCGGAGACCCGAAGCTCGACCCAGGACTGGATGATGTCGAGGGGACCGGTCGGGTAGTCGTGGCCCACCTTGTTCGATGTCACGATCGCCCGGACGGTGATCGGCTCACCGACCGTGACCTCCTCCGGCGATTCCAGCTCGATGGCCACCGCGGGGCCGGTCGTCCACTTCTTGGCGATCTCGGGGATGTCGTACTCCCCCCGGAGCCAGCGCTCGGTGAGCTTCACCTGCTCTTCGGCGCCCGGCAGCTTGAGCATCGCCGGCATGGCCTGGTTCGCGCCCAGGAAGCGATGGCTGCGGTGCTTGCCGTCCGCGTCGCGGCGGTTGTAGTCGAGCGCATCGCCGGCCGCGGGATCGCGCGAGGCCATGAGCGGCATGTGACACTCGCGGCACTCGATCGTCCGCGTGGCGTCGCCCGGGTGGTTCCAGCGGCTCTTGCGCCAGTTGTCGTACTGGTTCTGGAGCTGGACCCAGCCGACGTTGTTGACCTCCTGGTCGATGAACTGCTTGTGGCAGGCCGCGCAGTACTCGGGGGTCTTGAAGAGGCGCTTCGAGAGGTCGGCCGTGTGCTGCCAGGGGTAGGCTCGGATCAGGAAGTCCCGCATCGCGCGGGCGCCGCGACCCTCGGTCAGCTCGAAGAGGTACCGCCGAGGCTGCGCCACCACGAAGTTGGCGTTGCCCTTGACGTCGGTCTGGCGGATGGAGTGGCAGACCAGACACGAGACACCCTCCTGGTAGCCGGCGAGGTTGGTGAGATCGGCGGTGAAGATGTTCTTGGTTCCGGAGAACAGCGAGATCGGGTCGTGGCAGCCGCCGCAGTACCGTGTCGACTCGGGGCCATTCTGCCGGGCCATCTCCTCCTGTATCCGCTGGAAGCCGAGGTCCATGGCCGACCAGCGGTGCGCGCTGACGCGCCACTCGGAGGCGATCTGTTCGTGGCAGCCCGTGGTCCCGCAGGACTCGGACCCGGCCAGGCTGCGCGAGTCGAAGGCGCGCCCGGTTGCGGTCGTGGCCAGGCTCGGCGCGAAGGGGCGGTTGGGGCCGTACTTCAACGAGTAGTCCGCCGGGAACTCGTTGCGGAGACTGTCTCCGGGGTAGATGGCCCAGAGCAGGCCCACCGGCACGAGCATGAGCGCGAAGCCCACCCCGGCCCGCGCCAGGGTGCGGGCCTGGACCCTCCGCAGGGCCTCGAGCCCCATGCCGAGGGCCGCCGCCCGATCCCGGACGAACGTCACCACGACGTGCGGCGAAGCGAAGGCGAGCAGGGCAAAGGTCGAGATGAGGTGGACACGGTCCCAGGCGTAGGAGATGCGAGGACCCAAAAGCGCCTGGACGGTGAGGACGAGTCCCGACACCACCGCCACCGTCGTCGCCAGGGTCGCGACGTAGCCCATCCACTTGACGGCCCCCCCCGGCCGCGGCCAGTAGGCTCGGAGGTGTTCCCACTGGTAGACGAGGATCGGCGGCAGGAACGCAATCCCGATCCCGGTGTGGATGACAACCGTCCACTGGACCGGGACGGAGAACGGCAACAACCAGATGGCGAGGCCGGAGAGGGTCTCGAGCCCCAGCCAGGCCAGCGTGAGGCCGGCGAACCGCCGACTCCACTCGATCTCGCGGCTGCGCCCCGGCTCCCGGAACGCGTCACCGCCTTCGCTTCGCGCGGTGGCTTGCGTCATTGTCCTCACCCCGTTCCCGCATAGGCCTCGAGCCGCCGTCCAGCGGGCGAGCCTATTTCAACCGGAGGCGTCAATCTAGCCCACGCCTCGCAGCCCGTCCCTGAGCCATTTGGCTCATGCGGGCCCGCGCCGGACACTGCGGTTGCCGGACTGAACGTTTGGACGTTCACCCCGATTCGAACGATCCGATCATGTCGACCGAGCGGCGGCACGCCCGAAGTTAGGGCTGTGACCGGCGGAGAATGGACTTGAGCCGTCCTTCCATATCAGAATGACGCCGCGAGGCGCCATGCAGCAGAAAGGGCTCGACTTCGGAGCGTCGCCCGGGCCGCGGCCTCCGCGGCGCCGCGCCTGGAGCGTCAGCGAGCTGACCGACCGGATCCAGGGCGCCCTCGAGACGGAGTTCGTGGACGTGTGGGTGGAGGGCGAGGTCTCGAACCTCAAGCTCGCCGCTTCCGGCCACTTCTACTTCTCGCTGAAGGACGAGCGCGCGCAGATCCGGGCCGTGGTCTGGAAGACCGACGCGCGGCTCTTGCGCTTCCGCCCCCAGGACGGGATGAAGGTCCTTGCCCGGGGCGCGGTGCGCCTCTATCCCCCGCGCGGGGAGTACCAGCTCTCGGTGCAGGTGCTGGAGCCCCTCGGCAAGGGCTCCCTCCAGCAGGCCTTCGAGGATCTCAAGGAGAGGCTCGGGAAGGAGGGGCTCTTCGACCCCTCGCGCAAGCGACCGCTGCCCATGCTGCCCCGGAGGATCGGGGTCGTCACCTCCCCGACCGGCGCCGTCATCCGCGACATCCTGCGCGTGCTGCGCGCGCGCTACGCCAACCTCGCGGTGCTCCTCTACCCCGCCCGCGTGCAGGGCGAGGGCGCGGCGGAGGAGATCGCGCAGGGGATCGCCGCCCTCAACCGCATCCCGGGCCTCGACGTGCTGATCGTGGCCCGGGGCGGGGGGAGCCTCGAGGACCTGTGGGCCTTCAACGAGGAGAAGGTGGCGCGCGCGCTCGCCGCGTCGCGGCTCCCGACGATCTCGGCGATCGGGCACGAGACCGACTTCACGATCGCCGACTTCGTCGCCGACCTCCGCGCCGCGACCCCCTCCGCCGCCGCCGAGCGCGTGGTGCAGGCCAAGGAGGACCTGCGCGCGCGCATCGCCGCCCTCGACCGCCGGCGCGACGCGTGCTTGCGGCTCCTCCTCGCGCGGGTCCGGGCGCGGGTGGAGGCCGCCGCCGCCCACCGCGTCTTCGCCGCCGAGCGCGGACGGCTGAGGGTGCAGGCCCAGCGCGTGGACGCGCTCACGACGCGCGCGGAGACGGGGCTCGTCCGGCACCTCGAGCGCGGGCGCGACCGTGCCCGGCGCTTCCGGGAGAGACTGGAGGCGTTCCGCTGGGACCGGCAGCTCGGCGCGCGGCGCGAGCGCCTGGCCCGACACTCCGACCGTCTGCGGTCTCTCCTCCGGGCGGGCCTCGACGCGCGACGGGCCGGTCTCACCCGCCTCGCCGCCCAGCTCGACGGGCTCTCCCCCCTCGCCGTGCTCGGACGCGGCTACGCCCTCGTGTGGGACGAGGCGAGGAGCCTCCTCCTCCGCGACGCACGCGACGCCGAGACGGGGCGGCGCCTTCGCATCCGCCTCCACCGGGGGGCGCTCCGCGCCACCGTCGACTCGAGGGAGATCGAGTGAAGCCGGACGAGGCACCGACCTTCGAGCAGGCGCTGCAGCAGCTGGAGCAGATCGTCCAGCGGCTCGAGAAGGGCGAGCTGCCGCTCGAGGAGTCGCTGAAGCTCTACGAGGAAGGCATCCGCCTCTCGCGCCTCTGCCACGGCAAGCTCGAGGAGGCGGAGGGCAAGATCGAGATGCTCCTCAAGGACACCCGCGGGGAGCCGGCGCTCGACGCGCAGGGGCGGCCGCGAACGCGCCCTCTGCCGCCGCCCGAGGACGAGGAGGCCTGAGGTGCAAGGCCGCCCGCCCCACGGCGGGCGCGATCCCGCCTCCGCCTTCGCCGCGCTCCGCGAGGCCGTCAACGAGGCCCTGCAGAAGGCGCTGCCCCCGGAGACGACCTGGCCCACCACGATCCACCGCGCGGTGCGCTACAGCCTCTTCGCCGGCGGCAAGCGCATTCGCCCCATCCTCGTGCTCGCCTCCGGCGAGGCGGCGGGCGGGTCGCGCGAGGAGCTGCTCCCCTTCGCCTGCGCGGTGGAGATGATCCACACCTACAGCCTCGTCCACGATGACCTCCCGGCCATGGACGACGACGACCTGCGGCGGGGGCGGCCGACCGCCCACAAGGTGTTCGGGGAGGCGATCGCGATCCTCGCCGGTGACGCGCTGCTCACGCGGGCCTTCCACCTCCTCGCCGAGGTCCCGCCGCAATGGGCGGAAGAGAAGCTCCGTCGCCGTCTCCGGGCGACGGCGCTGCTCGGCGAGGCCTGCGGCACCCGCGGTCTCATCGGCGGACAGGTGATGGACCTCGAGTCGGAGGGCCGCGTGGTCGGCGCCGCCGATCTCGAGTGCCTCCACCGCGCCAAGACGGAGGCTCTGCTCGGCGCCTGCGTGCGGGGCGGGGCCGTGCTGGGTGGCGCGGGCGAGGAGGACCTCCGCGCCTTCGAGGGCTACGCCTCCGCGATCGGTCTCGCCTTCCAGATCGTCGACGACGTCCTCGACGCCACGGAGGCGCGGGAGAGGCTGGGGAAGACCGCGGGCAAGGACGAGGCCGCGGGCAAGGCGACCTACGTGAGCGTCCACGGGCTCGAGAAGGCCCGGGCCACGGCGGCGGCACTCGAGGCGGAGGCGCTCGAGGCGCTCGGACCCCTCGGCCCGCGGGCCGATCTTCTCGCCGAGATCGCCCGGCGGATCGTGGACCGCCGCTCGTGAGCGGGCACCGCTGATGCGACTGGACGCCTGGCTCGCCGACCACGGCCTCGCCGAGTCGAGGCAGCAGGCGCAGGCGCTGGTCATGGCCGGCCGCGTGAGCGTGGACGGCCGGCCGGCGACGAAAAGCGGGACGCGGGTGAGGGAGGGGGCGGCGGTGGTCGTCTCTCCGGGCCCGGCCCACGTGGGCCGCGGCGCGCTGAAGCTCGAGGGCGCCCTCGACTCTCTCGGCCTGGACCCCGCGGGGGCGGTGGCGGTCGACGTGGGGGCCTCGACCGGGGGCTTCACGGAGACGCTGCTCGCGCGAGGGGCGGCCCGGGTCTACGCGGTGGACGTGGGGCGCGGCCAGCTCCACGAGCGCCTGCGCGGGGACCCTCGCGTGGTCGCGCGCGAGCGGACCAACGCGCGCTCGCTGTCGCCCCGGGAGGTCCCCGAGCCCTGCCGCCTGGCCACGATCGACGTATCCTTCATCTCCCTGACGAGGATCCTGCCCGCCCTGCGGTCGGTCCTCGCGGAGGGGGCGGAGGTCATGGCCCTCGTGAAGCCGCAGTTCGAAGTCGGACGCGCGCAGGTGGGACGCGGCGGGCTCGTGCGGAAACCCGCGCTTCATCTCGCCGCGCTCAGGCGTGTGGCGGAGGCCGCCCAGGAGCTCGGTTATGCGGTCCGGGGCGCCTGCCCGTCTCCGATCGCGGGGGCGGAGGGCAATCGCGAGTTCTTCCTGCACCTGCGGCGCGACGGGGCGCCGCTCGCGGAGCCGGAGCTCGACGGCGTGCTCAGAAAGGCGGTGGAGGGATGAACACGATCGGGGTCCTCGCCCGGACCGACGACCCCGGGGCGGGCCCCGCCGTGCGTGGGCTCGTGGACTGGCTGCGCGCGCGGGGGGTGCGGGCCTGCCTCGATGCGGGCACCGCCGCCCTCGGCGGAGCCGGCGCCTCCCCGGAATGCCTCGTCGCCTCCGGTCGGGAGATGGCCGCGCTCGCGGACGCCCTCGTGGTCCTCGGCGGCGACGGGACACTCCTCGCCGCGAGCCGGCTCCTCGAGAGGGCGATACCCGTCCTCGGCGTCAACTTCGGCAGCCTCGGCTTCCTCACCGAGATCACGCTCTCCGAGCTCTTCCCGACGCTCGAGGGGGTCCTCGAAGGCCGCTACGAGCACGAGGAGCGGCGGCTGCTGCGGGCGCGGGTGCGACGGCGGGGGCGGGACGACGTCGTGGCCGACGTGCTCAACGACGTGGTCGTGACCACCGCCGGTCCCTCGCGGATCATCGAGCTGGACGTCACCGTCGACGGGCGCTTCGTGTCCTCCTTCCGGGCCGACGGCGTGATCGTCTCCTCCCCCACCGGCTCCACCGCCTACAACCTCGCCGCCGGCGGCCCGATCCTCCATCCTGCGCTGCCCGCGATCGTGCTCACGCCGATCTGCCCGCACATGCTCACGAACCGGCCGCTCGTCGTCGGGGACGACTCCCTGATCGAGGTGCGCCTGCAGGCAGGGCGCGACGTCGAGGTCTACAGCGCCCTCGACGGTCAGGAGACCTTCGCCCTCGCCGAGGGGGACGGCGTCGCCGTCACCGGCAGCCCGCGGCGGCTCCGGCTCGTGAAGGCGCGGGGCCGGGACTACTTCGAGGTGCTCCGCAGCAAGCTGGGCTGGGGCGAGCTCAGCGCGCGGGGCCGGACGTCCGGCCCCGTCAGGGGAGACGGATGACGTTCTCCGGCTCGCGGGGCGGGACGAGGGCGACCGACTCCAGCTCGACCTCGCCCGCCGTGGCGAGCGTGATGCGGACGTCGGGGCCGCCGGATTCGGGGTAGAAGTAGGCCTGCCGCAGCCGGAAGCCGCCCTGGACGGGATGGTCGCGCCCACGGGGAGCGGTCCAGAAGGTCCTTTCGGTCACCGACAGCGTCCCTCGGCCGCGACCGGCGAGGCGGAGCTCGAGCCGTCGCACGCGCGCGCCCTCGCTCACACGCAGGAAGAGACCGTCACCGGGGGCGCGCAGGGCCAGTCGCCCGCCCTCGACGCGAGCGCCGCCCTCGAGGTGAACGTGACCGAGGGTCACGTCCGTGCCCGTGACGAGCACGGGTTCGGCGAAGGCGATCCGGGAGCCGTGTGGCCCGTGGATGACGAGTGGGTGCTCGCGGACGACCAGCCGATTGCCGTCGAGGCCCGGCACCGCCAGCCGCACCACGCGCTCGCCCAGCTGGAAGGCGATCGGGCTCTCGCCCGGGTTCCACCGGGCCGGCCCGAGCCGGCCCATGGCCGTGCGGTGCAGGCGATCCCAGCGGCCGTCGTAGGCGAGCGAACCCAGCGCCTGCACCGCCACCGAGACAACGGCCACGAGCACGCCGGCGAGGCGCAGGGCGAGAAGACCCTCGGGCAGGAAGAGCAGAAGGGGCGGCCAGGCCGGGCTCACCAGACGAGGGCCCCAGAAGGGGCCCTCGTCCCAGGGCGCCCGGACCCCGACCCAGAGAAGGTGGCCCAGCGCCGCCCCCGTGCACGCGAGCGGCAGCCAGTGACGCCAGGGCCATCCCTCCGGCAGGAACCGAGGCCTCCGCGCCCGGAGCGCCCGCACCACCCCGGCGAGGCCGACGAGCGCGACGGGCGCGAAGACGAGCGCCCCGCGCGCCGGGGAGAAGAGGAGCTCGAGGGGGCCGCCTTCCGGCGGGGAGGCGCCCTCCGCGTCCGCACCGAGCGGCAGGAGCGCGAGCACGAGCCCCGGCGCCGCCCACAGCGCGAAGAGCGGCAGCCTCGTCCTCCATCTCACGATGGTGGCGAGGGCGAGGGCGGCGGCCAGGACGACGCTCGAGGGTTGAAAGGCGGGGGCCAGGGCCAGCGGCAGGCCCGCGCGCTCGGCAAGGCGCGGGTCGTCCTCGGCCTCGGCCCTCACCAGAAGGAGCAGCGCGAGCGCCACGGCCAGGGTCGCCGGCGCTTCACCGGAGTAGGCCCTGCTCGCCCCCGCCAGTGTCGTCCCGAGGGCGAGGAGGAGCCCTGCCCAGCGCGCGTCGTCGGCGGCGTGTCGCCGGGCGACCGCCGCGCAGAGGACGCCCGCCGCGAGGCCGGCGAGGGACGCGGCGAGGAGCCTGCCCACTACGGCGCGACCGGTCTCGTCCAGCTCGACGACGAGCGAAGCCCCGTCAAGGACCAAGCGGAGGAAGAGACCGGCGACCCCGCCCTCCGTCTTCCCCCCGAGGGGCGGGCCGCCGACCAGCAGGAGCACGAGTGCGGCGAGCGAGACCCCGAGCGGAGGGCCGAGGCCGGGGCCGCGGGGGCGCGGGGGCGGCCCGGTGGGCTCCGGGGTGCGGACGCCCATCAGGATCTCGAGCGCCGCCGCTGGTAGCGGTCCACGGCGCGGTTGTGCTCGACGAGGCTCTCGCTGAAGTGGTGGCTGCCGTCGTTGCGGCTGACGAAATACAGGTCGCGGGTGTCCGCCGGCTCGAGCACCGCGCGGATCGCCTCGCGACCCGGGGAGCCGATCGGTCCCGGGGGGAGCCCGCTCCTCCGATAGGTGTTGTAGGGCGAGTCGATGTCGAGGTCCTTCCGGCGGATGTTCCCGTCCCAGCGCCCGGCGCGACGCAGCGCGTAGATGACGGTCGGGTCGGCCTGCAGCGGCATCCCCCGCTTCAGGCGGTTCCAGAACACGGCCGCGATCCGCGGCCTCTCCTCCGCCCGCGCCGTCTCGAGCTCGACCACCGAGGCCAGGGTCACCACCTCGCGCACGCGGAGGCCACGCACCTCGAGACGCTCCTTCTCGGTGGCGATGACGTCTCGGAAGCGCCGGACCATGCGCACGAGGAGCGCCCGTGCCGCTTCCGGCACGCGGGGGACCTCGTAGGTGTCGGGGAAGAGGTAGCCCTCGAGGTCCTCCGCCGCCGGGTCGAGGTCGCGGATGGGCCCGGGATCCCGCGCGAGGACCCAGAACTCCTCCGCGGACATGCCCTGCGCTCCGACGATTTCCGCGATCTCCAGGATGCTGCGCCCCTCGGGGATCGTGATCTCCCGACGCACCACGTCGCCGCGAGCGAGCATGTCGGCGATCTGGTCGAGCGAGAGCGGGCCGTCGAGGGCGTACTCGCCGGCCTTGAGCCGCCCCTGGAAACCCCGCTCCCGCACCAGCAGGCGGAAGACGAGCGGGTGGCGGACGAGGCCCAGCTCCCGAAGCTGCCTCCCGATGGCCTCGGCGCTGGCGCCCGGGGCGACGACCAGGGTCAGAGGCGACGCCCCCGCGTCCCGCCGGTGCGAGCGCGTCTCGTGAAGCCAGGCGAGCCGCAGGGCGAGCGCGGCCACCAGGAGGACGAGGGCGACGCGGAGACCGCGCCTCACGCCCCGCCCCCCCGGCGGGCGTCGAGGTAGCTCTGGAGGATGAGCACCGCCGCCACGCGGTCGACCTTGTCGCGGCGGTCACGGCGTCCCACACCCGCCTCGGCCAGAGCCTGGTGGGCGAGGGCGGTGGTGAAGCGCTCGTCCCAGGTCACGACCGGCACTCTCACCGCCCGCCTCAGCCGCTCGACGAGCTCCAGGACCTTCTCCGCCTGGGGGCCGATCGAGCCGTCGAGCCGCCGCGGCAGGCCCGCCACGACCTCCTCCACGTCGTTCTCGCGGACGAGGGCCGCCACCGCGGCGACATCTCGTCGGGGGCCGACCCTCGTGAGGGTGGGTCGGGCGGAGGCGATCGTCGCCGTTTCATCGGAGAGGGCCACTCCGATGCGCGCGTCTCCCACGTCCAGTCCGAGGTACCGCACTCTCGGGCGAGTATAGCCGCACGGGGGAGGGCCGCTGTCTTGACACTCCCTCGCGGGCTCTGCCATGCTCCGCCCCTCGATCGCGGCGATTCGCCAAATGGCGGATTCCAAGTACCTGATCCTGCACGAGCTGGGCGCGGGCGGCATGGGCACCGTCTGCAAGGGCCTTGTCGCCGGACAGGCCGGCTTCCGGCGACCGGTCGTCATCAAGCAGCTCCGCAACCCCGACCCCGAGCACCTGCGGCTCTTCGTGGAGGAGGCGCGGCGCTACGCGCGGCTGGACCACGAGAACATCGGCCGCATCTTCGACTTCGAGCACGTGAAAGGCGAGCTGTGCATCATCCTCGAGTACATCGACGGCTGGACCCTCGTTCAGTACTTCGAGCGCCACCGGCACCTCGGGTGTTTGCCCGACGTCGGCCTGTCCGTGTTCATCGTCAGCCGGGTCTGCCGGGCGCTGCAGTACGTGTTCGAGAAGGCCCGCATCGTCCATCGCGACGTCAGCCCGAGCAACATCATGATGACGACCGAGGGAACGGTGAAGCTGATCGACTTCGGGATCGCCGCCCGGAGCGGGACGCGCGAGAGCTACATGGCGGGCAAGCCCGCCTACATGGCGCCGGAGATGGCGACCGAGCTCCGGGCCGACAACCGCAGCGACCTCTTCTCCCTCGGGGCCGTGCTCTTCGAGATGCTGACCGGCGAGCGGCTCTTCTCGGGAGAGACCACGGAGGAGGTGCTGGAGCGGGTCGTCTCCGCCCCCATCCCTAAGGCACTCTCCTTGAACCCGGCGGTGCCGGAGGCGATCGAGGCCATCCTCGCCCGGGCCCTCGAGCGGGACCCCGCGCGCCGCTTCCCCTCCGCGGGGGCGATGGGAGAGGCCTGCGAGCACTTCCTGTACGACAAGGGCTACGGTCCCACGAACCTCACCCTGAAGCACTACCTCCGCTCGATCTTCGAGCTGCTCGCCTCCGAGGACTCGGAGGAAGGGGAGCGCTCGTCGCGGATGGAGCCGACCCTCATCCCGATCGCGGACGAGATGGCAACGCAGCCGGTCGAGCCCGCGAAGGGCGAGCCCACCCGAGCCGCGCCCCCGCTCGCGCGTGTGGTCACCTCCGTGACCACCCCGCGCCCCCCGACCCGCCGCGGCCCGGAGGGCAAGCCGTCCTGATCCCCACCTGACCTCACACCTTGAGGCCTGACCTCCGCGGCGCGAGAATCGGAGACATGAGGATTGGTCTTCTCGCCTGGGTGGTTTCGCTGGCGGCCTGCACAGGCGCTTCGGACAGCGAGCCGGACCAGGTTCCGGCCGGCAACTGGGGCGGCGAGCACGTGGCGCTGGAGGTGACGGCAGCGGGCGGTCAGGCCGAGTTTGACTGCGCCCACGCGACGATCGCCGAGGCGCTGCGGCTCAGAGACGGGCGCTTCGACGTGACGGGCGTCTATGTCCGCGAGCACGGCGGGCCGGCACAGGAGGGCGAGCCGGAAGACCGACATCCCGCTCGTTTCGCAGGCACGCTCCGGGGCAACCGGCTGAGCTTCTCCGTCGGTTTGACGGACGAAGACGAAACGATCGGCTCGTTCACGGTGGTCCGCGGCGCGCCGCCGCGGGTGTTCAAATGCCTCTGATCACAACTTCGCCGGGGCTCGGGTAACATGAACGGGTTCCCGTTCTCGAGGTGCTCTTGATGTCACCGTCTGCCCTTCGCCGTCTTCTCTCGCTACTCCTCGCGGCCACGCTCGCGACGCCGCTCGTCGATTGCTCGCGGCGGGGGAGCGGCAAGCCGCTCCGGCGCGCCCGGCAGCGCGTGCTCGTGATGGGCTTCGACGGCCTGGATCCCACGCTCGCCCGCCGTTACATGGACGAGGGGAAGCTGCCCAATCTGAAGCGGCTCGAGGAGGAGGGCACGTTCACGCGGCTCGCCTCCACCCAACCCTCGGAGTCGCCGACCGCGTGGTCGAGCTTCGCCACCGGAGTCAACCCCGGCAAGCACAACATCTACGACTTCCTCATCCGCGACTTCCAGACCTACCTGCCCGACTTCAACATGATCCGCAAGGTTCCGCCGCGATTCCTCTGGGGCTTCTTCCCGGTGCGGCCGCCGCGGATCGAGTCCACGCGGGGCGGGACCTCCTTCTGGGTGACCGCGGCCGCGGACGGCGTCAAGACGGTCGTGCTCACGGTGCCCGTCACCTTCCCGCCCGAGGAGCTCGCCCACGGAGACATGCTGGGCGGTCTGCCGCTGCCCGATCTGCGGGGCACCCTCGGGACCTTCTACTACTGGGCCACCGACCTCTCGTCCTTCGAGGAGGGCAACACCGAGTTCGGCGGCTTCCTGAAGCGGCTGCTCTTCGAAAGGGGGGTGGCGTCGACCGTCCTCAAGGGCCCGGAGAACCCGGTGCTCAAGCAGGAGGAGGTGGAGCTCAAGGCAAAGAGGAGGGCGGGGCCGCTCTCGTCGCGCGAGGAAGCGCGCCTGGAGGAGCTCGCGACCGGCAAGGACATCAACATCCCGATGCGGGTGAGCTGGACGGCGGGGTCGCGTCGGGCGGACGTCGAGATCCAGGGCGGCAAGCTCGGCCTCAAGGCCGGCGAGTGGAGCGAATGGGTTCCCCTCACCTTCCGGATCAACGCCCTGGTGAAGGTGCACGGAATGACCCAGTTCCACGTCTCGGAGGCGGACGGTGAGCTCCGGATCTACGCCTCGCCCGTGAACATGGACCCGCGCGATCCGCCGATCCCGATCTCGACCCCGCGTGGCTTCGCGCGACGCCTCGTCGACCAGATCGGGCTCTACCGCACCCTCGGCTGGGCGGAGTCGGCGGACAAGCCCCTGAACGAAGGCCGACTCGACGAGGCGGAGTTCCTCTACGACTCCGATCGCGCCATGGACGACCGCGAGCGGATCATCCTCAAGAGCCTCGAGCGCGACGACTGGGACCTCTTCGTGGCCGCCATCGAGACCACCGACCGCATCCAGCACATGATGTGGCGTCTCATCGACCCGAAGCACCCGATGTACGACCCCGAGCTGGCCGCGAAGTACGGGGACGCGATCGAGAAGATCTACCGCCGCGCCGACGACTTCGTGGGCCGGCTGCGACAGAAGGTCCCGAAGGATGCGGTCTTCATGGTGATGTCCGACCACGGCTTCCACTCCTTCCGCCGCGAGGTGAACCTCAACACGTGGCTGGTTCAGAACGGCTACATGGTCTTCAGCGGCCAGAGCCGGGAGAAGACGCTGCAGGACCTGTTCGGACGCGGCAAGTTCTGGGAAGGGGTGGACTGGTCGAAGACGCGGGCCTACGCGGTCGGGCTCGGACAGATCTACTTCAACCTGCGCGGCCGCGAGTCACGAGGCGTCGTCTCCGCGGGGGCGGAGTACCGGGCGCTGCAGGAGGAGATTCGGGAGAAGCTCCTCCCCCTCGTCGACGCCGATACCGGCGAGCGCGTCTTCCGCGACATCTACCGGCGCGACGACGTCTACGAAGGGGAGTACATCCGGAACGCACCGGACCTGCAGGTGGGCTTCAACGACGGCTACCGGGTGGGCTGGCAGGACACGCTCGGAACCATCCGCCGCGCGGTGGTGGAGAACAACAACAAGAAGTGGAGCGGCGACCACTGCGCCACCGCCACCGAGATCAGCCACGGGGTCTTCTTCACCAATCGTCGGATCACCACCGCCACCCCGGACATCATGGACCTCGCCCCGACCGTGCTGAAGCTGCTCGAGGCCCCCGTTCCCCCCGACTACGACGGACGGCCGCTGATGTGACGACCGCCCTCCTGCTGCTCGCGCTCGCCGCAACGCCGCCGGAGACGGCGCCCACCCCCGCCACCCCGCCCGCGGCACCCGCGACCACGGACGAGGAGCGTCTCCGCCAGGTGCAGGAGCGGCGCGCCGCCCTCGAGCGCGAGCTCCAGCGCCTCCGCGGGGAGGAGCGCAGCCTGCTCGGCGAGGTGGAGCGACTCGAGCTGGAGCTGCGGCTGCGGACGGAGGAGCTCGAGGAGATCCAGCTCTCGCTGCGCCGCACGCGCGCGCAGTTGGAGGCGACCCTGACCCGGGTGCGCCATCTGGAGCAGAGCCTCGCCGCCGCGCGCCCCGCCCTCGCCGCCCACGCGCGCGCACTCTACAAGCTCGGCGAGCTGAGCTACCTGCGCCTCCTGCTGTCGGTGGACCACCCCTCGGATTTCTTCCGCGGCTACCGCTTCGTCACCGCGCTCGCGCGGCGCGACAACCGGCGCGTGGCCGCTTTCCGCACCGACCTCCAGGCCCTGACCGACCAGAGGGCGGAGCTGGAGAAGAAGACCCGCGAGTCCGTCGCGCTGCGATCGCGACTGCAGGCCGCCCGGCGCAACCTGGACGAGCAGCGGGAGCGCAAGACCGCCCTGCTGACCTCGATCGTCGAACGCAAGGAGCTCCACGCCGCCTACGTCGACGAGCTCGCGGAGGCGGAGACCCGCCTGCGGCAGATGCTGCTCGGGCTGGGAGGCGACGAGGCCGCGGTGCCGATCGCCGCCTTCCGCGGGAGCTTGCCCTGGCCGGTCTCCGGCCGCCTGCGCTCCGCCTTCGGGCGGCGCCGACACCCGCGCTTCGAGACCTATACCGTCCAGAACGGCATCGAGATCGAGGCCCAGCCCGATACCCCGGTGCGCGCCGTCCACGAGGGCACGGTCGTCTTCGCCGACCGCTTCCGCGGCTACGGGCTCATGGTGGTGCTCGATCACGGCGGAAAACACCACTCCCTCTACGCTCAGCTGGGTGAGCTCCGCGTGACGCCGGGGCAGCGGGTGGCGGCGGGGGAGGTCGTGGGCACCAGTGGTTCCGGCGGGGTCGAGGGGCCGGGTGTCTACTTCGAGATGCGCCACTACGGCCGTGCCGCAGACCCTGTCGAGTGGCTGACATCGCCTTGAGGGGCTCGGGGGTCGCGCTCCCGCGCGTCCCCCTCGCCTGGAGAATGGTATGCTGTGTATATGAGCCCCCGTACGCGCCTGCTCGTCGCGCTCATCTCCACCGGCCTCATCGGCTACATCGCGGTTGGCAGCCTGCTCGGGAGGGCTCTCGGCGACACCAGCTACGGGCAGCTCGCCGTCTTCAACGAGGTCGTGCGCCTCGTCATCGACGCCTACGTGGAGCCGGTGAACCTCGATCGCGCGATGATGGGCGCGCGGCTCGGCATGGCCGACGCCCTCGACGGCGACAGCGCCTATCTCGACGAGGAGGAGTTCCGCCTGCTTCAGCAGCCCCGCGGCGAGAGGGAGGCCGATGTCGGGCTCGTGCTCACACGGCGGTTCTCCCTGCTGATGGTGGTCGCGGCGCGCCCCGGCTCGCCGGCCGAGCGCGCGGGGCTCCGGACGGGGGACGTGATCAAGGCGATCGACGGGCGGCACTCGCGCCTTCTGGCCTCGAGCGCCGGCGAGCGGCTACTGCGAGGCGCCGCCGGCTCCGCGGTCCGGCTCTCGATCCTGCGCGTCGGCGAGGACCCCTTCGAGGTCTCGGTGGCGCGCGAGCTCATCCAGCCGCTGCCTCCGCAGCGGCGGATGCTCGACGGAGGCACCGGCTATCTCAGGGTGGCGGAGTTCCCGCCCGGCGTGGCGGAGGAGGTGCGGTCGCACGTGGAAGCGCTGCGGCAGAGCGGGGCAAGAAGCCTCGTCCTCGACCTGCGCGGCGCGGCCTGGGGTGATCCGGCGGCGGGAGTGGGGGTGGCGGAGCTGTTCATGAAGGGCGGCCCGGTGGCGAAGGTCGCGGGCCGGCGGGTGGAGGAGCGCACCTTCGAGGCCGACCCCGCACGGGCCTCCTGGACGGGACCGGTGGCGGTCCTCATCGACACCGGGACGGCGGGACCGGCGGAGGTCGTGGCGAGCGCCCTTCTCGACTCCGAACGCGGGCCCCTGGTGGGCGAGCACACGTTCGGGAGGGCGGCGGTGCAAAAGGCGGTGCCGCTGCCGGAAGGCGGGCTCTGGCTGACGGTCGCGCGTTTCGTGTCCCCGAAGGGGACGGTGATTCACGGCCAGGGCCTGGAGCCGACCGTGCCCGCCTCCCGAGCCAAGGGCGAGGAAGGGGAGCCCTCCCCGCCGGCCGCCGACCCTGTTCTCGACAAGGCCCTCGAGGTGCTGCGAGGGCAGGCGGACAAGGCCGCCTGATCCTCCCGCCGGCTCAGCGGATCAGGTCCTTCAGCTCCTTTCCAGCGGTGAACTTCGGCACTCGCCGTCCGGCGATGCGGATCGGCTCCCCCGTGCGGGGGTTCCGGCCCGCGCGCGACCGGCGATGACCGACGAGGAAGGTCCCGAAACCCACGAGGGTCGCCCGCTCGCCCTTCTTCAGCGAGCGCGTGACCTGCGCGAGCACGCCGTCCAACACCCGAAGCGTGTCGGCCTTCGTCAGGCCGGCGTCCCTGGCCACGCGAGCGACGAGTTGGGCCTTGTTCAAGGACGGCACTCCCCGGAGCGACCGGTCGCCGAAACGACTCCTACGGCCGGACCTCGAAGGGGACCTCGGCGACGACGTCCTTCCCCGCGACCTTGTCCGTGACCTTCACCTGCACCACGTACTTGCCGGGATCGTAGCCCTCGAGCGACACCGGACCCACGACCGACCCGCCCACCGGGCCCTCGATCCTGTACTCGGGGGCCTTCGCCACCGGCTGCTTGCCGTCGCGGAGGATCGAGAGGGCGGCGATCGCGGCCGCCTTCCCCGTCCCCCCGTCGACGCCGAGATCGTACACCTGGTAGAAGAACGACAGCGCATCGCTCCTCTTGAAGCTCCGCCCAAAGAAGGGAACGAGCCGGGCGCGGCCGACCTGGAAGGCGGCGTAGGCATTCTCGGGATCCGAGGTCCCCTCCGGAAGTTCCTGCACGTCGCGGAGGATGAGCAGGCTCGCCACCGATGGCACCTTCGTCACCGCGCCGTCCGGCGAAGTCTCCACCCGGCTGAAGTCGGGCACTTCGATCGGCATCGACACGAGCGAGCCTCGCCCGGTCTCCGGGTCGAGGGCGCCCGCCTTGAGCATGTACTTCCCCAGCTTGAGAGGGATCTTGAAGGAGGCCACGAAGAAGCCGTCCGTCCCGACCTCGGCGGTCACGGGCTGCTCCGTCCAACCGGCCTCACGCCCGTCGTCGGCGACGGCGCTGGCGGCGACGATCAGGCTGAGGGGTTTGCCCTCCCCGCCCTCCCCGCCCAGAGAGGCGGCATCGCCGCGGACGAGGCCGAGGAGACCAGTGCTGCCGTCCGACACCTTGAGGAATGCGGTTTGGACCCCGACCGCGAAGTCCTCGCGCGGCTGCTTGAGCAGTGCCCGCGCCGGCGTGTCCTTCGGGAGGAGGTCGGCGAGCTTCACCAGACGACCGTTCTTGTCGAGACGGTAGTCGAGGTTCGGGTTGACGACCCGCGCCGCGGCGACCGGCTGGAGCTGCGCCGCGACGCCGGGCGGCGACGCGCACTCGGAGTCGAAGGAGATGACGGCCTTGCCCCCCTGGAACGACTGGCCGGGGCGGCTCTGGTACGTCCAGGTCTCGGGGGGGCGGAGGCCCGGGTTCTCCCCCATCGGCTCCTTCCGGACCTCGTCCGGGCGCCCCAGGAGCAGGAAGACGCGCCCGCAGTCGGTCCCGGCGCCGCCGCGGCCGGAGACGCGGAACTGGCGCTCGGCCTGCGCCCAGCGCGCCTTGTACTCGGCCTCGTACTCGTTGGCAGGGGTGGCGAGGTCGGGATCACGCCGCGCCCAGAAGATCTTCCGGAACTCCTGTCGGTCTGCCTTCTCCTTGAGGCCGCGATAGGTCCGCTCCTCGTCGGGCAGGATGATGGGCCGGACCTCGCTCAGCCACTGCTTGTCGTCCTTGTCCAGCTTCTGGGCGGTGGCGCGGGCCGGTCCGACCAGAAACAAGACAGGGAGCAGTCGGAGGGCACGGGTCGAGGTGAGCATGGGAGCTCCTTGGGGCTCGTCGAAAGCGCCCTATTCTACGCGCGTGGCGGGCAACCCAACAATGGCCAGTGCCTGCGGGTTTCGGCGGGTACGATTCGTGCTAGCCTGTCGGATCGTGCCGAGACGTCGCCGACGACTCGAGGGACACGCCTTCGGCCTTGTCGCCGCGTGCTCGCTGCTCGCCGCCCCCGTCGGTGCCGCAAGCCGGACCGGCAGGGTATCGTCCCGGGTCCGTCTGCCGTCGGTGATCGTGCCCGCGAGCGCCTCGGGGTGGGATGTAGCCGTCGGTCAGGCCTGCCGCCGCGCGCTCGGTGGGGCCCAGGGGGCCGTCGTCGCGATGGACCCCCGCACGGGCCGGGTCAACGCGGTCATCAACCCGACCCTGGCGCTGCACCGCGCCTACCAGCCCTGCTCGGTCTTCAAGATCGTGGTGGCGGTGGCGGGTCTATCGGAGGGCCTCATCACGCCGGAGACGACCTACCGTTGCCGCAAGGGATGCTGGATGTGGGCGGGCCACGGCCCGATCGATCTACGGCGCGCGCTCGCCGTGTCGTGCAACCCGTATTTCGAGTGGGTCGGCGAGCAGCTCGGCTACGAGACCCTCCGTCGGTATGCCCGTCTCCTCGGCCTCGGCGAGCCCTCGGGCATCAACCTGACCGGCGAGACGGGAGGACGGGTGCCGGGGTCGGTCAGCGACCTGGTCGTCGGCCACCTCTCGAGCCACGCGGAGGGGATCGCCGCCTCGGCTGTGCAGCTTGCGGTGCTCCTCTCGGCCACGATCAACGGCGGGATCGTATTCCAGCCCCAAGTTAGCGGTCCCGAGGCCTTCTCCGCCCGCGAACGTTGGCGGCTGCCGGAGGGCACGCGCCTCGACGGCCTTGCCGACGGGTTCCTCGCCGCCGTCAATGAGGGAAGCGCCACCGCCGCCTTCGACCCCGAGGTCGTGGTGGCGGGCAAGACGGGAACCTGCTCGCGGCTGGGGTGGTTTGCCTCCTACGCGCCCGCCGACCGGCCCGAGCTCGCGGTCGTGGTCTTCCTCCGCCGCGGGAGCGGGCACAACGCCTCCGCGGTCGCGGGGCGCATCTACCGCGAGCTCTACCTCCCCGGACCTGCGGCCACCGCGGCCGGACAGCCCTAAGGGCTCAAGGGGCTCGGCGGGCGGGGCCCCGGCGAGGACGCCGCTGCGCTTCGAAGCTGCGCGCCCGCAGACGGGGTGCACGCCGAGCCCCCTGTGAGGCCCGCCGCGTTGGCGACGCAGACGCCCTCAGTGACACACGACGCTAGCGAGGCTGGAGGACGACCGTGAGGTCCACCGGCTCGTCGGGGGCGAGATCGACCTCCCGCTCCTCGGTCCGATACCCGGGCCGCACGACCTCCACACGGTGAGGCCCCGGCGGGAGCGGCAGCGGGCCGACATCGCGCCCGGGGCCGCGGAACGAGCCGTCCACGTAAACGGAGGCGTCGTCCGGCTCGACCGTGAGCCGAAGCAGGCCATGGGCGGCTTCGCCGGGCGGGCCCGGTGCGTAGCCGCCACCGCGCGATTCACCCGGACGGGGCCCCTCCCGCCGCCCGACGTCTCCGGCGAGGTCCTCGAACGTCTCGCCCGTCCCTTCCTCCATCTCGTGGTCGAGCTTCAACGGGCCGCTCGCCCCCACCCAGACACGCACGCGCCACGTTCGATGCCCTTCGAGCCGGAAGGAGATCTCGTGCGTCCCCATCGGCACATGGAGCCGCTCGAGCAGACCATCGAACTCCTCGGCGACCCCGACGTAGTAGCCGTCCACATAGACGCGCGTTCCGGGCGGATCGACGAGCACGCGAATCGAGCCGCCGACGTTCCCGACGGAGGGGACGGAGTACCCCACGCCCCACGGTGAGCCCCCGTACGGGTACCAGCCGGAGTAGGCGTAAGGCCACCAGTAGCCCCAGTACGCCGGCCCGTACCAACCCCAGCCCGAGTATCCGGGATAACCCGGGTAGCCAGTAGGGCGCCCGCCCCCGGGGCGGGGGTGGCGGCGCTGCGCATCCGTCAGCCCGCTTTGGTTGCCTCCCTGGCCGACGCTCGGCCCTGACGGTGCTGCGCCCGACTGGGAGGATGGCGTGTGGCGTCCCCCCGCGTCACGGGACGACTGCGCCCCTCCGCCACGCGGCACGGCGCGGTCCCGCTCCTCCGCGAGAACAGGCCAGGCCGCAGAGAGCATCACAGCGACCAGGATCGAGTGTGTTGTCCGCATCGCGTCCTCCCCGAGCCACAACCTGCGTGCGGCACCCACGAGGGGACGGTGCAAGGCGGATGCCAGCCATGCCGAGCACCGCGTCCGAGTTTGTCGCGCGAGGGGCCAGCCGTCAAGAGGCCCGGCGGCGCGCCGCCTCCCGCTGGCGTCCCCCGCGGGTGACACCCATGGCCACGGCCTTATACTGCGCCGGCTCGACGACAATGGCCACACGCCTGCTCGTCTCGTGCGGGGAGACCTCCGGCGACCTCTATGGCGGCGAGCTCGTCCGGCATCTCCGCGCGCGCATGGGTGAGATCACCGTCTTCGGTCTCGGCGGCGACCACCTGGCGGCCGAGGGCACTCACCTCCTCGCGCATGTGCGCGAGCTCGGGGTCGTCGGACTGCTCGAGGTCGTGCGTCACCTCCGCCGGCTGCATGCGATCTACCGCTCGGTGCTCGCCGAGGTGGAGCGCGATCGGCCCGCGCTGGCCGTGCTCATCGACTACCCCGACTTCAACCTGCGGCTGGCGCGCGCGCTGCGACGGCGCGGGGTGCGGGTGGCGTATTACGTGTCACCGCAGGTCTGGGCGTGGCGTCGGGGACGGTTGCGCGTGATCGCCGAGACCGTCTCCCACATGGTGGTGATATTCCCCTTCGAGGAGGCGCTGTATCGGAACGCGGGGGTGCCGGTGACGTTCGTGGGTCACCCGCTGGTCGATCTCGTGCGTCCGCCCGCCGACCGGGCCGCGTTTCTCACCTCACTGGGCCTTGCCCCCGACCGCCCGATGGTGGCGGTGCTCCCGGGGAGCCGGGCCCAGGAGGCGGCACACAACCTGCCCCCGCTCGCGGGCGCGCTTCGACTCCTGGCGGTGCGTCGGCCCGACCTCCAGTTCACACTCGCCGTCGCCCCGGCCCTGGACGCCGGGTCCCTGCTTCCCGCGCTCGGGGAGCTGTCCGTCGTGCCCGTGAAAGGCCAGGCCCACGCCGTCCTCGGCTCCGCCACGCTCGCGCTCGTGGCTTCGGGCACGGCGACGGTCGAAGCCGCCCTCCTCCGGACGCCGATGGTCGTCGTCTATCGCCTCTCGCCGCTCACCTATGCCCTGGGCCGCCCTTTCGTGCGCGTACCTCGCTTTGCGATGGCGAACCTGATCGCCGGCCGTGAGGTGGTCAAGGAGCTCATCCAGAACGAGTTCACCCCCGAGGCGGTGTCGCGCGAGGCCCTCACGCTTCTCGACGATCCAGCCCGGCTCGCTCGCCTGCGAGACGATCTGCGGGTGGTCGGGCAGCGGCTCGGTCCCCCCGGGGCGTCCGCGCGGGCCGCAGATGTGGTGGCCCGACTGATCGAGGAACAAAAGCTTGACAGGACCGTGGGTTATATGTGATGGTCTGAGGTGATTTCTAGGCATAAGGGGTGCCGATGACACGGAAGGCCTGGTGTGCGGCGGCAATAGCGGTGGCCCTCGCGGGCTGCCACACGATCACTGAGGAGCTCCCCACGCAGCCGACGGAGTCCCCTGGCTCGGGCATCCTGACGCTGCCCATTCCGTCGATCCCCCTCCCCACGGCAACCCCGGGCCCCGCTCCTCAGCCGACCGCGACGCCAGGCGCCACTCCGCCCCCGGCGCCGCAGCCCACCCCCGAGCCGCCTCCTCCGCCCGGGGCCGGATCTTGCGGCAACCCGGTACCGCCCCCGATCGGACGGGTCAACGTCAAGATCCACATCCGCGGGCCTCGGATGTATACCCTCGACTCGACCCCCCAGGTCGTCGACGCCGCCTACTGCGCGGCCATCGGCTTCACCGGACGGCAGGCCTGCCCCGTGCGCCCGGAAGGCCATCCGGAGCGGGAGGCGTGCGAGAACTATGCGGTCGGCAACGCCAGGGACACCGGCCGTCCGGGCCCGACCTGGACGCGCAACGGCAACTACTGCACGGGCGGCGCGAGCGGGTGCGAGAACCATCCGGACAACCAGTACCTGCTCTTTGCCATCGAGGGTGGCACGTACGAAGCCTGCGTGAAGGGCGGGGTCTGCGGGTCGATCACCTTCGAGAGGTGATGTCAGCGCCCGCCCCCGCCTGAAGACGGCTTTCCAGGCCGCGGGCACCCTGCTAGAATCCGGCGCTGCCGCGGGCGTCTCGCATCGGGGGGCCGATGGCCAAGCGGATCCTTGTCGTCGACGATGACGAGAACATCCTGAGCCTCGAGCGCACGATCCTCGAGCAGAAGGGCTTCGTCGTCACCAGCGCCGCGGGAGGGGCGGAGGCGCTCAAGCTCCTCGCCGAGGAGACCTTCGATCTCGTCCTGCTCGACGTGATGATGCCGGAGATCGACGGCTTCACCGTCTGCCGGCGCATCAAGGAGGACCCGCGCACTCGCGAGGTCCCGGTCATCTTCCTGACCGCGAAGGGTGGCGGGGAGGCGCTCGCCGAGGGCTTTGAGTCGGGCGCGATCATGTACATCAACAAGCCCTTCACCGCGAACAAGCTCCTGACCATCGTCAACACGATGCTCGAGCCCCCGGCCTGAGGGGCTCGGGGATCGCGCTCGCGCGCTCGGGCCTGACCGACGCGGACGGATTCGGCATTCATCAAACACGAGCGCGCTCCCGCGCGATCCCCATCGCCGCGGAGAGGCGTTAAGCGCGTCAGAGGCCCTCGAAATGGGTGAGGTGCTTGAAGCGCCGGTAGCGCTCATCGATCTCGGCCCGGGTCAGACGGAGAAGACGCTCCACGCCGAAGGCCTCCACGCAGAACGAGGCGAGGGCGCTCCCCATGACCACGGCCTGGCGCATGGCCGCATCGCCGCGCCGGCCCGCACCGGCGAGGTAGCCGAGGAAGCCGCCGGCGAAGGTGTCCCCGGCTCCGGTGGGGTCGAAGACGTCCTCGAGCGGATAGGCGGGGGCGGCGAACGAGCCCTCCTCGTTGAACATCAGCACCCCGTGCTCGCCCTTCTTGACCACGAGCGTGGACGGGCCCAGGGCCCGGATCGCCCGCCACGCCTTGACGAGGTTCCACTCCCCCGAGAGCTCCCGCGCCTCGGCGTCGTTGACGAGCAGGACGTGAACGCGGCGCAGCGTTTCGCGCAGTTCCGCCGGCTTGCCGTGAATCCAGAAGTTCATGGTGTCGCAGGCCACGATCCGCGGGCCCTCCACCTGCTCGAGCACGCGGCGTTGCAGCGCGGGATCGATGTTGCCGAGGAAGACGATCTCGGAGGATCGATAGCGGGGCGGGATGCGCGGTTTGAAGAACTCGAAGACGTTGAGGTCGGTGCACACCGTCTCCCGCGAGTTGAGGTCCCAGGAGTAACGGCCCTGCCAGTGGAACGTCTTCCCCTCCATCCGCTCCAGCCCCTCGAGGTCGATCTTCCGGTCGCGGAACGCGCGTAGCTGCTCCTCCCCGAAGTCGTCCCCGACCACCCCCACGAGGTTGACGGGGACGAAGAACGAGGCCGCCAGGGAGAAGAACGAGGCGCTGCCGCCGAGAATCCGTTCCGCGCGTCCGAACGGGGTCTCCACGGTGTCGAAGGCGACGCTGCCGACCACGAGGACCGACATCGCGGACAACTCCTACTTCATGTACCGGCCGACGATGGGCTCCAGCTCCCGCTTGACGCTCTCCGGCACCAGCTCGGCGGGGGTGACGAGGGCGTGCTCGAGGGCGGTGGCGCACTCGCAGTCGCGGGGGATCGGCAGCCGCCGTACCGCCGCGCGCAGCACGGCCTTCGCCCTCTGCGCGCCCTCGAGCAGGTTGGCGATGATCTGCCCCGCGGTGACCGAGTCGTGCTCGGGGTGCCAGCAGTCGTAGTCGGTGATCAGCGCCAGCGTCACGTAGCAGATCTCGGCTTCGCGGGCGAGGCGGGCCTCCTGCAGATTGGTCATGCCGACGATGTCCATGCCCCAGGAGCGGTAGAGCTCGGACTCGGCCCGCGTCGAGAACTGCGGGCCCTCGATGCAGACGTAGGTCCCACCTCTGTGGACGGTGGCCCCGACCTCCTTCCCCGCCTCGTGGAGGACCTTGGAGAGGTTCGGACAGAAAGGGTGGGCGAAGGCGACGTGGGCCACGAGCCCGCGCCCGAAGAACGTGGATTTGCGCTGGGTGGTGCGGTCGACGAACTGATCGGGGATGAGCATGTGCAGGGGCGCGTACTGCTCCTTGAGCGAGCCCACCGCGGAGACGGAGAGAATCCACTCGACACCGAGCCGCTTCATCGCGAAGACGTTGGCCTGGAAGTCGATCTCGCCGGGGAGGATCCGGTGCCCGCGGGCGTGACGGGGAAGGAAGGCGACGCGGCGACCGTCGAGGCTCCCGACCATGACGTGGTCGGAGGGGGAGCCGAACGGCGTCTCCACCGCCACCTCGCGGACGTCGGAGAAGCCCTCCATCTGGTACAGGCCGCTGCCGCCGATGATGCCGATCTGCGCCCGCTCGCCGCTCATCCCTTCTTCCTCCCCGTCGCCGCCGCCGGGGGGGCCTCCTTCAGCTCCATGAGGACCCCGCCCGCGGCCTTCGGATGGACGAACGCCACCCGACATCCCCCGGCACCGAGCCTCGGGGTCGGGTCGATCAGGCGGACTCCACGCCGCTTCAGCTCCGCGAGCGCCGCATCGAGGTCCTCCACGACCACACAGACGTGGTGGAGCCCCGAGCGCTTCTCCAGGAAGCGCGCGATGACCGAGGCGGGGTCGGTCGGCTCGAGGAGCTCGAGCCGTGACTCCCCGACGGGGAGGAAGGCGGCCCGCACCTTCTCCGCCTCGACCTCGTGCGTCTCCTCGACCCGGAAGCCGAGGGCCTCGAAGGCCGCAACCGCCTCCGCGAGGCTCGGCACGGCGATGCCGAGATGGTCGATCTTCAGCGGCTTCATTCGAGCCCCATCTTCCGGACGACCTCCGCCGCCGCGGCGAAGGGGTCGATCGCGCGAGCGGACAGGCGCTCCACCGTCTTCTCCACCTCCTCCTCCCCGAGCCGCCGGCGGAAGACGTGGTCCATGACCCGCGAGCGCACCGCCTCCTCGAACTGCCGGCGGAGCCGCTGTCGCCGCTTGGCGGCGAGCGCCCCCGAGGCCTCCGCCCGCTCGCGGTAGGCCTCGACCGCCGCCCGCAGCTCGGTCACGCCCAGGTCCTGCGTCGCCACCGTCTTCACGATGAGGGGGGGCGGTCCGTCGCTGGGGGCCAGGGAGAGCATGGCCTCGACCTCCGCCACCATGCGGTCCGCGCCATCGCGGTCCGCCTTGTTGACGACGAAGATGTCCGCGATCTCCATGATGCCGGCCTTCAGGGTCTGCACCTCGTCCCCCAGCCCCGGGACGAGCACCACCACGCTGACGTCGGCGGTGCCGACGATCTCGACCTCGTCCTGTCCCACCCCCACCGTCTCGACGAGGATCACGTCCTTCCCTGCGGCGCCGAGGACGGCGAGGGCGTGGGTGGTGGCGGCGGCGAGCCCGCCCAGATGTCCCCGCGTGGCCATCGAGCGGATGAAGACGCCGTCGTCCGTGGCATGCGCCTGCATCCGTATCCGGTCGCCGAGGATGGCCCCGCCGCTGAAGGGGGACGTGGGATCCACGGCGATGATGCCCACCCCTCGACCCTCGCGCCGCAGGTGGGCGGTCAGCCGATCGACGAGCGTGGACTTGCCGGCCCCCGGGGGGCCCGTCACCCCGACCACGAGCGAGCGGCCGGAGTGGGGGAAGAGGGCGGCGAGCAGCTCGCTCGCCCCCGGCCGGCCGTCCTCGACGATAGAGATCGCCCGCGCGATCGCCCGCGCGTCTCCGGCGCGCACGCCGGCGGCCAGGCTGTCGACGCTGACGGCGGGCGGCACCAAGCGCGACCTACCGGACGATCGGGCGTAGGGCGAGCAGCTGCCGCGCGATGACCAGGCGCTGGATCTCGCTCGTGCCCTCCCCGATGGTGCCGAGCTTGGCGTCCCGGAGGTGGCGCTCGACCGGGTAGTCCTTGACGTAGCCGTAGCCGCCGTGGATCTGGATGGCATCGAGCGCGACCTCCACCGCCGCCTCGCTCGCGAAGAGCTTGGCCATCGAGGATTCGAGGGTGTGCGTGCGTCCGCCGTCGGCCATCAGCGCCGCACGCCAGGTGAGCAGCCGCGCCGCCTCCACCTTCGTCGCCATGTCCGCGATCATGAACTGCACGGCCTGGAAGTTGGCGAGCGGGTGGCCGAACTGCTTGCGCTCCGTGGCGTAACGGAGCGAGGCCTCGAGGCTCGCCTGGGCGATTCCGATCGAGAAGGCGGCGATCCCGATGCGACCACGGTCGAGGATGCGGAGCGTGTCGACGAACCCAATCCCTTCCTCGCCGAGCTGGTTCGCGGTCGGGACCCGGCAGTCCTCGAAAACGAGCTCCGAGGTGTCGGAGGAGCGCACCCCGAGCTTGTCCTCCTTCTTCCCGGACCGAAAGCCGGGGGTGCCCCGCTCGACGACGAAGGCGGAGATGCCCTTCTTGCCGCGGCTGCGGTCGGTGACGGCCATGACCACCGCCACGTCCGCGATCCGGCCATTGGTGATGAAGTTCTTGGAGCCGCTCAGGACCCAATGATCGCCCTTGCGGACGGCGGTGGTGCGCATGCCGCCGGCGTCGGAGCCGGAGCCGGGCTCGGTCAGGCCCCAGCAGCCGATCTTCTCCCCGCGGGCGAGGGGCGGGATGAACCGCCGCTTCTGCTCCTCGCTGCCGGCGAGGAAGATGTGGGCGGAGCACAGGCTGTGGTGCGCCGCCAGCGACAGCGCCACCCCCGCTTCCGCGCGCGCCAGCTCCTCCATCACGATCGCCCAGTCGAGGAGGCTCAGGCCCGATCCCCCGTAGTCTTCCGGCCAGCACACCCCGGTGAGACCGAGGGAGGCGAGACGGGCAAACACCTCGCGTGGGAACTCCTGCCGCTCGTCCCACTCCCGCGCGTGCGGGGCGAGCTCACGCTCGGCGAACTCCCGCACGGTCCGGCGGAGGAGGGCCTGCTCCTCGCTCAGCTCGAAGTCCAAGGCGATGCTCCGCTCGTGCTGCCTCGCGCGTCCCGCATCGGAAGCCGGCGACCATGTTATGCGATGCGTTGCGAAGCCGGCAAGGAGCACCCGGCCTCCCGCGTTGACAGCCCGTCGGGCCGGCCGTAACCTCCCTGCCCCGCCGATGCGCCGTCGGATCCCGCTACCGGTCCTCGCCGCCTTCGCCGCCGTCCTCGCCATCGCCGCCTACGCCGTCTACGTGTGGACCGGCCTGCCGCCGCGCTCCGGGGTGCGCGCCCTCGCCACCCGCAACCCCGGCCCGACCGGCCTCATGCGCCAGCGCGCGGCGGAGGCGCGCGGCAGGGGCGGCAAGACACGCGTCGTCCAGACCTTCGTCCCCCTCTCGCGCGTCTCGCGCTTCCTCATCCAGGCCGTCATCGCCGCCGAGGACCAGAAGTTCTTCGGTCACGAGGGCGTGGACTGGGAGGCTCTTCAGGAGTCGCTCGAGAGCAACGTCGAGCGGCGACGCGTGGCGCGGGGCGGCAGCACGATCACCCAGCAGCTCGCCAAGAACCTCTTCTTCGACACCGGCAAGACCCTGACCCGCAAGCTCCGCGAGCTCATCGTCAGCCGGTGGATGGAAGAAGACCTTCCGAAGACGCGCATCCTGAGCCTCTACCTCAACGTCATCGAGTGGGGTGACGGCATCTACGGCTGCGAGGCGGCGGCCCGGGACTGGTACGGCAAGAGCGCGCAGGATCTGGGGCCGGCCGAGGCCGCCGGCCTTGCCGCCATGATCCCGAACCCTCGCCGCATCAACCCGCGCGCGAGCCCGGCCCGACACGAGCGCGCGACGCGGCGCGTGCTGTGGCTGATGGCGCGCGCGGGCTACATCGAGCGCGACGTGGCGGGGCTGGGCGCCGAGCCCCCGCCGGAGCCGGTCGAGGAGGTCGAGGAGGCGGGCGAGGAGACGACGCCCCCGGCTCCGGCGTTGGAGGAGCCGCCGGCGGACACGACGCCGCCTCCAGCGGGATCCCCTCCGGAGCCATCCCCGCCCACGCTGCCCCCCTCGTCCGGGTGAGCCGACGCGCGCGCATCACGGCGCGGCGGTTGTACCATCTGGAGCATGAAACTCACCGCCCTGCGCGTGGCCGATTACATGACGCCGGACCCGTTGACGATCGAGCCCGAGGACAACCTCATGCGCGGGCTCGAGATCATGCGCCTGCGCGGGGTGCGGCGCCTCCCGGTGGCGGTGGCGGGGATGCTGGTCGGCCTCGTCACCGACGGCGACCTGAAGCGGGCGGAGCCGTCGATGTTCAGCGACTCCGAGGAGCAGTTCAACCGGGTGATGGAGGAGATCCCGATCTCGCGGATCATGATCCAGAACCCGGTGACGGTCGAACCCGAGGCGCCCCTCATCGATGCGGCGGAGACCCTCCACACCACGAAGTACGGGGCGCTGCCGGTGGTCTCCGGCGGCCGGCTGGTGGGGATCCTTACCGACGGCGACCTGCTGCGCGCGCTCATCGAGATCCTGCACGAGGCGAGGGACGCCGCCAAGGCGTGAGAGCGTGCTCGCGGCGCGGGAGGATGCCGACGTCGAGACCTCGTCCGAGGCCTACGCCCGTCGCTTCGCGGGGCCGGTGGGCGAGTTCTTCCTCGAGGTCCAGGCGGCGGCGACGCTCGATCTGCTGCGACCCTGGCCCGGGTCCAGCCTGCTGGAGGTCGGAGGCGGCCACGGCCAGCTCACGGGCCCGCTGGTCGAGGCGGGGCACGACGTCACCGTCTACGGCAGCGATCCCGCGTGCGAGGCGCGTGTGCGGGCCTGGACCGCCGGCGGCCGCGCCCGCTTCGCCTCCGGGGATCTGCTCCACGCCCCGTTTCCCGACCGCTCCTTCGACGTCGTCCTCGCCCATCGCCTCCTCCCCCACGTGCGGCGCTTTCGGGAGCTCGCGGCGGAGCTCGCCCGGCTGGCGCGCCGCGCGGTGATCGTCGACTACCCCACGCGGCGCAGCGTCAACGCGGTCGGCGAGCTCTTCTTCGACTGGAAGAAGCGTGTCGAGGGCGACACGCGACCCTTCACCGTGTTCCCGGACCGGGAGGTCGAGGCCGCCTTCGCCGCTCACGGCTTCCGGCCCACGGCCCGGCGGCCGGAGTTCCTGCTCCCGATGGCGCTCCACCGCGCCACCGGCTCTCTCGCCCTCGCCCGCGGGCTCGAGCGGGCGGCGGCTGCCCTCGGCCTGACGAGGCGCTTCGGCTCCCCGGTCGTCCTGAGGCTCGCGCGCGATGGCTGAGCCCCCTTCCCGGGCCGAGTGGGCGGAGGCCCTCTTCCGTCGCTCCCCCCTGAAGCAGCGAAAGCTCGAGCATCTCGCGGCGATGCTCGGCCCCACGGAAGGGCTTCGCTGCCTCGACCTCGGGTCGGACAACGGTGTCGTGAGCCTGCTCCTCCGTCGGCGCGGGGGCGAGTGGGCCTCGGGCGACCTGACGGAGGAAGCGGTGGCCTCGATCCGCGGGCTCGTCGGCAGTGACGTCCACGCCGTCCGCGGCGAGCGTCTTCCCTTTCCCGACGCCACCTTCGACCGCGTCGCGGTCGTGGACATGCTCGAGCACGTGGAGGACGAGGCCGCCTTCGTGGCGGAGCTGGCGCGGGTGACGAAGCGCGGCGGGCGGCTCGTCGTCAACACGCCCCACCAGAAGGAGACGAGGCTGCGCCGGCTCCGTCATGCGCTGGGGCAGACCGATGAGAAGCACGGGCACCTGCGGCCCGGCTACACCGTCGAGCGCCTGCGGGAGCTGCTCTCCCCCGCCTTCGAGGTCGAGCGGCATCGGACGTACTCCAAGGCCTTCTCCGAGCTGGCGGACACTGCGATCCAGTGGGGGCTCGAGCGTCTCCGCAAGGGCTCCTCGGCGAAGGGCCTCGTCGTGACCGGCTCCGATCTCGCCCGGCACCGGCGGCTGTTCCGCGCGTGGGGTCTCGTCTCCCCGCTCGTGTGGGCACTGACGAGCATGGACGCGCTCGTGCCCGCGTCGGGCTACATGCTCATCGCCGCCGCCCGCCGTCGCGAATGACACTCTAGGAGTCTGTCTGGTAACGCGTCTCTCCGGGCGAGAGGGGTCGCGCGGGAGCGCGCTCGTATATGATGGCTGCCGATTCCGTCCGGGTCGGTCAGGCTCCGAGCGCGCGAGCGCGACCCCCGAGCCCCCTCGCCCTCAGAAGCCTTCGAGCAGCCGGTCGAGGAGGGCGGCCTGGGCGGGGTGAAGCAGCTCCCGCGCGCGCGCGATGGGGACGAACTCGACACGGTCGACCTCCCAGGAGGAGCAGCGCGGCCGCGCACCGGAGGGTGCGGGCCCCGCGAAGGCGTGGATGCGCTTGCGGCTCCGGCTGAGGTCCACGCTCCCGATGGCGCGGAGCTCGCCCGCACGCACACCCGTCTCCTCCTCGGTCTCGCGCCGGGCCGCCGCCTCCAGCGGCTCCCCCGCCTCGGCCTTGCCCTTGGGTATGCTCCAGGGAGCGCGGCGGTTGTAGGCCCCCGAGGGGTGCACGATCAGGACCTCGATCCGCTCGCCGTTCCGCCGATAGAGAAGGGTGCCCGCGGACTCGGTCACGAGGCGATCGCTTCCAGGAGATCCGTTCCCGGCGGCATCTCGCGGGGCTCGCGCTCACGGCGGAAGACACGCGCCGCGAGCGGGCCAAAGAGACACGCGGTCTCTCCTTCGACCCGGATCCACCCGCCTTCTCTCAATCCGACGACCGGGGTTTGGTTCTCCTCGAGGAACTCGCGGATCCTCTCCTCCCGCGTCTCGCCCATGTGTCGGGAGCCGGGGTCGGGATCGAGGTAGTGGGGGTTGATCTGGAACGGAACGAGGCCGAGGGCGGACAGGCTCGTGGGCTCGACGATGGGCATGTCGTTCGTGGTCTTGATCGTCGGGCAGGCGACATTCGTGCCCGCGCTCGCCCCGAGATAGGGCATTCCATCGAGCACGCGGCGGCGGATCGGCTCGAGAAGCCCCCCATGCTGCAGGCGCTGCAGCAGCCGGAAGGTGTTGCCCCCCCCGACGAAGAGCGCCTCCGCGGCCAGGACTGCCTCCGCCGCCCCCGGGCCCTCCGCGAGGCCCTCGACCTCGACCCCCTCCCGGGCGAAGCGCTCCCGCGCCTTGGCCACATAGCCGTCCGTGTCGTGGAGCGCGAACGGCACGAACAGCAGCCGTCGGGCGGGAGCGAGGAAAGAGAGGAGCGCGGCCATGGCGTGGTCGAGATAACCCCGCCCGTGGTTCGTGGAGTTGCTGAGGAGAAGCAGCCGCTTCACCGGCTTCTCCGCGACTCCTTGTCCTCGTACATCCGCTGGTCGGCGAGCCGGATGAGGGCCTCCTTGCTCGCCGCCTCCGTGGGGTAGGTCGCCACCCCGAGGGAGACGCCGAGCCGGGCGTTGATCCCTTCCTCCTGGAGGAAGGTGTGGCCCTCGACGAGGCGACGGAGCTTCTCGGCGAGGACGCTCGCGCTCGGCCCCTCGGTCTGGGGGAGAACGACCACGAACTCGTCCCCCCCATAGCGGGCGGGAATGTCCGTCTCCCGTACCGCCGCCCGGATGAGGAAGCCCACCTCGCGGAGCGTGCGGCTGCCCCGGAGGTGCCCGTACTGGTCGTTGATGGGCTTGAAGCGGTCGAGGTCCACGAAGACGAGCGAGAGGGTCGAGCCGTATCGGTTGACGAGCTTGAGCTCACGGTCGAGGGCCTGGTGGAGGTAGCGGAAGTTGTAGAGGGGGGTGATCTCGTCCGTGATCGACAGCTCGCGCGTCTTCTGGAAGAGCCGCGCGTTCTCGAAGGCGAGGGCGACCGCGTCCGCCAGCGGCTGCAGCCGCGCCAGCGTCGACTCGTCGAAGGCGCCGCCCTGGGTGGAGCCCAGCGCGAGGACTCCGATCGCCTGACCGCGCGAGCTCAGTGGCAGCAGAACGTAGGAGCGCAGCCCCTCTTCGAGAAGGCGCATGTCCTCGAGGTACCGGTGTTCGTGCACGAGGTCCCTCTGGAGGACCGCCTTGTTGTTGAGGGCGGCGAAGCCGGGACCGCTGCCCACGACCGGGAGGACACCCCCGAGCCCCCAGGAGGTCCCCTCGGGGTGGCTCGCCATTTCGATGTAGTCCCCGGTCTCGTTCACGAATCCGCAGGCCAGGCGGTCGAAGGCCTGGAGGGTCGCGAGCTCCGCCGCGAAGGCGGGCACGATCGTCCGCAGCTCGCGCCCGGAGGTCACGGCACCGGCGATGCGGTGCAGCACCTCGACGCGGGCGGAGGAGGCGCGCAGCTCGCCGAAGAGGCGCACGTTCTCGATGCCGTTGCCGACCTGCTTGCCGAGGACCTCGAGCAGCTCGGCATCGAGGGCAGGAGCGGGCGGCGGCCCCGCGGCGTGGAGCACGAGGGCCCCGAGCGCGCGCTGCCGCGCCCGCAGGGGTGTGGCGGCCAGCCAACCCGCGCCCGGCAGCTCCTGGACGAGAGGCCCGTCGCTGTCGAGCGCGGCCGCGCCCAGGGCGAGGGCGGTGGTGGGATCGGGGGCGAACAGGTGCTCCGCCACCTCCACGAGCTCGCCGTCGGGTCCGAGGAGGAGCGCCATACCCCCCGCGAGGTCCAACGCGCCCACGACGTGCTCGAGCATCGAGCGCAGAAGGCCATGCTCCTCGCGCTCGACGGTCAGGTCGTCCACCAGGGATATCAGGGCGCGGATGATGCGGTCCTGGGGCCCGGCGGGGACGGTCGGGCCTGGGGGGCGCGCCGGCTGGGGCGGGGGCAGGGGTGTACGGCGGTGGGACGGGGGTGTCATTCTCTCCCCTTCGGCTCTCCGGGCCGTGGCACGGCAGCCGTCCGGGCCATTCTAAGCGTGCGGGTACACCCTCGCCAGCGTCGCACGCTCGGCGGCTTGCCGGCCGTCGCCCCACCCCCGTTCCGCCGCCATCACCCGGCAGACGGCGTCGAGGTCGGCGGAGAGGGGTGGCCCCGCGGTCCCGAGGTCGAGGCGCCGGAGGACGGCATCCGCGAGAGTCAGGGCCATCTCGTCCCGCACGGCCTCTGACACCCGCTGCTCGAGCGTCCCCGCGAGCGGGCGTGCCCGGCGGAGCGGGGTGATGGCCGTCCGGCAGGGACGCTCGGCGAGACGGAGGCGGCGCACGACGAGATCGACCACCCTCTCCGCAACCGCACGCGCGGTCGTGTACTTCACCCCCTGAACGGTCACGAGGCCGGCCAGCCCGTCCTCGCGCTCGTGGTCGCGGAGGCGGGGGCGGGTCGCGAGCTCGCCCCCCACCGTGCCCGGGACGAGCCCCTCGTGGACGAGCGTGACCGGGGCCGCCTCGAGTCCGGCCCAGGGGAAGGCGCGCCCCGCCTCTTCTCGGAACGCCATCGGGTCGCTCGGTGGCGCCGCCGCCGACTCGTAGGAGGTCCCCACGAGCGTCAGGCCTTGCCAAGGGACGAGGAAGAGGTAGCGTCCCTCGCTCTTCGCCCCCACCGCGAGCGGGGCCGGGGGAGCGAGACGCAGGACGAGGTTGCGCGCCCGGAGAAGGGCGCCGGATCGTCGGCGCACACCGGCCTCGGCAACGAGCTCCTCCGCCCAAGGCCCGGCGGCATTGAGCACCATGCGGGACCGGACCTCGATCGTCCGGCCGTCGAGACCGTCGCGCGCGGCGATCCCGCTCACCCGCTTCCCGAGGCGCAGCAGGCCCACGGCCTCGAGATGGTTCGCGACCCGCGCCCCCGCCTCCGCCGCCGCATGCACGAAGGCGAGCGTCAGTCGCTCCGTGCTCGACGCCTGAGCGTCGCTCCACACCGCGGCGCCAGTGAGGTCGGTAGTGGCCAGCCCCGGCACGAGACGGCGGGCTTCGGCCGCGGAGACCATCCGGCCCTCCGGGATCTGCCGCTCCGGAGGAAGGCCGCGGTTGCGCCCTCGCGTGAGTCGGTCGTTGAACCACAGCGCGAGGGCAAGGACCTCGCGGCCCTCGGTCCCGTGGCCCCTCGCCGGCACCAGGAACGGCAGCGGCCGTACGAGCTCGGGGGCGATCGTCAGGAGGATGCTCCGCTCTCGGGCCGACTCGCGGAGCCGGCCCAGGTTCCCCGTCCGAATGTAGCGCAATCCGCCATGGATGGTCTTCAGGCTGTTCCACGAAGCCCCGCTGCCGAAGTCCTCGCGCTCCACGAGGGCCACCTCCAGGCCGCGTTGCGCGGCGTCCCAGGCGGCGACGGCGCCGTAGATCCCGCCTCCCACCACGACAAGGTCGTGCTCTCGGGAGGCGAGCGCGTCGAGCTCGCGCCTCACGCCGTCTGACCCCCGATACCGGGTCCGGCCACGCGCAGCCCCAGAATCGTCGCGTCGTCTGCCGGCTCCAGGCGCCCTCGGTGGCCGCGAACGGCCTCGTCCACGCGCGCGAAGAGGCCGGGGAGATCCCCCGCCCGATGCACCCTCAGGAGGGCCTCCAGGCGCTCCATGCCGAAGGGCTCCCCAGCAGGGAGGGAGAAGTAGTTGAAGAAGTCGCCGCCGACCTCACGCGCCGGGATGGAGACGCCGCTCACCTCGGCGAAGGGCATGCACAGGGGCCGGCGCGGCAGGAGCTCCTCCTGGATGCGGCGGCCGATCTCCAGCTCCTTGCGCAGGCGCTCCTGCTCGAGAGCGCGCTCCTGCTGGCGCCGAAGCTCGCGCACCATACGGTTGAACGTCCCGGCGAGACGGGCGAACTCCGCCCCGTGCGGGAGCATGCCGAGGCCGTAGCTGAGGTTGCGGACTGCGGTGTCCCGGATCTCGCGCAAGGCCTCTCCGACCGGACGGGCAACCCCCACCGTGATGGCGTGGTCCCGGTCCGGCCTCTTCACGACCACCCAATCGCCCACCGTGACGGGGGGCGACGTGGATCCGGCAGTGGGCGTCACGAGTCCGAGGCCCTGGAGGCGGGCGAGCGAGTCATCGTCGGGGGCGCAGAGCCGCCCGTCGGCGTCGAGGGCGAACGGGATGGTCCTCCGCTCGCGCGGCGTCCCCGCCACCGCCGCCCGCAGTGACAGGCGCAGCTCCGCCTGCTCGGCAGCGGCGAGGGCCTCGAGCCGAGCCTTCTCGAAGGGGCGCGACGGGTGCTCGCGGGAACGCTCCCGCATGCGCTGGATACGGACCGACAGCTCCGCCGCCACCGCCTCCAGCCGGCTCGTCATGTCGGCGGCCAGCGCCCCCGCCTCTGCCTCCACCGCCCGTCGGAACGCCTGCTGTGAGGCCCAGTACGAGTAGAGGGTCATCCCGAACAGCGGCACCACCGCGAGCAGCAGGAAGGCGAGGCTGAGCTGCGTCCGCAGCCGCATCGCAACGAGCCTATCACCGGGGATGAATACGGCCGAAACGATGGCCGTCCCCGCGGATACAATGATCCATTGCCGGGGCGTTTGTCCCGGGCGTAACGTGCGAGAGCCACGGAGGCGTCGCATGATCGAGTTCGGGCCGGGGAACCTCAGGGCCCCGCGCTGGACGCGGCCCGTCTACATGGTGGCCGCGGGGACCACCGACTATCGCAAGAGGTATCCGGAGAAGAAGCTCGAAGAGCTGTGCATGATGGCCTTCCGGATGCTCCTCGAGGAGAACGACCTCCGGATGGACCCCTTGGAGGTGAAGGGGCTCGTCAACTTCGCCGCCTACGGGGAGTTCGCCGACCACTTCCAGGACCAGCTCCTCTGCGAGGCGAAGGTCCACGACTACCTGGGACTCGACCCGCTCCCCAACGTCGGGATCAAGACCGGGGGGGCTACGGGCGGCTCCGCCATGCTCGTCGGGGCGAGCAGCATCGCCAGCGGCTACAGCGACTGCACCCTCGTTCTGGGCTGGGAGCGAATGGACGAGGTGAAGACCTGGACCGGCAACTACTACATCTCGACCGCCGCCTGCAAGGACTTCGAGACGCGCCTGGCGCGGAACTACGCGAGCTACTACGCCCCCATGGCCCGGCGCTTCCAGGAGATGTGGGGCGTCGACGAGCGGGTGCGGGCCGCGATCGCCGTCAAGAACCGGCGCTACGCCTGCTCCTCGCCCTTCTCACAGCAGCCGGGCCGGCACACGATCGAGGAGGTCCTCTCGGGTGACATCGTCTCCGACCCCCTGCGCTTCCTCGAATGCTGCGCGATGAGCGTGGGCTCGGCAGCGGCGCTGCTGTGCTCCGAGGAGCTCGCCTACCGTCTCACCGACAAACCCGTGCGGCTCTTCATCGCCGGAGGCTCCCACACCCTGCGCACCGGCGACCGGCGTCCGATGCGCATCCCTCTGCTGCCCCACGAGACGGAGGAGGGCTACCATCGGCTCTACGAGCAGATGAGGGAGCAGGACGGCCGCTGGCCGGGGTTTGAGAGCTTCGGGGCCACCCGCTTCGCCGCCTACATGGCGTACCGGATGGCGGGCGTCAAGGTACCCGTCGAAGACCTGGACCTCGTCGAGACCCACGACGCCTTCACCATCTCGGACCTGCAGACTTACGGCGACGTGGGCCTCACCCTCTACGGACGTGAGCAGGAGTACGTCACCTCGGGGGAGTGCTACCACACCAACCCGCACACCGGAAGGCCCGGCAAGTGCCCGGCCAACCTGTCCGGGGGGCTGCTGGGCACCATGCACGCGGTGGGCGCCACCGGGATCTTCCAGTGCGGCGAGGTACTCTGGCAGCTCCAGGGGAAGTACGACCAGTTCCACGGGCGCCCGATGATGTGGGACCGCTACGGCAAGAAGAAGCCCGAGGACTGGCAGAGCCTCCAGGTGGCGGAGGCCCGCCGCGGCCTTGCCATCTCCCACGCCGGCGTGGGCAGCCACGTCACCTGCGCCGTCCTCGAGAGGGCGTTCTAGGGGAGGAAGTCGATGGGCGAAGCGGCCGCGCTCGAGAGGATCCCCCCCTCCGCAATCGACGTCGTCGGGGACGTCTGGGTCATCCACATCCCCCGCTTCGGCGAGGAGGGAACGCACCACCACACCTACGGACAGCTCACGCCTTACTTCAAGGGGCTCGCCGAGGGCCGGCTGATGGCGACGCGCTGCCTCAACCCGCGCTGCCCCGTCGGCAGGGGCGAAGGAGAACTCTGGCTGCCGCCTCGGGCGGACTGCCCCGACTGCCACCAGCCGATGGCCTGGAGGCAGATCGAAAGGCCGGAGGGGTACATCTACACCTACACCTACGTCGAGCGCGGAGGCGCCGGCCTCGAGCTCGCGTGCCCGTACTACCAGATCGACGTCAAGATCGACGGGGTCTGCACCATCGCCAAGAGCTACCTCAAGGGGCCGGGGCCGGTCCAGATCGGGGACCGGGTCCGGGCGGGCTTCCGCGCCGGCCCGGAGGCGACCCACACCTGCCTCGACCTCTACTGGGAGCAGGTGCGCGCGGGCTGAGCCCGCGCCTGGGTCTCGTCTCGGGCGGTGGGCTGTCTCAGAAGCGGAACGTGTGCTGCACCTTGGCCGATCCGCGGTCGAAGGACGCGCGGTAGCTGCCGCCCTCGTCGCGGAGCCAGCCTCGGTTGAAGACGACGAACACATCGCTCCCGGGCCGGATCCGCCACCGGAGACGGCTCTGGACGCCGAGCAGGCGGGAATCGGAGTCGTACTGCACGAGCGTCGACCACCCGAGGTCCGGGCTGAGGTTCAGCTCGAGTCGGCCGGAGAGGATCTCGGTCGTGAAGCGGCCGCCCGGGAGCTTCCCCTCGCTGCGCTCGCCGCCGAGCGCCAGCCGCACGTGCGGCGTAGGCTTGAGGACGAGCTCGCCACCGTACGAGACGAGCGTCCCGTCGTAGAAGCCCCCCCAGCGGATGCCGCCCTCGATCGACCACCGCCTTCTCTCCGCTGTGCCCAGCCCCGCCTCGAAGGCGTCGAAGCGGTAGTCCCCGGGCGGCACCACGATCCCGGGCTGCACCTCGAAGGCCTCGTCCAGCCGCTCGAACTGCGGCGCCCACGCCCACTCGAGGCGTTCGCCGGACTCGGTCTGGAGCTGGAGGGGCGAGACCGACACCCGCCAGTCGAGGACGCGACCCTGGAGGTCGGTCACGTACTGAGGCCGCAGCTCGAAGAAGAGCTGTCGAATGCCGAGGCGGCCAGGACGGGGCATGAAGACGACGCCGAAGTCCGTCTTGCGTATCCCGGTCCGAAGCACGAAGCCGAGGGCGGGGCTGAAGTCTTCGCCGATGTCTTTGTAGGTGAGGGCCACGTCCCAGAGGTCGTTCGGGTAGTCGAGCTTGAAGCCCCAGGCGTGGTCGGAGCGGCCGGAGGCCTCATCGAGCGTCCGAAATGCGTAGAGGTCGAGACTCAGGTTCTTGCCGCCGCGGAAGCTGGAGCTGGCGAAGCGGGCGTCGGCCCCCACGAGCGTGTTGCCCCCGCTTCCCGCGGGGTCGCCGTGGGTCGCGATCAGGCCGATCCATGACTGGCGGAAGAGGTTGCGGCTGACGCGCGCGGCGAGCAGGTTCTGCCGCTCGAGGCCCAGCCCCTCCGCGCGCCCCGTCTCCACGTCCAGGAGCCCGACGTTCCACCGGCCCACGCGGCCCGAGACCTTGAGCCCGGCCCGGATCGGAACCTCCTGGCCCTCGTGGAGCCCGATGCGGCGGCTATAGAAGGGCAGGAGGTCGGGATTGTTGGCGAGCCCCGCGGCCTCGAAGATTCCCGCCCCCTCCAGGAAGAACGAGCGCTTCTCCGGGTAGAAGAGGGGGAAGCGCGTCAGGTTGACCTGCCGCGCGTCGACCTCGGTCTCGGCGAAGTCGGTGTTGATCGTCAGCGAGGCGGTGAGGTTCGGCGCGAGGTTCTTGAAGACGTCGCCGCCGAGCTTGACCTCCCCCTCCCCGGACTCGCGCGCGGCGGAGAGATAGGGCCGGATGTCGAGACCGCGCCCCTGCTTGGCTTCCGTGAGCCCCTCGAGCCGGCCGGCCTCGGCGAGGTTCGAGATCCAGACGTCGCGGCGGGCCGCCGCCCAGCGGCTGGTCTCCTGCCGCCGTTGGATCCGGCGCTGGACGTTGAGCCCCCAGGCCGGCCGGCCGGCCTTGAAGCGGAGCGTCTTGAAGGGGATGGCAAGCTCGGCCGCCCACCCTTCACCGTCGATGCGCGCCGCCGCATCCCAGATCCCGTCCCAGTCGTAGTTGAGGTGCTCGTCGTTGTTCGAGATCTGACCCTCGCCCCGCGCCCCGGCGGGGTTGACGAGGAAGAAGAAGCCGTTGCGCTGGTCGAAGAAGGTGTCGAGGACGACGATGACGTGGTCGTCGACCTCGAGGTCGTCGTCACGCCCCATCTCCGTCGAGGTGATCCCGGAGGGCGTGCGGTCGCGGCAGCGGATCCCGAAGTAGATGTTCTCGTCGTCGTAGAGGAGACGGACCTCGGTCTCCTCGCTCGGGGACACGCCCTCCTCGGGCTCGACCTCGAGGAAGGGTCCGGGGCTCGACGCCCGGCCCCACGAGGGCTCATCGAGGCGCCCGTCGAGGCGGATCGGCCCGCCGGCGCGCACCGCGCGGGCGACGGGTGCGGCGGAGGGTGCGGGTGCGGTCTCGCTCGAGAAGAGGGGGAGGGCCGCGGCGAGAAGGGCCGCCGCGGCGCGGACGGCGAGCCGGATGCCGCTCAGCTCAGGACCTCCTCGATCACCTCCGCCGCCCGATCGCACTCCTCCCGGCTCACGTCCCGGTGCGTCACCACCCTGAGCGTGCGCGCGTCCATGGCGATCGCGAGCACGCCGCGATCGCGCAGCGACACGACGACGTCGGGGGCGGAGCGACCCTCGAGCGTCGCCACCACGATGTTGGTCTCCACGGGTGCGACGCGGACACCTCGCCCCCGGGCCAGGGCCTCGCCGATGAGCCTCGCGTTCGCGTGGTCCTCCGCCAGGCGCGGGATCATCGTCTCGAGGGCGACGAGGCCGGCGGCGGCGAGGATGCCCGCCTGGCGCATGCCTCCCCCGAGGAGTTTGCGGACGCGCCGGGCCTCCTCGACGCGCTCGCGTGAAGAGGCGACGAGCGAGCCGACGGGGCAGCACAGTCCCTTGGACAGGCACGTCATGACCGTGTCCGCCCCCGCGACCAACGCCGCGGGCGGGACGCCGAGGGCCACGGCCGCGTTCCAGATCCGCGCGCCGTCGACGTGGACGCGGAAGCCCGCCTCGCGGCACGCCGCAACCACGGCTTCGACCTCCTCCACGCGCTCCACGGTGCCGCCGCCGAGGTTGTGCGTGTTCTCGACGACTACGAGGCTGACGTCGGACTTGTAGTAGGCGCGCGGGGCCACCGCCGCCCGCACGTCCTTTGCCGTGAGGTGACCCCCCTCCGCGTCGACCATCCGCGGCATCACGCCGGAGAGGGCGCTCATCGACGAGAGCTCGTAGCGGACGACGTGGCTGCGCCGCTCGACCAGCACCTCGTCGCCCCGCTGCGTGAGGAGGCGCACCGCGATCGCGTTGCCCATCGTCCCCGAGGGGACGAAGAGGGCCGCCTCGAGTCCGAGGATCTCGGCCGTGCGCGCCTCCAGGCGATTGACGGTCGGGTCCTCGCCGTAGACGTCGTCGCCGACCTCCGCCTCGGCCATGGCCCGACGCATCTCGGGCGTGGGACGCGTCACGGTGTCGGAGCGGAGGTCGATTCTCCCCACCGCCGGCGACGTTACCGCCGGCCCGTCGGCGCTGTCAAAAGGGGATGACGCTCAGGCCCCGCGCGAGGTCCGCTCGCGGTCCCAGAGGACCATGTCCGTCGACACCACGGGCGCACCGAGCGAGCGCAGCATGTGGACCACCTGGCCGCGGTGGTAGCTGCCATGGTTGGCGAGGTGCTGCGCGAGCTGTCCGAGCGGGGCCTCGAAGGCCTTGCCCTCCGTGGAGCGGTAGCGGATCGGCCGTCGGGGGGCGTCCTCGGGCAGGCTCGCGAGCCAGGAGGCGCGGTGCTCCTCCACCGTCACCCAGCGCTCGCGCAGCGCGAGGAGGTCCGGGAACTCCGCCTCGTCGAGCTTTCGCGTCGGGGAGACGCCCTTGAAGCGCTCGAGCCAGATCCACTCCGCGAAGAGCATGTGCACGAGCGTCCCCCGGACGCCGCCGTGGCTGCCCCCGAGGTCGCGCCGGAAGTCCTCGCTCGACAGCGTCGCCGCCCCCCGCAGCACGCGGTGGTTCGCCCAACTCGAGTAGTCGAAGAGCCGGCTCAACTCGTCCTTCGTCACGTTCCGCTCCTAGGGGCTCGGCTCAGATGCCCCCTCCGAGCCCCCGCCCTTGAGTGCCTACGAGTAGCGGTCTTGGCGATCTCCTGTCAAGTCCGGCCGCCGCCCAGCATAGCCCCTATGCCGAGATCGCCCGCGGCACGTTCCACGCATGCGCTGATCTTGAACCTAAGTTCCATTTTCACCGCAAGCCTCAGATGGCACGAGTTTTGCTGGAGCGCACCCAATCGTCACTGGACCAAGAGGAGGCACCCTCGATGCGAACCCGAAGTCTCGCCGCCGCCTTTGCCCTGTCGTCTTGCCTGTGCGCGAGTGCGACCGCCCAGGATCCCGCCACCGGCGTCATGACCGGCCGTGCGACCGCCGCCTCGGGCGCCCCCGTGGCGGAAGCCCGGGTGAAGGTGACGCGCGAGGGAACCGGCCTCACCCGCGAGATCGCGACCGGCGCTGACGGTGGCTACGTACTGTCGAGCCTGCCCCCCGGGCAGTACGCGGTCGTGTTCGAGGCGCCGGGCTTCGCCCCGAAGGCCTTCGCGCACGTGCTCGTCGAAGTGGGTCGACGCGTCACGCTGGATGCCACGCTCGACGTGAGCGGCAAGCCCGAGACGCTGACGGTCGAGGAGGCCGCGTGGGGCGTCGCGACGACAAGCTCGCTCGTCGGCGGCGTCGTCTCCTCCGCCGCCGTCGAGAACCTCCCGCTGAACGGGCGCAACTTCCTCGAGCTGGCCTTCCTCCTCCCGGGCAACGCCCCCGCCGCGAACTTCGACCCCACCAAGACCAACGTCGTCGCCGTCTCCTCGGCCGGCCAGCTCGGCCGGGGGGGCAACATCACCATAGACGGGCAGGACAACAACGACGACGCCGTGGGCGGGCCGCTGGCCAACCTGCCCCAGGACGCGGTGCAGGAGTTCCAGATCGCCACCAACCGCTTCTCGGCCGAGCAGGGACGCTCGGCGGCCTCGGCCGTGAACGTGGTCTCGAGGAGCGGCTCCGACACGCTGAGCGGCTCGGCGACCGTCCTCCTGCGTGACGACGCGCTCCAGGGGCTGCCCGCCACCTACGATCGCAGCGCCGGCGAGGCGCCGCCCTTCGACCGTCAGCAGTACTCGGCGGCGGTGGGCGGGCCGCTCGTCCGTGGGAAGGCCTGGTGGTTCGGGGCGGCCGAGTACCGCGACCAGGACGCGGTCGTCCAGGTGGGCGAGCGCGACCCGGCGACCCGGACGATCGAGAACACCCTCGCCTCCGCGCCGCTCGACGATCTCCTCGCCGTGGGGCGCGTCGACGTCCAGGTCTCGGCCGCGGATACGCTGAGCTTTCGGTATGTGTTTCAGGACGAGGAGGACATCGCCGCCAGCACGCTCGACCGGGCCATCGGGTCCGCCTCCCTGCGTCAGACGAGCCGCAACACGCACAACCAAGGACTCTTGACCTGGACCCGGACGCTCTCCTCTTCCGCGATGAACACGCTCCGGGTCAGCTATAGCGACTTCCAGAACGCGACCGAGCCCGTCTCCCCCGGCCGCCAGCTCACCTTCCCGAGCCTGCAGGACGGCGCGAGCTTCCGCGTGCCTCAGGCGACGTCGCAGAAGCGGTGGCAGGTCGGCGACTCGCTCTCGGTCACCAAGGGGGGCCATGCCCTGCGCTTCGGGGGCGAGGTCGCGTACACGAGCGGCCGCTTCGACCTCGGCGTCTTCCGCGAGGGCCGCATCGAGATGATCCAGGACTTCCCGGAGTTCGACCTCAACCGCGACGGGGTCGTCGACGACGAGGACCTGCTCTTCTCGGTGACGCTCCGAAGCGGCAAGCCCGACCAGGACCTCGTCCTCGACGACTGCAGCAGCACCTACATCGCCGCCTTCGTACAGGACGACTGGCGCGTGACGCCCCAGCTCACGCTCAACCTCGGCCTGCGCTGGGAGATGGACACCAACGTCAAGAACATCTCCGGCTACGGCGACATCAATCCGATCGTCCAGCCCTTCCTCCAGGGGGACCGCACGCGCGACCTCAACAACTTCGGCCCCCGCGTGGGCTTCGCGTGGACGAGCAAGGGCGGCTCGCTCCAGCTCCACGGCGGCTACGGCATCTACTACGACCGCGTGGTCCTCGAGATCATGTCGCTCGAGCGCGGGCTCGACGGCCGCGCCCTGCCCATCGAGGTGCGCGCCGGCAACGTCTTCTTCCTCGACCCGGCGATGGGCAGCGTGCCCCCCTTCGCGCCTACGCTCAGCGACCCCTTCACGGGCTTCATTCTTCCCGGGGCGGGCGCCTCCGGCATCAACATCATCGACAACGGGCTTCAGAACCCCACCGTGCAGCAGTTCAACCTGGGCGCGCAGGTGCGGCTGCCCAGCGATTCCGTCCTCCAGCTCGACCTCGTGCACAACCGGGGCACCCACTTCATCGTCGGCCGGCCGATCGGGGAGGTGTACAACCCGGTGGTGGGTGGCCCCGACCGGGTGCTGAACCTCGAGTCCAGCGTGGGCACGAAATACGATGCGCTCCTCGCGAGCCTCGAGAAGCGCTGGGGCCGCGGCCAGCAGCTCCGCGCCTCGTACACGCTCGCGCGCGCGCGCAACTACGTGAACGACGACCAGATCCCCTTCGGGCCGGGCCCGATCGACCCCAACGACCTCGAGCGGGAGTACGGCCCCACGCCCAACGAGCAGCGTCACCGCTTCGTGCTCTCGGGATCCTTTTTCCTGCCCGCCGCGCTCCGCCTCTCCGCCATCTGGACCATCGCCTCCGGCGTGCCCATGAACATCATGATGCCCGACGCCTCCCGGCGTGTGCCCACGCTGTCCCGCAACGCGGGAGGGCGGGAGTTCGAGACCGCATCCCAGCTCAATGCCTACCTCGCCGACCTCAACGCCCAGGGAGGGATCGACGGAGTGCTTCTGCCCCTGGTGTCCGACGAGGCGCGCTTCAACGACGGCTTCAACTCGCTCGACCTGCGCCTGTCGCGGGTTTTTGCGTTTTCGCGCGCGGCGCGCCTGGAGGCCATCGTGGAGTGCTTCAACGTCTTCAACGTGACGAACATCCTGGGCGTCTCCAAGTCCAACTACTCGGGCTTTGCGAACGTGCTCGCGCGGGACAGCTCGGACCCCGCGGAGGCGGGGTACCTTCGCTCCTCGTCCTTCGGCCAGGCGCTCACCACCGCCGGCGGCGTCTTCGGCTCCGGAGGCCCTCGGGCCTTTCAGCTCGGCCTCCGGCTCCGGTTCTGAGCGTGGCCTCACCCCATGGCCTGCGGCGGCAGATCGGCCTGCCGACCGCGGCGGCGCTCGTGGTGGGCGGCACGGTGGGGGTCGGGATCTTCCTGACCCCCGCCGGGATGGCCGTCGGCCTCGCCTCGCCCGCCCTGCTCTTCCTCGTCTGGGCGTTCATGGGCGCGACCGCCCTGTGCGGCGCCCTCAGCTTCGGCGAGCTGGCCGCGCGGTACCCGGAGGCGGGCGGAGGCTACGTCTACCTGCGGGAGGCGTTCGGGCCCGGGGTCGCCTTCCTCTACGGCTGGAAGTGCCTCCTCGTGATGGATCCGGGGCTGACGGCCGCCCTCGCCACCGGTTTCGGCGCGTATGCGCGGGCGGCCTGGCCGGTGGCCTCGCCCCCGGCGGTGGCCCTGGGCGCGATCGCGGTGGTCGCCGCCGCCAACGTGGCCGGGGTGCGCCTCGCCGCGGGCATCGGCCACGGGCTCGCCCTCGCCAAGATCGCGCTCCTGCTGCTGCTCGTCGCCTGGGGCTTTGCCTCGCAGGCGGGCGACGCCTCCCGCTTTCTCCCTCTTGTCGAGCGGCGTCCCGGCGCTCCGCCCCTCGTTCCCGCGCTCGCGGGCGCGCTCGTGTCGGCGTTCTTCTCGTTCGGGGGCTGGTGGGAGATGGCCAAGCTGGCGGGTGAGGTTCGGGACCCTCGCCGCGTCCTACCGAGGGCCCTCGCCTTCGGCGTGGCGATCGTCACCTTGCTCTATGCGGCCGTGAGCTCTGTGTTCGTCTACCTGGTCCCCCTGGACTCGGTGAGCTCACCCGAGACCTTCGCCTCGCAGGCGGGGGCGGCACTCTTCGGCCCCGGCGGCGGGCGGGCGCTCTCGGGCCTCGTCGCCCTCTTCGTCCTCGGCAGCCTCTTCGCCTTCATGACCTTCGCCCCGCGGCTCTACTTCGCGATGGCACGCGACGGGGCGGCCCCCACCTTCGTGGGCGCACTCGACCCCCGCACCGGCACGCCGGTGCGGGCGATCGCCGTCCAGGCCGTGCTGGCGGCGTTGCTCGTCGTCCTCGGCACCTTCGAGACGATCGTCGCCTACTTCGTGTTCGTCACCGTGGCCTTCCTGGGACTCACGGTGGGCGGGCTCTTCCGCCTGCCGCGACCCGGCGCCGGGACATACCGCGTCCCGGGCTGGCCGGTGACGCCCCTCGTCTTCCTGTCGCTGCTTCTGACGCTTCTGGCGCTGCTCGCTGCGGGCAACCCCACTCAGGCGGCGCTGGGCACCGCCGTGGTCGGGGCGGGGGTGCCGGTGTATCGTTTCCTCGTCGCGCCCCGCCGCGCCGCCCGGCCCGCGAGGCAGCCCCTGGAGGAAGGCTGATGGCCTGGATCAAGACGATTCCGTTCACCGAGGCCGACGAGGCCTTGCGCCGGGCCCTCGATGCCCAGCACGCGCTCTACCCGAAGGAGTACGAGCGGAGTCCGGACGACGACGGCCGCGACAGCATCGTGGCCACTCACACCCTCATCCCGGAGGCGCTGCACCACGCCTTCGCCACCTTCGGCGTGCTGCTGTCCCCGTCGCTGCCCCTGACACGGGCGCAGCACGAGATGATCACGACCCGCGTCTCGGCCCTGAACCACTGCCACTATTGACTGGTGTCCCACGCAGAGTTTCTGCGTGCCGTGACGTTGGACGAGGCGTTCGTGAGGGCGCTCGTGGAGGACTACGATCACGCTCCACTCCGCCCGGCCGACCGAACCATGCTGGACTACGTCGGCGTCCTCACCAAGGACGCGACGCGCATCACCCCGGAGCACCACCGGCGCCTGCGCGAGGCGGGCTTCGACGACCGCGCGATCCTCCAGATCACGCTCATCGCCTCCTGGTTCAACTACATCAACCGGGTGGCGGACGCGCTGGGGGTGGGCCGCGAAGGGGAACCCGAGAGTCTGTTCGGGTAACGCCTCTCTCCAGGCGAGAGGGGTCGCGCGGGAGCGCGCTCGTGTTTGATGAATGCCGAATCCGTCCGCGTCGGTCAGGCCCGAGCGCGCGAGCGCGACCCCCGAGCCTCCTAGCGACCGGTGACCTCGCGCAGCACGCGCAGGAGGTTGCCTCCGAGGATCTTCCTGAGGTCGTCCTCGCGGTAGCCCCGCCGGAGGAGCGCCGCCGTCAGGGCCGGCATCTTCGAGACGTCCTCCAGGCCCGCCGGCACGGAGTTGATGCCGTCCCAATCGCTGCCGATGCCGACATGCTCGACGCCTGCGATCTTGACCGCGTGGTCGATCTGCGCCACCGCGTCCTGCAGCGTCGCCGAGGCCGGCCACATCTGGCCGTACTCCCGGACGTAATCGGCGGCCGCGAACTCGTCCAGGGCCCGGCCGGTGAGGGCGGGCTCGGTGGCGACCGCCTCGCCGATCCTCCGGCGCAGGGCCTCGGCGTCCTGCTGATTCAGGAAGCCGGCGCCGAAGTTGATCGCGATCACGCCGCCGTTTCGAGCCAGGGCCCGGATCATGTCGTCGCTCATGTTGCGGGGCACGTCGGAGAGGGCGCGGCAGCTCGAGTGGGAGGCAATGACCGGCTTCGTCGTCACGGCCAGGGTGTCGTAGAAGGTCTTGTCGGAGACGTGCGAGACGTCGACGATCAACCCGAGCCGGTTCATCTCCCGCACCACCTGGCGCCCGAATTCGGTGAGGCCGTTGTGCCGCGGGCGGTCGGTGGAGGCGTCCGCCCAGTTGTTGTTGCGGAAATGCGTGAGCGTCATGGAGCGGATGCCCAGCCGGTGATAGGTCCGCAGCACGGCCAGGTCATCGGCGATCTGATGCCCACCCTCCACGGTTAGCACCGCTGCGATCTTGCCGGCCCGGGCGATCCGCTGCACGTCGGCCGCGGTGGTGGCCAGCTCGATCCGGTCGGGGTGGCCGTCGAGGATCGACTGCATCGCGTCCCGCAACTGCAGCGTTCGACGGACGGCTTCCGAGCCCTTGTAGTACGTCGGGGCCCAGAGGGCGAAGAAGGGCGCGACCATCCCCGCCTCCCTCAGGCGCGGGAGGTCGACGTGCCCTCGGGCCAGACGGCGCGAGATGTCCTCGTTCTCGTTCAGGACGCGCTGCAGGGTGTCGATGTGACCGTCAACACCGACGAGGCTCGCGTGGATCCGGCGCACGCGCGCCGACTCCTCCTCGGTGCTGGCCGCGGATGCCAGGGCCAGCGCCACCGCCGTCCAGGCGCTCCCGCGCATGCGGTGAAACGATAGCACTTTCCATCGGCACCGGGTCACGATCCATCTTCACCCTCCCAGAGGGCGGCGAACAGCGCTCGCAGCAGGTCCGTGTCTTCGGCCAAGAGCTCGAACAGCGCCTCGCCCTCAATGCGGAGCGCCTGGCCCGGCGCGGTCACGCGTGCGCGACCCCCCCGTGCCCCGGCCAGCGTCTCGGGGACGCCGAGGGTGTCGCCCGCCCGGGCGAGAACCGGCGGTCCGCTCTCGCCCTCGAGAGACACCTCGCCGCCCTCGAGGACATGAAGCGCGGCGGGGTCCGCTTCGTCGAAGAGCACAGCACCCGGGGCGAGCGGCTCATCCCGGGCGACTTGTGCGAGACGGAGGAGCTGGTCGGGTGTGGCCTTCGCGAAGAGCGGGCTCCCCTCGAGAAGCCGGATCTGCGCCAGCGTGCGCGGAGCGGGCTCCACGGGGCGCGGCGACGGGAGCCGGGCACGGAGGACCCGGGCCTCGCCTTCCGCGCGCGTATCCGCGAGCACCCCGCGGAGGAGCGCCCGCAGAAACTCGCCGTCCTCGGCGATCAGGGCCAGGAGCTCGGGCGCCCCCACGACCAGGTAGACGGAGTCTTCGGCACTTCGGGTCGTCTCCAGGAGGCGCTCGCCGCACAGGACGGCCTCCAGCCCCACGGCGAGGGGGGCCGCCCGCTGCCTCGCCGGGAGCGGGCCCTGTGTCGTCACCGCGTTGCCCTCGAGAAGGAGCTGCACCTCAGCGGGTGCCGTGCCCTCCTGTGCGAGGATGCGCCCGGGTTCGGGTCGGAGCGTGCGCCCTACGCTCGCGATGCGGAAGAGGGCGCCCACCGGGGCGACTCGCAGCAGGGGGACCTGGAGCAGCCTGTGAGCCACCTCCGCCGCCGGCAGCGCCTCCCGCCACCGTGCGCGGCGCGCCTCCGGGGAGATGCGGCGCGCGGCCAGCGCCCAGGACGCCGCCTCGAAGGCGTGCCAGTCGCGCGAGTCGCGGTGCGCCAGCACGTGCTCGAGGTCGTCCGCCAGCCTCCAGAGTCCCTTTTCCTCCACCCGCTGGATCGCCGCCGCGGAGAGCAGCTGATCCTCGTCGTGAATGAGCTGCGCGAGCGTGTCCTCGGGGTCGCGCTCCCGCGTCTTGAGCAGGGCGTTGGCCTTCCGAACCTTCTCGTCCGGAGGGAGGTCCTCGAGCAAGGGGACGAGCCACCTGCGTAGCGGGCCCCCGAGGAGGTTGTCCAGGTACTCCGCGCCTCGGGCCCGAGCGCGCGCATCCCCCTCCATCCCCCGGCGCGCCACGGCCACGTCCCGCCACGGGTAGATGAGACCGAGGAGGCGCCAGGTACGGTCCACGGCGCGCTCCAGCCGCTCGGCGAGCGCGCGGTCCAGCAACGATCCCCGGCCATCTTCGCGGAGGAGGTTGTAGCGCAGGCTCAGGCACCGGAAGTAGCGCCGCGCCTCGGCGAGCGCCCGCTCCTCCACCGGAGCACGGGCGAGAGCGAGCGCGGCGTCAGAGCGCCGCAGGCCCTGGAGGGCGGCGAGGGACTGGTCGCGCAGGACATCGTCCGGGTCCCCCAGGCTGGCCAGCAGCAGCTCGACGGACTGGGGGGAGGGGATCCGGGCCAACGTGGCCGGGATCTGCCGGCGGACCTCGATGTCCTCCGCCCCCTCGCGCACGAAGTACGCCAGGGCCCCAAGCCCGCCCTCGCCGCGGCCTGCGAGCACGTCGCGTACCGTGGCGCGGAGCGGGCGTCGGCGGAGCAGAGAGACCAGCGGGGGCAGCAGCAGCTCTTCGGCCTCGCCGGGTTGCCCGGCGCTCCGGACTGCCTCCCGCGCAACGTCCAGGTCGGGGTCGAACATCAAGGGCACCAGCAGCGGCCGGAAGCGGCGGTTGCGGATCTTGCCGAGGGCGGTCGCAACCTGGAGTCGACCCTCGGCCGCGGCCTCGCGTGTGTCGGCAGCCAGCCGCTGCAGCGTGCCCTCCGCTGCGGTCACGTCCTCCTCGCGCGGGCTGCCCGCCAGGGTAAGGGCGGCGATGGCGGCCACGCGCGGATCGCGGTCCTCGAGGTGTGCCCGCATGAGCTCGACGCCCCGCTCGCCGCGGATCGCGGCCAGGGCCCGCACCGCCGCCGCCCGCACCTCCACGCTGCCGTCCTTGAGGAGCCGCTCGACGGCAGGGGCCCAGCGCTCCCGCAGCTCGGGCCGGGCCGCCTCGAGGGCGAGCAGGGCTCGCACGCGGACCTTCTCGGAAGCGTGGTGGAGCAGGAGCGGGGTCACGAGGTGACGCTTGTCGAGGGACTCGAGCAGGCCGATGGCGTAGAGGACGCGCTCCTCGTCGGGGTGCGCCAGCTCCTCGACGAGGGCCTCCACCGTGGAGAGATCGGCCTGCTCCGGCCTCACCGCGTCCGTATCGATCACCCGCTCCTCGAGGCTGCGGCGGAAGGCGGCCTGGTACTCGCGCCTCGCGCGCAGGGCGGTGAAGACCCACAGGCCCGTCACCGCCAGGCTGGCGTAGCTGATCCGCTGCCAGTCGAGCCCGAGGCCCCAGGGCTTGATGAGGACGAGTGCGAGGAGCGCGGCCAGGCCCTTCGCGAAACGGTCGACACTCACGTCCACGAAGGGCTTGGCCCGGTACTTGACCTCCAGGGGCAGAGGCAGGAACAGCACCTCGCGCGTCGTCTTGTCGAGGGTGTAGCGCAGCGACGTGTCGAGGATCCGGGCCAGGGCAGGGGCCCACAAGGCCGCGTTCAGCAGCATGACGAGGCCGGTCACGCCAAGGCTGGTGGGCAGGACCAGGAGGGCAAAGCCCACCCCCAGCCGGCGGTGGATGCGGCTCGTGAGCCCGACCTGGATCACGAAGCCGATGGCGGAGAGGTAGAGCGTGACCTGGGCCAGGAACGCGGTCAGGTTGTCGGTGGCGGAGCGGCCCTTGAAGGCCTCCGCGGCCATGTTGAGCTGCTGCTCGATGAGGCCCGCGCCCACCGCCGCGAAGCCGATCACGAGCGCGATGACCTGGAGATGCCGCGACTCGCGGAGGAGGCGCAGGGCCTCCTTGCCAGAGACGCCCTCCTCCTCGAGCACGCCGGCGCCGCTCCGCCCGGCCCCCTTCTCCCGGCGGATGATCAGCGTGACGAGGAGCGTGCAGAGGACGAGGACCGCCGCGCTGCAGAGGAGCAGGTTCCGCGTCCCGATGCGGGTCACGATCAGGGCCGTCAGCCCGGCGCCGGTCATGCCCCCGAGGCTGGACCCTCCCCCGATCAGGCCGAAGACGCGCTTGGCCTGCCGGGGATCGTAGATGTCGTTGGCGAGGGTCCAGAACTGGCTGATGAGCAGGATGCCGAGGATCAGGCCCAGGAGATAGAAAGCCACCGAGACCCATTCGCCGGCGGTCTGGAACAGCGCCCAGAATCCCACCAGCACGACCGCCATCGAGCCCAGCGTCGCCGGGACCACGAAGCGCCGCGGCACGCGCCCCGCGAGCGCGCTGTAGCGCTCCATGAGCACGCCGATGAGGAGGCCCGCCGCCAGCTGCACGTAGGGGAGGTTGTCGGCGCCGAGGCCCGAGATGAACTTGGACCGCGTGATGGGCTTGAGGATGTTGTACGCGGTCATCGCCAGGAAGGAGTAGGCGAACATCATGAGGGCCGTGCGGGCCTCCCCTTCCCGGAGCTCGGCCAGGGGAGCCAGGGCGCGACGGAGCCAGGAGTCGCTCATCATGCTTGGGAGGGATACCGGGTGTCGCGAACGATACCACTTTCCATGGGCATGCCCGGCGTGCGGGGGCGGCTGCCGATGCTAGAGTAGATTCGCCTTCTCATGGCCACCGCCAGCCGGAACTTCGCCGACCTCCTGGCCAAATACGAGCCCGTGATCGGCCTCGAGGTCCACGCGCAGCTCCTCACCCGCACCAAGCTCTTCTGCTCCTGCGCCAATCGCTTCGGCGAGGAGCCGAACACCCTCGTCTGCCCCGTGTGCCTCGGGCTCCCGGGGGCGCTGCCGGTGCTCTCGCGCGAGGCGGTGACCCTCGCCATCCGGGCCGCGCTCGCCACCCACTGCACGGTCCACGAGGTCTCGATCTGGGCGCGCAAGAACTACTTCTACCCGGATCTGCCCAAGGGCTACCAGATCTCGCAGTACGACCGGCCGCTCGCCATCGACGGCTGGGTGGAAATCCCGGTCGCGGAGGGCGAGCTCCGTCGCGTGCGCGTCCAGCGGATCCACATGGAGGAGGACGCGGGGAAGCTCCTCCACGAGGGCTTCCCCTGGTCGGCCGAGAGAAGCGGGGTGGACTTCAACCGCAGCGGCATCCCCCTGATCGAGATCGTCTCCCATCCCGACCTCCGCCGCCCGGAGGACGCCTACGAGTACCTGACCGCGCTCAAGGCCGTGCTCCTCTACGCCGGGGTCTCCGACTGCAACATGGAGGAGGGCTCGCTGCGCTGCGACGCCAACGTCTCCGTGCGCCGGCGGGGGGCGGAGGCCCTCGGCACCCGGACCGAGATCAAGAACCTCAACTCCTTCCGGAACGTGGCCCGCGCCCTCGAGCACGAGATCGCGCGCCAGGTTGCGGTGCTCGAGGCGGGCGGCCAAGTCCTTCAGGAGACGCGCCTCTTCGACGCAGACCAGGGGGAGACGGCGCCCATGCGCTCGAAGGAGGAGGCGCACGACTACCGCTACTTCCCCGAACCCGACCTGCCGCCGCTCGTGGTCACGAAGGAGTGGATCGAGGAGGTCCGCCGCTCGCTCCCCGAGCTCCCGGTGGACAAGCGCCGCCGCTTCGTGCGCGAGTACTCCCTCCCCGACTACGACGCTGTCGTCCTGACGCTGTCGAGGGAGGTCGCGGACTACTTCGAGGCGGTGGCGCGCGACGGCGGCAGCCCCAAGTCGGCCTCGAACTGGGTCATGAACGAGGTCCTCCGCAAGCTCAAGGAGGAGGGGACGGAGATCGGCGCCTGCCGGATCCGGCCACCCCATCTCGCCGAGCTCATCCACCTCATCGGGGCGGGCACGATCAGCGGCACGATTGCCAAGGACGTCTTCGAGCGGATGTGGGCCTCCGGTGAGACTCCGAAGGCGATCGTCGAGCGCGAAGGCCTTCTCCAGGTCTCGGACGAGGGAGCGATCCTCTCCGCCATCGCGGAGGTGATCGCGTCGAGCCCGGAGCAGGTCGCGACCTACCGCAAGGGCAAGACGGCCACCCTGGGCTGGTTCGTCGGTCAGGTGATGAGGAAGACCTCCGGCAAGGCCAACCCCCAGCTCGTCAACGTGCTCCTCAGGAAGACGCTCGACGCGAGCGGGTAGGGCGGCTCATCCCGGCGCACCACGGGGCGGCTCGTGGCCGAGCGCGCGCTGCCGCCGCGCCCACCACGCGTCGAGCCGGGGCGCGATCGCGATCGCGAGGGGCGCGAGCAGCCACCCCGCCAGCAGGTCGACGAAGTAGTGGTGGCGGAGGTAGATCGTCGAGATCCACAGGCCCAGCGCGAACGGCAGCAGGGCCCAGAACCACCACCGGAGGTGCCGCCAGGCGTAGACGAGGGCGACGAGCGAGACCGCGGCGTGGAGCGAGGGAAACGCGGCACGGCTGTCGACGGGGAGCAGCGCGAAGGCCTGCGCGGAGAGGGACGAGAAGCCCATCGGGTAGCCGCGGAGGCTCTTCGTGAACTCGTAGACGAGGACGAGACGGGGGGGCGCGGCGGGGAAGACGACGTAGAGGGCGTAGCCGAGGTAGAAACACACGACGACGCCCAGGGTGGCGGCGCG